>SAMEA5043665__coassemble_24_pt1 | contig 55933 bp, 51 predicted proteins | sample SAMEA5043665__metabat2_low_PE_004 | metagenome-assembled genome bin SAMEA5043665 (sample SAMEA5043665) | Gadus morhua | reverse complement strand
AACCGCTGACCTCAACACTGCCAGTGTTGCGCTCTCCCAGCTGAGCTAAGGCCCCTCTCACAGCAGCGAACTGTCTGATCAGCTCTCCGTAACGGCTTGCGTCGGTGCCGGAGTGCGGGGCGCATTTTATGGCTCTACTTATAACGTGTCAAGCGATACATTCTGATTGTTATAGCAATTATATTGAAACTTTTTCTCTACCTGCTTGTCAGATATGGAGAGAACACATGAAACAGTAAGGAGGTTTCTCATGATTCCACAGGCACAGGCACAGCCACAGTTACAGGTACAGCAACAGCAACAGCCAAGAAGAATACAAATTAATAATCAACCGGGAAAGGAAGCTCAGGAAGTCAGTAATACCATATTTCCTGCTGTCGCAGGACTCGGTGCCGCGTCGCAACCGATCTTCCTAGTGGCTGGTATAACTGGCGCAACAACCTATATCGCTACTTTGGCAGCATTCGCAGGCATGTATGTGACCATATGTGTTATACACCGTGCGACGATACCTGAAGCAGATCGGGACTTGCGGGATTATATACCGAGCAATTTGAAAAGCCGTCGGATCAAAACTATTGTCTCGTCCATAGCATACTTTAGTCTAGCCAGTATAACGTTGTGCTTGTCGGTATACACCGCTTTCACTCCCGCTATGGCTTCTTGGGTTAATCAAAGCTGGGGCGACAACGCTCTGCGATCTTTAATCCCTATGATGGTGCCGACACTATGGTGATTCCTACATCTTCTATTCTGAGTAGTTATATACCGCTTCACAATCTAAGGACGTCTGGTGGGACACCAGGCTCATCCTGTATAAGAAAACACCCGACAGTTGCCGAGTGTGTTTCGTCTTCGATAAGTGTAGATTGAATCAGGCTTCGTCTTGACCGAGGTCGCGGAACTCTTTCTCCAGACGTTTCATCTCCTTTTTGGAGACACCGCCCAGTACATTCACCGCGTGACGCAGGCGCGCGCGGCTCATATCCGGACCAAGAATCACCATAGAGTCAACCACCGACCAGCTGTTCGGCGTACCGGCAATCGCCACGAATACCGGCTGCATGCAGTCGCCGATCTTCAGTCCCATCTCTTTGGAGAGGGTTTTGATCTCGCCGAAGATGTTATCCTTTTCCCAGATGCGCAGAGCTTCCAGGCGCCACAGGGCAAACTGCAGCACCTTGCGCACATCCACCTCTTCCCGCTTTTTATGGGCGAAGTCTTCCGGCTTCAGATCCAGCATGCCAGAAAACATAAAGGCAGCCATCGGCGCAACATCAGTAAAAACAGCGGCACGCTCCTTGGCAAACGGCAGAAACTTGCTGATATAGGCTTCGTTCATCAACCAGTTATGCAGACGCTCGCCAAACTCTTCTACAGTCAGGTTTTCACGAATCCAGCTGCCGTTCAGCCAGGACAGTTTTTCCTGATCGAAGATCGGGCCGCCCAGAGAGACACGCTGAAGATCAAAGTTGGCGATCATCTCATCCAATGTGAACTTCTCACGCTCATCCGGCATGGACCAACCCATACGACCCAGGTAGTTGAGCACGGCTTCTGGCAGATAGCCGGCATCACGGTAGTAAGTGATGCAGGTTGGGTTCTTGCGCTTGGAGAGCTTGCTCTTGTCCGGGTTACGCAGCAGCGGCATATGACACAGCACCGGCATCTGCCAGCCAAAATACTTGTACAGCAGAATGTGCTTGGGTGCGGAGTTGATCCACTCTTCACCACGGATAACATGGGTGATCTCCATATAATGGTCATCCACCACGTTGGCCAGGTGATACGTTGGCAGGCCATCCGCCTTCCTCAACACCTGCATGTCCACCTGTTTCCAGTCGATCTCAATCTCGCCGCGCAGCATATCCTGAACTTTACAGGTGCCTTCTGTAGGGATTTTCATCCGTACTACGTGCGGCTCGCCGGCAGCCAGTTTGGTCTGAACGCTCGCTTCGGTCAGGTGCAGACAGTGGCCATCGTAGCCAGAGCCTTCCTTGTCGATCTCCTGCTGCTTGCGCAGTTCATCCAGACGCTCAGAGGTACAGAAGCAACGGAAAGCATGGCCTTTCTCCAACAGTTCGTCAGAGTGTTTGGCATAGAGCTCGCTGCGCTCACTCTGACGGTAAGGGCCGTGCGGACCACCGACATCGGGACCCTCATCCCAATTCAGACCCAGCCAGCGTAGAGAGTCGAGAATCTGTTGCTCGGATTCAGGAGTGCTGCGCACCTGATCGGTATCTTCGATGCGAAGCAGAAACTGGCCGCCCTGACTCTTGGCAAAAGCCATATTGAACAGGGCGATATAAGCGGTACCCACATGGGGATCACCGGTAGGGGATGGGGCAATACGTGTACGAACTGTCATGATGCTGCTCGGCTTCAGGCTCAAAAAAGTCGGAGAGCATTATAATGACATTCCGGTCAGGACTCACTCCTATCATGATAAATCCCTATAGAAAAAAAAAGAGAAAGAAAAAGAAAAAGAAAAAGAAAAAGAGAAAAACATTGGGATTGTGTCTGCTGCCCGTAAGAGTAGAATACCCGCCCTGCCCGGCACCGTATATTCCACAAGCTCTCCGACACTTACCGCTATTCTTCCCATAAATAGCGGTGCGTGAATGGCTTGGACTGCGGGCACTAGCCACCTGAGTGTGTTGTTATTGTTTGGATCGAATATGAAAAACAGTCCCCCCGTAAATACAAAATCCTTTAAACCATGGCTGCAAGGCTCGCTCGCTGCCTTAGCGCTATCGTTACCAAACCTGGCTTCCGCAGCGGCGTCAGGGCCGATCAATCTGACTGGGCACGGTATTGCCATTACCTGTCTGGTTGTGTTTATTCTTGCTTACCTGTCCGTTATCTTCGAAGAGAAACTGCATCTTCGTAAATCAAAACCGATGATGCTGGCCTCGGGTATTATCTGGGTACTGATCTCTGTTCTGGTCACACAACAGGGTCTGCCAACCGAGAGCATTGAAAAAGCTGTTATGTATGACCTTGAGGAGTACGCAGCTCTGCTGCTATTCCTGCTGGTTGCCATGACCTATGTGAATGCACTGGAAGAGCGCGGCGTATTCAATGCGTTACGCATCTGGCTGGTCAGCCGGGGGTTCAGCTACCGGCAACTGTTCTGGGTAACCGGCACCCTGGCCTTCTTTATATCCCCGATCGCCGACAACCTGACCACCGCTCTGGTGATGGGTACGGTGATCATGTCCGTGGGTAAAGATGAACCCCGCTTTGCGGTTCCGGCACTGATCAACGTTGTGGTTGCCGCCAACGCCGGTGGCGCATTCAGCCCGTTCGGCGACATTACCACCCTGATGGTTTGGCAGGCCGGCAAGGTGGAGTTCTTTGGTTTCTTCTCCCTGTTCCTGCCTTCCGTGGTGAACTATGTCATTCCGGCACTGCTGATGACACCCTCGATTCCTGACCATCGTCCGGAACCTGTGACCCAGCGCTTCAAAATGAAGAAAGGGGCCAAGGGCATGAGCCTGCTGTTCCTGATCACGATTATGCTGGCTGTCACCTTTGAGAAGGCCTTCCACCTGCCCCCCTTCCTGGGCATGATCACCGGCCTCTCCCTGCTGATGTTCTACACCTGGATTCTGAAACTGCGCACTGGCGGTTACATCGAACGTCACAAAAAGGCTCACGAACGCAAGTACGGTCATCTGGATACCCACGAGAAGATCTCCCATGCGGAATGGGACACCCTGTTCTTCTTCTTTGGTGTTATGTTCGCTGTTGGCGGTCTCAGCTATCTGGGTTATCTGCAGCTGCTCTCCTCGTCCATGTACGGGGAGTATGGTCCGTTCGTGACCAACGTGATCGCCGGTCTTATGTCTGCCGTGATCGACAACATTCCGGTTATGTTTGCGATTCTCGATATGAGCCCGGAGATGGATAAATTCCAGTGGCTGCTCATTACTTTGACCGCAGGCGTCGGTGGCAGCCTGCTCTCCGTGGGTTCCGCGGCGGGTGTTGCTCTGATGGGCGTCTCCCGTGGTCAGTATACGTTTATGTCACACCTGCGCTGGAGCTGGGCGGTTCTGCTCGGTTTTATTGCCAGCATAGGCGTTCACTGGCTGGTTAATGGTTAATCCGTGCCTGGCAGACTCAGACTGAGTCTGCCGTTACCCGTGGATCCGCCAACTTCCCTATAAACCTTATCGCTTTGTTTTTTTTATCACGTATCAAGAACAGGAAAGGGCGATTCAAGTTAACCTTGACCACTGTGGGAGCTTTCACTTCCAACATACAGTCAGCAACACACACCTCTGTCACCCCTACCGCTTTGGTTCCTTCAACATCTGTCTCTATCTTGGCCTTGTGGCGGGCTGCCATCACATATAAACCCGAGGCGTCCTCTACCATGCCACCGAAGTCCGCAGAGGGTGAGAACATGTCCCCCGGCTGATCTGTTTTCAACAGATCAATCAGTTCATACTCCATATCAATGGTGTACTCGGGCATGGTGAGATCGACAATAATACCGTCCTTGGTTTCCGGGCCGTCGAGAGAAGAAAACAAATCCTGAAAATTGCCCTTTCCTGTTTCCGACGGTAACATGGCTACCATTTCAAAACTGCCTTTGTAGGGAATAGAAACCGACTGCCATCCCTCATATTCAACATAACCGATCCGACCATCCCTGGCGTTTATCATGGTTGTATCAACAGTCGATTCATTCGAGAGCTTAAACGTACCCTTTTCGTCCTGCCTTTCAAACTCCACCCCCCATTTATCCTGAAAATAAGTAACATTTATCAAAAACAGTGCTGGGTCGGATGCGGAAAGGTCGTCACTGGACACGCACGTCTCGATCATGCCTTCAGTCATACTGCAGACCCGATTATTCACAGAATTCACCAGCTCATCCACTTTCTTTTTATCACTGATATCGAGCTTTTCGACGTCACATTTACCAAACTGACCTATGAATTTTCTGTAGATTTCCTTTAGTTCATGGCGTTTGGCAACCATAACAACGTTAGATCTGGAAAACTTCTCATCTTTGCCCTCGGTTTGAACATCCATCATCTTTTGAAAGGCCAGCCAAGTATCCGACGTTGTTCCTATATCATCCGACGTTGTTCCTATATCATCCGACGTTGCTCCTATATGCTCGAAAATCTGCTTTTGGGTCTTTCCTTCCGCTCCGGCACCCAGCATACTCAATGTCTCAAAAATACTGTGGGAAGACACAACATGATTCCCATGCGGTTGGTGTTTTGAGACTTTATCAAACAAAGTTAAAGTAGCCCTGTTCCATTTATCGGCACGCTCGGCATTGACCTCTGGCTTAACAAGAGCACACTGGGGGCAAACTTGTTGTTGATCGGTGGGCGTAAAGACGTAGTGAGGCAGTGATTCGCTATTGCATGTATCGATACCGGACACGGCCAGTGATGGCCACAATCCTGACAACAATCCTGACAACAGCAAGAAAAAAAACACCTTATCTACTGAGGATTTCATGCCCGACACGCCTTTGTTTTGAAGTGGGAGTTTCAACCTAGTTTATTTTCAGAAAAAAACATCTGTTGCGGGAAAAAACTGGTTCAACCTTCCGTTCTGATGGCAAATATCCGGTGTTATAGTTGGGTAATGACACATAAAAACCTTACTCAAAAGACACTGTCCACACCTTTGCAGACAGCGGACGTCCCACTCCACCTGCATAATCACAACAAGCTGGGGGTTAACAGTGATAAAGATGCGCTGGCACTATTTTTGCGTCGGGCTGCGCGCCGTTCAGACGAAACTTTACGACGCTATACCCGCGAGCTGGTTCGCTTCACTATTTTCCTGAGCAGGGAGAGAGTGAAGGAGTATCGCAACTGTACCGTTGCCGATATCGAGGTCTATATCAACTTTCTTCAAGCCCCATGGCCACACTGGCAGCAACCGGGGATGGATAGAAACAACCCGGACAAAGTCTTCTTTCCCAATGCCATCCGCCCTGGTAAAAGTACCGATCAGATCGTTACGGTCCTCAGCAGTTTTTTCAGTTACCTGCAAGCCACCGGCTACCTCACCGGAAACCCCGTGTATGGTTTTGACAAGAGTGGAGAGAAAATAGCCCGTGGTCATGGGGAGACCCGCTTCTTTTATGAAGATGAGTGGCAGGTTATTACCCGTGCACTGACCGGCTATCCCGACAACAAACCCAGACTAAAACTGGAAAAAGCCCGGCTCGCCTACGTGATTGGCATCACTTATGGATTGGGTCTGCGTCAGTCTGAAGTAACCGGACACACGTGCCGCGATATTCGGCAAGACAGCTCCGGCCAGTTGATTCTGACCATTCGCGGTAAAGGCCGCAGACTGCGTCATCTGCCGGTAAACGACAATATACTTCAGACCATCATCACCTATCGAACTTTCCATAATCTTGAGCCGTTTGCCAACGACGACTTCCCGCTGGCTCCCTGCCAACGTCCGCTAGCAAAAGATGGTAGCTTTAAGGCAATGAGTCAGCGCCAGGTGCGCCATTGGTTTACTCAATTTTTGAACTACTGCGCCATGCAGGTTGCACAAAATGACTCCGGCCTGGCTGACAGACTGCGCAGCAAGAGCTTCCACTCCCTGAGACACACGACACTCTCACATCTTGCACGAAGCATGGATATAGAAGACCTTGCCATTTTTGCCGGACACGAAGCTATCACTACAACACAGCAATATTACACCCCGGAAAAACAGCGACTGCGCGAACTCACCCGCAATCATGGTTTGACACCGGACGTATAAGTCTCAAATAGCTGCGAAATTGCAGTGTTTGCTTCGTTTTTTCCCTTGCAAATGCTATTCGCACTACGCTCTTTCGTGTATTATCCTGCGCTCATATAATTTTTGCTTTAGTAACATCAGGACTCGACATGAACAAGAAAGAGCTGATTGAGGCAGTCGCCGAACAAGCAGACCTGTCCAAGAGCAAAGCTGAACTGGCTGTTAATGCGTTCCTGAGCGCAACACAGAACGCTCTCGTTAGCGGCGAGTCCGTACAGCTGATCGGCTTCGGTACTTTCTCTGTTGCTGATCGTGCTGCGCGCAAGGGTCGTAACCCTCAGACTGGTCAGGAAATTGAGATCCCGGCATCCCGGGTTGCTCAGTTCAAGGCTGGTGCCAAACTGAAGGAAGCGGTCAACGCGTAATTGTTTGCCGGACACAAAAAAAGAGCACTCCGTGGCTCTTTTTTTGTGTCCGCCGCTCATGGCTGTTTATGCTCCCGCTCATGGCTGTTTATGCTCCCGCTCATGGCTGTTTATGCTCCCGCTCATGGCTGCTTGTGAGTTTAGTCTTATATCTCTCTGGCACTCGATCAATTCATAACCTTGATAACATCGAGTAGAGCTTTCTTGTGCCGGGTATTGAGGCGAGGGAGCAGACGATTGATCTCTTCTTCCAGCTGCTCGTCAGGGATTTCATCATCCTGAAGCATAACATATTGGTTGCCACGACCCGTGGCCAACCATTCAAAGGAAATATCAAAAATTTCTGCTATTTTTCGTAGATTACTCAAACTTGGCCGGCTCATATCTGTCTCCCACTGTGCCAACGCACTGCGTGAAACACCAATCAGATCCGCCAGCGCTTGCTGGGATAGACGTTTCTCTCTTCTCGTTTTTATCAATCTAATAGTCAGCGTCATTATTGCGCTCCTTGATATCTTATGTGTGTGTACTGCTCCACCCTCGTCCCACAATGCGAAATAGCCAAATGCGAAATAACCAATTGGTTATAAACAGGGATGAGCTATGACAGACACTGAATCAGATGCTAATGTCAGACCCCATCCCCATGAGACAAGTAAATTGATGGAGCAGTCTGGTGTCTGCGGTCATTATTTGCTCAAAGTATTAGAATGCAATTAAGCCAAGAAGTTCCTGCAAAAACAGCATCATTGGTACGGTTGTCAGATTATCCTTTGATCTGGTTACTATTACTGACAACTGCTGGGCTGGCATTTTGTAAAACGAATAAGACAGAATCCTTAAGAATTGGCAGCTGGAATATTGAATGGTTCCGTCCGGAATTTCGACCAAATAGCCCAAAATTCCGCACAAACAAGGATTTTCAGGCCCTGAAAAAGGTCATTGATACTATCAAACCCGACATTTTGGCGGTCCAGGAAGTCGAATCCAGAGAGTTTCTGCAGCGCGTGGCCGAACCGGATCACTATACCAGCATCCTTGAGAATAGAGACAGCGATCAGCGCACAGGGTTTCTTATACGAAAGTCTATAGTTTGGAAGCGTCACCCGGATGTGAGCCTGAATATCGGTCATGACGGGTTACGGCTAGGGGTTCATATTGAACTGCCCGGGCGCTCTGGCAGCCTGCATCTGCTCAGCATCCATCTGGCCTCAGGCTGCTGGGCAACAGAAACCAGCCTGAACAGCAGCCAAACAGGCTGTCTTCGGCTCAAAAGACAGTTACCCACGCTGAAAAAATGGCTGCACCGCTACGGACAAGGTAATAACCAAGTGGTTATTCTTGGTGATTTTAACAGGCGCCTGAACGCCAACGATGCGGTCTGGCAGCACCTTACCGGCAAGCAGACCGGTAAACATCGAATCCATCTATTAACCGGAGAGGTCATCAGCCGGTGTCCAGCCAGCCTTCAGCCGCAAGCCCTGATCGATCACATAGTGATTTCCGCCCCACCTGACCATGCTATGCCTTCCGTGACCGAGTTTCACTGGAGCAAGAAAACACAGAAAAACCAGCTAATGTCCGACCACTGCCCCCTTTATATGGATTTGCCTTTCCCCCGCTGATATTCCCGATTTCAAATTCTGGAATAACCAGAACAGAGCGGGTATGGTGGAAAGAGAACCGCCGCAACGATTGTATAATATGGAAAATAAAACTGTCGCCCGCATCCAGACCAGGGACAGCCTGATCACTTTGATTCATAGCAGGGACCGGTTCAGAGAAGCACTGCTTTCTGACCACCAGTTACCCGCCTGGATCACGGAAGAGTGCGAAGAAGAGACCGATTCCGATGCTCGCCGCACAGCGGCTGATATCAGCTTGAGACTGACCTACACCCCGGAACAACCAGGACAGGAGACCCGAAAGCTGACCGGACTGATCGGTATATCCAAAGAGACTCTTGAACTCGGTGCAATCCTGAACCAGAGCAAGCAGCAGTTCAAAGAGACGGTACAGAACTACCGCAAAATGTTTGGCTCCAGCTTTGAAATGACCGATCTCAGCTCCAAAGATCTGCGGGAAACGGTGCTGGGCAACATGAATATTCAACACATTCACTTCGTCCAGTGTTACCGACAACTCAAGTTGTTCCCGACGGCACCCAGGCGGGTCGGATTCAGCTGGGCATCGGGTACCCATGGCAGTGTTCGTCTTCCTGTCGGCAAGGCTATTGAGCATCTGCGCAGCAAGTTCACCCCCAGTGTCGGTCTGGCTGAAGATATTCGTTTGCTGGAAAAAATGCCGATGGCTGCTGAGGTTGTGATTCGCCGACCATTGGTTCCCCATCTGCGCGCCAACCTGACCTGGCCGGATGAGATCAGAGCGTTGAAGAAGGCCGATCCCGAGAAGGGTAAGCAGTGGCCAGGGCAGATCAATACACCACTGCCGTTGTTTATTTATAGCGAGCCGGGGGCGGAGCTTCCTGAGTTCAACCGCATTCGCCCCTGGAATCCGGATAACAGACAGGATCGACTAAAGCGAAGCGACACCCGCCTTGTACCACTCTCCCACCGACCAGGATCAATGCTCTATCGACCCATCTGAAGGCTCTTCTCGTAGCGGAGTCAGCTCACACCTCTTCGTCCAGACGCAGGCGAGTAAAAATTTGCTCGACCACAGGCCAGTCCTGCTCCCAGTAATGGGGCATGGTTTCAAAGGTAAAGACGTAGAGAGTGCCGGTTTTCTGGTTACGGATCAGCAGACTGAATTTTTTCACGGCCTGATCAGCACGGGTAAAATGGAGTGACATGGCTGCGGTACTGGTGAGGGAGCCTGAAGTGTTATTCCAGACCTCCAACACCTTGCCAGACCGGTCTAGCTCTCCCATGAAGAGCTCCATATGCCGCTGTGCCGACATACCGGTACGCACTTCGGTATGTTGAAGAATATTAACGCGCACCAGCGGTGTAATCTTGCGATTGTGCAGGGGGGGGATCATCTGATACTTCTGCACCCCCCGGTTCTGCTCTCCCTCAAAAGACCAACCTTGCGGTACCAGGAAGGAGCACCCTGCCTGCTTACAGGTCTGCCACTGAAATCCTGGGGGAGCGAGATCCTTGGCCTGAGAGGGAGAACTGTCGAGCATCAGTAACAAAAAGACAAACCCACAGCAGAAAAAATATTTCGGCATTGCCATAACATGTCCATTGTGTTGCCTGTTCCTTTCTGTTTCATCGGCATCAACCGGGTTTGCTTTCAGCTGTTTACAGTCTTCCGAGCACAGCGGCAACCTCAAGATAGAAGTAGCGGCCGAGGAAAACACCGACCAGAGCCATCAATCCGGCCAGAGCAGGAGGCGCAGGAATAGGCAATCTCAACCATGTAAATAGCACACCAATGACAAAGCCACTTACCGTGCCCAAAAAAACGTCATACCAATACATATTCACCATCTCTCATATAAAGAAACCCGCTAAAACACCACTCATCAGATTGGACAATGTTCCAGCCAGCACCGCCTTTAAACCTAAATTAGCAATATCCCCGCGCCGACTGGGTGCCATAACACCCAAGCCGCCCAGCAAAATAGCAAGGGAAGAAAGATTGGCAAAACCACACAGAGCAAAGGTAATCACAGCTTGAGTCTTGATGGAAAGAGACTCCTTCACATCGATGAAGTCGATAAATGCGACAAACTCATTCACTATCAACTTCTGGCCGATCACGCTGCCGGCAATGTTTGCCTCTGCCCACGGAATCCCGATGATCCACGCCAAAGGCGAAAATAGATAACCCAGAATTTCCTGAATATCGAGCCCTTTCAACCCGACCATATTGCCAATCCAGCCAACAAAACCGTTAGCCAGTGCAATAAGGGCTATAAAAGCGAGCAGCATGGCACCAACGTTAACAGCCAGTTTCATACCGGAAGAGGCTCCGGTCGCTGCAGCATCCAGCAAATTGATATGCTCGGAGGCATCCATCGCACCCTTGGTATCGACAGGAGTATCCGTCTCGGGAACGATGATTTTCGCCATCAGCAATCCGCCGGGAGCCGCCATAAAACTGGCAGCAATCAGATAGTTAAGATCAACGCCGAGGCTAGCATAACCAGCCAACACAGAACCTGCAACAGATGCCAAACCTCCAACCATAATGGCGAACAGTTCAGACCGGGTCATGGTCGGAATGAAAGGGCGCACCAACAGGGGAGCTTCGGTCTGACCGACAAAAATATTGCCCGTAGCCGAGATTGACTCGGTACGACTGATCATAAGAAATTTTTGCAGCCCCCCTCCTATAAATCGAATAACAATCTGCATCACCCCTAAGTGGTAAAGCACAGAGATCAGGGCAGAGAAAAAGATAATTAGCGGCAACACTTTGATGCCAAAAATAAAACCGACCTTGGAGGGATCAGCAAGACTACCGAACAGGAAGCTGATGCCATCATTCGCATAATTCATCACATTCTGAACCACTCCAGACATTTTTTCCAAAATGCTGCGCCCGACCGGAACAGCCAGAACAAATGTGGCCAGTACTGACTGAATAATCAATGCCCCCAGCACCGTTCGCCAGTTAATCGCTTTTCGGTTCTCTGAGAACGCGAAGGCAATGGCAAGGAGAAACACGACGCCTAGTAAACTGTTGAGAATCTTCATAGCAGGAAAAGCTCTCGGATATCACATAACCAGAAACAGAGTTTCACTATAGGTGTTGTTTTCGGATCACGCCGACAGACCAGTAACCATTTTGGTTCAGGACCACTTTGGTTCAGGACAGCCACACCTCAGTTCTGGACAGATTTCAACCGCACTCGTTATGATGCCGATACCCGCTCCGGGTGGTTTTCAGCGTTATTGCCTTTTCAGGAGAGATTTGTGTCAACCCACCTTATTTTGTTTGCGTCCCGCGATGGTCAGACTCAAAAAATTGCCGATGCCATCAGCCAGCATATGTCTGAATCCGGTCTGCATGTTGAACTCAAAAATATTGAAACATCGGAACCACAACTATCCCGGTACACGTCGGTACTGATTGGCGCCCCTATCCGTTATGGGCATCACCTGAAAAGTATCCAGCGCTTTATTGCCAGCAACCATGGACAGCTATCCGCACTGCCTAACGGCTTTTTCAGCGTCAACCTGACCGCACGCAAACCAGAAAAACAGTCTCGGGAAAACAACCGTTACATGCAGAAGTTTCTGAAAAAAAGCGCCTGGCAGCCCGGTTATTGCGGTGCGCTGGCCGGAGCACTGTTATATAGCCGTTACCCATGGTACGACCGGTTGATGATCCAGCTGATTATGAAGATAACCGGAGGCAGCACAGATACATCAGTCGATATTGAGTATACCGACTGGGATAAGGTCAACGCCTTTGCTCAGGGATACGTCGCTCACCTGAGCAAGACGATTAAGCTATAAATGTCGTGAATAGGTGTCATTTCGTGAATAGGTATCGTGGAGATAAACGGCAGTGGTCTGCAAACTGCCGAAGGGACTTGGTCAGCGCTGCTCCTGCGAATCCTGTGAAGGTTCCGGGCCCAGGATAATGCCCACCAGCAGACCCACACCGTAAAGGATAGGGAACAGCAGGGAAAAACCGAGAATAATGTTCACCAACGTTGTTGTCGTTTCCAAGGCAGTCTCCTCAGGGGCAACCCCTTTTCGTGTCATGCTGTTTCATACATGCTGTTTCATACAAGCTGTTTCATACAAGCTGTTTCATACAAGCTGTGTCATATGAGTGGTGTCATGTAAATGATTTTTTTAATATAGACACTTTCATTCGCTTCTACTTAGATCATAGGGGTTCCATGCTCAGGTTTCCACAGAGTCTATTTCGTTTGCTTCAAGTTCCGGTACTGACATTGATCATTCCGGCATTGGCCTGGTCCCAGGCTCCCACACTGACACAGGGGAGTCTCTACCTTGGGAAAACAGCAAAACAAAGCAAAGTCGTTTATAACGGTAAACCTGTTATGGTTTCCGACAGCGGGCACTTTGTTATCGGCTTTGGCCGCGATGCAGAATTGAACCAGAGTTACACCATTCATACGCCGGACGGCAAGGAAGCTACCCATACACTGAAGTTGTCGTCCAGAAAATACGACATCCAACGTATAGAGGGCGTAGAAGGAAAGTATGTCACCCCACCGGAGAGCCGTCTTGAGCGTATTCGCGAGGATAATCGCCAGATCGGCAAAGCGCGCTCAATCAGAACCGAGACTACCCATTTCCTGCAGGGATTTACAAAACCGGCAGAGGGCCCGGTCACTGGCGTCTACGGCAGCCAGCGCTACTTTAATGACAAGCCCCGTAACCCTCATTACGGCCTGGACTATGCCGCTCCGGTTGGAGCGCCGGTGCAGGCTCCTGCCAGTGGCAAGGTGGTGTTGGCCCATCCCGATATGTACTACTCTGGTGGCACAGTTATTGTTGATCACGGCATGGGCGTAAACACCACGTTTCTTCACTTGAGCAAACTACTGGTGAAAAAGGGAGAAGTCGTAAAGCAAGGCCAGAAAATCGCTGAAGTCGGTGCCACCGGTCGTGTAACAGGTGCGCATCTGGACTGGCGGGTAAACTGGGGCAATGTCCGGCTCGATCCGGCACTGGTTATGGAAACCTTTCCTGCACTGCTTGAACAGAGCCCTGCGGCCGGTTCTGGCAGACCCTGAAGTTATTAAAGGAGTTGATCGATGGCTGGTAAAACAGAGATGATCAGTGCCGGGCAAGCACTCCCCGGAACAGAGCAAGCCATAGCAATTACAGATGACCATGTTGTTTTTGGTCGCAGCCTGCTACCACCCTGGCCGGAAAATATGGCTGAAGCCGTATTTGCCATGGGCTGCTTCTGGGGTGTTGAACGTCTGTTTTGGAAGCAAGATGGTATTTATCTGACCATGGTTGGCTATTCCGGTGGCTACACGACCAATCCTTCCTATGAACAAGTCTGCACAGGCAAGACCGGACACACAGAGGCTGTTCGGGTGATCTTTGATCCAGCCATTATCTCTTACCAACAACTGCTAACCCTGTTCTGGGAGCAACACGACCCGACTCAGGGTATGCGACAAGGCAATGATATTGGCACTCAATACCGTTCTGCGATATTCGCTACCTCTCCCGCACAAAAACAACAAGCCAAAGAGAGCCTCGAAGCGTTCCAGAACAGTCTCACCCGTAGTGGTCTGGGGCAGATAACAACAGAGATAGAATCTCTGGACAGATTTTATTACGCCGAAAACTACCACCAGCAATACCTCGCCCGTAACCCCAATGGCTATTGCGGACTAAAAGGCACAGGTGTGAGCTGTCCCATTTAAGCCCAGGCAGGGAATTTAACGCCCCCGGATCAGTTCTCTGGCAAGAAAACGACCGGGGTGCAGTTCAGCACTCAACTCTGCCGGTATCGGTGCGGGTGCGCCACAAATTTGGCTGGCGACAATGTCACCGGACAGTGGCGCGGTAATCAGCCCGCGGGAGCCATGACCGGTATTGATATAAAGCCCATCCAGCCAAGGTATCTCTTCTTCAACTCTGGTTTTGGCGTTCCTGGCCAGAGCAGCAAATCTCTCCCTGAAAAGATCTGCATCCATCAGCGGACCGACCATCGGAAGATAGTCCGGTGTCGTACAGCGATACCCGGTTTTTCCTTCTAGCTTATTTGTATCCAGATCACTGAAGTTGAGCATCTCCGCCAGTGCCGGAGCAAAATTGGCGATATTATCCAGATTAAGCTGGTGATCACTGGCACGACAGCTTTGGTCCGGATCATCAAAATGGAAGGTCGCACCAAGGGTATGCTTGCCGTTACTTGCCGGTGCGATATAGCCATCTTCACAGACAACGGTTCGCAACGCCATGCTCTGCTCCGTTGCCGGCACCACAGTGACCTGACCTCTGATCGCTTTCAAAGGCAGATGTTTGGTCTGTGCCAATGTGCTGGTATGGTGACCACAGGCAATAACGACAACTGTTGTACTTAAAGTTCGATTGTCGGCCATGGTAAGTTGCCAACTGTCGTTAACTTTATGAAGCGTTTTAACCTCGCTGTCACCCTGAAAACGGATATTGTCGTGTTCCAGCAGCCAGCCGACAAAAGCCGGCGGTTTCAGCCAGCCACCGTCAGGAAAGAACAGTCCATCCTGTTCAACAGTAATACCAGCCTTCGCCGTCAACTGTGCGGCGGTCATCCCCTCCATCAAGGCCTGATAACGTCCACAGTCCACCAGCTTCTGTTGGCGAATTTTCTCTTTCTCAGAGTCCGGCAACTGCACCAGACCACAAAGCTGGTAGATCTCCTCAGGTGCCTGTTGCAGCAAATTCAGGGTATGGCGGTAACCCTGAATCACCAACTGCGTCAGCGGCGTCGGATTGGGCGAGAGACGGGTATAAAGCATCCCCTGGGGGTTGCCCGAAGCCTCCCGCGCCGGTTGCGGATGTTTATCCAGCACCGTTACCTGCCAACCCCGTTCAGCCAGCGACCGTGCCGTTGCCGCTCCCGCCATACCGGCACCAATAACAATAGCCGTCCGGTCGTGCTGTATTGCCGAAATAGACTGCAGCCATGGTTTATCGGTCCGCTTGCGACCAGATTCTTTGTCAGTCATACCTTCTCCTTTTGCATGGCTGCATGACAATTCATCAGGCGGCTTTCAGTTCAGTCAAAATAGTTTGTATGCAGTTTTGTCGTTTCACTGCATCAAACAGAACGGAAGCCTCCTGATGTCCCTTCGTCATCATACGCAGCCACTGTTTGATGCGATCGCCCAGATAACGCTTCTGGTTGGAGATACCATAGAGATGTATTTCCTCTTCGGGAATACTGGTCACAGTATCAACAAATTTTTCCAGTATCCCTATGGTGTTCTGCCAGGTATCGATAGAGGAACAGCTTTCCTTGCCGTCCTTATCTTGAAAGGCTTTATTTTGAGAAGCTTTGATCGCACAGGCCAGCCACGGACGGGCGACAGCAGCACGGCCAATCATCACATCGTCACAGGTGCTGATTGCACGACAGCGGTGATAGTCATCCACCGTCCAGATTTCACCATTAGCGGTCAGGGGAATAGAGAGCTGTTGACGTATCTCCGCCAACTTGTCCCAGTGGGCGGGTGGGCGATAACCCTCTTTGCGGGTGCGCGCATGAATAGTCAGACCATCAGCACCAGCCGCTTCAATACCAAGGGCAATCTCCAGAGCCTGATCGGCATCATCAAAACCCAGTCGCATTTTAGCGGTCACCGGAATATGGGACGGCACCTGTTTACGAATGGTGTGTACCAATTCGTAAATGATTTCCGGCTCTTTCAGCAGCGCTGCGCCCCCTTTATGTCGATTCACCGTCTTGGCAGGACAACCGAAGTTGATATCAACGCCTTTCGCGCCAAGCTCCACCACTTTGCAGGCATTCTCAGCCATCAGGGTGGCATGATTACCAAGAAACTGGACATGCACAGGCGTGCCACCAAGCGTCTGGCTGCCATGACGAAGCTCTGGACAGAGACGATAAAAGACACTTTCAGGATAAAGGGTGTCGGTCACTCGAATAAATTCAGTGACACAGAGATCATAACCGCTGGTGCCGGTAATCAACTGGCGGGTCAGGTAGTCGGCAACGCCCTCCATTGGGGCAAGAGTGATTTTCACAGGGCAACAATGAGGTCGGAAAAGGGGCGGTAATCGTAAGCGCGGCCATGGTAAAATGCTAGCTGGTATTTGTGACGTTTATTGCCTGATCAGAGCGATTCTGTAGAATAGATTTCAGGCTCAGCTCTTATAAACAGCCGTTAATAAAGATAAAACGTCGTCGAACAGGCACTTATCAAGCCTGTCTGGAACGGCATAATAACCAGAACAGCATAATAACCAGAACGACATAATAACCAGAACGACATAATAACCAGAACGACATAATAACCAGAACCGCATAATAACCAGAACAGAGGGTGCTATGTCCCAACCGGAACTGATCAATGAAGGTCTGTCGCTTATGTTGTTTGGTATGGGCTTTGTTTTTGTATTTCTGACTATTCTGGTTATTGCTACCAGACTGATGTCTGTAGTCATACTGAGGTTTACCTCCGATAAACCGGAACCGGCCCATCCTCCCTCAAAAGCTCACGTTACTAAAGACGATCTTATGGTTGACCCCATCGTACTGGCGGCGATTAACGAAGCTGTGCGCCAGCACCGTGCCCATCGCCCCTGAGCACTAAACGCTGGTTGCCGTAATCTCCGGAGAACAATAAAAATGAGCACCCCTGATGTCAAAACCAATAGCATGCCGCTTGGCATCACCGATGTCGTGCTACGTGATGCCCACCAATCCTTGTTTGCTACCCGTCTGCGCCTTGACGATATGCTGCCAATAGCAGCAACACTGGATGATATTGGCTACTGGTCTCTGGAGAGCTGGGGAGGAGCAACCTTCGACAGCTGTATTCGTTTTCTTGGAGAAGATCCCTGGCAGCGTCTGCGTGAGCTGAAAAAAGCCATGCCCAAAACCAAACAGCAGATGCTATTGAGAGGTCAGAACCTGCTGGGGTATCGCCATTATGCGGATGATGTCGTTGATCGCTTTGTTGAGCGTGCGGTTGCCAACGGCATCGATGTGTTCCGGGTCTTTGATGCCATGAATGACCCACGTAATCTCAAGCAGGCGATGGCCGCAGTAAAAAAACAGGGTGCCCACGCGCAGGGAACTCTCTCCTACACCACCAGCCCCGTACACACCATGAACAACTGGATTCAGCTGGCCAAACAGATCGAAGATCTGGAAGCCGACTCACTCTGCATCAAGGATATGGCGGGTATTCTGACACCTTACGATGCCTATGAACTGGTCTCCCGTCTAAAACAAGAGACTGATCTTGAAATTCAGCTCCATTGTCATGCGACAGCCGGTCTCTCATCTATGACGCTGCTGAAAGCGATCGAGGCCGGCATAGACCGGGTCGATACCGCGATCTCATCCATGTCTATGACCTATGGTCACTCCCCCACAGAATCTATCGTTGCCGCCTTGCAAGGCACCGATCGCGATACCGGCCTGGCTATCGAAACACTGGAGAACGTTGCCGCCTACTTTCGTACCATACGAAAAAAGTACGCCCAATTTGAAGGGTCTCTTCGCGGGGTAGACTCCCGCATCCTTATCTCTCAGGTCCCCGGCGGTATGCTGACCAATATGGAGAATCAGCTGAAGGAGCAGGGAGCAGCAGACAAGTTTGATCAGGTATTGCAGGAGATCCCCCGAATTCGTGAAGATCTCGGTTACATTCCGTTAGTAACGCCAACCTCCCAGATTGTTGGTACTCAAGCGGTTCTGAACGTATTGTCCGGCGCGCGTTATAAGGTCATCTCCAAAGAGACTAAGGGCATCTTAAAAGGAGAGTATGGTGCAGCACCTACGTCGTTCAATATCGAACTGCAGGCACAGGTTCTGGATGGAGATAAGCCGGTCACCTGTCGTCCCGCGGACCTGCTCCCGCCCGAAATCGACCGACTGGAACAGGAAGTATTCGCTGAAGCTAAAACCAGAGCGATCAAACTTGCAGACGATCCTGTCGATGATGTTCTGACTGTGGCCATGTTTCCCCAGATTGGCTACCGGTTTCTTGAGAATCGCGGCAATCCTGATGCCTTTGAGCCAGTACCAACCGGTCTGGAAATGGTTGCCTGTAATACCGGTAAACCAGAAGTTTATACCGTAAACGTCAATGGCTCTGAGTTTGTAGTATCAGTGGCCGAAGGCGGTGATATTACCGGTATCAAGCCCGTTTCTGCGAGCATTGAGGCGACCGAATCGGCGGCAACACCTACAACTGATGGCGAACCATTACCCGCACCGTTGGCAGGGAATATCTGGAAGGTGCATGTACGACCTGGTCAGAAAATTCAGGCAGAGGATGTGGTCGTTACTCTCGAAGCCATGAAAATGGAGACGGAAGTACGAACCCCCAAGGGTGGTACGGTTATCCAGATATCGGTGCAGGAAGGTGACCGTGTTGCAGTCGGTGATGCTTTGCTGACTCTGGCCTGAAGGAGATGATGATGGATAAGTTGATAGCCCTGTGGAATGGTTCCGGCCTTGCGAACATCACACTCCCTTCAGCCATAATGATGGCCGTGGGTTTTGTGCTGTTGTTCCTTGCCATTCGCAAAAACTTTGAGCCGCTGCTGCTGATACCGATCGGTTTCGGCTGTATTCTGGCCAATATCCCAGAGGCGGGACTGGCCTACAGTGCCGTTGAACAGTTGGCTCATAGTCATACACCGGCGTACATTGATCAACTTGCATCCCTGCTCGGGGTGCAGTTTGAAACTGTTAAGCAGTTACTGGATGTGTACTACAACGCCCCTTCCAGTGTTCAGTCGGCGGCTAATAATCTGGCGGCTGATCTTAACTTCAGCAACGGTATGCTCTACAGCTTCTATTCCGTAACGATTGCCAGTGGCGTTGCACCGCTGGTGATTTTCATGGGTGTAGGCGCAATGACGGACCTTGGTCCGCTATTGGCAAATCCGCGAACGCTGTTTCTTGGTGCTGCGGCCCAGTTTGGTATCTTTGCGACAGTGCTCGGTGCAACAGGCCTGACAGCGCTGGGATGGATGGACTTCTCTATCACTCAAGCGGCAGCCATTGGCATTATCGGAGGCGCGGATGGGCCGACAGCCATTTACGTATCCAGCATTCTCGCTCCGGAATTGCTGGGCGCTATTACCGTAGCCGCATACTCTTACATGGCTCTGGTACCACTGATCCAGCCACCAATTATGAGAGCGCTGACCAGCGAACAGGAACGGGCTATCGAAATGGAGCAGCTGCGCCCTGTCAGCAAATCCGAGAAGATCGTCTTTCCCTTGCTACTACTGGTACTGGTCGCACTGCTACTGCCTAACGCTGCTCCTCTGCTGGGCATGTTCTGCTTTGGTAACCTGATGCGTGAGTCTGGTGTCGTTGATCGCCTATCTGATACTGCCCAGAATGCCCTGATCAACATTGTGACCATTTTCCTCGGGCTTGCGGTTGGTTCCAAACTTGTGGCCGACAAATTTCTGCAGGTAGAAACCCTTGGCATTCTAGCTCTGGGAGTCGTGGCATTCTGTATTGGCACTGCGACCGGGATATTGATGGCAAAACTGATGAACCTGTTCGGCAACAACAGGATCAATCCGCTAATAGGCTCTGCTGGTGTCTCTGCTGTTCCCATGGCGGCACGGGTGTCCAACAAATTGGGACTGGAGGCTAATCCTCACAACTATCTGTTAATGCACGCTATGGGACCAAATGTAGCTGGCGTTATCGGTTCAGCTGTCGCTGCCGGAGTGATAATCAAATACGTCACCGTCACGGCAGGCTAACTCCCCCAGTGAGAGCCTGCTCCACCGGCTAATAAGCCTTCTTGTCTGATGATGAGGCTTCCTGCTCTTCATTCTGTACATCAAGGCTAAATGCACGACGTTTTTTGTAAGTCACCTTGGGAGCGGCAGAATTACTTTTCTCCGTCGGCATAACCATAAGCGGAGAATGGCCTTGGATACCATTGCCGTCCATCATACGATTGCTGTTGAAACCGGAATGGTATCTACGTTCTTCGCGTGCCTTTTGACCGGCATTGAACTGTGGTGTCGGCTGGTTTTCTTTGTACTGGTTTTCTTTGTGCTGACTCTCTCTGTGCTGACTCTCTTTGTACTGGTTTTCTTTGTACTCGGACTCTTCGGACTGAGGCTCTTCCCTATTTTTACGAGAGGCTATTGGCTGACCAAACTGATTTCTGCGTTCCGGCTTTTTCTGTTTGATCTCTACGTCTTCCTGCATGTTCAGACGCATACGATAAGGGTGGCCGTAACCACGCTTGCGGCGTTGTTTATTGTCCGTAGGCTCTGGGGGTTTCAAACCGGTAAATTCCTCATAAACCGTCGCATAGAGGTACTTGCTCATTTTGTCCTCCGTGGGATGACGTCCTGCAACTGTTAAAATCTTTATGGTGCCAAATACTAGACAATGCCTCACAAGGCAAACATAGGTATCGCTACCTAAAGAAAAGAATCTTTGAAGCACTACATAAATGATTAAAGATAGATATACCTGACATCACGCAATTAATGCGTAATTATTAGTCAAATATCTTCTTTCGCCATTTTATTTCTCTATCGGATAAGTGTGTTAAATAGGTTTACACTGAACTTGAGCACTGTTCAGTGGCGGAGTAGGATTGCCTCTATTTTCCGCTCCAAGTCGTGTAATAACAACTCGGAGTCTTATATATTTTTTACCGGAGTAGTCATGCTCGGTCGTATTCATTCCACAGATTCTTTTGGTACTGTTGATGGCCCTGGGATTCGTTTCATCGTCTTTATGCAAGGTTGTGTAATGCGGTGTCGCTATTGCCACAACCGCGACACCTGGGATCTGAACGATGGTCAAGTGGTCACCGTTGATGAGGTGATGAAAAAAATTCTGGCTGTTAAAAATTTCCTGACCGGTGGTGTTACTGTATCCGGCGGACAGCCAACCTTGCAGCCCGAATTTGTTGCAGAGCTGTTCAAGGCCTGCCACAAGGAAGGCATTCATACCTGTCTGGATACCAACGGCTACGTCAAGGGGATCAGCCCGGCTATTGCTGATCTGATTGATGTCACCGATCTCCACCTGCTTGATATCAAGCATATGAACAATGATATGCATGAAAAGCTAACCTGGGTGAAGAACGACCGGGTGTTGAATTTTGCCCACTATCTGCAGGAAATGAACAAACCAACGTGGGTACGTTATGTCATAGTCGATGGATACACGACGAAGGAAGAGTATGCTGAAGAGCTGGCTGACTTTGTTGCACCCATGAAGAACGTAGAGAAGGTAGAGCTACTGCCGTACCACTCTTTGGGCATCCATAAGTGGGATCTCGTGAAGGACCAGTATGATCTTACAGACGTGAAGCCCCCTTCAGAAGAGCTGATGCAGCGCCTGAAAAAAATCTTTACAGATCGCGGTATTAACGCAAGCTACTGATGTGTACGGCTGTTGTATTTTTTTAACACAACAGCCTACACCTTGATTTATTCGGTAAAAATCCGGTTTTCCTGCTCTTGAACCCGGATGAATGTCGTGCGCTTGGTCAGTTCTTTTAACTGAGCCGCACCAACATACGTGCAGGTTGAACGAACACCGCCCAATACATCCTGTACCGTTACATCAACGGGGCCACGGTAGGGAACTTTCACCGTCTTGCCTTCTGAGGCGCGGTAGTTGGCAACACCACCAGCGTGTTTATCCATCGCTGTAGCTGAACTCATGCCGTAGAACAGTTTGAATGACTCTCCCTTCTCCTCGATGATCGTGCCACCGGACTCATCGTGGCCGGCCAGCATGCCACCCAGCATCATAAAGTCAGCGCCACCACCAAATCCTTTGGCAACATCACCGGCACACGAACATCCGCCGTCGCCTATAATCTGACCACCAAGGCCATGGGCAGCATCGGCACACTCGATAATCGCCGAGAGCTGAGGATAGCCGACACCGGTTTTCATACGGGTGGTGCATACCGAACCAGGACCAATACCCACTTTGACGACATCGGCACCGCTCAGCAACAACTCTTCCACCATCTCGCCAGTGACCACGTTACCGGCGATGATCACTTTATCCGGGAAAGCCTCACGCACTCTGGAGACGAAACTAACAAAGTGCTCGGAGTAACCGTTCGCAACATCGATGCAAATAAAATAGAGCTGGGGATGATTCTGGAGAAGGGTGCTAAGTTTGATGAAGTCGTTGTCTGAAGTGCCGGAGCTGACCATGATGCGGTCAAAGATGCCTTCGTCACATCCGGAGAGGAAAGTGCCCCATTCCTGCTCGGTATAGTGCTTGTGAACGGCAGTCAACATACCATGGGAAGCAAGCGCTTTTGCCATTTCAAAGGTGCCGACGGTATCCATATTGGCGGCAATAACCGGGATACCAGACCATTCGCGTCCGGAATGCCTGAAACGAAAGGTACGATTCAAGTCAACCTGAGAGCGACTGCGAAGGGTAGAACGCTTGGGCCGGAACAGTACATCCTTGAAACCAAGTTTGATATCACTTTCAATCCGCATAGGAATACCCTACCTATTGTCTGATGAGGGGTAAGAAAGTGTACAAGCTTTTTTGCAATGACCGAATAGCATTCGACGATGGCGCTTATACGGACGGATTATCCGCAAGCTGATGAGTGGTGTAAAGCTGGCATTTCATGGAAAAAGACGACGGAGGACACAGAATGCACTCCGCCGACAACATTCGTACGTGATTAGAAGATCAGAAGAGACTTGATCTTGGTTTTGATCAGGTCGAGGGCGATCTGGTTCTTGCCGCCACGAGGGATAATCAGGTCTGCATGTTGACGGGATGGCTCGATGAACTGCAAGAACATCGGGCGAACAGTTTCCATATACTGATTGACGACAGATTCCATATCCCGACCACGGGATACGATATCCCGCTGTAGACGACGGGTCAGACAGATATCCAACGGCGTATCCATATAAAAACGCAGATCAAAGGCCTTACGGATTGCTGGATTAACCAGCAGCAGGATACCCTCGCAGATGATAACTCGTCCTGGCTCCACACGACGGGTGATTTTTGTGCGGTTATGGATAGAGTAGTCATACTGTGGTACTTCAATAGTTTGACCATCTTTCAGCATCTGCAAATGACGCAGAAGCAAATCGTGGTCCATGGAGTCCGGATGGTCATAATTAGTCTTGACCCGTTCCTCCATAGAGAGGTGTGATTGATCCTTGTAATAGGAGTCCTCTGAAATCATGCACACATGCTCAGGAGAAAACTCTTCGATCAGAGTCTCTGCCAGCAGACTTTTCCCGGAAGCAGAAGCACCAGCGATACCAACTAGAATTGTTTTCTGGGACATCATGATTAAGGTCACATAAGTAGAATTTGACGCAGTATAGAGATTGTAATTCTTTTTTTGCATCGCGCTTTCTACATACATGCCGTGTCGTCAATCGGTGGACGAAAAAAGAGCGCTGTTGTATAACACTGTCATTTTTCGGTGCACATAATGAGCAGCCTGACCAATCCATCCCGACTACTTCAGCGTAACTTACTCCAGTACAGGGAGGAACTTACGGTTTCCCGCTTACTGTTGGCCCTGCCCCCTTCAGATGGTTTTATCACTGAAATCAGCGAACAGTTATCGGAGGAAGGGGCTGTGCACCTGTTCACCCATATGGCAGAGGTCAACGAGCTCGCCGTACGTGTGCTTCCAGAAGCTAATGTCGTTTATTCTCACGATCCCTCTCAGCTGCAGGCACCGTTTGACCTGATTATTGTCTACCTGCAGAAAAGCCGACCATTTACCTCCGCAGTTCTTGATCAGCTCTGCCCATTACTCACGGACAACGGTCGTGTACTTTTTGTGGGTGAAAATGGTGAAGGGATCAAATCCTGGCGCAAGCATCTGCAGGCATGGGGAGATGTTGAGTCCATTGCCAGCGGCTGTCACTCCGGTCTGCTGGAGCTAACGCCCAACGAAGCTGCACGCGCAGCCAGCCCCACGCTGGAAGAAAAACATTTTACTATCAATATCGCTGATACCGAGGTGGATATTGTCTCCCTGCCGGGCGTGTTCAGCCATGGTCGTCTTGATGCCGGTACACATCTGCTATTGGAAACACTGGCTGGTGAAAATATTCGCGGTCAGGTTCTGGATTTTGGCTGTGGCGCAGGTGTGATTGGCAGCTGGCTGGCGAGTCGTCACCCGCGCTGTCGTCCTACTTTGCTGGATACCGATGCGATGGCTCTGGAATCCGCCAGACGTACACTGGCGACTAATAATATCGATGGCAAAGTGATCGCCAGCCACGGCATGAAAGCGGTCTCCGGTCGCTACGACTGGATTATCTCCAACCCTCCTTTCCATCAGGGCGTTAAAACCCGTTACGATATCACCGAAGCTTTCCTGCGACAGGCGAAAGAGCACCTGAACCGTGGTGGTCAGCTTCGTATCGTTGCCAACAACTTCCTCCGCTATCAGCCACTGATAGAAGAGACTTTTGGCCACTGTGAGATTTTGGCCCAGGCCAAAGGTTTTACCATCTATGGTGCGACCGCCGCTGAACGATTTGCCTCAGCGGCCATTGACCGCGCCGAGTAAAATCAGCACCAGCCTCCCTATGGCCCCGCTTTTGAGACGTCTTTGCTTTTCATGCGTATTTGCTTTGTATGCGTATTTGCTTTGTATGCGTATTAAAAGCGGGGCGGGGCCGTTTTTTATCATAAAAACAGATAGTAGGGTTTTAGAATTTCCTGAAATTCAGCGCTGTAACCGACACCATCCTGAATCACTAACTGATGCTCTGGTTCCGGGTTATCTATAAACGACAATTTCAATATATTGCGACTGACCGGTTTATTTTCTGTCGCCTGAACACCGATAGACCGGTTGCAGTAAAGACCGCAGCCATGGGCTAACCCTAAAAAACGTTCGCTCTCGGATGTTGGCAACAGAACCTCAAAACTTCCTTCACGGCTCAACAGTTTGCATACACAGGCGAGTAGCTCTTCAAAGCTGAGGGAGTCATTGTGCCGTGCATGGTGACGTTGGCTATTTGTTGAAGCCAGATGGCGGGTAAAAAAGGGAGGATTGCAGATTATCAGATCGTAGGTAGAAATACTTTGTCGCGCATAATCCTGAATACTGGCGCAGTGAATGGTCAATCTATTTGACCAGGGGCTGGCACGGAAGTTTTCACCCGCCTGCCTTGCTGCCTGTTGATCCAGTTCAACCGCATCGATATCGGCCTCTGAACGCTGTGCCGCCATAAGCGTCAGTAAACCTGTACCTGCACCAATATCCAGTACACGACGACACTCTTCAACCTGCGTCAACGCACCAAAAAGGCAGCCATCAGTGGAAACTTTCATGGCGCAGTGCTCCTGTTGGACGGAGAACTGTTTGAAATGAAAATGGGAGTTACGAGCCATAGAATACTGTCGTTAAAAATAATAATGAAAGTAAAGGGCATTGCCATGAATCAATATCCTTCAGATATTGATGGCGTATGGTTGAGTCGCTTTTATAAAAAAGCTTAAAAAAGTTGGCGTTTGCGTCTCTGCTATCGCGCTGACAATAATATCTTTTATTAAGGAGCTTATCATGGCCGCTTACTCTTTCTTTATGCCACCCGTCAACCATATGGGTGAAGGCTGTCTTGAAGGAGCAATAAACGATATTGTCAGTCTGGGGCTGACCAAAGCTTTGATCGTTACCGACAAAGTGCTGAACACAAACGGTCTGGTTCATGGTGTTGTTGAAATGCTGGGCGAAAAAGGCATTACCAGTGTCGTTTTCGATGGCACCCAACCCAACCCGACCTGCGGCAATGTGACTGAAGGTCTGAAGCTGCTGGCTGAGAACAACTGTGATTTCGTTATCTCTCTGGGTGGCGGCTCGCCACACGACTGCGCTAAAGGTATCGCCCTGGTCGCCACCAATGGTGGTGAAATCAAGGATTACGAAGGTGTGAACGTTTCCACCAAGCCTCAGCTACCTTTGGTTGCTATCAACACCACTGCCGGTACCGCTTCCGAAATTACCCGCTTCTGTATCATCACCGACGAAGCCCGTCACATAAAAATGGCGATCGTAGACAAAAACACCACGCCGGTCATGTCTGTTAACGATTCGGCGTTAATGAAGGGCATGCCCGCCTCCCTGACCGCCGCCACCGGTATGGACGCCCTGACCCATGCGATTGAAGCCTATGTATCCACCATCGCCACCCCGGTCACTGACTGCACCGCGATAAAGGCTATCGAACTGATTGGTCAGTACCTGCGTCGTGCGGTCGGTAACGGCGACGATGGGAAAGCCCGTGAGCAGATGGCTTATGCTCAGCTGCTGGCCGGTATGGCTTTCAACAACGCCAGCCTGGGTTACGTTCACGCCATGGCGCACCAGCTGGGCGGTTTCTACGATCTGCCACACGGTGTATGTAACGCGGTTCTGCTGCCGCATGTTCAGGCCTTCAACGCCCGGGTTCGCCCTGAAAAGCTGGCTGATGTCGCCGCCGCTCTGGGCGAAAACACTCATGGCCTGAGTGATGTGGAAGCCGCCGAACGGGCCCTGATTGCTATTCAGCGCTTGTCTGCTGATGTCGGCATCCCTGCTGGTCTGACTGAGCTGGGCGTACGGGAAGAGCACTTCGAAGCGCTGGCGACCAACGCCATGAAGGACGCCTGTAGCCTGACCAACCCAAAGAAAGCCACCCTGGACGATATTATCGGTATCTTCCACGCGGCTATGTAAGTCCCTGAAATCGGCCGGTTGGAGGTTGCTAACCTCCAGCTTTCATCATAAGAGGGGCGGGGGGGCTATTGATATTGAAGCCGTCAATCGTCATTCCGCTTCTATCTGGTCTGAGTCTACTGAAGCCATCTTCTGTCGTAACTGCTCATTTTTTACCGGCAAATCTGCTTTTTTGGCATTATTTCCCGGAAAATACTGAGTTCTGCGAAAGCTGACGTAATAACCCACCCGTAAGAATATCTAAAACGGGATCAGGGGAGATCACTAGCCACTACTGCGCCACCACCCCCTAAGATCGTTACCCTATTGATACCCGTCAAGATCATACATTGCGTTATTGCGTATGATTCTCAATAGCTTTCTCTATATTTCCGCGACCTGTCCGGCAAGTACTCGCAGCCGTCATCCGGTACTATTGAAGCATCATTTTCAGATCGCACAACATATCCACGGTTGGTTTATCCCTGTAGATAGCGTCTCAAGAACATCTGTTCTTACGCTGACATTGCGCTGTAAATGTGAATGATTCTCATTTACACTAAGCAACCGCCATTTTTTCTGCATCCGAAACTGCATTACGCACTGAGGAATTTCACATGTCGTTAACACTGGGTGACCTGGGGGTCGGTGAGTCAGGCCGTATTTCCGGCTATACCGAAGACGGTAGTTATCGCCGTCAACTACTGGCTATGGGCCTAACCCCCGGTGTCGGGCTAAAAATCCTCCGCCGCGCCCCCATGGGTGATCCCGTTGAACTGGAAGTCCGTGGTTTCAATCTGAGTCTGCGTCGCGATGAAGCTCAGTGTGTCCTGGTAGAGAAGGAGATGTGCAGTGTCGCAAGCAACCATTGCGGTTCTCGGTAATCCTAACTGTGGCAAAACCACTCTTTTTAACCGCCTGACCGGTGCCCGCCAACAGGTGGGTAACTGGCCTGGCGTCACCGTCGAGAAAAAATCTGGCAGCTATATCTGGGAACACCGCACGATCACCCTGATAGACCTGCCCGGCACCTACTCCCTGGATGTCGGCATCGGCGGCAATACCGCTATCGATGAGAAGGTGGCGCGGGACTTCATCCTCGCCAATGAGGCCGATCTTTACATCAACATTATCGATGCCGGCAATATTGAGCGTAACCTCTACCTGACCACCCAGATGCTGGAAATGAACCGCCCGATGATCGTGGTTCTGAATATGATGGATGCGGCCAAAGAGAAGGGCATCAGCATCGATACAGCCGAGCTGAGCAAACGTCTGGGCTGTCAGGTTGTTCCCGTGGTTGCCAGCCGGAACGACGGCACCGATGCCTTGAAAAAGGTGATTGAAAATCATCTGTCCGGTATTCAGAACCCTCATCCCGTAAAGGTGACCTACTCCGAACCGGTGGAAGAAGCTCTGGCCTCGATCGCTGAAATTACCGCCGATCAGGCTCAGGAACTGGGCGTCAATACCCGCTGGCTGGCCGGACGCTTGCTGGAGGGTGATCAAACGCTGGAGAGCCTCTTTTCCATCGGGCAGATGGCCGCAGTCATACGGATACGGGCCGTTTTACAGGCCGACGGGGGCGAAGATGTCGACATTCTCTTTGCCGATAACCGCTATCAATTTATTGAAACCCTGATCGATGGCGTGGTGCGCCGGAGTGGCAAGGTCAGCCAGACCATGACCCACAAAATTGATGCCATCGTCCTCAACCGCGTGCTGGGACTGCCCATTTTCTTCGCCATCATGTACCTGATGTTCATGTTTACCATCAACGTGGGCGGGGCTCTTATCGACTTCTTCGATATCGCGGCCGGCACCGTGTTTGTCGATGGCACGCGATATCTGTTGGAAGGCATCGGCTCACCCGCATTTCTGACCGCGCTGCTGGCCAACGGTGTCGGCGGTGGTCTTCAGACTGTCACCACATTTATCCCTGTTATTGGCTGTCTGTTCCTGTTTCTCTCGGTACTGGAAGATTCCGGCTACATGGCCCGGGCTGCGTTCGTAATGGATCGCGCCATGCGGGCGCTGGGTCTGCCAGGCAAGGCTTTCGTGCCGGTGCTGATTGGTTTTGGCTGTAACGTACCGGCCATTATGGCGACCCGAACCCTCGAACAGGAACGGGACCGCAAGCTGACCATCCTGATGAATCCGTTTATGTCCTGCGGGGCCCGTCTGCCGGTGTACGCGCTGTTTGCGGTGGTGTTCTTCCCGGAGAGTGGCCAGAATGTGGTGTTCTTTCTCTACCTTATCGGTATCCTGGTAGCGGTGGTCACCGGCCTGATTATGAAGCACACCCTGCTGCCCGGTGAGATGTCCCCCTTTGTGATGGAGCTGCCCAGCTACCACCTGCCCACCCTCCAGAGCATGGCCCTGCGTACCTGGGATCGTCTGAAATCCTTCATCATCAAAGCGGGCCAAACCATTGTAATTATGGTGACCGTACTGAGCGTGCTGAACTCCCTCGGTACCGATGGCACTCTCGGCAATGAGAACACCGAAAAATCGGCACTAAGCGCGGTTGGTCGCACCCTGACTCCGCTGTTCTCACCCATGGGCATGCAGGAAGATAACTGGCCGGCTGCGGTGGGTATTTTTACCGGCGTGTTTGCCAAGGAAGCTGTGGTCGGCACCCTGGATGCACTCTATAACAGTCTCGATAGCGCGGAAGCAGACGACGCAGATGAATACAACCTGCTGGCCGGTTTGTCCCAGGCCTGGGCTACTATTCCGGCCAACTTTGCCGGGCTGATCGATACCGTGGCCGATCCTCTCGGCCTGAATGTGGGTACAACCAATGATGCCACCGTGGCCGCCGAAGAACAGGGCGTTCATCAAACAACGTATGAAGCTATGCGTACACGATTTGGCAGCCAGGAAGCCGCGTTTGCCTACCTGCTGTTTATTCTGCTTTACGTCCCCTGTGTCGCTGCCATGGGGGCGGTGAAACGTGAAGCCGGCAGCCGATGGATGTGGCTGGTTGGGGCGTGGTCTACCTATATGGCCTATCTTGTCGCCGGCAGTTACTACCAGCTGGTGACGTTTTTCGCTCATCCGATGCAGTCGGTCGGCTGGCTCTCCCTGCTGCTGGCCTCATTTATCGGGATACTGGTGATGCTCCACTACAACGGTCGCCAGATAGCCACGATGACTATTCCCATCACCGTCCGCAGGTCGGTCTGATGCTGGGAGATCTGCGGCGTTTTCTTATCGGGCGAGGGGAGCCGGTCAGCTTGCAGGAGCTGGCTGCTCACTTCGACCGGGAGGAAAGTGCTATCGCCGGCATGCTGAGCCACTGGCAACGCAAGGGGATGGTAGAACATATCGAGGTGGGCTGTGCCCAGGCCTGTGGCGGTTGTGATCGCGGGCAGAGTGGTGATTACTACCGTTGGATCTTATCCGCACAGCCTGTCAGGCTTATTCCTCTGGTCTGCTCAGAGCGGGAGTAATAAGCCTCACGAACGGCGAAGCTTGCTGGCTTCGCCTTACTTGCCTGACAGCCTGTATGGCTACTCAAGCTTTCCCGCGCTAGCTGACTTCCGGATTATAAATACTGCCATTATTTTTTATATAGCGTTGGAGAACCGAGCAGGCCGACTCTCGTTCAATATTTGTACTCACTTTTACCCCCCGGCTGGTGAGTGATTGAATCCAGTCTTCTGGTTTTGCGCCTTCATCAAAACCAACGGCTCTTGCGTCCTCATCTCTGGCTGCTGTCGCGACATGCCGCACGCCAGACCATGGAATAGCTCCCAGGCACATACCACACGGTTCTGTACTTGTTATGAGTTCATGGGGTATTGCTGATTCCTTTCCCAGGTCATAGGTTCCCAATTTCCTTTGAGCAATGGCTAATGCGACAATTTCTGCATGTAGAATAGACATGCCTTGTGTCGTAACCAGGTTAACCCCGAGGGAAATAAGCTTCCCTGTGTTGACCTCGAATACCGCTGCGGCAAAAGGACCTCCCGTATTTTGCTCAACATTCCTTTTTGATGCAGCAATAACAAAATCCATCCGTTTATTCAGATCTGGGTTTGAAACATAATTTTTGGAAAAATCTTCTAACCAATCGGGCAAATCAAAACTGATTCTGGATGGCTGAAAGAACATATTTTTTATCCTCCTAATAAATTATGAGGATCGAGGAGAAGATCAAGAAAATCAAGGACACCCATATTTTGCTGACCCATATTTTGCTGAAGGCACTGGGCTCAAACTCTTTGCTCAGCTAAAAAAGACGCAAGGATTCCCTGCCGAGTCTGACTCGGAATTAAACGAGACGCATGGTAAGGAGATCTTCCAGGCACAATGCGCCCTCAATAATGCCCAAAGCCACTGCCGGAACTTTGCCTGTGATCCAATGGGGCCGGATGAAGTTATGGGTGATTTGGTGAACGTCGAGAGTGCGCTGCAGTCCTGCCTTACACTTGGCGCAGGGCACTTGGCGCAGGGCAGCATTTTGCGCTTCGACATGATTGGCGTGGATGTCGCTCGAATACCGATTCTGCGCGGTTTTCGGATGCTCCCGATGCGGGCTTCGTATTTGGGACGTTTGCGTCCCGGCTTGCTCTTTTGCGCCCCTTTATTCTTCAAGGCAACACCCTTTGTGGCCTTTCTGGGCACCGGGCTTCAAACCGGAACGCGACCGCAGGCTCTTGGGTGAAGGTTTCTCGTCATCACCGCCAGAGGGCTCTGCCTGCTCCTTGTCTCCAGACTTGGAAAAACCATCCGTTGATGGTGGTTTACTGCTGTTGCTGTTGCTGTTGCTGTTGCTGCTTGTTGAGTCGGTTTTCAAGTTCTTTGGTGGTCTCCTGCAGCTTACAAATCACCTCAGCCTGTTCGGCGACTATAACAAGCAGTATGGCGATGAGTTGTGTTTCAGGAGAGAAGGAAGACATGACCAGTGACCAAAAAACTACTCCCTCAATATTGGCACAAAATTGCTGATTTGCAGCTTTGGATTAGGGGGGGGGCTGAATAGTTACTCTTCTATTCTTCTTCATTATTTTCCAGACGTCACCCCAAACCAGGGAAGTTCGATTAACCTGGCAGCACTTAACCGGTCTTTTGGATTGGGGGCGGAACAGCTCTTGATGAAATCCTTCCCCTCGTCAGAGAATTTTTTTAAGTGTTTGGTTATCAACCTTTCACTGGTAATGTCGGCGCGCGCCCTGCATTCTTCGGTGCCGTTACGCAGGTCTTTCTCACGATCCCACACAACCTTCTTTCCATACCAATGGAAGGGGCGAGTCCCTGTTCCGCAAAAAAAAGCGATGGTGCCGAGAGAGTAGATATCATTTTTTTCCCAGTCCATACTCTTTGCATCTAGGATTAACGTATCCAAAGCAGCGTAGTACTCGTCAGAATGCTGCCTGAAATTTTTGGGAGTAAGCCTGGACGCTACTGCCGTGCCAACATCAGACACTACAACTTTGTTGATTTTAATTTTTATCGTTATCCCAGAGCCTGCCTCCTGGGGATCAGGAGCTTCGGCTCTTGTATAGTTAACCAGAATGTTGGAGGGTTTGAGATCGGTATGAGCGATGTAATAATCATGTAAATAGTCGATAGCAAGCACTATGTCAGCCATGATCATGCGGGCGATATGTTCCTCAAGGCCCTTTTCAGCGTAGCTATTCACAAAATTGCACAAATCCGCCGGATAGCAATCCATGACCATCTGATACCCCCCATCCTTTTTTTTTGGAAGGATTATCCCTTTTAGAGCAACTATGTTTTTATGCTTGAGTTTCTGAAGAACAACCGCTTCCTTCAGAAAAAACTTGTCGTCCACTGATTTTACAGCAAGAGTGCAATCCTTATTCTGTACCTTGCGCACTACGCCGAATCCCCCGGAACCAATGCGATACAGGTCACGGTAATTTGCTACGGCATCATCGCTCAGGCGCAGCTTTGCCAGATCATGAACCACATCCGTTAATTGTGGTGACCTCGGTTTCGCCCACGAAGACATAATCCAGGATAATATATAGCCAAACACACTCCCCTCACCGTCCGAGGGTTCTGATGGCGGAGTCAACATATCTGATACGCTACTCTTTTTTAGCTGATTTTCAATAGAATCTTGATCGGGAACCACTATGTAATCGCGGCGATCACTCCTACTGGTTTGTACCGGAGGCTGATACACTTCTGCTGTGATTTGCACAGTCTCGTGCCTTCGTCTGCGTGACCGATTTTGGGAAGAGGGACTGGAGGAGTCTTGTATCCACTGATGAGAGTCCCAATCGGGTTCAACCAGGTACGAGCTCTGGCTGTCCTTAAGTGTTGATACCTGGAACCGGGGGCTGTCTTCTTTATTGTCTGTTGCCAGATAGGTCATTCCATCGCTACCCGAGAAGATACTCACCGTTGAATTTTTGGCATCAGACCCGGTAGGAAAAGCCGTTTCCCTGCCTGATTGCTGCGGGAGTAACCTATCGACATTCTTAAGGGGAGAGGAGATTATGTCGGCAATGCATTCATATAATCCCCCCAGGCTGCCATCACCATTATCTTCCCCTTCGTGGTACCAAATCAGAAAGCTGCTGAGAACGTCTCTGTTTTCTGTGTCGGTGGGGATGCTGACATTGATCTTGAAGTCGAATAACTTAAAATCAGGACGACACCATTCGCTGTAATAGGAAACGTTCGATTGAATGCTGCGCAAATATTTATCAAACACCTCTACCTGTATCTCTTCATCCGGGTATGTTTTTCCTGACAATCGTTTCTGAAACGAATCATCTAGCACCTGTAATTTCACAACGTTCCATTTCCGCTTTGTTAATGGCTCATTCCACATTTTCTGGCATATATCGTTATGGGACAGTTCACGATAATCCGTAGCGATTGTCGCCACCATCCATTTTTTTAGTCCCGATTTTTGTGGGAAGCTCTCTTTGGTGCATGTTTTGGTGTCCCCCAAAGGACGGTCAGGAGCTTGCTGAACGCCATTCGTTACGGATTTGGGCTTACCAGCCAGTGCGGTACAAGGAACTAACAACATCGAAAGATTCGCGAACAGAAATACAGAAGAACAGAGCTTGCTCATGGTCTTACTCCCAGCCTCGACAGTCTAACGTAGACTAGTATGCCCAGTGCTGGTTGCACGCAAGAAAGACTGGGGTAGAAAAGGACAGGGTAGAAAAGGACATCCATATTTTGACCAAAAATTATGGGTGTCCTTTTCTGGACTTTTCTGGACCATGGGTGTCCTTTTCTGGACCGGTTTTCTGGACCGGTTTTCTGGACCGGTTTTCTGGACGGGTTTTCTGGACGAGATAATCTGCAGGTCTAAAAAAAGGCGAAGCCGTAAAAAGCTTCGCCTTTTTTTTCATAACCCGGCAATTACATAGCAGGATAAACGTAAGGAGCCTGCAGACCCAGCGGCAGGCCAAGAGCCCAGTAACCCAGCAGGAACAGGGTCCAGACGATGGTCAGCGCCACGGTATAAGGCATCATGATCGCCACCAGAGAGCCGATACCGGTGCTCTTCACATAACGCTGGGCGTAAACCACCATCAGCGGGAAGAAGACCATCAGCGGCGAGATGATGTTGGAGACAGAATCACCCACCCGGAAAGCCGCCTGAGTCAGCTCTGGAGAGATGCCCACAGCCATCAGCATCGGAACCATGATCGGACCGAGCAGCGCCCACTTGGCAGAGGCAGAGCCGATCAGCAGGTTGACGGTGGCGGTCAGCAGGATCATGAACACGATGGTCATCTCACCAGGCAGCGCCAGAGACTGCAGCAGTTCAGCACCAGACAGCGCCAGCAACGTACCCAGGTTGGAGTCACCAAAGGCCTTCAGGAACAGGGCACAGAAGAATGCCATCACCATAAAGGATTTCATACTGCCCAGGGTGTTACCCATAGCCACAGAGACATCACCCGCCTTCTTGAACTTGCCGGTGCTGAAACCGTAGATCACACCAGGCGTCACGAAGATCAGGAAGATCAGCGGCACGATGGACTGCATCAGCGGGGCGCTGTAAGAGGTCAGTTCGCCAGCGGCGGAACGGAGCGGAGAGCTCTCAGGAAATGCCCACACAGTCACCAGCGCGATCACCGCCAGCATGCTATAGCTGCCACGTTTGAACGCGCTGTTTTCCTGAGCGGTCAAAGCGTCCACGTCGGTTTCCGGCGCATCGCCATCGACTTCAACACTGGCAAGGCGCGGCTCAACAATCTTCTCGGTCACATACCAGCCCACCAGAATCACGATGATACTGGAAGCGGCGGTGAAGAAAATGTTACACAGCGGATTCACCAGATAAGCCGGATCAAGCAGCTGCGCCGCAGACTGGGTGAAACCCTGCAGCAGCGGGTCACTGCCGGAAGGCAGGATGTTGGCGGAGAAACCACCGGAAACACCGGCAAACGCGGCCGCAATACCGGCCAGCGGATGACGACCGGCCGCCTTGAACATCAGCGCACCGATAGGAATAACCAGAACATAACCGGCATCGGATGCCACGTGGCTAAGAATCGCCACCAGAATCAGCATCGGGGTCAGATAACGCTTCGGGGTAATATTCAGCAGCTTTTTCAGGCCGGTATTGATGTAACCCGCCTCATCGGCCACACCCACACCCAGCATGGCCACCAGCACGATACCCAGAGGAGCAAAGCCGGTAAAGGTGGTAACCATACTGGCCAGAAATTCCGCCATAGCGGTGCCGGTCAGCAGGTTGTTTATGACGATGGCTTCGCCCGTGCGCGGATTGATGAGATCAAAGCTCATCATGGAAAAAGCAAGAGAGGCTACCCAGACCATCAGGGTGGCATAGAGGAACATGATTGCTGGATCAGGCAGCCTGTTACCGGCCCTTTCCACAATATTCAAAAAACGATTCAGCGCGCCAGACTGGCTGCTCTGAGCCGATGGCATCGGCTCCATCTGAGTTGATTCCATATCACTCCTTAGCTGTCTATAGTCGAAAACTTTTCATGCTTCCGATACTACATACGAAAGAGCGACTTTCAGCTCAGTAATTACACCAAGGTGATACGTATAAACCCAAAAAAGGTACGGAGAAAACAGGGATAAGCCGAGATCGCACTACAACTTCAAACATTTCACCAACACGATCTCGAATATTATGATAAGCCGGTCAGCCATTTAGCAGACCCTACCTGAAGAGACGAATATCAGCTCTGTTGATCGCCCTCATGCTGCCAGACAATGCCCAGTGAGCTTTCTTTGATCATCTCACTCCATGGAAAGTCCGGGTTACGCTGAATGCCGTAAAGATGCTGCACCATCACCTGCAGCCCGGTACGCATGCCACTTTCGACAGACTCATCAATGCGGAAAAACTCTTCGCCCAGCAAATAGCCCTGCTTCCAAAGGGCCACCGCATCTTCAAGTCTTTTAAACAGTACGTAAACCGCTGCCGCTTCTGGCCTTTCACGCAGATGGATATACAGGGTTCGCAAGTAAGCCAACATCACGCGAGGATCATTGGAACAGCGTTTGTCCACCCACTCTACCGCTCTGGAACGGCACTCCAGCAAGCGGGCCGCGGTGATCTTGTTTTCCGAAAACAGCCCGGTATTCCAGAAGTCACACAAGGTGACCGGCAGCTCTGCCGGCGCACCGGGGCTGACCCGCAATGTCCGACTCAATGTATCCTCAACAAGGGACTCAGGCAGTGCATCGACCCGCCAGAGTGCCTCCTGACACAATTCATCCGGTTGCAGCTGAATCAAGGCACAGGCCTGTTCTATCTGCCAGAACCGTAGCCGGGATAGAAATCCCGACGTTTTCACCATCCCCCGTCCTGGCTCGAAGCGCAGCAGACCGACTGCCATCAAGGCAAGATCGGCTCGCACTTCTGCCTTTTGACGGGCACACTCATCGTCACTCCCCATCAGCTTGAGACACTCGTTAACGAGTCCGTACTCAAGGCAGGCCATTGTTTTTCGGGTGAGACGACAGCCGGCTATATTTTCCAGTGAGATCCACTCTCCACTGTACTTACCGGCAAAAGAATAATACCCGGATTGAGACCGGATGCTAGGATCCTTGAACTCCATGGAAATGCACTCCCTGCGGGGCTTCTGACTACTAACTGCTTGAAAAAATGTTATCGGCCCGTTGTGTGGATTCTTGCTGGGAAAATTTGAGGAACACCGAATCAGGTGTGGTGAGAAGCCAACCTGTTCACAACCTTCTCGCTGGTTGTGAACAGGCTCTCAGAGGAACGGCTTGAGTTACTCGGCGTGCTGAGGCAGAGAGAATACCTCGTCGTTATCCTTACGTTTCTGCCATTCTATCCAGACGTAAACCGGAATCCCGGCGATCAGCAGCAGGAAGCCCCAGTACACAGTCTCATGCCCGCTACCGGCCAGCGCCCACAGGGAGTACAGGAAGGCCAGAACGGTGATGATGATATCCAGTGTGTTCAGCATCGGTTTGCCGCACTCTTTCTTGCGACCGAGCATCAATACCAGCTTCGACATCGTCGTCATGGTATACGGCAACAGGGTGGTCATAACCGCCAGACTAATAATAAAGTTAAACGCACCAACCAGCCCCTTGTTGAAGTTGACCAGTACCAACAGCGTCACCAGCACGGTAGAGATTATAATGCTGATCACCGGCGTACCACGGGACGACAGCTTACAGAAACTCTGCGGAAACAGACCATCACGGGCGGCAGCCATAGGGATTTGTGCGGCCAGCAGCGTCCAGCCGTTCAGAGCGCCAAGGCAGGAGACAACGGCACCCACACCAACCACCATCGCCCCGACGGGGCCCATCAGCAGTCGGGCAGCATCCGCAAACGGCGCGGTGGACTGTGCCAGATCTGCCGGATTGATCACCCCCATCAGGGAGATAGTGGCGAGAATATAGAGCACAGCTGCAAACAGGGTGCCGAGGATGGTCGCCAGAGGAATGGTACGCTTCGGATTTTCAACATTCTCGGAAGGGACACAGGCGGACTCTAATCCCAGGAAAGCCCACAGACAGAGCGCCGCTGTTGAGCTGATCGCTGTAAAATTGCTTTCACCGCTGAGATTGAAAGTGACCGCACTAAAGTTCTCAGGATTGATGGCGAACAGACCGACCAGCGTCACCAGACCCAGAGGCAGCAGCTTGAGAATGGTGGTGACCAACTGGAAGGTTCCGGCTGAACGGATACCCCGGCAGTTGATAAAGGCCGTCATCCAGATGGCCGCGATAGAGATACCGGCCCCCAGCAGCGGATTCTCCACCACAGAGGGGAAGAAGATGCCAAGATAGCCGACCATAGCCACCACGATAGCGGCGTTACCGGACCACAGGCCGATCCAGTAGCCCCAGGCAATCAGAAAGCCGGCAAATTCACCAAGCCCGGCACGACTGTACGCATAGGGACCACCAGCAGAAGGAATGATCTGGCTCATACGTGAAAACACCAGCGCCAGCAAGATGGCACCGATACCGGTAAACAGCCAACCTCCCAGACTGATGGTGCCGTAGTTGGCCAGCGTTGCCGGCAGCAGAAATATGCCTGAGCCAATCATGTTACCGACGACGAGGGCGGCGCACATCCAGACTCCCAGTTTTTTCTTCGTTTTTGCTGAAGAGTCCGACGACTCCATTGACTGAGTAATCATATTTTCTGTATGGCCCGGTTATAAACGACACAAATATAAACAATATAAATAGTATTTTTTTGTGGGAATTAAGCCTATATGGGATGGTGGGTGCTGTGATGTGAGAATCACTTATTAGCCAAACTTAACACAGCACCAAACCCCACCTCGGTAGCACAGAGTGCAACAACCGATGGCTTTTCCGTCTATTTAGTGAGTTCTTCCGTCTATTTAGTGAGTTCTTCCGTCTATTTAGTGAGTTCTTCCGTCTATTTAGTGAGCGTTTCTGAATAGGCCTTGCGTACCTCTTCGGCAATAATATCAATACCTCGTCGTACAGTATCCTGATCCCGGGTATAAGTCACCCTAAGGCACTCATGGCGGTGTTGCCACTCCTCTTTCAGGCCGGGGAAAAAATAGTGACCAGAGACCACCAGCACCCCTCTCTGCTTCAGCCGCTCATAAAGCGCCAGACTGGTGATAGGAAGATCCCGAAACCAGAGCCACAGGAACATGGCACCTTCCGGCTTGTGCATCGCCCACGGCAGCTCCTCCCCCAGCGCCCGTTTGAACTCACGGCAGGCAAACGCAAGCCGCTCTTCATACCAGGGGCGAATGATGGTCTGGCTCATGGTCATGATGCTGTCATCACGAATCATATCGACGGTCACCATAGCGCCGACGCTGTTGGGTGCGAGGCTGGTGATGGCATTCATAGCTGAAACGGCGGCAATGACCTCTTCACAAGCGATGACAATGCCGGTACGCAGAGCCGGCAAACCCAATTTGGAGAGGCTCAGACAGAGGATCACATGCTCATCCCAGTGGGGGGTCGCTTCGGTAAATATCAGCTCGGGAAAGGGTAGCCCGTAGGCGCCATCAATGATGAGAGGAATATCGTGTTCTTTGGCCAGAGCATTGAGCCGTTCAAGCTCCCCGTCGGTCAGTACATTACCGGTAGGGTTGGTTGGTCGGGAGATACACAGAGCCGCAGTATCACGATTGACATTCAGGGCATCAAAATTCACATGGTATTTAAAGGTGTGGGCATCAATCTCTTCGATATCCGGCCGTTCAGCGGCAAACAGCTCTTCACCGATGCCACAATCGCTGTAACCGATGTACTCGGGAGCCAGCGGCAGCTGAATCCTGCGCTTTTGTCCACTCCTGGTTGGCCCGCCCAATATATTAAACAGCATGAAAAAGGCGGTCTGGCTACCCTGGGTCAGGCAGATATTGCGCGCCGTCAGTTTCCAGCCAAATCTGCGCCGCAGCATGGCCGCCAGCTCCCGGCAGAAATCCTGATCACCCGCCGGAGGATCATAGGTACCGATTAGCCGGCTAAATTGATTCCTGGAGTCCAGAATACACTGCAATCGCTGTCGGAAAATATCCTCCATTTCAGGGATATGGGCAGGGTTCCCTCCCCCCATCATGATCATGTGATCATTGCCGGCAAGAGCATTTCCCAGGTCATCCATCAATGACAGTATTCCCGAGTGGCAGGTGAACTTTTCCCCAAATTTTGACAGAAGCATATGGTTCTCTACGTAAGTGGTTCTCTATAAGTGGACAGCGTGAAATGGAAAACCAGTGTCTCCTATATAGCCCCGCTATATTACTTCTTCCTGATAGGTGTGCGAAGTCGATACGATGGTGTGCAGGCGTTATTGGTCTGAAAAACTGTACGTAACTTGAGCAAGCAATAAAAAACAGTTGTCAATTCTCAATACTGGATTTTCCCTAAATTTACTTCTAGGTTTCAAACATCCCGTGTCGAGAATTGACCATGACCCCTCTCTTTAGTTTCCCACATCAAGACCGAAAGATTCTGCGCCAACTGCAAATAGCCTCTCTTTGTTGTCTACTGACTTCTACTATGATCATGGCAGAAGCCCCGGCTCCGGCACCAACAGCACCAGCACCTGCACCTGCACCAGAAAAAAGTATTCCCAGCTCTCCCAGAGCTTTGCACCTTGAAAAATTGATTGCCACCGTCCGAAAAACACACCCTGACATGAACATCATCAAAACCTTCGAAGCGGATGAAAACGGGCGGGAAGCCGACAAAGTGATCTACCTGCTGCCCGAGACCAGGGACACGCGCATTATGACCATTGACTCAATCACCGGTGAGGTGATCAGAGACAGAAGCTACGTCGTTCCAAAAGGCCAGAAAAAAATTCCGCTGGAAATTCTACTGGCCGATCTCCGTGGCAAGTACAGCATTACCAAGATTATCCGTACGCGTCAGGCAAAACAAAATGGTCGTGATGTCCGCATCATCATCTATCTGGACAAAACCAGACAGCAACGTTTGATGGCTGTCGATACCCAGACCGGTGAAGTTGTTTCAGACAATGCGCGCAAGTTTCTGAGCAAAGAACAGGACTGAATTCCACAATAAACATTTGAACTTGATTAACCTACAAAAAGCCGTGATAAGCTAAGTCTTCCGACATCTGTCAGACTATCTATAGCCATGCACATAAAGCGTAAAAAATAAAAACCTGTTCGATATACAGGAGATAATAATAATGTCCCGTTTCTATGTTGGTTCCGAAGTTGGTCAGCTTCGAAGGGTGCTGCTTCATCGACCGGAACTCTCTCTTCGTCGTCTGACTCCGTCCAACTGTCAGGAGCTGTTGTTTGATGATGTCTTACACGCAGAACGCGCCGAAGCAGAGCATGATATTTTTCGGCAAGTGCTTGAAGGTCAAGGCGTTGAAGTCTCTCTTCTGAAAGATATCTTTACAGAAACCCTTGCTGTACCTGAAGCAAAATCATGGATTTTGGATCGTCACTGCAGTGAACACCATTACGGAAAGACTCTGGCCAGGGAAGTCCGGTGTTTTTTTGAGGAAATGAATAATGAGGATCTTGCCGCCTACCTGTCCGGAGGGCTGACAGTTGATGAATTTGACTCCACCTCCAGCAATCCAACACTGTGTATGATGGGCAAAACCGACTTCATTCACCCTCCCATTCCCAATCATCTGTTTACCAGAGACACCTCCTGCTGGATATACGGCGGTGTTTCTATAAACCCGATGGCAAAGTCTGCCCGCAAACGCGAAACTATTCACTTTCGCGCAATTTACAAGTTTCATCCGATGTTCCGGCAGGCACACTTCAACACCTACTATGGTGACACTGACGACAACTATGATAACGCCACCATAGAAGGCGGAGACGTACTTGTTCTTGGCAGGGGGACGGTCCTGATAGGCATGTCTGAACGAACCACATCGCAGGGTGTTGAAAACCTGAGCCGGGCGCTGTTCAAAACCGGTCAGGCTAACAAGGTGATCGCCCTGCAATTGCCCAAGGCACGCAGCTGCATGCATCTGGATACGGTATTAACCCAAATGGATAGAGACTGCTTCTCCTACTTTCCCCCGATCATGCAGGACAATAATTGCTGGGAACTCACCCCCAAAGAGGGAGATGATGAAGAGATCATCTTCACCAAAATAAACGATGGTTTTATCAATGCCATTGCCCGGGCGCTGGCGCTCGACACCTTGCGCATGATACCCACCGGTGGCGACGTTTTTGAAGCCGAACGGGAACAGTGGAATGATGCCAACAACGTACTTGCGATTAAACCCGGAACCGTAGTCGCCTATGAACGCAACATCTACACCATCGAAAACATGCAAAAAGCGGGCATCAACGTGCTCACCATTCCCGGCGATGAACTCGGGCGCGGACGGGGCGGGGCTCGCTGTATGAGTTGCCCACTGGAACGGGATGATATCTGATAGATAACCGCCTGATCATTCCTGTCAGATGACATAACACAGTCGATATCGTCATACAGCCAACTGAAAGTTGAACATCTGTCTGTCACTCTTTACGTGGCTGTATGACCTGCCTTCCTGAAGTCCATCAATAACACCTAAATCAGTACCTAAATCAGTACCTAAATCAGCACCTAAATAAAAAGTGTATTTTGCGCCCTTTCGTTTATTGACTATATAGATACACAGCTTTGGTGCTGCTGCCCCTCACAAGACAATGGTCTTGTATAAATCAGTAGCAGACAAAAACCTTACTGGTGCGGTAGGTGACGGTCTATTTCTGTTCACTGTTCTTTCCGCAGGCCGTTCAGGAGACTCTCTAACATGCTTCTTGTTTTGGTGCTTGACAGCAATACCATTCTTGGGCGTAACCAACCATTGGAAGCGCACATACAACGGGAAAATATCCGGGCAGCTGCAGCCGCCATTGCGAAAATTGCCGAAGAGCATCAGACCGTTATCGTTCATGATCTTGGTGCTCAGGTCGCCCTGCTGTCGCTGATGAACGAGAGCTACGAAGAAGTGAACAATTATCCCCTGGATGCTCTGGGCGCGATGAGTAAAGGCATGGCGGGTTTTGGCTTTGAAAAGGAGCTGTACAACGCACTGCCAAAACAGAACATCTGTAGCGTGTCCATCCAGACGCTTATCGATCCGGACGATCCGGCCATGGCCACACCGAATACCTGGACCGGACCGGTGTACACCCATGATGAAGCCCAGTTCATCAAAGATGCCTGGCCGGACTGGGTATTGAACAAGGACGGTCACTATTTCCGTCGCGTTGTCCCCTCCCCTATGCCTCGGGAAATTTTCGGGCTCTCCGCCCTTCGCCATATTGTCTCATCCGGAAATATCACCCTTGTCTGCGGCAGCGGCGGCGGCGTTCCGGTTCGACGGGATGTAGAAGGAGAACTCCACGGTGTAGCCGCAATCATTGATCCGGACCGAACCGCCCAGCTTCTGGCTGAAGGGCTGGAAGCTGACGGATTGCTCTATCTGACAGATCAGGAAGCGCTGGAAATTCGCAACGATGATGTGGTAACTCGCAAGATCAAAGAATGCACGCCGGAACATATTTCGACGCTGTCAATTACGGATAATACCAACGAGGGTAAGGTTGAATGCGTATGCCATTTCGTAAGATCAGGTGGTAAGTTTGGGGCGATTGGCAGACTGCACTGCGCAGAAACAATATTGGCAGGTAGTTCTGGCACCTTCGTCAAGGTGAACATTCCGAAAGGAATCAGGTACTACGACTAACAATTGTCAGGTAGGATTCGCAACGCCATCAATAACTGAAATCAAAAATCGTTTTCAAGGTCATGATTTCGTGGTGCATGGTGTGGTGTGCGAATGTACGCGACACATTGTTTTTAATTTTTTTTTGTAAAATGTGTTTCAAAATGCTGCACATGCGGCAAGACCGGATAAGCGCCTCTGCAGAAGCACAAAGTACGCAGTTACGCCGCTCCGGGTAAATTGACCAGGAGCTCGTCAGCAGAAAAGGCAGACATCGGGGTTTGGTTGCCTATCACAGGTTTTTCGAGAAGCAGCGCAGGTGCAGGCGCTTGCATCGCCCCAAACCCGGCGCTGTGTGAATCTGCTTCCAAGAGACTCCTTATTTCAGGACAGGAAACAACATATGTCCCAGAGCCTTGTGCGTTACACCAACATACTCAGTATTGTCGGTGACATCATTCGGGTTGAGGTTCCTAGTCTGGATGGTAGCCAGTCACAGGCCCGCAACGGTGATCTCGCCCTGATCGAGCAGAATGGCCAGCCTTACTCCATGGCCCAGATCATTCGTCTGAAGGGCAACGAAGTATCACTGCAGGTCTTTGCCGGCACCAGGGGATTGTCTACCACTTCTGCGGTCTGCTTCCTCGGCGAGCCGATGAAGGCCATCTACTCCCCTAACATTCTGGGGCGCATCTTTAATGGTGCCGGTGAGAGTATCGACGGCGGTCCTTCTCTGGATCAGGATCCGAAAGTGGTTATCGATGGCCCTTCCGTCAATCCGACCCAGCGTGTCCTCGCCTCCCGCATGGTACGTACCAATGTACCGATGATCGATGTTTTCAATACCCTCGTTGAATCCCAGAAAATCCCCATCTTCTCCGTCTCCGGTGAACCCTACAACCAGTTCCTGGCCCGCATCGCCATTCAGGCCGAAGCGGACGTTGTGGTATTTGGTGGTATGGGTCTGATCTTCGACGACTACCACTTCTTCAAGACCGAATTCGAAAAAGCCGGCGTATCATCCCGTACCGTGATGTATTCCAACCTGGCTTCCGACCCGACCGTAGAACGCCTGATGATTCCGGATCTGGCGCTGGCCACGGCCGAGAACTTCGCGGTTAAAGAGGGCAAAAAGGTCCTGGTTCTGCTCACCGACATGACCTCCTACGCGGACTCCATGAAAGAGATCGGTGTAGCGATGGACAAGATCCCGGCCAACCGTGGTTACATGGGTGATCTTTACTCTCAGCTGGCCAAGCGTTACGAAAAGGCTGCCGACTACAAAGGCGCAGGTTCGGTCACCATCCTGGCAGTGACTACCATGCCCGGTAACGACGTCACCCACCCGGTTCCGGACAACACCGGTTACATCACCGAAGGTCAGTTCTACCTGCACGACGGCATGCTGGATCCCTTCGGCTCCCTGTCCCGTCTGAAGCAGATGGTCGCCGGTAAAGAGACCCGTGAAGACCATCCACAGATCATGAACACCATGATCCGCTTCTACTCCGACTCCGTGAACGCCAAGCAGAAGCAGGCGATGGCTTTTGAGCTGTCTGATTACGACTTGAAGACCATCAAGTTCGGTGACCTGTTCCGCACCCGCTTCATGAGCCTGGACGCCGTCATGCCTCTGGAAGAAGCTCTGGACACCTGCTGGCAGACCCTGGCCGCGTGTTTCTCTCAGGAAGAGACGCTGATGAAGCAGAGTCTGGTGGAAAAGTACTGGCCCGATTACCGTGCCGATGCCCAGATCACTGAGGCGGCTGCCACCGCGGAGGCCTGATAGATGGCCACAAAAATATCGTTAAACAAAAGCTCGCTGAACAAGGAAAAAGCCAGCCTCAAGACCTTCAACCGCTACCTGCCTGCGCTTGAACTCAAGCGCCAGCAACTGATGGTGGAACGCAAGAAGGCTGAACTGGCTCTCTCCGAAGCGCGCGAACGCATTGAACAGATCGAGAAAGATATCGCCGCCCAGCTGCCCATGCTGGCTTACGAAGATATCGATGTTGACGGTCTGGTCAGAGTGACCAACGTTGTTCTGGGTGAACAGAACATTGTGGGAACCAGCGTACCACGGCTTGAAAAAGTAGAAGTGGAAGTCAAACCCTACAGCTACCTGGTCAAACCCCACTGGGTTGACTTTCTGGTAGAACGCCTGAAGGAAATGGCCGAGCTTCATATCGAAAGCCAGGTGCGTGAACTCCGCTACCAGGAGATCAGTGCGGCCACCCGCACCACCTCCCAGCGGGTCAACCTGTTCTCCAAAGTGCTGATTCCACAGACCAGGCGCAACATCGCCCGCATCAAGATCTTTCTGTCTGATCAGGATCGGGCCGGTGTGGTCAATGCCAAGATCTCCAAATCAAAAATGGATGCGGCAGAAGCACAGCAAATTCGCACCCGTGAAGCTGCGCAGGCCGTGGCTGCTGAAGCTGGCCAAGGGAGAGATATACCATGAGTATCAAGGCTCTCAAAAAGATCACCCTGTGGGGGCTGTCCAGTGAGAAAGAGGAGCTGCTGCGCGGACTGCAAAGTCTGGGCTGCATGCACCTGATTCCCCTGCGTCAGTCGGAAGAGACCTTTGGTGAACAGAGTGAAGTCCAATCCGCCAAGGATGCGCTGCACTGGCTGACCAGCTGTCCGATGCGCCGCCGGGAGACTCGCCGTAGCGGTGAGCTGACCGCCAACGATATCGTCAACAAGGTGCAGGCCAACAAACTTGAGCATCGCCAAACCGCTGATAAGCGTGATGCCTTGATCAAGCGTATCCGAGAGGTTCAGCCCTGGGGTGAATTCAATTTTGCCCCCCTGCGCGCGATGGCCAGTATACGACTGTGGTTTTATGTTGTTCCCCTGAAAGAGATGATCGCCGTTGAGGCACTCGAGCTGCCTTACGAGGTGGTGCATCAGGACAACAAAGATGCCTACGTTGTTGTGCTGTCCAAGCAGGAACCCAGCACCGATATCCTGCCGATCAAGCGTTCCCACGTCGGCAAGCACTCCCTCGATGAACTGCAGATTCGCCTTGAAGAGGCAGAAATCGCCCTGGAAGATATTCAGAGTGAACGGGAGACGCTAACCCGCTGGGTCTACATCATATCCCAGGCGATCGCTCGCTTTCAGGATGAACAGACCCTGCAGGAAGTGGCCAGCGCCACCCTTGAAGAGGATCAGTTCTTCCTGGTGTCCGGCTGGATGCCTGAAGATCGTGAGCAGGATATTCGCCTGTTCGTCGATCAGAAGCTGGCAGCGGTCACCTTTGAGGAGCCGACCGACGAAGACGCCCCCCCCACGCTACTGGAAAGCTCCTTGCGGACCGGCGGCGGCAGTGAGGCGTTCAGCTTCTTCCAGGTGCCCGGCTACCGTTCCTGGGACCCGGGCAATATGGTGTTCTACTCCTTCTCCCTGTTCTTCGCCATGATCATGAGTGATGCCGCTTACTGCGCGATTCTGTTCGGCATTTTCCTCATGTTCCACAAGAAGATGGGGCAAACAGAAGGCGGTCGTCGTCTGCTGAATATGGGTTACTTTATGTCCACCCTCGGTATGCTCTGGGGTGTGATGATCGGCAGTTACTTCGGGGTAGCGCCGGAGCCAAACAGCGTCCTTGACAAGCTGGCCTTTATCAATATGAACGATTACAACGCGATGATGACTCTGTCCATCGTGGTGGGTGTCGCTCATCTGATCATCGCCAACTTTATGAACTACTGGATCAACCGTCATAAAACCACATCGTACGCCCACCTGGGCTGGTCAGCGACCATGCTCGGTGGTGTGTTCATGTACCTTGGCAAAATCGGCTATATCTTCGCGCTACTCGGCACAACGCTTGGCTGGCTGATGATTATTGGCGGTATCGGTACAGTATTCTGGTTCAGCAGTGAACGCCCCTATGCCACCACCAAAGGTAAGATCCTGCGTACTCTGGATGGTCTGAAGGCGATCTACAACATCACCGGTGCCTTTGGTGATGTGCTGAGCTACATGCGTCTGTTCGCGCTGGGTCTGTCGGGTGCGTCGCTGGCGATGACCTTCAACAACCTGGCCAAGGATGCTCTGGACAGCAGTCCGGTGACCGGCGTGCTATTTGCCGGTGTCATTCTGCTTCTCGGTCATGTTCTGAACTTTGCGCTCTGTATCATGAGTGGCGTGGTTCACGGCATGCGTCTCAACGTTATTGAATTTGTTAACTGGGGTATGTCCGACGAAGGCTACCCATTCAAAGCATTTCGCAAACAAGAGGATTGAAAATGGAACAACTAATCATCGCGATGGGCTGGATTGGTGTATTCGCTCCCGTGGCACTGGGTGCCGTAGGTTCCGCTATCGGCTGCTCCGTCGCTGGACAGGCCGCCTGTGGCGCCATGCTGGATGTTGAATCCGGCTACGGCAAGTTTGTCGGCGTCTCCGCGATGCCCTCTTCCCAGGTTATCTACGGCATCGTAATCATGTTCACCCTGTCTGGTCTGGGTGTCAGCATGCAGACCAGTGGTGGCCTGTTCGGTATCGGTCTGCTGACCGGTATTGCACTGATGTATTCCGCTATCTATCAAGGTCAGGCTGTGGCCGCATCCATCAACGCGTCCAAGAACAAGCCGGAAGTCTTTGGTCTCTCCATCGCCCCTGCTGCGATCGTAGAGGGTTTTGCGGTATTTGCCTTTGTATTCGCTCTGGTTATGGGTCAGGCCATCGTCGCCTGATCCTACCAAAAAACAGGGAGAATATTGATGACTACTGCTAACCCCCAGGTCTCTGCCGGTGTACAACAGCTGATCGAAAAGCTGCGTACTCAAGGCGTTGCCTCTGGTCGCACCGAAGCTGACCGTCTGGTTACTGAAGCGCAGGACGAAGCGGAGCGCATTGTCGCTAAAGCCCGTAAGGAAGCCGCAACACTCGTCGCCAAAGCCCAGAGAGAGGCAGACTTCACCGTAAAATCCGGCAATGAAGCGCTGGAACTGGCCGGTCGCAACGCGGTGCTGGAGCTGAAAGGCTACCTGATGGAGAAGTTCTCCAAACGCATCAGCGATGCGGTCGCCGTTGAAATGCAGGACCAGGAACTGCTGCAGAAAATGATCGTCGAAGTGGCCGGTCGCACGCCACTGCGTAACGAGAAGCAGCTGCAGGCGATCCTGCCGGCCAAGGTGATCGGTGTTGACGATCTGAGCGCCAATCCTGAAGAGCTGAAGGAAGGTTCACTGGCCTACTTCGTCACCCGTCAGGGCAAGGAGATGCTGGCAGAAGGGATCACCTTCACCGTCAGCCAGACCCTGAAGTCCGGTGTGACGTTCCGTCTGCTCGACAAAAACGTCGAAGTGGAACTGGATGACGATGCGGTCAGCGAACTGCTGCTCAAACATCTGCAGCCACGCTTCCGCGTCCTGCTGGAAGGCGCCGTCAAGTAAAATGCCACCCCTGTGGATAGCCCGCTTGTTACACATGAGTGACTCCGGGCGGGCTATCCGATTTGTGTTACCACAGTCGCTCTGCCCCGTCCGGCCACGGACTTTGCAGAGCCTGCGACGGAGCAAGTCATGGCAGAAAATGCCTACTACACATTACTGACTTCGCTGCCCCATATTGATTCGCTGTTTAACAGCAGGATGACCCCGATCTCTCGCTTCCAGCTGGATAAAAGACTGTCCATGCTGGGCACCGAAGACCAGCGCAAGCTGGTTGTGATCGAGAATCTGCTGCACTGGGATCATCTGGGCGATGATGTCGATGAAAAAGCCCTGATTCTTCAGGCTGACCGCATTCGGTCCTCCCTGAACAATCCGGCTCTGGTCGAGCTGATCAACTGGCGTCAGGATATGCGCACTATTGTCGCTGCCCTGCGCCGCAAGCATGCCGGTCAGTCGGCGCCATCGGAAGCGAAATGGAGCTACGGCACCCGTTACCAATATATTCGCAGCCACTGGAGCTCTTCCACCCTCGGTCTGGGCAGTGCTTTTCCCTGGATCCCGAAGGTCAGCGAATGTTTACGCAACGGTGAGTGCGTGGCGCTGGAAAAAATTCTTCTTCAGGCGACATGGGATCATCTCTCCCATATGTCCATGAAACACACCAGTGATTTTGCCGCCGTGGTCATCTATGTGCTGCGCTGGAATCTGGTCGCCCGCTGGACGGCCTACGATACGGAACGAGCCCGTATCCGGTTCCGGGATCTGGTAGAAAAGAGTCTGGGTGCCTTTAAGGACCAGCTGCCTGCAAGCCACAACTGAGCCACAACTGACCACGCCCTGCGTGAACGTCATACGGCTAGGACTGACAGAATACTATGAGCAAGATTGAAGCGAGCACGATTGAAACCACTGGGGCTGAGCGTCCAGCGACGGCCAGGGTGATTGCGGTGAACGGTGACATTCTCACCATCGAAACCACCACCCCGGACGCCAGCCTGATCAAAAACGAAGTGGTGTACGTAGTACCGGGTCGTAAGGAAAACGAAGACCTGGACGAACGCCTGATGTCCGAGATTTTGCGCGTTAACGGCAAAACCGCAGATATTCAGGTGTTTGAAGATACCAAAGGCGTCGGCATCGGAGACCTGGTCTACCAGTCCGGCGAGCTGCTCTCCCTGGAGCTCGGCCCCGGCTGTTTGAGCCAGATCTTTGATGGTCTGCAGAATCCGCTGGAGCGTCTGGCCCAACTGCACGGCACTTTCCTCAAGCGCGGCATTCAGATCGACGCACTGGACCGTACCAAGCAGTGGTCCTTCGTAGCGACCGCCCGTAAAGGTGACGCCCTGCACGCCGGTGAAACCCTGGGTACCGTACAGGAAGGCCGTTTTGTCCACAAAATCATGGTGCCATTCCGCCAGCGTGGCACCGTGACCATTGAATGGATCCAGGAAGGTACCTTCACGGTGGATACCGTGATCGCCCGCGTCATCGACGAACAGGGTCAAGAGCTTGAACTGAACATGATCCAGCGCTGGCCGGTGAAGCAGTCCATCGCGGGCACGCTGAGCCGCAAGGGCAAAACCACCCGTCACTTCCCCTCCGAGCCACTGATCACCCAACAGCGCCTGATCGACACCTTCCTGCCGATCGCCCGTGGTGGCACCGCCTGCATCCCTGGCCCGTTCGGTGCCGGCAAGACCGTACTGCAGCACACCCTGTCCAAGTACGCCTCTGTCGATATCGTGATCGTTATCGCCTGTGGTGAACGGGCTGGTGAGGTGGTCGAGACCATCACTGAGTTCCCGCACCTGCAGGATCCCACCGGTTCCGGCACCCTGATGGATCGTACCACCATCATCTGTAACACCTCCTCCATGCCGGTTGCGGCCCGTGAGGCCTCCATCTACACCGGTATGACCCTGGGTGAGTATTACCGTCAGATGGGCTACAACGTGCTGCTATTGGCCGACTCCACCTCCCGTTGGGCACAGGCGATGCGTGAAACCTCCAACCGTTTGGAAGAGATTCCAGGTGAAGAGGGCTTCCCGGCCTACATCGACTCCGCCATCAAAGGTCTGTACGAGCGTGCCGGTGTGATCACCAACGAAGATGGCGACACCGGTTCCATGACCATGATCGGCACCGTATCTCCGGCCGGTGGTAACTTCGAAGAGCCTGTCACCCAGTCCACCCTGGCCACAGTGAAGTGCTTCCTCGGTCTCTCTTATGACCGTGCTTACAAGCGCTTCTTCCCGGCGGTCGATCCACTGATCTCCTGGTCCCGCTACCTGGAGCAGCTGGCCCCCTGGTACAAGGAGAATGTCTCTGAGAACTGGGTGAACGAAGTCAAAGAGATGCAGACTCTCATCGTGACCGGAGAAAGCATTAACCAGATGATGCAGGTGACGGGTGAAGAGGGTGTCACTCTGGCAGACTACGTGACCTACCAGAAAGCTCTGTTCCTGGACATGGTCTTCCTGCAACAGGATGCCTTCGACAAGATCGATGCGGCCTGCCCGATGGCTCGTCAGCAGTTCAACTTCAATATGATTGTTGATATTGCTCGTCGTGAACTGCGCTTCAGCGATAAAAAAGACGCTCGCGACTTCTTCGTAAAGCTGACCAGCCTGTTCAAAAACCTGAACTACGCTCACTACGAATCCAGCGAGTACAAAGAGTATGTCGCCAAGATTGAAGAGCTTCGGGATCAATTCAATACAACCGCCAGAGCGGCTTAATCTCGCCCATCCACAGGTTTGATAGAACAACCCTGTAACAATAAAAAACCGGCAGTCTCTCTGCCGGTTTTTTTATGCCCATGAAGCAGCCACCCTTTTACCCATATATCCACGCCAAACCTCTCGGGATCCTATGTACGGGACAAAACTGCTGAAGGCCAGATATGACAAGGGATTTGAGATATGAGCTGACGTCCATGTAGGATAACCTGTACGGTCTCTTACCTCCGAACAGATAACGTACATGGAAGACGTCAGCTCATTGGTAAAGGAGCTTAAAGCTCATCTCCCCTGGCATCAAGCCCGAATCGTGTTTCTTGCCCAATTCGTTCTCGCTCTAATAAGGGGCCGCTCTTGTAATCTCTATCGTGTGGCTGAAGAGTTCCAGACAAAATCTCAGGCTGAATCCAGCTATCGCAGTGATGGAAAAAGTTCTGACATTGATCCCTGCTGAGAAGATTGATGGCCTGCTTGCCGACCGTGAATTTATAGGCCATGACTGGTTCAAGTGGCTGGATGAGCAAAACATTCTGTGTCGACTACGGATCAAAGGGGACGTCAAAGTTCTCGGTAATTGCGGTAGAAATATCAAGGCAGAGCAGTTTTTTTGGAACGTCAAGTTGAATCAAACAGTGACATGGTACAGCAAACGCAGGGTGGCCGATGTTGACCTGTACATTGCCGCTCGACGCACGATCAAAGGACTCCTTATTGTCGTTGCAACAAAGAAACCTGAGACTATGATTGGGGACTACTACAAGCGTTGGTCTATTGAAACACTATTCGGCTGTTTGAAAAGCCGTGGATTCGACTTTGAGTCTACCCATATGACTGATCTGGAGCGTATGGATAAGCTGCCTGGTATTTTATCTCTGTCGTTTTCCTGGTGCCTGATAATTGGGCATTGGCACTATGGGGATGCGAAGGTTCTTCCCCTTAACAAACACTGGCGACCAGAGAAAAGTCTGTTCCGACTGGGATTAGATATGCTTCGCCGGGTTCTGAAAAACAACTGTTCAAAAAATGACCAAATTAGCTTTTTGACCTTGCTTCAAGTTTTGTCCCGTACATAGCTTGGGATCATAATGGGTCAGGTTTCCTGACTTTTGTGTACAACACTTTGTGTACAACACTTTGTGTTCAAGACAAATCGATTGTTTTCATTATTCCCTAAAGGAATAACAATCCTGAAACGCCATCATTAAAACAACAACAGAGAGAGAAAAAACCGTCTTTCAAATTTTTTTACTGTTGATTTCTTGCAAGACCGGCACCGCCTGCTAGATATACCCACAACGTTTTTTATGCATTTCTTATTTTATTAGATAACACTGTCTTAAGTTGTTGAGGAACAGATATGCCGAGTATGCAGAGTCCGAATATTGCTTTAAATCGTTTGTTACTATCGGCAAGCATTGCAGTCAGCATTGCAGTCAGCATTGCGCCACATGCTCAAGCTACTGATGCTCAAGCTAATGGACACCCTCACGATTACATTAAGGCTCTCGGTGGGGCTGTGGCGACAAGTCAGAGCCATGCGTTCTCTTTCTCAATTGGCAATATAATACAGGCGCATCCTGAATGGCACTGGCTTCCCGGTTACAAATGGGCCGACCTCACAGACCATCCTCATTCGCTTGCAGAGCGCACATGGGAGGCCGCTTCTGGAGAAATTGGACCTATCGCAACTATCCTTGCACTGCACTGCCTTTCCACACGAGTTGGTATGCTCTTCCAGCTGCTTTCCGCTAAGAAAGGTGAAGATGTCGCTGATTTTACACAGCGTATGGGTACGGCTATTGGTGACTACTCAACCAGCACTTCCGCATCCGAACTAATCTGGAAACTCGCTGCCAACAATACCGATTTGCTTTATTCAAGGGATTTTCTCAAGGACAGCACCTTTAATCAATACGTGTTTTGGCTGTTGAAACGGACTTTGGCTTATGCCCCTATGTTGAAAAAAACCATCCCAGAGGCATTACGTCAACACGTGCTTAACGCCGTCGGTTTTACTGGGATTGCCTTTGAAACATCCTCTCTGAATGATCATTTTGCCCTGACTTTTGTCACTTCAAGCTCTTCTGATGATCCTGGTAACCCATCCAGCGCTTATTTGGATCTGGACTTGATCAAGCGTAAAAATCTGTTCTCCGATCCCGAAGGGCGTTTTGAGCTCGCGCTCGCGAAACTCCAGAAAACCGCCCACGAACATAATATAACAAGGATTCGTTTCTACCCTGCCATACTAGAGGAGCAAAACGAACAGAAACTGGCTCTGTTTATTCGCCCCTACATAGATAATCAAGCTGGCTCATTGATCCGCTTTCCTGTGGACTTCGGTACCGCCAATAATCAGATATGGTGGACAGATGCTATGGACAAAGGCACTCTGCACAGCATCAATAATAGTGACGAGTACACTGCTGTTAAGTGGCTAAAGAATAAAGTCGCCGGCAAAGGCAAAAAGTCTCTCATCAATCCATTTTCCGACCGGATTTTGGAGAAGCTTCCTGCACTACTAAAGTCTGCAAGCAGCATTCCCCTCAGTAATGATTATGGTTATGACTTTGCTCAGCAAATACATACGGCCTTCGAGCCTGAAGCAAATACATTGACTATTGATGATAGTGGCGATTTTGGACTATCAGGAAGTCCCAAGCAATCTAGCAACCATACCCTCATTAATGCAGGTGATAGTGCATTTATATTTTCTGATGCTTATTACAGCCAACAGCTTGATCTACCAATATTGACTCTTATCACAAGAAAATCTTTCAACGATATAAAGACAGAAGATGTCCAGAAACTGGAACATCACCTCCCTTGGCAAAATTATCATGGCGCTGCAAAGATCGCTATAACCGTTATCAAAAACCAAGCGTATATCCGATTAACTAATAATCTGATGACAGCCCGATCTGATGAGTTAAATAAACACTATGAAAAAGTTAAGTTCGATAACTACTCGGGAGAAGTAACACTTAAAGCAATCAGAGATACTGATGTAAGCACTGATTCTGCTTCGACCGAATTCGACACGTTAAATTTCCGTTGTCACGCTCATCGTCTGTGTCAAACTCAGCTGACTAATATTAAGAAAGAACACATAGGACTAAGAGACGTAGCAACAAAAACAGCAAAAGAAGCAAAAGACGCAGAAGACGCTGTTAAGGCGTTAAAAACAAAAGAAGCAGCAGAAGAAGCAGCACCGTCAGATCCAGCTCTACTATCATCAGTTTTTAGTAAATCAGCTCTTCGAACAGCTAAGCACGAAGCTACGGAAACATCAGAAAAAGCAGAAGCAGCAGCAGCAGCATTAACTAAAAATGAAAACTCCATCAAAGAGCAAACAGCACAGCTTGTCAAGTTCAAGAAAGATTTGGAAACACTTGTATTGGAAGATCAGATCACCTCAACAACGTTCCTTAAAAGTGAACTAGCCAAACATGATGAAAATTCTGAAGAAGATGCAATACCAAAAGATCAAATAAAGGAAATTGCTAAGATACTCGGCATTAGTGACGGTTACGGAATTACTACGGCCTTTAAGGAAATTGTCAGTTCTTTTCGTGGAATATTACCTTCACTAACTACTTTGAAGACAAAATTTTTCCCATCTAAGCCGTCTGAGGAGTCTAAGAACGACGACGGCGACAGCGGCG
>SAMEA5043665__coassemble_14_pt1 | contig 89316 bp, 85 predicted proteins | sample SAMEA5043665__metabat2_low_PE_004 | metagenome-assembled genome bin SAMEA5043665 (sample SAMEA5043665) | Gadus morhua | reverse complement strand
TGCTCATGGCTGTTTTTTTGCTCATGGCTGTTTTTTTGCTCATGGCTGTTTTTTTCGTTCATGGCCGTTTTTCTCGCCCATGCTGTTTTTAACATAAATAAACCATTGTCGTTCAAGATGACCGGAGTTATCCCAGTGCCTCGTGAACTCTGGCAGAAATGCATGGAAGTCCTTCAGGACGAACTGCCGATCCAGCAGTTTAATACCTGGTTGCGCCCGCTCAAGGTTATGGCTGACCACGATGAGCTGTGTCTGCTGGCGCCGAATCGGTTCGTTCTCGATTGGGTTAAGGATAAATACCTGGCCCGTATTGAAGAAATCTTCATGGAGTTATCGGACGGTAATCCTCCCGCCCTCGCTTTGGGGGTTAGTAATCGCAGGCCCTCGTTTGGCTTTCGTTCGTCCGGCAGTAAACCACTCGCCCCGCTCTCTTCGGGCAGCTCTTCAGGCGGTTCTTCAGGTAGCTCTTCGGGTAGCTCTTCGGGTAGCTTTTTGGGCAGCTCTTCGGGAAACTCTTCGGATAGCAGTCGCTCCTCGGGCGCAGGTGCCTCTTCTTCGCGCTTCCCTGCATCTTCCGGCAGTATGCATGATGGAAATGGTCAAACCAATCTTGATCTGTATAGTCAGTTACATAGCTCCGCATCCGAACCTGTTGAGACAGCCCTGGAGCTCTCCGAAGAGGTTACCGTTGCTGTAGAGTTGGAGCCTGCTGCCGTAATCACCGAAGCGGTGGCGGACGCTCAGCGTCTGGTGAATCCGTTTAAAAGTCGTCAGCCACAGCCCGCTGCCGACGTTGGGGAGGAGGATAGCGTAGAAGAGATAGTGTCTTTCACCTCTTCACTATCAGAAGCTGCACTATCAGAACCCGCACTATCGGAAGCTGCACTATCAGAGGCCGCACTATCAGAAGCCGCACCGTCAGAAGCTGCACTATCAGAAGCTGCACTATCAGAAGCCGCACCGTCAGAAGAGTCGGCTGATACCAGTGAGCAAAATGGCCCCGTTCACTCACAGCTGAATCTGAGTGAGCCATCGGTTGCCTCGTCACGGGAGAGATTGCAACCGCCGCCAGTGACCGCCAAAAGAACCATCGAAATTGAAGGCAGTACCAAGCACACCAATTCACTGAATTCGGGCTTTACCTTTGATACTTTTGTGGAAGGTAAATCCAACCAGTTGGCTTTGGCAGCCGCCCGTCAGGTTGCCGAGAACCCCGGCAATGCCTATAACCCTCTGTTCTTATATGGCGGTGTTGGTTTGGGTAAAACGCACCTTATGCATGCCGTAGGTAATCATCTGGCTAAACAGAACCCGGATGCAAAGATTATCTACCTGCACTCCGAGCGTTTTGTCGCGGATATGGTAAAAGCGCTGCAACTCAATGCTATTAATGATTTCAAGCGTTACTATCGTAGTGTTGATGCGTTACTGATTGATGATATTCAGTTCTTTGCTGGCAAGGAGCGCTCCCAGGAGGAGTTTTTCCACACTTTCAATGCTCTGCTTGAGGGCGGCCAGCAGATGATTTTGACCTGTGACCGCTATCCCAAAGAGATTGCTGGTCTGGAAGAGCGTTTGAAGTCCCGGTTCGGTTGGGGATTAACGGTACAGGTTGAACCACCGGAGTTGGAAACCCGTGTCGCTATTTTGATGAAAAAGGCGGAGCAGGCAAGGATTGAACTGCCCTATGATTCAGCCTTTTTTATTGCCCAGCGCATCCGTTCCAATGTCCGTGAACTGGAAGGCGCTTTGAAGCGTGTTATCGCCAACGCCCATTTTATGGGGCGCAAGATTGATGTAGATTTAATACGCGAATCTTTGAAGGATCTTTTGGCCTTGCAGGATAAGCAGGTCAATGTGGAAAATATTCAGCGAATCGTGGCTGATTACTACAAAATCAAGACTTCGGACATACTGTCCAAAAAGCGAACCCGTAATGTGGCAAGACCCCGACAGATCGCTATGGCGTTATCCAAAGAGCTGACCAGCCATAGCCTGCCGGAAGTTGGAGACGCTTTTGGTGGTCGTGATCACACAACAGTTTTACATGCTTGCAGAAAGGTGAAAGCGTTGTGCGATATGGATGCTGAAATTGGGAAAGATTACAAGAATCTCATGAAATTGCTGACCAGTTGATGCGCTTTCACCGCTTACCAGAAGACAGCAGGCTCTGAACCGTTAGTTTAGAAAACGCTACCAGACACTTTTACGAATTTCCTTAGCTAGAGGCGAGAAAGGAAACAATGAAATTTACCATTAACCGGGAAGCCCTGCTGAAGCCACTGTTACTGGTTGCTGGCGTTGTTGAACGCAGGCAAACCCTCCCTGTGCTGTCTAACGTGCTGCTGGTTGTTGAGGGCGACACCCTTTCCCTGACCGGAACAGACCTTGAGGTGGAGTTGGTTGGTCGAGTGCATCTCGATAAGCCAGCTGAAAATGGTGCCATTACAGTACCAGCCCGCAAGTTAATGGATATCTGCAAGTCGCTTCCGGAGGACAGTGAAATCACGTTCCAGCAGGAAGATCAGCGGGTTATTTTCCGTTCAGGACGCTCTCGTTTTACTCTGTCTACCCTGTCGGCCAACGAGTTCCCCAATATTGAAGAGGAGTCTGCGGCTCACTCTTTCTCTATTAATCAGTCCCGTCTGCGTCGACTGATTGATCGTACCGGTTTTGCCATGGCGCAACAGGATGTCCGTTACTATCTTAATGGCATGCTGCTGGAAGTGCGTGAGCACGCGCTGCGCGCTGTGGCCACCGATGGCCACCGTCTGGCTATGTGTACCGTAGAAGCCGATATCAGCCAGCAGGAGCGCCATCAGGTGATCGTGCCACGCAAGGGTATCCTGGAGCTGGCTCGTCTGCTGACCGATGGTGGTGAGGTTGTGCATATCACTTTGGGTGCTAACCATATTCGTGCGATGACCGGTGACTTCATCTTCACCTCCAAGCTGGTAGACGGCAAATTCCCCGATTACGAGCGAGTACTGCCCCGTGGTGGCGACAAAGTAGTGATTGGTGATCGTCAGATCATGCGTCAGGCGCTGGTGCGGGCCTCTATCCTCTCTAATGAGAAGTACCGGGGTATCCGCCTGATTCTGGCTCAGAATACCGTCAAAATTATGGCGAATAACCCTGAGCAGGAAGAGGCTGAGGAAGAAGTGACCGTTAACTACGAAGGCAACACTCTGGAGATTGGCTTTAACGTCGGTTACCTGCTGGATGTGCTCTCGGTTATTGAGGGTGATGCTGCCAAAATCACTCTGTCCGACGCCAATAGCAGTGCTCTGGTGGAAGAGCCTGGGGATAGTGACTCTGTCTATGTCGTTATGCCTATGCGTCTGTGATAGTGATGACTGACTTTTCTCTGAATGCCCTGTGTTACAGGATCCTGTCTTGAGCATTCTTGAGAAAATCTGCGTGACAGATACGAGAAATCTCGTATCTGTCACGCTTTCCCCTTCCTCTGCTATTAATATTGTTCACGGCGTTAACGGAAGCGGTAAAACCAGCCTTCTTGAAGCTATTTACCTGCTTGGAACAGCCCGTTCCTTTCGTTCCAGCAAGGTGAAGCCCGTTATTCGTCAAGGTCGGGATGACTGCACTGTTTTTGGAACGGTTTTGACCGGTGATAAGCTCTGGGCTCTGGGTGTCTCCCGATCCCGGGATAACAGCTGCAGAATTCATATAAATGGCGACAGTGCGCGTCTGAGCTCGAAACTTGCCTCTGTGCTCCCTGTTCAGGTTATCAATTCGGATACTTTTCGTCTGCTTGAGGGTAGCCCCAAGGATCGCAGACAATTTCTGGATTGGGGTGTGTTCCACATGGAACATCGTTTCCTGAACGCCTGGCAGCGGGCGCAAAAAGCGATGAAACAGCGGAACGCATTGCTCCGGCATGGTAAAATGGCGGACTCATTGCTGGATGTCTGGAATACCGAGCTAATCCAGAGCGGTGAAGAGATCGACGGCTACAGGCGCAGCTACTTTGAAGCTTTAAAGCCGGTCTTTGAGGAAACTCTTGGGCAGTTATCCGATCTAACTGATATCCAGATTTCCTATACGCGGGGCTGGGACAAAGAATCCGGACTGTGTGATGTGCTGGAACGATCCCTGAAAAGAGATATTGAGTCTGGTTATACCCACTGGGGGCCGCACCGGGCAGATATAAGGATTAAACATCAAAGTGTAGCCGCCGTCGATAGCCTGTCCCGCGGTCAACAAAAGGCCGTTGTTTGTGCATTAAAGTTGGCACAGGGCAGATTGTTCAGTCAGAGCAGGATGTTTGGGTGTGTTTATCTTATTGATGACCTGCCCTCTGAGCTAGATAGGGAGCATCGTCTCAAGTTGTGCAGGATGCTTAGGAATATGAAGGCGCAGGTTTTTATTACCTGTGTTGAGCCTGAGGCTCTGGCAGAGGCCTGGGGTGCTGACAAAAGTGTAAAAATGTTTCACGTGGAACACGGCGTTATCGTCGAAGACTTATTGTCGAAAGCTGGTCATTGAGCTGATCATGAAAATCAGGGTGAGCCAGACCTTCCGGGATAATTCCGGCAGGGGCAGAATAGATAACCCAAAGCCAGCAGCCTGTTCGTGCAGCCCGAACTGGAGGCCTGTTCCGCAGGCTGTTGGTGATATTGGAGAGTATGGCGGATGAGCGAGCAAAGTTACAACGCGTCAAATATCAAGGTGCTGAAGGGGCTGGATGCCGTCCGGAAGCGCCCTGGTATGTATATCGGGGACACAGACGACGGTACTGGTCTCCATCATATGGTTTTTGAGATCGTTGATAATTCTATCGACGAGGCGCTGGCTGGCCACTGTTCTGCCATTGATGTCATTATTCACCCGGATGAATCCGTAACCGTGCGTGATGACGGCCGTGGTATCCCGACAGACATCCATGAAGGCGAGGGTGTCTCTGCCGCTGAAGTTATCATGACGGTACTTCATGCCGGTGGTAAGTTTGACGACAACACCTACAAAGTTTCTGGTGGTCTCCACGGTGTGGGTGTCTCCGTGGTTAATGCTCTTTCCCGCGAATTACGGCTGACGGTTCGTCGTCACGGCAACGTTCACCAGCAGATCTACACGCATGGGGTTCCAAGGGCTCCGCTGGCAGTTGTTGGCGAGACTGAAGGCTCCGGTACCGAGGTCACCTTCTGGCCGTCGTCCGATACTTTCACCGGTATTCACTTTAATTACGATATTCTGGCCAAGCGCCTGCGCGAACTGTCGTTCCTAAACTCCGGTGTTTGCATTAACCTGAAAGACGAGCGTGATGGTCGTGCCGATACCTTCCATTATGAAGGTGGTCTGAAGGCATTTATTGAGTATCTGAATCAGAACAAAACCCCGGTTAACAAGGTGTTCCACTTCAATACCATGCATGAAGAGGGTGTTGGCGTAGAAGTGGCTATGCAGTGGAATGATGGTTTTCAGGAAAACGTCTACTGCTTCACCAACAATATCACCAACCGCGACGGTGGTTCCCACCTGGTGGGTTTCAGAACGGCTCTGACCCGTACTCTGAACAGCTACATCGAAGCGGAAGGTCTGGCCAAAAAGCATAAGGTCAGCGCCACGGGCGATGATGCCCGTGAAGGTCTTACTGCCGTCGTCTCGGTTAAGGTTCCTGATCCCAAGTTCTCCTCCCAGACCAAGGATAAACTGGTCTCCTCCGAGGTGAAAACCGCCGTGGAGCAGGAGATGGGCAGGGCGTTTTCTGAATTCCTGCTGGAAAATCCCCAGGAGTCCAAACTGGTTGTCGGCAAGATGCTCGATGCCGCCCGTGCCCGTGAAGCGGCCCGTAAGGCGAGAGATATGACCCGCCGTAAAGGGGCTCTGGATATTGCCGGCCTGCCCGGCAAGCTGGCAGACTGTCAGGAGAAGGATCCTGCGCTGTCTGAGATCTACATCGTCGAGGGTGACTCAGCCGGTGGTTCCGCCAAGCAGGGTCGTGACCGTCGTACTCAGGCTATTTTGCCCCTGAAAGGTAAGATCCTGAACGTGGAGAAGGCCCGCTTCGACAAGATGCTCTCCTCTCAGGAGGTAGGGACTCTGATCACCGCACTGGGCTGTGGCATTGGCCGTGAGGAGTTCAATCCGGACAAGCTGCGTTACCACAGCATTATCATCATGACCGACGCCGACGTGGACGGTGCGCACATCCGTACTCTGCTGCTGACCTTCTTCTTCCGCCAGATGCCGGAGCTGATTGAGCGCGGTCACGTACTGATTGCCCAGCCACCGCTCTACAAGGTCAAGCGTGGCAAACAGGAGCAGTACCTGAAGGATGATCCCGCCCTGCAGGAGTATCTGACCACCATGGCGCTGGAGAACTCCAGTCTGCATGTGAGTGAAGGTGCTCCCGGCATTGCTGATACACAGCTGGAAGCGCTAGTGAATGAGTACCGGAAGATTGAAGGTATCGTCAAGCGTCTCTCCCGCCTCTATCCTGCCCACGTTCTCCGTGAGCTGGTCTATATGCCAGCCCTTTCTGAAGAGAATCTGCGCGAGCAGGCGAAGATTGAGGGTTGGGTCGTCGAGCTGAACGATAAACTGTCTGGCACTATTATGTCCGGCAGTACCACGACGGTTACTATGGTTGAAGACCGGGAACACAACACCTGGCTGCCGAAAGCGACCATTAAAGCCCATGGTCTGGAGACTGCCTACCTGTTCCAGAATGAGTTCTTCTCCTCCAACGATTACAGGGCGATTGTCACCTTGGGTGAGAAGTTGAATGGTCTATTGGAAGCGGGTGCTCATATTCGTAAAGGGGAGCGTGTCCAGCCGGTGGATACCTTTGACCAGGCATTGAACTGGTTGATGCACGAGTCCACCAAGCGTCACAATATCCAGCGCTATAAGGGGCTTGGCGAGATGAACCCGAGCCAGCTCTGGGAGACCACTATGGATCCGGTGAACCGCCGTATGCTGAGGGTTTCTATCGATGATGCGATTGCTGCAGATCAGATCTTCACCACCTTGATGGGGGATCAGGTGGAACCCCGTCGGGACTTTATCGAGAGCAATGCCCTGAAGGTTGCTAACCTCGACGTTTAACCCGGTATTAAAAAATGAAAAGGCCGGTTTACCGGCCTTTTTCTTCTCTTCAAAAGAGCTCTACCAAAGAGAAAAGAAGGGGGCGACAATGCAGGATATCCAGTCATTTATCAAAGGTGAGCTAACCGAAGCTCAGGACGTTCTGGCGCGATTTCTTACGGATGAACGACAGATTTCTAATATTCAGCGTGCTGCAGAAACAATATCATCGTCGTTTAAAACAAAAGGCAAAGTACTCTCCTGCGGTAATGGCGGCTCCCATTGTGATGCCATGCATTTTGCGGAGGAGTTGACCGGCCGTTATCGTGATAATCGTCCCGGTTACCCCGGCATCGCTATCTCCGATCCCAGCCATCTCTCCTGTGTCAGCAATGACTTTGGCTATGAGTATGTATTCAGCCGTTACGTAGAAGCTGTGGGGCAACCTGGCGACGTTCTGGTGGGCATCAGTACCAGCGGTAACTCAGATAATATTATTCGGGCTTTTGAGGCTGCGGCAGCTAAAGGCATGAAGACCATTGCCCTGACCGGCAAAGATGGCGGCAAAATGGCTGGTATGGCCGATATCGAGATCTGCGTTCCCCACTTTGGCTATGCCGACCGTATTCAGGAAGTGCATATCAAAGTGATTCATATCCTGATTGCTTTGATAGAAAAATATATGGAAGTGTAACTTGCCCTGCGCTATTTACGGGATTGTCAGCAGCGCTGGCAATCCCTGTTTCTTTCATCCTGAGCTTTCAGAAAAATACAGATTATCTAACTAACTTGTCAGTTGTTCTGACAAACTGTGATCCCGCCGTAACATAGTTGATTCAATTGTCAGATAGGTCAATACGGGCAATTTTTATGATCATCATATGGACAACATCAACATCAACATCAAACAATCCTCCTTTCCGACTGGGGGCAGGTTTCATATAGGCAGGGCGAGAATAATAGCTCAGATAAGACTGTTTTCGTGCTTGGTAATTATCAGGATTACCCTCCTCGCTCTCTGGAAAGTTACAATATAACTTTGGCATATGTGGTAAGTGAACTCCGCCCCACGATGGTGTTGGCAACAAAATGGGCAGACCGTATGGCTGCGCTCAGTGTGCTGGTATCCTGGCTGCTCTACTCACGCGAAGAATATCCAATCCCCCTGCTGATGACCATTGTCTCGTCTTGTGTTGCTTCTTATTGGTGTACTTCTTATTGGTGTACAAAGAGTCTGTTTTTCTTCTTCAAGTTAGCCAAAATAGGCATAGAGGGATGTTTGATTATCTGCGAAAAACAGCTGAAAAAGCAGGAGCAGACGACAATCCAGAATCAAAACAATATAAAAAACGATGAGCTGCAGGGGCTTGATGTACAAGATGATCTCGAAAATATCTCGGCATATTATGGTTATCTGGCGAAGCACAGTTATTATGGCAGGCTGAGATTGTGGTGGTATGGGAATGTAAGGTGAAGTAAGTGGTGAGCAGATCAAGTGAAAAGGGGAGCAGTGATGGCTCCCTTTTTATTAATCGTCAATCAGGATGATTAGCCACCATCCACTCTTTGATCTCTTTAGTCAGGCCGTCGACTTTTTTGTCCTGACTCTCAATGGCAGTTCCTATGCGAACGGTAATCTCTCCCGGTACTTTTTTCCAGCTGGAATTGGGCCAAAATCTTCCGGCATTGTGAACTATCGGCAATACCGGCACACCGGCGTACCGTGCCAGAGAGGCTGCACCGTGACCACACTGCCCGATTTCTGGCCAGTTGGTACGGGTACCTTCGGGGAAGATAACGACCCAGTAGTTGTCGTCCAGGCTTGCTTTGCCTTTCTCCTTGATCTGCTGCATGGCAGAACGGCGCTCTTTGCGGTTGATTGCAATAGGATTAAGGCGTTTTAAGGCCCAGCCAAAAAAGGGAATAGCAAAAAGCTCTTTTTTAACGACTGTCGATTGCGGAGAGATAAGCAGTTGCAGGAAAAAAGTTTCCCAGGTTGACTGGTGATTACTGGCAACAACGCAGGCCTGATCCGGCAAATTTTCAAGCCCTTCGACTTTCCAGCGAATACCGCAGATAACCCTGCTCAAATAGAGGATGACGGAGCAGAAGGTTTTAACAAAGAACGGGTGCCGTTTACGTTCGGGTACCAGATAAACCGCAAGCACAATAAATGTTAACCAGGGAATACCAAAAAGCATAGCAAGGGCGTAAAAGATAGCTGTCCTTACCCAGTAAAAAATATCCAGTAGCATTAAATATCCTAAACCAGAACTAAATTAAAAAATCTGCAAACTGCTTCAGGCTTTCAAATACCTGAACGCCTGCGATAGCAAATCCTTTATCAAGAGTTTTTTGTCCCTTGCCTGTTTTGACCAAAACAGGCCGACAGTTACATGCTGTCGCAACTTGTATGTCCGTAATTGTGTCTCCGACAAACCATGCGTCTTCTGTCGTACAATTCAGGTTGCTTTCAATCTGTCGTACAAGACCTGTGGCGGGTTTGCGGCAGTTGCAGTTGTCATCAGGAGTGTGAGGGCAAAAGCAAATACAGGCGATATGACCACCGGCCGCTTCCACGAGACTGATCATCTTATTATGTATGGCGGTGAGGGTTTCCCTGGTGTAATACCCTCTGCCCAAACCGGACTGATTGGTGGCCACGGCTACGGTGTAACCGGCTTTGTTCAGGCGGGCAATGGCTTCAATGCTGCCGGGAATGGGCTGCCATTCATCAGGTGATCGAATGTAATTGTCCGAGTCTTCGTTGATAACACCATCACGATCAAGAATGATCAGTTTCATGGGCACCTGTGCTATTACCTGTACTATTAAATGGGTTGTTTAAAGTCAGCTGCGCTTGCTGCTTGAATCTTGTTGCTTGCTGCTTGTTGCTTGAATCCAGCAAAACATAAAAAAGCCCTCTATCACAACAACTTATATATTGTTGATAAAGGGCGATCAGTCTTTATTCAACCCCCATCGTAAACCAATCAGCTGGTTTGCAACAGGGAGATATCTGCTATGTTCAGGAACGAATTACGCAGTTGTTTGAGCAGGGCATAACGGTTCATACGCACCTGTTCATTGTCAGCGTTGACCATAACTGTGTCAAAGAAAGTGTCTACAGGCTCTTTCAGAGCCGCCAGACGGCTCATCGCTGCGCTGTAGTTACCCTCAGCCAGCAGAGGTTGCATTTCGATGATGCAACGGCTCAGTACATTGTTCAGGGTCTTTTCCGCATCTTCCTGCAGTAGCGATTCGTCAACCATGTCAGGAATCACCACATCGCCAGCCTTGGCCAGGATGTTAGAGACCCGCTTATTGGCAGAGGCCAGAGCGGCAGCTTCCGGTAGCGCCATAAAGCTGGAAATCGCCTGAACACGCTGGTTGAAATCGAATGGACGGGAAGGCTTCAGTGCGCGTACAGAGAGGAACACCTCAACCGGAATTTTCGCATCCTGGTACCAGGCACGGAAACGCTCCAGCATAAACTCCAGCACAGTTTCAGCCAGCTCTTCACCAGCCGGCAACGCAACACCCTGAATCCTGTAACCGGCAATCGCCTGTTCAACCAGTGCCCGCAGATCCAGATTCAGTTTTTTCTCGACGATGATGCGCAATACGCCGAGTGTCGCACGACGTAAGGCAAATGGATCTTTACTACCGGATGGTGGTTGTTTAATACCAAAGATACCGGTGATGGTATCGATCTTGTCTGCGATAGCAACCGCACAACCGGTCAGAGTGGTTGGCAGTTGGTCGCCGGAGAAGCGCGGCATGTATTGCTCGTCCAGAGCGGTGGCGACATCGGTCTGCTCGCCGTCGTGGCGAGCGTAGTACATGCCCATGATGCCCTGCAGCTCAGGGAACTCCAGCACCATTTCCGAGACCAGATCGGATTTACACAGTTCACCGGCTCGTTTGGCGTTATCTTTGTTACCACCTTCCTGTTCGGAAATAAAAGACGCTAGTCGTGCAATTCGCTCAGTCTTGTTGAAGACAGAGCCGAGGTCTTTTTGAAAGACGACAGGTTTCAGTTTTTCGCGACGTGCATCTAGTGTCGTTTTCTTATCAGTTTCAAAGAAGAAGCGGGCATCAGCCAGACGTGGACGAATTACCTTCTCGTTACCGGAAATAACCTGGGATGGGTCTTTACTCTGGATGTTGGAGATGGTGATAAAGTGCGGCATCAGCTCGTCTTTACCGTTGACGACATGGAAGTACTTCTGATGCTCTTTCATGGAGCAGATCAGTGCTTCGGAAGGGACTTCCAGGAAGGCATCATCAAAACGACCGGACAGGGCTACCGGCCACTCGTTCAGGGAGGCCACTTCGTCCAACAGATCTTCATCGATAACAGCAACACCGCCCAGCTTGTCCGCTTCCGCTTTCACTTGCTGGCGAATAGTCTCTTTGCGGTTTTCGTAGTCGGCAACCACAAAACCGGTCTCGGCCAGCAGTTTTTGGTAACTGGTGGGTTGGTCGATGGCGATGGTCTGGTTGTAGTGGAAGCGGTGGCCACGGGTTTCACGCCCGGATTTCAGCCCCATAATTTCACAGTCCACAACCTCGTCACCCAGCAGGGTGACCAGCCACTGTACCGGACGCACAAACTCGGTACGGCTGCTGCCCCAGCGCATGCGCTTGGGGATTGGCAGCTCATCCAGAGAGGCGGAGATAATGCCCGGAAGCAGCTCGGCAGTCGCCTTACCTTGTTCTACGGAACGGTAAACCAGCCATGCGCCTTTATCCGTCTCCAGTCGTTCAAGTTCGAGGAATTCGATACCACAGGAACGGGCGAAACCTTCGGCGGCTTTACTGGGATTACCTGCGGCATCGTAAGCGGCCTGCAGAGCCGGGCCGCGACGTTCGCTGTTCTTATCTGGCTGGCTGGTTTCCAGCCCTTCGATCAGCAGTGCCAGGCGACGGGGAGCAGCAAAAGAGTGAGTGTTGCCAAACGTCAGACCGGCTTGTTCCAGACGGGTAGTGATGCCGCTGGAAAAAGCGTCGGACAGTTTACGCAGGACTTTTGGTGGCAGCTCTTCGGTGCCCAGTTCGACCAGAAAATTCTGAGTGGACATCAGTTGCTCTCCTGTACGTCTTTCAAAAACTCGTTACGAATCGCTTCATCAGCCATGGGGAAGCCGAGCTTTTTACGCGCTTCAAAGTAGGCTTTGGCGACTTCACGGGCCAGGGTACGTACACGCAGAATGTAACGCTGACGTTCGGTGACAGAGATGGCGTGGCGGGCATCCAGCAGGTTAAAGGTGTGGGATGCTTTCAGAGTGTACTCGTAGGCTGGCAGGGGCAGGCCCAGCTCAACCAGTCGTGCAGATTCACGCTCGAAGAAGTCGAAGTGTTCAAACAATACGGCAGTGTCCGCATGTTCAAAGTTGAAGGTGGACTGCTCCACTTCGTTCTGGTGATAAACGTCACCGTAAGTCACATCACCCTGTGGGCCGCGAGCCCAGACCAGATCGTAAACGCTGTCCACGCCCTGAATGTACATGGCCAGACGCTCCAGACCGTAGGTGATCTCGCCGGTTACCGGGAAGCACTCAAGGCCGCCCGCCTGTTGGAAGTAGGTGAACTGGCTAACTTCCATGCCGTTCATCCACACCTCCCAACCCAGACCCCAGGCACCCAGAGTGGGGGATTCCCAGTTGTCTTCTACGAAGCGGATATCGTGAACCAGCGGGTCAACGCCCAGAGCCCGCAGGGAGTCCAGATAGAGATCCTGAAAGTTGGACGGATTGGGCTTCATCACCACCTGGAACTGATAGTAGTGCTGCAGACGGTTTGGGTTTTCACCGTAGCGACCATCGGTAGGACGGCGGCTTGGCTGAACATAGGCGGCGTTCCAGTTTTCGGGGCCGATAGCCCGCAGGAATGTGGCCGGGTGGAAAGTGCCCGCGCCAACCTCCATATCCAGCGGCTGCATAATGACACAGCCGTGGCTGGCCCAGAAATTCTGAAGGGTAAGTATCAGCCCCTGAAACGTTGTGACGTCGGGCGCATTCTGGTTGGTCACAGTACCACCTCTGTTAGTGAGTAACGACCCGCCCGGAAACAGGGTGGGTATAGATAGAAAAATCGCCCGGATTATACCCCAGATGGTGGGTGATTATGGAGTGATGTTGTGTGTGCTGTCCGGCCTGTTACTGTTGGCCTGTCAGTGGTGCTTGTTGCCTTGTGGGTTGTATTAGCATTTTCTTCTGATACACATGCCGGAAAAGATGATCAGGAAGGCCTTATGGGAGCGGCGGTTGTGTCCGGCAATATTTCCAAAGAAATTATCGGAAAGTAAAATGGGATTAGATGGAGGTGATGACTATATCAATACAGAAGGAAAAGAAGGAAAAGAAGGAAAAGGACACCCAAACTTTGACGCTGTTTTCGGAGTAAGGGGTCAAGTCTTGCATTTTGCATGAGGGAGTTGATGATCAGTTTTTTATCGCCATCAGCAAGAGTGCAAAATGAAAGCTCTGACCCCGAGCCCTTTTTATTTTTTCTTATCCTCAATTTTTTTGATCTTTTCCAGGGATTTGGGCCAACTCTTTTGAAAAGATGGTATTTGAGAGAGAAAATATTTTATGTGAGCAAGCTGCTTGCTTATTCCTGATAGTTCCGACTGTATGTTTTCGTCATTAGGCTGCTGTAATTTAGACTTTTTATTTTCCAGCTCGTCTTTTTTAGTATTGAGATTTTCTTGTTTTTCCTTAAGTGTCTCTTGCAGATTCATGGGATGTCTTGAATATTTGGGATTTTTTCTATCGTCTTCAACTTGGTAGCTTTCTGAATTTAAAGTATCAAATGTGTCCTGTGCAAATCGACCATTAAGCTTATATTTTTCATCAATTTCAAAAGCACCGGCTATAACAACATCACGATAAGATAAAAAAATTTTGTAATTTTCGTCATGAGGGTTTTCTGTCAGGTAATACCCTTTTGCTTCACGGATATCTGTCTTGATGGGAATATAGGCATAAATTTCGGCATTGTCGGGAACGGTATCTTCTTTGGTATAAAATTTGAAATGCTCTTTAAAAACAAGAGTCCTTTGGTAGGCATTCTCACCTTCTCGCTTATCAAAACTGGAAAGCTTCTGTTTGGTTGTGTTGAATATAACCCCGGTTGTATAAGTAATAGTTTCGGGATTAATACCCAGAACGCGCATTTTTGTATTTTTGTTGACCAACCTCCAGTCTCTCTCGTATCCGTTCAGTTTGACAGGGATGTATTTGGTATTTTCAGGATCAGCTGTTGTTGCCGTTCTGGCAGGAGTAAACATTAAGCTACCATAGCCAAAAATGTAAACGGGTTTGTCTGCTTCCTTTTGAGTCTGGCTCGTAGTGTAGGTCGTTTGATGGGGTGAGACTGCTGGCGGATTTGGGGGGGTGGATAACATAAAGGCTCTTCTCTGCTTGTTGTTTACACAATAGGTAAGACAGTATCACAGCACAGAAGTTGCTGACCTTTAGCCTTTGGTCGTATCAATACCGCCAGAACATCGGTGAAAACAACACCATCAAAGTAAAAATCTCCAGTCGACCCAATAGCATGGCGAAGGACAGGATCCATTTAGCCGGGTTCGGCAGGCTTTGATAATTGCTTGCGGCCTCTCCCAGCGCAGGACCAAGATTGTTAAGACAGGAGGCGACGGTCGAGAAGGCGGTGATGGTATCCACGCCCGTTGCCAGTACGGCCAGCTCCAGCCCAACAAACAGGAAGATATAGGCTGAGAAAAATCCCCACACCGCTTCGGCCACCCTGTCGGGTACGGCCCGTCCGCCGAGTTTGATGGCAAAAATTGCGTTCGGGTGGATCAGGCGTTTTAGCTCCCGTGAGCCCTGTTTGAAGATCAACAGAATGCGGATGACCTTCATGCCGCCGCCGGTTGAACCGGCACAGGCACCGGAAAAACTGGTAAAGAACAGCAGCATGGGCAGGAATATGGGCCAGACGGAGAAGTCCGAGATAGAAAAGCCGGTTGTTGTCGCTATAGAGACAACCTGAAACAGTCCGTAACGTATGGCATCCCAGTCTGTATAGGTGCCGGTGTGATGCAGAACCAAAACTGTTACCAGTCCAACACCGACTAAAATGGCAAAATAACCCCGCATCTCTGGATCCCGAAAATAACAAAGAATGTCTTTGTCGTTTAATGCAAAGTAGTGCAGAGCAAAGTTCATCCCTGAAATAACCATAAAAAATATGGCTATCCCTTCGATCAAAGGGCTGTTAAACCATAAAAGACTTTCGTCGTATGTTGAGAAGCCACCGATGGCAACAGTAGAAAAACTATGGGATATGGCATCAAAAGGGCTCATACCGGCCAGCCAGTAGGCAAGAGCACAGGCAATGGTAATAACAAGATAGATATACCAGAGGGTTTTCGCTGTTTCAGCAATGCGCGGGGTCAGTTTGCGATCTTTTACCGGCCCGGGAGCTTCGGTGCGATAGAGCTGCATACCGCCAATTCCCAGCATGGGCAGAATGGCGACTGCCAGCACAATAATGCCCATACCTCCGAGCCACTGGAGCTGCTGCCGGTAAAAGAGAATGGAGCGGGGCAGAGTCTCGATATTGGTGAGAATGGTGGCACCGGTAGTGGTCAGGCCAGACATCGCTTCAAAAAAAGCGTCGGTGATCGTCAATTCCGGCATTTTCATCAACAGGAAAGGCAGTGATGCAAACAGGCTAAGTACCAGCCAGAACAGCACGGTAATTAAAAAACCATCACGTGGTCGCAGATCGTATCTTGTCCGGGAAGCCGGTAGCCAAAAAGCAAAACCGGTAAAAAGTGTGATCGCATAGGTGTAAGCAAAAAGATCGCGTTCAGGCTCCTGGTAAAGCCACGCGACAAACATGGGGGGAAGACTGGCAAAACTGAAAACAACCAGCAGAACCCCAAGAATGCGGAAAATATTTGACGGGTGCATAGACCGTCCTCGTCCCTGAAATTTTGTGTTTTTATTGTTATGGAAGTGACACTTTGGAATATATCAACCCCGTCATTCCCGCGAAGGCGGAAATCCACTACTAACAATGGACCTCCGTCCGTGGGGGTGACGGTAGTATCTTTCTGTGCTGCTTCCTGTGGAGGTTGTCGTATAAACAACCCCCGGTGTTCAGGCGATTCTTCTAGAAGAAGGCAATCCCGACCTGAAACAGTTTCTCTACTTCGGTTATACGCCTCTTGTCGGTCAGGAACAAGATGACATGGTCGCCCGCCTCGATCACGATATGGTCGTGAGCGATCAGAACTTCATCGTTGCGGACGATTGCTCCGATATTGGCTCCCGGAGGCAGCTCCAGTTCGCCAATCGTGCGGCCTACCACCTTGGAACTGTGTCGGTCTCCATGGGCAATAGCCTCAATAGCCTCCGCTGCACCCCTACGAAGTGAGTGAACATTAACTATATCGCCACGCCTTACATGGCGAAGAAGGCTGCCGATGGTGACCAGCTGCGGCGAGATAGCAATATCGATCTCGCCACCCTGCACCAGATCCACATAGGCCGGGTTGTTGATCAATGCCATAACCTTGCGGGCCCCCAGACGCTTGGCCAGCATCGAGGACATCACGTTAGCTTCATCATCATTGGTCAGGGCGATAAAGATATCGGTACCTTCAATGCTCTCGGATTGAAGCAAATCTTTGTCGGAAGCATTGCCATGGAAGACAATGGTGCGGTTCAGCTCCTGGGAGAGCAGGCGACAGCGATCATGGTTACGCTCAATAATCTTGACGTTGTAGCGGTCCTCAATCGCCTGTGCCAAACGCAGGCCGATGTTACCGCCGCCGGCAATAATGATGCGCTTGTAGTCGTCATCCAGACGGCGCAGTTCACTCATCACATCACGGATATGACGGCGGTCAGCGATAAAGAAGACCTCGTCGTCTGCCTCAATAACCGTTGTGCCTTCCGGCGTCACCGGTTGACCACGGCGGAAGATGGCAGCCACGCGAGTATCCACATTGGGCATGTGTTCACGGATAGTACGCAGCTCCTGATTGACCAGGGGCCCGTTGTAGTAAGCCTTAACCGCAACAATCTGTAGACGACCGTTGGCAAAGTCCAACACCTGCAGAGCACCGGGATGCTCGATCAGCCGCTTTATGTGGGTGGTAACCACCTGCTCGGGGCTGATCAAAACATCAACGGGAAAGGCCTCTTCACAGAACAGACCGGTTCGGGTCAGATAGGCCGCCTGGCGAATACGGGCGATCTTGGTCGGTGTATGAAACATGGTGTAGGCGATCTGACAGGCGACCATGTTCACTTCATCACTGTTGGTGACCGCAACCAGCATATCAGCGTCATCGGCACCCGCCTGTTTCAGAACCGACGGGAAAGATGCCATGCCATGCACGGTGCGGATATCCAGTTTCTCCTGCAGATCGCGCAGTCGGGCATTATTGGTATCAACGATAGTAATATCGTTTTCTTCATTAGCCAGGTTTTCAGCGAGGGTTCCCCCTACCTGACCGGCACCAAGAATAATAATTTTCATGACAGTTCTGTTGGTTCAGGCTCTTTTATCAATGGTTATGCAATGGATGGCTGTTTACGCAGACGCGCGTAAAAGAAGCCATCATGTCCTTCCGCCCTGGGCAGAAGCTGCAGACCAAATCCGCCAGCTCTGCTATTCAGCAGACCACATTCCATTTCTGGAGTATCGTGCATGGCATCAGCAGTACGGGCAAGGAAAGCCTCGATTTGTCGGCTATTCTCTTCAGGAAGAATCGAACAGGTGGCGTAAACCATGGTGCCGCCGGGTTTCAGCAGCTTCCACATGGCGTCGAGAATTCTGCCCTGAAGTTCGCACAATTGGGCGATATCTTCCACACGACGCAAAATTTTTATATCTGGATGTCGTCGCACAACACCTGTCGCCGAGCATGGCGCATCAAGAAGTATTCTGTCGTATGGTTTGCCATCCCACCACTCATCGGGGTTGCTGGCATCTCCCTGAACGATCTTTGCATTCAGTTGCAGGCGTTCAAGATTCTCTTTCACTCGCACAAGGCGGGAGGCTTCGAGATCGAGTGCGGTCATATCCAGATTTTCAGTGCTTTCCAGCAGGTGGCAGGTCTTGCCGCCGGGAGCTGCGCAGGCATCAAGCACGCGATCGCCGGGCTGGCATTCCAGTAGTTGGGCAGAAAGCTGTGCCGCTTCATCCTGAACGCTGACCAGACCTTCGGCAAAACCGGGCAGCCTATCAACGCCGACCGCTTCTGCCAGTTGAATACCGTGGGCGCTGAACAGACAAGGGCTGGCGTGAATTTCTGCCGCTTTCAGCTGCTTGAGATAGTCGCTGTGGGACACTTTGGCGACGTTAACCCGCAGAGTCATCGGTGCCTGGCTGTTAGTGCCGGCAATGATATCGCTCAGCTGCTCCGGCCAGCGCTTGGCCAGCTTGCCGTAGAGCCAGTCAGGGAGTTCTGCCCGAATAGCGTCGTCCTTGATGTTCTGCTTTAGCTTTATGTCATCACGCTGAGCACCACGGAGCACCGCATTGACCAGACCATTAGCCCAGGATTTTTTTAACACCTTGGCGGCGCTGACCGATTCACTGATCGCCGCGTGCGGAGCAATGCGCGTGTGGTTCAGCTGGCAGAGACCGATCAGCATCAGCGCACGAACGTCGTTATCGCGATACTTGAGTGGTTTGGTGAGCAGCTGGTCAAGAATGGCATTCAAACTGAACCAGTTTCGTAGTGTCGTATAACACAGCTGGCGCAGCAGGCTGAGGTCACGACCATCAAACAAAGGTTCTACCGCAGGCAAAGCCGTAGCCAGAGATTCGCCCTTCATAACTCTGGCAATAGTGCATGCTGCGTGCAGGCGAACGGATTCTTTTTTGGTTGTAGGCTCTTTTTTGGCTGTAGACACTTTTTTGGCTGTAGGCTCTTTTTTGGCTGTAGACACTTTTTTGGCTGTAGGCACTTTTTTCACAGTCACTTTCCAATCCTCAACCCAGTACTATACCGGGAGCAAACATCTCCCTGCGGCTATTAAGCAGATCCAGAACATTCATCGCTTTGCTACCTGGCAGTTGCAGCTTTTTCAGACGCAGAATACCTTCACCACAGGCGACATCGATACCCTGTTTATCAGCCTTGATAATAGTGCCGGGTGCTGTGCCGGATGCTGTGCTGGATGCTGTGCTGGATGCTGTACTGGATTGAGTGTCACTGTCGTTAGGGAGAGCTTCAGCTTCCCAGATGCGAGTGGGTTTGTCGGGTTGATCGACATCCTGCAACATCCAGGCAATCGGCCACGGATTAAAGCCGCGAATCTGGCAATCCAGCTCAAATGCGGAACGGTTCCAATCTATCTGGCCCTCTTCCTTGGTCATTTTGTGAGCGTAGGTAGCTAATTCGTTATTTTGTTTTTCTGGTTGCAGAGAGCCTTCAGCGATCATGCCGAGGGTTTCGATCAATGCTGGGCCGCCCAGCTCCGCCAGACGGTCATAGAGATTCTGGCTGGTATCGGTGCTATTGATCGGACAGATGACCTTGAGCAGCATATCGCCGGTATCCAGACCTTCATCCATTTGCATGATGGTGACGCCGGATTCTTTATCGCCAGAAGCAACAGCTCGCTGGATAGGTGCGGCACCACGCCAGCGGGGCAGAATGGAACCATGGACGTTTATGCAGCCGTGAACCGGTGTCTTCAGAACCACTTTTGGCAGTAGCAGACCGTAAGCGACAACAACCATTAAGTCAGCATTAAGTGCGGTCAGTTCTTGCTGAGCGCCTTCGTCTCGGAGGGTTTTGGGTTGGTAAACCGGAATGTCGTGGGCCAGCGCCAGCTCTTTGACCGGACTGGGGGTCAGCTTGCGTCCTCGCCCCGCCGGACGGTCTGGCTGGGTATAAACGGCGATCACTTCATGATGGCTGTCGAAGATGGCTTGTAGGTGAATGGCGGCAAACTCAGGAGTGCCGGCAAAGACAATACGCAGTGCTTTGCTCAGTGCTTCGCTCATAGTGCTCCGGCGCAGATGAAAAGTATAAGAGGCGAATTATCGCCCCTAGCTGCGCCGGTAGCAAAGCCGAATAAAGAACGGAATGATTTACTTGTTCGTCAGGCGGTGCTCTTTTTCGAGTTTTTTACGGATGCGATCGCGCTTGAGCTTGGTCAGTTGATCAACAAAAAGTTTGCCGTCCAGGTGGTCGTTTTCGTGCTGAACACAGACCGCTAGCAGCCCTTCATATTCTTTCTCAAACGGGTTGCCATCCCTGCCCAGAGCCTTGACCAGCACTCGATTCGGACGGTGCAGATTCTCAAAAAAACCGGGCACGGAGAGACACCCTTCCGGAAACTCGGAAGGCTCTTCACACAAGGGGGTTAACTCAGGATTGATAAAGACTTCCAGTTCATTCTGATCCTGAGAGAAGTCCATAATAAAAATACGCTTTTGAACGTCGACCTGAGTGGCAGCCAGACCACAGCCGTCGGCGGCATACATGGTTTCTGCCATGTCTTCGATCAGTTTTTTGATCTCACCATCAATTTTTTCGACTTTCTCCCCAATCTTGCGTAGCCGTGGGTCGGGGAATTCGAGAATGTCCAGTTTTGCCATAAGCGAATAAACTCTGATTTTTATATATCGATCAGACTATTGTACGAGAACTCTCCCGATCAGGCACATCACTATCCATACCTATTTGCTCAGTATTGCTAACAGTAGCTGTTTTTGCCCCGACAATAGAGCTTTCCCTTTTGTTAGTGATTACTTCTTTGGAGCGTCTTATCTTATTGAGATCATAAAAAATACGGGAGTTAATTAGATATGCATGCTATTGATAAACGATTCTACATGGGAAATCGGCCGATTCTCTCGGTCGCAACAAACCTTATTCCGGACAAAATCCACCCCGAAGCCATGAGTTACTATAACCTGGCAAAGAATATTCTGTGTAAGAGTGTGTTGCGCACTGTAAGGCCTAATCTGGCGGATGACACTTTTTTGCGCTTAATGTCGATGCCGTCGTTATTTTTGAGTAGAAGACTCACCGAATGGGTAATCAGTCGGGTTAGCGATGAGGCTTGGATCGAGCAAATCTCTGTGAAAACAGAAAAGGTAATTCATTGGGGGGTGGATATTTTTGAGGAGAGCGAAAAGCCCATAAGTGTAAAGAATGCCGTGGAGCTCCAAACGGTGAAGACTAGCTCGCGGATGGCACGAGGTGACAAGTGTTTTAATAATAAGGCCAGTTTGTTTATTAATAAAATACAGATAGACGTTATGAAGAAAAAGTTAACTGGCTTCAATTACGCCATAGAGCAAGAGCAACAGGATGATCATAGCAAAGTGGCAAATTCATTAAAGCCCGAAGATCTTGATGGGAGAGCCTGCTTGGTGAAAGTTATCACCGGAGCCCGTAATATTATTGACGTGGATCTGTTCTTACGGAACAGCGTTCAGGTGGGTGAATATGAAATTAGCTTAGCTAGTCAATCTGGTGATTATTTTCTGGCTGCCAAACTGCGACTACACCGCAATTATATGTTAGTGAGGAATGCCTTAGTGGTTGACGGTGACATGAGTCTTGATGAAATTATGAAGGAAAAATGTAAGAGTGTTGCCTATCAATTTAATGAAAAGACGATGTCGTTTGAGCAAGCCTCTAAGCAATTTTTCGAATATCTTAAATTAAATAAAGAATTTACCCATGGCGCTTTGATCTGTTGTCACAAGGATGGCCGGGTCTCCAGTCGCATCGTTCACGCTCCCTGCGAGGTCTTGAAGGATATAACTTTAAAGAGCGCTACCGTCGATGATGCTATCTGTATGCCGAACTTCAACGCACATGTGGAAAAGGTTAGTAAGATGATATCAACAAATGAGATTACTAATAATCCAAAATATGGGTTTGATGATGAAATTCTGAGAGGTTGGGTCGGTAGGATAACTTTAGGATTTTTAGAGGCCGTGAAATATGGCGGTCTGGCGATAATGTTAGATGAAGATCCAGGGGTATCGCTAACGTGTGCGTTGGCGCTTATGTCTGAGATTCCCGAGCAAGCGCAAGATTACTCTGCCGAGCCTCTGGAAAGCCTTATGAAGTTGTTTGGTATCGGCATAGGATGGAAGAGTGGTTTCCCGATAACTGGTATGATGCTTGGGTTGATATGTTCCCGTGCCCAAGCAATTTATATTTATGGGGGGCGTATAATGATGGAGGCTGTCACGAAGACGCCCCAAGACAAACTAAAAAAGTTTATAGACAGTGTATTACGTGTAAGCGTTTTGCTCTGCGCAGTGCAGTGGACCCCGAGGCTCGCTGCTGCCATGGTGGGTTTTTTGTCATGTCATATGCTCTGGACCTTGATGATGGAGAATTGGGTTTTTCTAGCGGTATTGCCTTTTTCTGTAATAGTGACGACATGTATGTCGTTAATCTCGAGGGTGGATAACACTCTTTTTGATTTGCCCTTTAGTGTGGATTATTTTTGGTCGTTAATTTCGTTACTTCCGGAATGGAAACCCTTGTTGCCATTATTGTTTGTAGAAGGAGTATTTTTTCAGCATAACTGGAAATTTAATGATTTTTTTTATTTAACAAGAAAAGCTTTGGGGGAGGTGGATTTTGAAAAAGAAAAATTGAAAGCAGAAAATTTGGAGTTAAAGCGCCAAGTGTATAAATATGAGGCTGAGAAAAAACTCCCAATGGGGGATAGAGGTGGGAGAGAATATTATTCGAGCGACTGCGACTCTGACGCATAATATATAATAATCCTCTGGGGAAATCCAGAAAGAGGCTGTTTTAAACAGTCTGTGCATAGCAAGAATAGTGAAAAATGGTGAATAAAAAGCCGATTGAGTGAGGCTAATAGTTAATAAAAAAAAGTTGTTTTTGACTCTGTTTGCCTATCCTGGGTGGCAATGTGAGTTGTCAGACGGCTTTTAAGAAAAAAATAAACAAAAACAAAGCAAACATAAAATAAAAATTTACACTTACTATTGTATGAAGAGTGTTCTTTGAGTAACACTTAAATGCATATATGACTATGTGTCTACCAACAATAGTAAGGACGTGTAACATGAAAAGAGCAATGCTTGGAGCCTTCCTGTGGTGTTTTGTCACTCAGGGTTGGGCTGAGCCTTTTCGTGAAAACCATCCCGACTCCTATACCGTCGTTAAAGACGACACTCTTTGGGATATAGCTGGACGTTTTCTGGAAAATCCGTGGAACTGGCCAGAAGTCTGGGAAAAGAATCCTCAGATTCATAACCCGGATCTTATTTATCCGGGAGATGTTATTCATCTTGTTTTCGTTGATGGCAAATCGAAGTTGACCGTCTCCCGTGGTGAATCTGGCAGAACAATTAAATTGAGCCCCACGATTCGCTCGACACCTATTGAGCAGGCTATTCCTACGATTCCGCTTAACACTATCAGAAGTTTTCTGAATACCAGCCGGGTGGTCGATAACGTAGAGACTCTGAAAAGTGCGCCCTACGTGCTGTCGAATGGTCAGGATCGAGTGATCAGCGGTGCGGGCGATACCCTGTACGCCCGGGGTTCTTTCAGCCCTGAAAATAAGGTTCACGGTGTCTATCGTCAATCCAAAGGTTATAAGGACCCCAAAACCGGTGAGTTTTTGGGTATTCTGGCGGAAAGCATGGGCACAGTTGTTATGGAAGATCTTTCTGGTGATGTCGCAACCATGAATGTGAACAGAGCCAGTGAGGAGCTGCGGGTAGGTGATCGCCTGTTGGAGATCGAGGCAGGTGAGCTGCCGACAGCCTTTTATCCCTCGTCGCCAAAGAATCTGGAGCTGGAAGGTAATATTCTTGATGTTCTCGGAGGGGTTACTCAGATTGGTCCATTCAGTAGCGTACTGATCAATCGCGGTACCCGTGATGACTTGAAAGTGGGTAACGTACTGGCGATCTACCGCAGCAAGAAGATTAAGGACAAACTGACCAATAGGGTGGTGGTTCTGCCGCCGTCACGCGTGGGTCTCTTGATGGTATACCGCACCTACGAAAAGATGAGCTTTGGTGTCGTTATGGAGGCCAGTATGCCACTGAGCACCACCGATATTGTGCGTGCGCCCTGATCCTCAATACGGCTGATTTGTACTAGACTGCGTCGCCATGAGCGATGAACAAAACTCACAAGATCCTCTCCGATGGCAGCAGCTGGAATTCTGGCTGCTGCTTTTTCATGTGTCGGGCCTCGGCCCAACGCGGTTCAAAAATCTCCTCAACCATTTCGGCACGCCGGAAGCGATTCTTGCTGCCGGTCTCTCAGAGCTTGCCCAGCATGTGCCGGAGCGTCTTGCCAGAAGAATCCGGATGTCGGCATCCGATGCGTTCGTTCAGGCTCTGGTCAGGCAGGATCGGCTCTGGTTGGGCAGCGGCCACGGTCAACATCATATTATTGCCCTCAATGACCCGCGCTATCCCCTTCTGCTGAAAGCCATCCACGATCCGCCGCCCTTGCTCTATGTGCGAGGGGATGTCTGTGCTCTCAGTGATCGTCAGCTGGCGGTTGTCGGTTGTCGGCAGGCGACCCGGCAGGCTTCCGAGGTGGCGAGGCAAATAAGCCATGAGCTGGCTGCGGCTGGGTTAATAATAACCAGCGGAATGGCCATCGGTATTGATGGCTCAGCCCATAAGGGTGCCCTGGAGGGCGGAGGGAGAACCATTGCGGTTTTAGCCTGTGGCGTTGATGTTGTCTATCCACAGCGGCACCGGGGGCTGGCTGATGCCATCTCTGCTCAGGGTGCGCTTGTCTCTGAATTTGCGCTGGGAACTCAGCCTCGTGCGGGTCACTTTCCACGGCGAAACCGTATTATCAGCGGGCTGAGTATGGGCACACTGGTGGTGGAGGCGACCGTTGCCAGCGGCTCCATGATTACAGCCCGGTTTGCGCTGGAGCAGGGCCGGGATGTTTTTGCCATGCCGGGCTCGGTGAACAACCTTAAAGCCCGTGGCTGTCATGCTTTGATAAGAGACGGTGCCTGTCTGATTGAAAATGCCGGGCAGCTGCTGGATGAGCTGGCGGGTGTCAACGCGACGGCACAGGGGTTGGAACGGATTCGGCAGGGGGAGATTCGAGAGCCGGAGTGTCCCGAGCAAAAGCGAATTATTGATGCCGTGGGCTTTGATGCCTGCCATCACGATGAACTGATTATCGCGACCGGGCTAAGTAGCCAGAAGCTCGCAGAGTTGCTGCTGATCATGGAGCTTGAAGGTTTTATACGGAGTGGCCCGTTTGGTGTGACACGAATTTGTTAGGGGGCTGTTGGAGAGATTATTGGAGAGATTGTTGGAGAGAGCCAGGGGTCTGCTGATAGACAAAAAAAACATCATCGTTTACCTTGCCAACTAACAGAAAAAACAGGTAATGCAGGAAAGAAAACGTATGTATGCCGCGGTAGAGGTTGTTCGCAATGGTGGTGTAATTGCCTATCCCACAGAGGCGGTATGGGGGATTGGCTGTGATCCCTGGAATCAAAAGGCTGTTGAGCGCATCCTTACCCTAAAAAGACGGCCTGTGGAAAAGGGGCTGATTCTGGTGGCTGCCAACGAGAGCCAGTTAGCCCCTCTGCTGGAACCCCTGACTGCAGAGCAGCGGCAAACGTTGCGTGAGCACTGGCCGGGGCCATTCACCTTTCTGATTCCCGATCTGAATCAATGGACACCCGGGTGGGTGCGTGGCCAGCACAGCTCGGTTGCCGTGCGAGTCAGCGATCATCCGGTGGTTCAAAGACTGTGTGAGGCCTGGGGCAAGCCGCTGATTTCAACCTCTGCCAACCGTGCCGGCGAAGAGGCACTGCGTACACAGAAAGAGGTTGTGTCCGTGCTGGGGAAAGAGGTTGATCTGGTGATTCCTGGTGCTGTTGGAGAAAATCCGACCCCATCACAGATCTGTGATCTCGTCACCGGCCAGATTATTCGCATATGAGTTTATCGCCATGAGTGCACCTATGAGTAAACATCTGGATACCTGTGCCGTCGAAGAGTATCTGAAAGAGCTGCAGGATCGAATCTGTGCCGCTCTGGCTGAGAGGGATGGCGGCATAGGTTTTCGCACAGACATGACGGAACATACTGGTGGTGGCGGTGGTCGTGCGCGCGTGCTGGAGGGGGGCAAGGTGATCGAGAAAGGAGGCGTAAACTTCTCCTCTGTTCGTGGGGCTGCTCTTCCGGCTACGGCCTCAGCCCGCCGTCCTGAGCTTGCGGGACGCAGCTTTAAGGCTATGGGTGTGTCTTTGGTTGTCCATCCTGAAAATCCTTATGTGCCCACCTGCCACGCCAATATTCGACTGTTTGTGGCTGAAAAAGAGGGCGAAGCACCGGTATGGTGGTTTGGTGGCGGCTATGACCTGACCCCGTACTACCCCTTTGAAGAGGATTGCCGCCACTGGCATCAGGTTTGTAAAACAACCTGCGCCCCGTTTGGTGATGATGTTTACCCCCGCTTTAAAAAATGGTGTGACCAATACTTCTATCTCAAACACCGTCAGGAAACCCGTGGCATCGGTGGTCTGTTTTTTGATGATTTGAATGAATGGTCGTTCGAGAAAACCTTTGCCTTTATGCGTGCCGTTGGCGACAACTTTCTGGAGGCTTATCTGCCGATTCTGGAGAAGCGCAAAAATATGCCGTGGGGAGAGCGGGAAAAATCATTCCAGAAGTACCGGCGTGGGCGCTATGTCGAATTCAATCTTGTATACGACCGTGGAACTATATTTGGTTTGCAGTCCGGGGGGCGGACGGAATCCATTCTTATGTCTATGCCGCCAGAAGTTGAGTGGCGCTATGATTGGCACCCGGAGCCAGGTACGCCGGAATCTGATTTATACGACAATTATTTAAAACCCAGAGAGTGGTGAATCAGAACAGCTATGACTATTTCAGCAGCTCGCTATGGGGTAATGGGTAATCCCATTAAACACAGCAAATCTCCTGCTATCCATACAATGTTTGCTGCCCGAACCGGGGAGTCTGTTCACTATGAAGCGCTGTTGGTTGAGCCGGGGGATTTCCGTCAGGCAGTAGACCGTTTTTTTCTGGGGGGAGGGCGAGGGCTGAATATCACACTCCCGTTCAAACAAGAGGCCTGGCAGCTGGCGGACCGGCTTACGGAGCGAGCTCGTCTGGCTGGTGCAGTGAATACCTTGTGGAAAGATGACGAAGGGTTGTTATGGGGAGATACAACCGACGGCGTTGGTCTGGTACGTGATCTCATCTGCAACCATGAGCAGAGCATTACGGGAAAACAGGTTCTTATACTTGGCGCAGGTGGCGCGGTGCGCGGCATTATTGCTCCTTTGCTTGAGCAGGGTCCTGCTCATATAACCATTGCCAACCGTACCGAAAGCAGAGCGCTGGCACTGGCAGAGTTATTTGATTTATCGGGCACTGTTGCTGCGTGTGGTTTTGCCGAGGTTGTCGGCCCTTTTGATCTGATTATCAACGGAACCTCTGCAAGCTTGCAGGGAGAGTGTCCTGCTCTGCCGGATTCTGTGCTTCATGCGAATACTGTCGTTTATGACATGATGTATAGCGCCCATAACACTGTCTTTATTCAGTGGGCAAAAGACCGGGGCTGTATCGGCATCTACGATGGGTTGGGCATGTTGGTGGAACAGGCGGCGGAATCGTTTTCAATCTGGCGAAAAATAAGGCCGGAAACTATTGGCGTGGTTGCAAAAATCCGAAGCGGTCTGATATAACTTTTCGTGATCCTTTTAAAAATGATCAGGTTAAGGCGCAGGAATCAGAATTAATGCAATGGAAGAGCATAACTGTATTTTCTATGGTGAAGCAGAAAGTCTGGATTGCCTGATGATGGTGATTGATGAAGGATTCCGCGCATTGGCTGGTACCGGTGAAGAGAGCAAATTCATTGCCGTTTTGTCTGGCACCGATACCCGTTTTGTTTCGATATAGCAGCCAGCAGCCAGCAGCCAGCAGCCAGCAGCCAGGAAAATCGCCATGAGAATGAGTGCCATTATCGGCCACCGGGGAGCCGCACATATTGCTCCTGAAAACACCCTGTCAGGCATCAAGGCTGCCTATCAGTCAGGGCTGGATTGGGTGGAGCTGGATGTCATTCTTATGGGCGACGGTAGTCTTATAATGCACCACGACCGAACGCTCAGTCGCTGCACAAACGGTAAGGGCGAGGTGCTGTCGAAGAGTATTGGTTATCTTGATGGTATAGACGCTGGCGTGTTGTTTCGCGACAGTCATGGGGATCGTTTTTTCGGGGAGCCGATACCGACTCTTCTGCAGGCACTGGATCTGGTGCACGCTCTTGGCATGGGATTAAATCTTGAGATCAAAATGCACCAGCATGAGGTCGGGGATTTGGTACTTCCGGTACTGAGTGTGCTTGATGGTCACCCTTTGTCGAGACAGGGCAGGGTTCTTATCTCAAGCTTCAACCACCAGGTGCTGCTTCTTTGCAAACAGCAGCGACCAGATATTCCTCTGGGGCAACTGTTCGGAATGATGCCGAAAAACTGGCTCTCTCTTACCAAAGAGGTTAATGCTGTGACTGTGCATGTTAACCAGAGTTGGTTAACCGAGGCGAAGGTGAAGACTGTTTTAGAACAGGGATATGAGCTTTATTGTTATACGGTAAACGACGGAAAACGAGCAAAGAATCTGTTGGACTGGGGTGTTTCGGGTGTTTTTACCGATGATCCTGCCGCGATAAAATGCATGCTTTAACGAATCGATCTCCCATAACGGGGTTCCACATGGAACCCACTGTCTTTTAGTTCTCTCATTGATCGGTCAGAACAGGGATCGATCATCAAAAGGTTCTGGCTGTGTATTCCGATCGGCCAGACCGTTTTTCATGGCAATTTTCTGGTTTTTTCTTCCGAGAAGCCTTAGTTGTATCCAGCGCTCCCAAAACAGGGATTTGCGAATCCCTGCCTTCCATGTTTTACGAAACAGTAATTTTGTAGCCGCTATCTGATCCGGAGAGTTTTGGCAGATCATATGCGCAAGCTTTTGAGCATCAGCCTTTGGTGTTGAACTTAATTTGCTGACCAGCCCATACTGTGCACCCTCTTCGCCAGAGAATATTCGACCCGTCATGGTTAACTCCATGGCGATATCGTAGCGTGTCAGGGTGGTCAGGGTTGTGGTTGCACCCATATCGGTAATCAATCCCCACCTGGCTTCCATAACGGACCATTTTGAATCTGGCGTTGCGATACGGTAATCAGCGCCCAGAGCGATCTGCAACCCTCCGCCAAAACAGCTTCCCTGAATAATACAGATAACCGGCACGGGCAATTTACGCCAGACACAGGCGGCACGCTGGAACGTATTGGCGGAGGTCCAGGGCAGTTTCATAAACAGCCTGGGAACCATCATTGGATTCTTTTTCAGTGCTTTGAAATCAAGACCCGCGCAGAACGACGCTCCTTCACCTGACAGGATGACTGCTCGAATAGATTGATCCCTGCGAATGCGTTGGGCGGTGGCGATAAGCTCCTGAAACATCTGCTCGTCCAGACCGTTGTGTTTCTCCGGTCGATTGAGGGAGACATAGGCTATATGGTTTTCTTTACGAAATAGTACTCGGGGTAGTTCAGGCATAGTCGGGTTCTTATCGTTATAAGAGTTCGCCATCATTATATAGCAGGTAGTATAGAAGGCTGATTGCCTCTTTTGTATTCTGTCTCTTTTAACGAATGGGAAATAAATTATGGTCAGCCGATCTTTGTTGAAGGAAGCCGCAAGTCAGGGAGTGATAGAGGAATCACAAGTTGAGCCGCTGTTTCAGTTTCTTGATAAGCATGCTTTTGATAAAAATAGCGGTTCCCGCTTTAACCTGACACATGCCCTCTATTATTTTGGTGGGCTTATTGCAATAGGTGCACTCACCCTGTTTGTGGGGTTAGGGTGGGAGCAGTTTGGCGGCAAGGGGATTCTGGCTATCTCTGCTGTCTATGGAGTTTTGGCTCTGGCAATGATGGTCTATTTTGGTCGTACAGGGCGAGAGACTCCCGCCAGCCTCTGTGGTGTTTTTGTTGTTGCGCTTGTGCCGCTGGCTATCTACGGCTTTCAGCAGGCGATGGGGTGGTGGCCTGATAACAAAAACTATCAGGACTTCTTTCTGGATTTTTATACCCTTGGGCTAACCATGGAAGTCGGTGCCTTGCTGGCGGCTATTGCTCTGTTGCGCGTATTGCGCCATTCACTGCAGACTTTGCCCGTCGCCATCGCCCTGTGGCTGATTGCCATGGATATGGTTGGCTTGTTCTACGGTGCCGACTTTAGCTGGCAGGATCGCTCACTGGTTACCCTCTGGTTTGGTCTGGGTATGACGGTAATGGCGCTGGTTGTTGACATTGCTACCCGTAAAACCAAAGACTTTGCGTTCTGGTTTTATCTGATCGGTGTTACTGCATTCTGGGGTGGTGTAACAGCCCAGGATTCCAGTAGTGAGCTGAGTCGGTTTTTCTACTTTTGTTTCAACCTGCTGATGATTGGCTGTGGCGTGGTACTGCTGAGAAAGGTGTTCATTGTCGTAGGTACTCTGGGTGCATGCTACTACCTGACATATCTTGCCAACCAAGTGTTCAGGGATAGCTGGATGTTCCCGATTGTGCTGACCGTAGGCGGATTTGCCGTTGTGTGGCTGGGTGTATTCTGGCAGAAAAATGAAGCTGCAATAAACGCCACCATTCGTGCAAAAATGCCAAAGGCCATTAATGAGTTACTGGTCAGTAGGTACTGACCAGTAACTCATTATCAAACAGCTAAGAGAGGATGATGCAGCCTGCACCCAGTCATGGTTATTGGGATGTATTTACTGCGGAGGTAGAATTTTTAACGGTAGGTCTTGTTATGAGTGTGACCCTATCTGCGTGATCCTGATCATCAGGGTCATCAAGAGAGCCCTTGTCATCGTTGTCATCTTTGTCATTTTTTTTATAAATTGCTGATTCTGCTTCGATTTGTGAGCCGGAATATTCCTGACGAGAGCAGGTACGACAGCGTTTTATCAGGTCATTCATGATTACTCCCGGGGAAAGGCTCTCCTTCGCGGCATCCCAGATAGTTCTATTTTGAGCACGGTAACTAGATATCCTCAAATAAATAACAACAAAAGTTACGATGGCTACCGCCCCGCAAACGGTTGATATTATGGCCGTGTTTGAGTTATCCGATGACGTATTAATTAAATTCGTTATGAACGAAGTCATGGCATCCGATGGTATCTCAGTTAAATTTTTTGTGAGCGAATTTGTGATATTTGATGGTATTTCAGTTAAATACTTTATGAACGAAGTCATGGCATCCGATGGCATTTCAGTTAAATTTTTTGTGAGCGAAGTTGTGCTATTTGATGGTATTTCAGTTAAATACTTTATGAACGAAGTCATGTCATCCGATGGCATCTCAGTTGAATCTGTTGTGAGCGAAGCTGTGCCATAAGTTGTGGGCAGAGTTGTGCTATTACTATCCATTTGAAGCATCGTTCTAATATATTTGCCTATGGGTGTGGTGACGACGCAGTTCTGCTCATCTAGATCATTTAGGCATTCAGATTTTGCATCACATACCCAGTGTTGGGTAATACAGCGATCGCCCGGGCCACAATCGAAGTCATCCGGGGGACAGACTCCGTCCTTCTTACAGAAGTGTTCATCATCACCCTTGGGGCAATCCGACTCGCGATCACACCGCCAAGATCCAGGCCGGCAATATATCACCCCATTATCATGAATACATTCGTGCTGACCTGGTGTACATGGGTTCGAAGAAGCACCTATAACCTGACTTAAAAAGGTAAGGGTTACGCCTATGTTTTGATATTGGGTCTTATGCAAACTTTGCCCTATCGCAGATAGCACAGATTTTGCCATGCCCTTAGGAAGTATGCCGAGCGTAGTGCTAGCTATATATTTTAAATGATTCAGATTGGCTGTGGTTGTGCTTTTAAAAAATTCTGTTGTCGCTTGTTTCAATAAACGTAGTCCATTAGTAGATTGCATCCGAAGTAAATCGTCTTTAAGTGTTGCCAACTTTTCTTTTGCTTTGTAAGCTCTAAGTAGCACGAAGAGTGGTTGCCGTTGTACTAGAGTAATGGGATCACCGAGTGCAGGGCGAGGTATGCGGCTATGAAATTCATTTTTACTAGAAATCTGGATATTTGCCAAAGTTAACGTCAGTTCTTCTATATCTTTATGTTCAAGTTTCTTCCTTGTTGCATTCTTTTCTATAACACGCGCTCGCCTAACATTTTCGGTATTGATCGATTGATTATTTTTATTTGGAGATAAGCTGTTTTGAGGAGCTATAATATTCTGATTTACTGTACCTTCGATACCTGCATTTGTAGGGAAGGTACCGGATAATAGAAATACCAAAAACACATAACGAAGCATTGAGAAAGTATACGGCTTATTACAGTCTTCCATATTTACCCCCTGTGTTTATTGAAAACGAGAGTAGTTTCCCTGAAGCGATCACGCAAGAATATAGGGTTATCAAAACAAGGATATAAAGTGAATTTGTGAATAAAAAATTTCTGGAAAGGCTGAACAACGCAAAAATACCCTGTGACGCTGTCAGTACCAATTGGCTGACTGAACGACAGATTACGCTCAATATCCTTCGTACGGATTTACTCGACCCCCTTGTCAGCGGAAACAAATGGTATAAGCAGAAAGGGCATCTTGAGTACGCTTTTGCCAACAGTTACACCATTGCACTGAGCTTTGGTGGCGCCTGGTCCAACCATATTCATGCTCTGGCAGCCTCTGGCTATGGTATTGGCTTTCCAACAATCGGTGTGATCAGGGGAGAACGGTCAGAAACACTTTCTGCGACCCTGAAGGATGCCGAAGCGATGGGAATGCGCCTGCATTTTGTCTCCCGAAGTGACTACCGTCTCAAGAACACGACAGAGTTCAGAAAACAACTGCTGGCTGATCTGGGGTTATCTGCTGATGAGGTCTGGATTGTTCCCGAAGGTGGCTCTGGAGAGTTGGGTGTGATCGGTTGTGAGGATATTCTTCCAGCTGGAGATATAAATCCTGAAGATTACCGGCAGATCTGGCTGGCTTCAGGAACCGGAGCAACAACGGCGGGAGTGATTCGCTCTGTACCCGACACTGTTCTTGTACGCAGTGTTGCTGTTCTTAAAGGGGCCAGCTGGATGGTAGGTGAGATTGCTCAATATCTTCCCGAAGGGCGAGGTGGTTGGCAGGTTGAGACTGACGCCCATTGTGGTGGCTATGCCAAAACAACGCCGGAGCTGCTCGCTTTTATCGAGCAGTTTTCAGCGGAGGCCGGTATACCCCTGGATCAGGTCTATACCGGCAAAATGATGTTTGCTCTTTATAGTGCGGTTATGTCCGGTGAGATAGCTGAAGGCAGTCGTCTTCTGGCTATCCACACCGGCGGGTTGCAGGGGCGCCGCGGGTTAAAGTCAGTGGCTGAGAATCTGGCTTAAAAACAGCTGGGTGCGCTCAGACTCGGGATTGTTAAAGAACGGTTCGGGCGCATTCTCTTCAATAATCTGACCCTCATCCATAAAGATCACCCGGTCTGCCACGGTACGGGCAAAGCCCATCTCGTGGGTTACGCAGATCATCGTCATGCCCTCATCGGCCAGTTCCACCATGACATCCAGCACCTCTTTGATCATCTCCGGATCAAGGGCAGAGGTCGGCTCATCGAACAGCATCACCTGCGGATTCATACAGAGACTACGAGCTATTGCCACCCGTTGCTGCTGACCACCGGAGAGCTGACCGGGGAACTTGTCGGCCTGGTCAGGAATTTGTACCCGTTCCAGATATTGCATGGCGATCTCTTCGGCCTCCTGCCTGGGCATTTTACGAACCCAGATCGGTGCCAGAATGCAATTCTCCAGCACCGTCAGGTGCGGGAACAGGTTGAAGTGCTGGAACACCATGCCGACATCTTTGCGGATATGCTCGATGTTTTTAAGGTCGTTGGTCAGGGTGATACCATTCACATTGATAATACCCTGCTGATGCTTTTCCAGCCGGTTGATGCAGCGAATCATGGTGGATTTGCCGGAGCCAGAAGGGCCGCAAACAACGATTCGCTCCCCTTTTTTAACGGTCAGGTTGATATCTTTGAGCACATGAAAGTTACCGTACCATTTGTTGACGCCTTTCAGCTCAATCATGATTTCGGAATTTTCATCGCGTAGCACATGCTGTTTTTGTTGTTGTTCTTGGTTGTGTACGTGCATAGAGACGACCTTGTTTAATTTTTATGTCCGGTGTCCAGTTTTCGTTCCAGTGCCAGGCTGTAGCGGGACATGCCGAAACAGAATAGCCAGAATACAAAGCTGGTAAATACAAAAGCTTCGGTGGTGATATTGGGCCAGTTCACATCGGCAATACCGGCCTGCATCACCGCCAGCAGATCGAATAGCCCGATAATCAATACAAGACTGGTGTCTTTAAACAGTTGCACAAAGGTATTCACAATGCCGGGAATTGATATCTTCAAGACCTGTGGCATGGTGATTAGCTGCATGCCCTGCCAGTAACTCAGCCCCATAGCATTAGCGGCTTCATACTGGCCCTTCGGGATAGCTTGCAGACCACCACGAATAACCTCAGCAATCAGTGCCGCCTCAAACAGGCTGATGCCGATCATGGCACGTATCAGCTTGTCCATTTCGATATCCCCCGGCACAAACAGGGGCAGCATCACCGAAGCCATAAACAGAATGGTGATCAACGGAACGCCCCGCCAAACTTCGATAAACAGAGTGCAGAATGAGCTGATGGCCGGCATCTCCGAGCGCCGTCCCAGCGCCAGCAGAATGCCGACCGGTAGAGCGATCACCATACCCACCAGAGAGATCACCAGAGTCAGCATCAAGCCGCCCCACCTGTGGGTATCAACAATCTCCAGGCCAAGGCCACCGTAGAGCAGAATAAAACTGGTCAGTGGAAAGCCGGTCAGAAACCAGATACTACCCCAGCGTCGTTTAGGCATCTTGTCCCACAATACCCAGATCAGTACGGCGGTCATTTGGGCAAAGAAGATATTCACTCGCCAGAGCTCGCTGTCCGGATAAAAACCGTAGAGAAACTGCTGAAAGCGGGCGCCGATAAACACCCAGCAAGCTCCACCACTGACGCAGGCATTTTTGTCACTGCCAATAAAGTCAGCCTCCACCAGTGCCCACTGCAACAGAGGAGGAATAGTCCACAACAGAAAGGCCATGCCAAGTAGTGTAAGAATGGTGTTGCCAAAGGATGAAAACAGGTTCTCCCGTAACCAGCCAATAACGCCCCGGTCCGCCGTTGGTGCGGGGCGTGATTCAATAATTTTGTCGTTTATAGCCATAGATATTCCCCTACCGTTCAATCAGAGCCATACGGTTGTTAAACCAGTTCATAAACAGAGAAACATTGATGTTTATAAACAGGTAAACAGCCATGGTCATGACAATAATCTCAATCGCCTGACCGGTCTGGTTGAGAGTGGTGCCCATAAAAACATTCACCAGTTCCGGGTAGCCGATAGCCGTTGCCAGTGATGAATTTTTGATCAGGTTCATGTAGTTGGTCGCCAGTGGCGGAATGACCACCCGCATAGCCTGAGGAATAATGACCAGTCGCATGGTTTTGTTTTCGCTCAACCCGAGGGCGCCGGCGGCCTCCCGCTGACCTTTACTGACGGCTTCAATACCGGAGCGAACATTCTCGGCAATATACGACGCTGTATAGAAAGTCAGGCCAAACAGCAGTGCCATGAGTTCTGGAATAACGGTGATGCCGCCACGGAAGTTAAAACCCTTCAGAACAGGCATTTCCAGTGAGATGGGTTGGCCGGCAATAAAGAAAGCAATAATCGGAAATAGAATTATCAGGCTCAACCCAACCCGGAACGATGGGAATGTCTTTCCGGTTTTTATTTGGCGATTTTTTGCCCAGATAGAGATTCCAATAATCTTGACTATGGCGTAGGCCAGTGCGCCGAAAATCAGCCAGGAACCATGCTCAAAAATCGGTGCCGGAAGGTAGAGGCCGCGTATATTGAGGAATAGACTCTCCCCCAGCGCGATGCTCTGTCGAGGTGATGGCAGCACCTGCAGTACGGCGATATACCAAAACAAAATTTGCAGCAGCACCGGAATATTACGGAAGATTTCGATGTAGACACCGCACAGACGAGAGGTCAACCAGTTGTGCGACAGTCGCCCGACACCTACAAGAAAGCCGACAATGGTGGAGGTAATAATTCCCAGTGTGGCCACCAGAATGGTGTTTAGCAGACCAACGATAAAGGTTTTGCCAAAAGTGTGGGTTTCGTCATATTCCACCAGGCTCTGCAAAATCCCGAAACCTGCTTCCTGGTTCAGGAAGTCAAACCCTGTGGTAATTCCCCGCTGTTCAAGGTTTTGGTTGGTGTTGGTGATAATGGTTGAGACCAGGAAAAATAGCAGCCCGATAAACAGCAACTGGAAAACAATGTTGCGGACTTTCGAGTCATACCAGAAGAGCATTATTTTTTTCGACACGATAATAGTCAGCCTTTTTATAACTAAAACTTTATAAATAGAACCCTTATAAACCGAACCCTTATAAACAGAACCGTTTTGAATCGAAGAGAGACAAAAAAGGAGGAAAAGGACAGTCGCCTGCCTCCACCTCCTGTTTTTTGGCTTAACGGAATGGCGGAACGTACTGAATACCGCCGTCTTTCCAGAGTGCATTCAGACCGCGCTGAATCTTAAGCGGAGAGCCGTTCCCTATGGTGCGCTCAAACATCTCACCATAGTTGCCTACCTGCTTAACCACTTGGTAAGCAAAATCATCAGGAATACCCATCGCCTTGCCCCCAGGACCATTCTTGCCGACAAAGCGGGAGATGGCGGGGATATCGCCCTTCATCATTTTATCGATATTGGTGGAGGTTAGCCCCAGCTCTTCCGCTTCCAGCAGTGCGTAGAGGGACCATTTGGTGATATTGAACCACTGGTCATCCCCCTGACGTACGACAGGCCCAAGAGGCTCTTTGGAGATGATCTCGGGTAAAATGATAACGTCGCCTGGTTTGGCCAGTTTGGAGCGTTGAGCATAGAGCTGGGACTGGTCGGAGGTAAACACATCGCAGCGACCTGACTCAAAGCCTTGAATGGTTTGGGCCGTGGTATCGAAGACCAGGGGCTCATAATCCATCTTGTGCTCGCGGAAGTAGTCGGCCATGTTCAGCTCGGTAGTGGTGCCGGCCTGGATGCAGATGGTTGCTCCATCCAGCTCTTTGGCACTGGCGACTCCCAGCTTCTTGCTAACCATAAAACCCTGACCATCGTAGTAAGTAACACCAACAAAATTCAAGCCAAGGGCGGTGTCACGGGTCTGGGTCCAGGTGGTGTTGCGGGAGAGCACATCAATTTCGCCGGATTGTAAGGCGGTAAAACGCTCTTTGGCGGTCAGAGGAATGAATTTGACCTTGTTGGCATCGCCCAGAGTTGCGGCGGCTACTGCACGACAGTAGTCCACATCTATTCCGGTCCAGTTGCCCTTGTCATCGGGGCTGGAGAAGCCGGGAATACCCGTATTTACCCCGCAGGAGAGGTAACCACGCTCTTTGATCATATCAAGAGTATCGGCTTGCACCAGGCCGGAAGCAGCAGTTAATGCCAGAGCGGCACTTATCAATTGCAGTGCTTTCTTCATACACATTACTTCTCATTTTTATAATTATTTTGGGACGCTGCCTGTTGGCCGTTTGTCCATTTTTGTGTCTGGGCACGGAAAATAATGTACCAATTCGTGGCAGAAGTGACCAATAAAAATTGTCTGGTCAGCCATGATCGGGGCGGTCGAATTTATGGAGAAACTTTAAAAGTAAGCTGTTTGGCTGGAGGGAAGGAAGGCCAGAAGGAACTTTAGGCAGAGTCTGGGGTCAATAGACACAATGATCGGGGGGCAGTCTGAGTTATTGGTAGTGTTTTCCAAAACGGTTTATTTACGGATAGATTCCCCAAAATGTAAGGAAATTCAAATGAAAAAGAAAATATCTATGGGTATTGTCTTGGCACTGTCAACGACGATTATCTTTAGCAGCGGTATTCATGCAGTGAGTCACTCTGACACAGAGAGTGATGATACACCCTCAGGCGATCAGAACAGACGCGAGCAAAGTCAAAGTGTGTCCACGATTGTTCTTGCCGGTCATGGTATTGAACTCTACAACCTGGGTCGTAATCGTCAGGTTAATTTTTTCTCCGTTTACGACAAAAACGGGCCAGGAAAGGATGGCAAAGGTGTCTGGAGTAGCTATCATCTGCCAAAGCTAAAGGATGGTAGTGAGGCTTGCCCTATTGTTTGTGTGCCTTACATGCATAAGGATGGAACCATTTATATCGGTGGTGCTGGAGGTGTACTTAGCCGACTGACTCCAAACTACGATACTAAAGGAAGAGTTGGCTCTTACTCTCACAGTTATGCACTTTTCGATAAGACTTTAATGGACAGTGGAACCCCGCCGAATTTTGTTGATAACACCAAAAACGCTGAGCTGATGGCTATTGATAACGACCTTGTTGAAGGAATTGATATCAATATTCTTCGTCAGGTTGACGGGCAGTTAGAGTCACGTCCCCTGTTTCATGCGTATTCAAATAAATTAGATGATTTTCACATGCTTGAAGAGCAAGGTTTACTTACCAAAGATGAAAAAAATAAGTTGTGGACCAAAGAAAAATACACAATCGATGGAAAAAGATACTCCATTGGTCAAGCGACAAAAGAGCTTGCTACGTTAGCTAAAGAGCTTGCCACGTTAGCTAATAAAGATAGAAGCCAGCCATCCGATAGTGATGGTGACCTCGAAGAGCGTTTCAATAAATATGTTAACGGGTTTCGTTATAAAGATGGCCCCGCGAAAGTAGAAAGCATAAAAATCTGGGAACGAAATAACCAGCATTATAAAAATAATGATTATGGTGCTTTAGACGCGGCGAATGATCTTATGTCGGATCTTTCTGAAGAGTGGGAAAATAAACTTTATATTTATAAAGAAGAAAAACAAAAGTGGAAGATGAAAATATACGATGAGCGTCTTCCTGTTTATCGTGTAAATATATCTGAAATCCCCGGAAACAAAGAGCAGTTGATAGTCTCTGTTATGGGGCATATCTTCCGGCTGAACCATAAGAGTCAGTCTCTGAGCTTTATTGGCTCCACTCCACAGGGATGCAGTCGTCGAGTTGATAATAGAGGTCTGATTGCCTTTGATGAAAACACGTTTCTTGTCGGTGATATGGGAACAGGAGATTCGTCTCGTTGCACAGAATCACTACGTTTTGTGGTAGACAAGAAAAATGATGCCATAGAAAACAGTGATGAACTAACAGGCCCGTTACTGGAAGAGCTGTCGAAGGAATGGGGTGGCAACACTTCACCCAGAGTTAAGAGCATGACTGCTGGTTATTATAATTGTCCTCCCGCTGAAGGCGATGTGTGTGCGACAGTGTCTTTGCGTACCAAGCATGCTGGCAATGATATCGTGCAGGCCGATATCCGCATCAAGGACGGGGTGTTAACCGTTAACAACAAGAAGACCTATACGGCAGAGTACAACAACCGTGAATATATGTCGGCAGTCGGTAAGACACTGATGTTTAGTCTGGAAACCGAGGACTTTGCCCGTATTGTCCATGGTTTGAGTCCGATCAAGGATCGGCCAGAATATCGCTCCTATTTGAGCGTAGAAACGCTGACCCCTACTTCGACAAAAGATCAGGGTAAAGGTGAATCCGTTGAAAAGAACGAAATCCCTCCTTTGCCCGAATGGGTACCCTACACAGGCTGGGGTTACGACGGTATTTTTGCTCGCTGATAAAGCACTGATAAAAAAACGCCCGTGCAGTTAAAAACTGTGCGGGCGTTTTTATTGGACTTATTGCTTGAATCCAGCGTTAACTAAAATATCTGGCAAGGCCATCGAGCAGCATTTGCACCGAGAGCATGACCAGTATCATACCCATTAGACGCTCACAGGCCATGAGTCCTCGTTCACCGAGCACCCTGAAAATGCGTGGCGCACTAAGCAGAATAAAGGAACTGACAGCCCAGGCTCCCACTGCGGCCATAGCCCATGACAGGTTCATATCCGGCTTGCGATTGGCCAGTAGCATTAATGAGGCCAGCAGGGACGGCCCCGCAATCAGAGGGATTGCCAGAGGAACAATAAACGGCTCTTCACTGGTTTTTTCTGTATTGGATTGTGTTTTTGGAGATGGGAAGATCATACGAATAGCGATAATAAACAGAATAATACCGCCAGAAATACTGACTGTCTCTGTTCTCAGGTTCATGAAGTCGAGAATGCCCTGACCACCGAACAGGAACAGCATCATCACAAACAGAGCAATTAATAGCTCACGAATAATAATGTGTTTTTGTCGTTTAGCCGGTATATTTTTGAGAATGGACATAAATATCGGCAGATTGCCAAGAGGGTCCATAATCAGAAACAGCGTTATCGCTGCACTCCAAATTTCCATAACTGCTTGTTCCTCATCTTTTGGTACGTTGCCGGCGCTATTGGCGGGCAGAGATAAAAATGGGCAATTGTGCCTTAATGGTAAGGTTGCTGGGTAGAGGCTTTTGCGCCTCCATTATTAGCGGGGGCGTACTTGCGTTGGAAAACAGTTTTCATGGTATCTCATGTTGGGATATGCGAAGCTGTTTAAAAATTTTATAAAAATAATAAATTTTGCTTGGTTCTTAGATGTAACCACGAAGCATGGAGACGCTCATGGATGCATTTTTAAAGGCTCAAACCCTCTCCAAATCCTCAGAACTAATTACTGAACAGAACCCAACCGGGACAGACGGTTTTGAGTTTGTCGAGTTTGCAACCGCAGATCCTCGCGATTTGGAGATTCTGTTTTCAGCTCTTGGTTTTAAGGCTATTGCCAAACATTGTTCCCGGCAGGTAACACTCTGGCGACAGGGTGATATTAATTTTCTGATCAACGCTGAACCCGAGGGTTTCAGTCACGAATTCATGGAACACCACGGTCCCAGTGCCTGTGCCATGGCATTTCGAGTTGCTGATGCCCGTCATGCCTTTGAGCGAGCAGTAAAAATGGGTGCCAGCCCACTGCCATTCAGTGCCGGACCGATGGAACTCAATATCCCCGGAATAGAAGGCATTGGTGGTGCGCATATCTATTTTATTGACCGGTATGGTGAAAAAGAGTCGATCTACGACATCGACTTTGAGCTTATTGAGGGTGTCGATCAAAATCACTCCGGTGTTGGTCTGCTGGATATTGATCATCTAACCCACAACGTCTATCGCGGTAATATGAATCGTTGGGCTGCGTTTTACGAGCATTACTTTAGCTTCAAACAGATTCGTTACTTTGATATAGAAGGCAAGCTGACCGGTTTGAAATCCCGCGCCATGACCAGCCCCTGTGGCAAAATTCGCATTCCCATCAATGAGTCCTCGGACGACAAAAGTCAGATTGAGGAGTTTCTCCATATCTATAAAGGCGAAGGCATACAGCATATCGCTCTGTCTACGGGTGATATCTTCCAGACTGTGCAATCGCTCAAGAGTGCCGGCATGAAATTTATGCCGCCACCGCCGGATGCTTATTACCAAAATCTTGATAAGCGTCTGCCTGGTCATGGGGAAGATATCGGGGCTTTGAAAGAGCATGGCATTCTGATAGATGGTGATGGGCAGGGCGGCGTATTACTGCAGATATTCACAGATACGGTTATCGGGCCGATCTTTTTCGAAGTGATCCAGCGCAAAGGTGATGAGGGTTTTGGCGAAGGTAACTTTAAGGCCCTGTTCGAGAGTATTGAGCAGGATCAGATCCAGCGAGGAGTGCTCTCTGTAGACAACGTAGCAGACAGTGACCAAGGGGATTTTCTGGATAGCGATGATGCAGGACAACAATCATGAAGAGTTCATCCTATACTGCCAAAGAACCAGATAGTGATGGCATAATTTGCTATTCTGACGCTGAAAATGAGATGTGGAGTCAACTGGTTGAACGACAGATGATGCTTATTCCGGGGCGTGCCTGTCAGGAGTACCAGGATGGTATAGAGCGTTTGAAGCTGCCTAATGATCGTATTCCGCAATTGCCCGAACTGAGCAAAAAGCTTATGGCTGCCACGGGCTGGCAGGTAGAGCGGGTGCCGGCACTGATCAGCTTTGATCGCTTTTTCTCACTGCTGGCGGATAAAAAGTTTCCTGTCGCAACTTTTATTCGCAGGCCGGAGGATATGAACTACCTGACGGAGCCAGACATTTTCCATGAGGTGTTCGGCCATTGTCCTTTATTGACCAATCCAGCCTTTGCTGAATTTACTCATATGTACGGAAACCTGGGCAAAAATGCAGATCCGCAGCAACGAGTCTATCTGGCGAGGCTGTACTGGTTCACTGTGGAATTCGGTCTTATCAATACGCCACAGGGGTTGCGTATATACGGCGGCGGAATTCTTTCCAGCCCGAAAGAAACGCTCTGGAGTTTGGAAAGTATTGCCCCGAGACGTGAAGCTTTTGACCCTGTTCTGATACTGAGAACACCCTATCGCATCGATATTCTGCAACCTCTGTATTATGTAGTAGACCGGATCAGTACGCTGAACAATCTGGCGCAGGAGGACATAATGTTGATGGTCTCCGAGGCTCGTCAGACCGGCCTGCTGCCATCGCTTTTTACCAATGACTAGCTTTGCCAAAAACGTTATCAAATATTAGCTACCAGTGAATAGTCACCAATAAGTAGGTGGAGATTATGAGTGAATTAAGTCAAGCCCATTGCGAAGCCTGTCAGGCTGATGCGCCCAAGGTCACCGAGAAAGAAATGGCCGGGCTGATGAATAAAGTCAGCGACTGGGATATTGAAACCCGTGACGGGGTCCTCCAGCTGGAAAAAATGTACCGCTTCAGAAATTTCCAGGATGCCCTGACATTTACCAACCGGGTTGGCGATATCGCTGAAGCAGAGGGTCATCATCCGGCACTACTGACCGAGTGGGGAAAAGTGACGGTGACTTGGTGGACCCACAAAATCAAAGGGCTGCATAGAAATGATTTCATCATGGCAGCCCGCACCGATGAGGTGTTAAACAGCTAAGCGTCGGACTTATGAAGAACAATAATAAATACAACGTTGGCCTGCCTGTTCGGGAAGGAGAAACCTCCCGTCAGGCCCATTGTGACCTACCGGCCGGAACCTGTGAAAGGGAGCTCGGCCGTGAAGGTTTTTTTGGCCCGGTCACCCATATGCACCATCGGCACCCACCGACAGCATGGGAGAAGTGGGAAGGCCCACTGCGTCCACGCGCCTTCGACTTGAATAAGCTGCATTCGGAGGCGATCAGCCCCTGGCTCTCTTCGCCCTTACTCTATAACCGGGATGTACGACTGCGGTTTTGGAACATCAAACGTGACATGGAGTATCTGGTACGCAACAGTGATGGTGATGAACTGCTGTTTGTCCACAAGGGGGCTGGTGATTTCTTCTGTGATTATGGGCACCTGTCGTTTCGTGATGGGGATTTTCTGGTTGTTCCCCGAGGGACTGCATGGCGTATTGAAGTCTCGGAGCCCTGCTGTTTTCTGATGGTGGAGAACACCGACGGCATTTTCACCCTGCCCGACAAAGGTATCACTGGCTATAACGCCATCTTTGATCCGGCCTGTCTGGATCATCCAAAAATCAATGAGCGCTTCCTTGCCCAGCAGGATGAAAGCCCCTGGAAAATCTATATCAAGCGGGAAGGTCATATATCCAAAGTCACCTATCCGTTCAACCCGCTGGATGCTATTGGTTGGCATGGCACCAATATGGTGTTGCGAATGAACTGGCGGGATATACGTCCGTTAATGAGTCATCGTTATCATCTGCCACCCTCGGTACATACGACATTTGTCGGTTCAGGATTGGCAATTTGCACCTTTGTTCCCCGTCCTATCGAGACCGATCCCGGGGCATTGAAAGTCCCGTTTTTCCATAGCAATGATGACTTCGATGAGGTCATTTTCTACCACAAGGGCAGCTTCTTCAGCAGAGATCATATTGAGCCGGGCATGATGACTTTTCATCCCTGTGGCTTTCCCCACGGCCCCCACCCCAAAGCGCTGGAGAAAAGCCAGAAAAAGCCGGCCAGTGATACCGATGAGGTCGCAGTAATGATTGACTCCCGTCGTCCTCTAAAGATGGTAGATACGCTTTGGCCGGTAGAGGACAAGGAATATGTCAATTCCTGGAAAACCGAGCCTGCCAAAAAGAAAAAGGGGAAATAGTCAATGAAGCTGGGAACGCTAAAAGCGGGGCGCGATGGTCGGTTGGTCGTTGTCTCCCGTGATCTTTCCCGAATGGTAGAGGCATCCGGTATAGCCAATACCCTGCAGCAGGCGCTGGATAACTGGGAGCGTGTTGCTCCGATTCTGCAGCAAATTTATGACAAGTTGAGCGACGGTAATTGGCCTGCCGCGAAACCATTTGATCCCCGTCGTATGGCGGCTCCCCTGCCCAGAGCTTTCCAGTGGTTGGACGGCAGTGCCTACGTGAATCACGTTGAGTTGGTTCGCAAGGCTCGCGGTGCCGAGATGCCGGAGTCTTTCTGGACTGATCCTCTGATGTATCAGGGTGGTTCGGACCAGATGCTTGGCCCCTGTGATGATATTGTCTCTGCCAGTGAAGAGTGGGGTCTCGATCTGGAGGCTGAGGTTGTCGTTATTACTGACGATGTTCCCATGGGCTGTCAGGCCGATGAGGCTGAAAAATATATTCGGTTGATTGGGCTGGTAAACGACGTCTCGCTCAGAAACCTGATTCCCGCAGAGCTGGCCAAGGGCTTTGGCTTTATGCAAAGCAAACCGTCGTCCAGTTTTGCTCCTGTGTTTGTAACCCCGGATGAATTAGGCAATAACTGGTGCAACGGCATGATTCACAGACCGCTGACCGTACATCGAAATGGTGAGCTGTTTGGCGCTCCGGATTGTGCGACAGATATGACCTTCAATTTTTTTCAGTTGCTATCTCATGCCGTAAAAACACGCAGTCTGGGCGCGGGCAGCATCATTGGCTCAGGCACAATCTCCAATCTTGATCGCAGCGTAGGCTCTTGCTGTATCGCAGAAAAGCGAATGCTGGAAACCTTGGCGCAGGGCAGCCCACAGACCCGTTTTTTAAGCTCTGGAGAACGGGTGCGGATAGAGATGTTTGATGAAAATGGTCAAAGCATTTTTGGTGCAGTAGACCAAAAAGTTAGTGCATCAGAAAGTTAAACATGATCGGATAGTCTGTTCCTTTGAGAGCGCTTTATTGAGAGAGAGTACCGATGAAAATTTGGGTTGATGCAGATGCCTGCCCCAATATGATTAAAGAGATTTTGTTCAAGGCCGCCCTGCGTACCCAGACTGAACTGGTGTTGGTGGCCAATCAATATCTGCGTACTCCGCCCAGTCCGTTGATCACTGCTGTACAGGTTCCCGCAGGGTTTGATGTTGCCGACGGCCACATCGTTCAAGGGTGTGAAGTGGGTGATCTGGTGATCACAGCAGACATTCCCCTGGCCGCAGAAATTCTGAAGAAGAATGCCCATGCGCTGAATCCAAGGGGTGAGTTCTACGACCAGGAGAACATACGTCACCGGTTAGCCATGCGTAATTTTATGGAAGAGATGCGCAGTACCGGACAGGTCAGTGGCGGCCCGCCACCGCTGGGCAACCGGGATAAGATGGTGTTTGCCAATGCGCTTGATCGTTTTTTAGCCAGTGCGGCCAGATAGTCTGAAAATAAAAACAGGAGACCCGATATGAAGCTGTACGACTATTTTCGTTCATCTGCCGCATTTCGGGTGCGCATTGCTTTAAACCTTAAAGGGCTGAGTTGCGAGCAGATTCCGGTTGATTTACGTCTGGCCGAGCAGAGTCAGGCTGATTACACCGCAATTAATCCACAGGGTTTAGTTCCGGCACTGGTTGTGGACAAGGGCATTCTTAACCAGTCTCTGGCGATTATCGAATGGCTGGAGGAGAGTTATCCACAATCGCCACTGCTTCCTGAGTCGGCATGGGACAGAGCGCGAGTCCGGGCTATGGCTTACACGGTTGCCTGTGATATTCATCCCCTCAATAATTTACGGGTATTGAATTATCTCAAGGGTGAGCTGGATGTTTCAGAAGAAGAGAAAATGGCGTGGTATCACCACTGGATACACGAGGGTTTTCAGGCGCTGGAGCAACAGGTAGAAGCCGCACCATTCTGTTTTGGCTCCCAACCAACAATGGCAGATCTTTGCCTGGTACCCCAGATCTACAACGCCATCCGCTTTAAAGTTGATTTGACCCATTATCCTCGCCTGACCAGCATTTGGGAGTACTGCATGAGCCTTAAAGAGTTTGGCAGTGCTGCGCCGGAGTAATGGCCTGTTGACTCCGTGACTGCTCCCCGCCCTATCGGGGTCACCGGTACGCAGGGTTTTAGAGCAGGCATGAATTGGAGCCTCAGTCCTCCTTCCAGACCAAAATAAAAGGAGCAGCTGAAAGGAAACTTGCGTAATGTCCCTCTTCAGCTATTTCTATGGGGGCTAATACCCGACTCATAATGGAGCCAGCCGTTGTAATCAAAAGAGGGAGTTAAAGCGGGGAGTTAAAACGGGGAGTTAAAGCGGGGAGTTAAAGCGGGGAGTTAAAACGGAGAGGCGCGGATAAATATCACAGGCAGTCTTATGGCAGATCGAGCATTACAGATCCTTCAAAATGTATTCGGATACGATGAGTTTCGCTCTTACCAGCAAGCGATCATCCACAATGTATTGAATCATAATGATACCCTGGCCGTTATGCCCACCGGCGGCGGCAAGTCGGTCTGTTATCAAATTCCGGCGCTGATTTTCCCCGGGCTCACGCTGGTCATATCGCCATTGATTTCATTAATGGAAGATCAGGTAAGCCAGCTCAAGGCGCTTGGGGTGCAGGCGGCATTGCTTAACAGCACACTGACCCGTGCGGAATATCAAAACACCCTGTCCATGATTAGCAGTGGCACCATCAAGCTACTGTACATGGCCCCTGAAACACTGATGCTGGATCGGACGCGGGATCTGCTGACCTCCCTGCGTGTTGATTGTTTAACCATTGATGAAGCCCACTGTATATCCGAGTGGGGGCATGATTTTCGCCCTGAATACAGGCAGTTGGCGGAGGTGAGAAAAACATTTCCCGAGGCCGTCTGTATCGCTCTGACGGCGACTGCCACCCCAAGGGTTCAGCAGGATATTAAAAATATTCTGATGATAGCGGGCCCCAACGAATTTATTGCCAGTTTTGATCGCACCAACCTGTTTTTACAGGTCTCTGAGAAAAAGAATCCGGTTGCTCAAACTCTCGGACTGATTGACAGATTTAAAAACCGGTCTGGCATTATCTACTGCAATTCCCGGAAACAAGTGGACGAATTGACACAGATATTAAATGAGAATGGCTGTTCAGTCGCCTCGTATCATGCCGGGTTATCCAATGAAATCAGGAAAGCGAATCAGGCCGCCTTTATTCGGGATGATATTCAGGTAATCGTTGCGACTATTGCCTTTGGTATGGGCATTAATAAATCGAATGTCCGTTTTGTTCTGCATTACGATATGCCTCAAAATATTGAGAGTTACTACCAGCAAATTGGTCGCGCAGGGCGAGATGGTTTATCGGCCCATTGCCAGTTTTTGTTCAGTTATGGGGATATCCAGAAGGTCAAATTCTTTATCAGCCAGAAAGTTGCATCCGAGCAGCGGGTGGCCAATCTGCACCTGAATGCCCTGATCGGTTTTGCTGAAACCGAGATGTGCCGAAGAGTGCCTCTGTTACATTATTTCGGGGAGAAATACAGCGCAGAAAAGTGCAACCTTTGTGATAACTGTCTATCTGAAGATCGCCCCCTGATCGATGTCACCGTCCCAGCGCAAAAATTTCTTTCTTGCATGTATCGTACCGGGCAAATGTTCGGTTCCGCCCATGTGATCGATATACTGAGGGGCTCAAAATCCAAAAAGGTGATTGAAAAGCGACACGACCAGCTCTCAACGTACGGTATTGGTAGTGAGCTTTCCAAATCACAGTGGATACAGTTATCCCGCAGTCTTATTCAAAAGGGGCTGATTGTTCAGGATCAGGAGTTTGGTAGCCTGAAGCTGACCCATGTTGCACGCTCAGTATTGAAAGGAGAGCAACAGGTCGAGATCAGGCTTGCAGAAAAACGGGACATTCCGGAAAAGGCTTCCGCCAACAAACAGAGTGATCTCGATTACAACCGGGAGCTGTTTGAACACTTGAGGGCCTGCCGAAAATCTTTGGCAGATCGGGAGAATGTACCACCTTATGTGGTTTTCTCTGATAAAGCCCTGGTGGAAATGTCAGCTTACTTTCCTCAGTCACAGGAGAGTCTGCTGCAAATTAATGGTGTTGGTAGCGTCAAGCTGGATCGCTATGGCGATGCTTTCCTGCAGGTCATCACCGACTTTTGTCAGGCGCATCAGATTGCTGAAATCGTCAGACACAGCCCTACCTCTACAACGTTGAATTCCCCTCGAACGACCGGAGAGAGAGCCAACCGGGCAAAGCCCCGACATGTTGTGGTGGGTGAAAAGTTTTGTCAGGGCCAGTCTCTGGAGGCCATTCAGAGTGAGTTCAACCTGAAGTTCAACACTTTGCTGAGTCATCTGCACAAGTACCAGATGGAAGAGGGGCGTCTGCCAAAAAGTGATGCCTTTTTGCTGAAATCCAAACTGTCCCCTGAGCTGTTGAAGAGGGTAGTGCAGGCCTTTAGAGAGAATGGCGCTGAGCGATTACGTCCGGTGTTTAAGGTGTTCCAGGAGGCTGTGAGTTACGATGAATTGCATCTTATCAGGCTCCATTATCTTGTTCATCATGGTGCGTAGTTCCTGCCTGCCCAGTGGGGCGTGAACTTATCTATTGCTGGTTTCCTACTCATATTTCCTCTAAATGCTTATCTTTCAGGTTCACATAGATGTTTGAGGAGTAGAGAAAAAACTTCCGCTCTTCCTCAGTAAGTGGTCGCGCCTGCCGTGCCGGGCTGCCCATGTAGAGAAAACCACTTTCCAGATGGGAACCGGGAGTCACCATCGCTCCAGCAGCCAGCAAAACCTCGGATTCGATAACCGCACCATCCATCACGATTGCTCCCATTCCTATAAGTACGCAGTCGTGTATTGTGCAGCCGTGCAGGGTGACGTTATGGCCAACAGTCACATCGTTACCTATATGAAGGGGAAAGCCTTGGGGATTGTGGGCGCTTATATGGGTGTTATGGAGTACGCTACCATCCTGGATATTGGTGCGCTCGCCGATACGAATCTCATGAACATCTCCGCGAATTACGGTACAAGGCCAGACTGAGCAGTCCGCCCCCATCACCACATCTCCCAACACAACCGCAGAGTCATCGATGAAGACATTGCTACCAAGTACGGGGGTTTTACCTTGAAAACTGCGAATTGTCATACTCTTGTGTTCTCGGTTTTAATTGTGGGCTTATGAGGGTAACACATGAGTTCTTCTCTCCCTCTCCCCGAGGATTTTGTCACCTTTCTGAACCGTGCCGAGGGCGCCAAACTGATGGCAACTCTGGGCTGGATTCGTTAAGAACGGATATCAGCAGACCTGCGCCTATTCACTTACGTGTTGGCACAGGACTATGATGGATGTCTCAATCCCCATAAAACTTGAAAAAAACGCTATTCATCGCCATTTATCTCTTGGTTATTAAAGCATTAAATGATGGTTATTAAAGCGTTAAATGAGCGCCCAAGGAGAGAACATGACCAACCCCCTTATAAAACAAGACGCCCTGCCCCGCTTCTCAGCAATTAAAGCTGAACATATTGCTCCAGCAATCGACCAGTTACTCAGGCAGTCACGGGAGGGAATCGAAGCCTTGTTGGAGGAGGGCAAACAGTATTCCTGGGTTAATTTGCAGGAACCGATGGATGCTCTGGATGAACAGCTCAGTTGTGCATGGTCGCCGGTTTCTCACATGAACGCTGTCGTTAACAGTGAAAAACTGCGGGAGGCGTACAACGGCTGTCTGCCAAAACTGTCTGAGTTTGGCACCTGGGTGGGTCAGAACAAGGCGTTGTTTGAAGCGTATAAGCAGATTGCCGAAGGCGAAGAGTACCAAACGCTGGATGAAGCCCAGCGCAAGGTTATTGATAATGCCATGCGCGACTTTCACCTTGCTGGTGTTGATCTCCCTGACGAGAAGAAAAAGCGTTTCGTTGAGCTGAGCATCAAACTGTCCGGGCTGACCAGCAGTTATTCTGACCGGGTGCTCGATGCCACTATGGCATGGAGTAAACTGGTCACCAACGAAAGTGAGCTGGCCGGCCTGCCGGAAAGTGCCCTCGCCGGTGCCAAACAGCTCGCGCTGATCAAGGGCCACGATGAAGGCTGGCTGCTCAATCTCGATTTCCCCTGCTACTTCCCAATTATGAGTTACTGCGAAAATCGTGCGCTCCGGGAAGAGATGTACACCGCTTATGTCACCCGTGCCTCCGGGCAGGGGCCCAATGCCGGTGAATTTGATAACAGCGAAACCATGAAAGAGATTATGGCAGCCCGTGTGGAGCTCGCTGAATTGCTCGGTTTTAACAGTTACGCCGACTACTCGCTGGCGACCAAAATGGCCTCCACTCCGAACGAGGTCCTGGGCTTTCTTAACGATTTCGCGGCCCGCTGCAAGCCTCAGGCAGAAAAAGAGCTGGCGGAACTGAAAGCCTTCGCCAAAGTGGAGTTCGATGTTGGCGAACTCTCGGCCTGGGATATTGGCTTCTACGCCGAGAAACTGCGCCAGCAGCGTTACGCCATCAGTCAGGAAGAGCTGCGGCCCTGGTTCCCGGCCGGTAAAGTTATCAATGGTATGTTTGAAGTGGTCAGTCGTCTGTATGGCATCAACTTCAAGGCTGTTGACGGTGTGGATACCTGGCACAAGGACGTACAGTTCTTTGATATCGAGCGTGATGGCGAGGTGATTGGCCGCTTCTATCTTGATCTCTATGCCCGTGAACACAAGCGCGGCGGTGCCTGGATGGCCGACTGTCACAACCGTCGTAAGGTAAACGACACAATCGAAACACCGGTTGCCTTCCTGACTTGTAACTTCACGCCACCAGTAGGCGACAAACCGGCACTGCTCACCCATGACGAAGTCGTCACCCTGTTCCATGAGTTTGGTCACGGTCTGCACCATATGCTGACCCGTGTTGATTATTCTGGCGTGTCTGGCATCAACGGTGTGCCATGGGATGCGGTGGAACTGCCCAGCCAGTTTATGGAGAACTGGTGCTGGGAGAAGGAGGCGCTGGCGGTAATCTCCGGGCACTTTGAAACGGGTGAGCCTCTGCCTGATGAAAAGCTGGAAAAGATGCTGGCGGCGAAAAACTTCCAGTCGGCTATGATGCTGGTGCGTCAGCTGGAGTTTTCCCTGTTTGATTTCCGTCTCCACAACACTTGGAAGGACGGTATGGATATCCAGAAGGTTCTGGATGAAGTACGCAGCGAGGTTTCAGTTATTACTCCGCCAGTGTTCAACCGCTTCCAGAACAGCTTCTCCCATATCTTTGCCGGCGGCTATGCGGCAGGTTATTACAGTTATCTGTGGGCAGAAGTGCTCTCTGCGGATGCGTTCTCCAAATTTGAGGAGGATGGCATTTTTAATCGTGAAACCGGTAAGCTGTTCCTCCATGAAATTTTGGAGCGTGGTGGTTCCCGTGAGCCGACGGATATGTTTATAGCTTTCCGTGGTCGTAAGCCGGAGATTGATGCGCTCTTACGTCATAAGGGCATTACCGGTTAATAACTGTTTTTTTAACGTCGGACAACTCACCGGTTGTCCGATGCTGTTTTTACCGATCAAAGCCACTAAAATAACAAGACAATAGTCGTTAATTATCCTGTGGGGGGAATATGAAAAAACGTTTTATTGCCGGTGCTATTTGTCCATCCTGTGGTGAGATGGATCGACTGGTTATGTATGAAGATCAAGGGGTTATCTTAATAGAGTGCGTTGCCTGCGCTTTTCGTGATAGTAATAGACGTGATAGTCAGGATAAAGTTGAAGAACGTGATGTTAAAAACGACGATGTTTCACCTATAAAGATCCTTTCCTGATTTTTCTGTAATATATTTTAAGGTAGGTCAGTGAAATATGAAATAGTGGGCTAATCTCCTTTATCACTATTAGAGGAGGTGATGTATGTCTTTCAGAAAAATACTCATAGTTCCCTTGCTGGCGGGATGGGCTTTGTCAGGAATAGACTTGCTCTGGGCGGGGGTGGGAGATCCAGCTGCGATGCCCCTAGGGACAGAAACTGGCGACAGCACTGGCAATCAGTCATCAATGGTTGGCCCTGGAGAAAAGAAGCGCCGGGTAGGACTTCGGGCCGATGATAACCGGGGAGCGCAGGGAGATAAGGGGGCGACATCTAGTTCGAAGAAAGTGCTGACAGAGGGGCAAGTAGATGAAGATAAGGATAATGATCTCGGCCGCTCCCCTGTTGCGGTATCAGATAATCAGGATTCTGAAGAACAATTGCCCTCATCTGTAGGTTCGGTGAATACTGGAGAGCAAGATTCTGCCAAAGTTGCCGATCCTAAGCTGGTTCCAGACATATCAGCATTTACAGGTGATATAAAATTTTCGAAACAATTTCTAGATGTTATAGTTCCATACAACCATAAAGGGCAGATAGTCGTTGGTAAATTGAGTGATGAGCGTGATGAGCGTGATGAGCGTGATGAGAGTGATGAGAGTGTCGAGAAAGTCTATCTACAAATCGTGCCAAATAATAAGGATATATCTCAGGAATCAGAAAGTCGGAATACATATGAATTAACACCTGATGAAAATGGTATTCTTAATCTCAAACTGGGAGGAACACTCTCTTTTGAGGGCAAGGAAGATTTTTATACATTTATCTTTTTGGATGGTAGTGGAGATTTGCTGGGGACAAGCAGCTGTTTAGCGTTACAAAAGAATTCGAAAAATCATCTTATTGTGGTTGAACAAAAATCGACTGGAGAATTAATGAACACAACGCGTCCGTTCCTCAGTGAGGAACTTCTTCAAAAAGTTGAAAATAAAGCAAAAGAAGATGACGTTGTTGTTTTTGTTGTAGAGAACATTGAAAGTGATAAAATTTCTGAAGTGAAAGAAAGATTCCCGAATAACACTGTGCTGATTACGAAAAATGCCGAATCTTGTTTGACAGATGAAGTGGGTGAAGAAAGTTATGAAAGGCAGGTAAGATTGATTACTGAAAACAAAACCTATACTTGGAAAAATACTTTTGATGTGGTTGACGATGAGGAAGTGCATAGCCTATCTGATGCAATTCCAGATGATGGTTCAATAACAACGACAGAAGCTGAAAATACTGTGGATCCAGTGGCTGAATCTGCACAAGAACCTGAATCAAAATCTTCTCCTGCACCCACCCCTATCGCTGCTCCCATTAAACCTAAACATGACCCTAACCTCGATATTGGTGATAATGACCGTGTAAGAGGTGTCCCTACAGAACGCACCACTGCCAGCAGCAAGGAATCGGATGTAATCAAGCAACCGAACGTTGAGGAGCAATCGAAAAACAGTGATAAGATCGGCACTTCTACCGAGCCGCAAGACGGTGATTATGGTACTTACACTGGAACCTAACGACTAGTGCTGCAAAGCTCACATAGCCATACCACCGTCATTCCCGCGAAGGCGGGAATCCACCGCACAATGGACTTCCGCCTTCGCGGAAGTGACGACAATGATATTGGTATGGGTTTTCACGCTGTACGGCGCTAGAAAGTGCCGTAACTTTGATAGAGCCGGTTAGTCAGTAAACCGGCTCTATCCCATTTTGTTTTTGCTTCTATCACATTTTTAAATTCCGGGTAAGCTTGCCAAAATTGGTTGTAACTGGCGTACAGGGCGTAAGGAAGATAGTAGCGCCCATTCAGATCGAGCACAGTGTCGATCAGCTCTCTGGTGGCGTTTTGCATTCTGGTATTTGAGGTTTCGTTGTCGGGCAGGTTGATAAACAGCACAACGGCAAAGCGATCTTCCGGTGCATAAGGAAGAAGTGAATCTCTGTCGGCATTGACCTTGCGGATCGTCGCGTTTATCAGGGTGAAGTACGAGTGCTGGCCGAGCCATTCCTTCAGCTTCCCGATGAATAATTGAAGTTTGTCGGGGGGGATAAAGTACTCCTGTAAAATATCTTTGCTGCCCGCGACTGTGTTTTTCAGGCTGACCACCGACTCTCCCATGGCCTGATTGCGGGTCATCTCCCCATTTTGCTCAAGCCAGAAGTATTCGACAGTTGTTCTTGCCGTTTGTGCCAGCCAGCTCTTTTTTACCAGATTCAGATAGTGGGTATCCGGGTAATTGAGTTCGTGGTCTTCCTGCTCAGGTATAGCCAGCTGACCGGTGTCGAAGAAATTAACCGCCACAAGGTTTTTGAACCTGTACAGGGGGTTGATGGAGAGCCGCGCCGAGTGAAGGGCAAGGGGTTTGTCCCGGCTTAACCCGGTGATGTAGTCGTTATAATTGTGGGTGCTAATAAGATCGACTTGTTTCAGGAGAATCGTATTTGGCAGCACTTTTAAGGTAACTTCAGTAATAATGCCGACCAGCCCGTAGGTGCCGAGAACCGCCTTGAATAACTCCGGATTCTCACTGCGACTGGTATTCAGAGTGCGGCCATCGGTCATCAGTACGCGCATTGAGACAACAGAACGGGATAATGGATTCCAGTTAACATCTTGCCCGTGGGCGTTAACGCCCAACGAGCCACCCACAGTGAAATCGGCATAGGATTGCATGGCTGAGACGCTCAGACCAAAAATCGAGAGGCGTTCCTGCAATTGTTGCCAGGTAATACCTGATTGAACCGTGACCTCCCTCTCTTCCAGATTCAGATTAATGAGCTGGTTCATCTCCCGAATGTTGATCTGTAGGGCTTGACTGGCACAGGTCTGCCCCCCTTGGCTGTAACCGGCTCCGACAATACTTATCTGCTGTTTGTCCTTGTAGGCCTGAGCAACAATGCGCTTCAGATTAATGGGGTGATCAGGAGATTCGACCCGTAAAGGAGTGCAGAATAGAGGCTGTTTATGGATGATTGGCTTGAATAGGCTGGAACTGGTCAACCACGCATAGAGCGTAAAAGAGGACAGGGCTATAAGGCCTAGACTACCAAAATTTATCATTAGAATTCTCTCATAAGACACTTCTGATCAGACAGTCCCATTGCCATTTCGTTCGCTCGATGAAAGTATTACTTTCAGGCGTGTCACGGTATGGTGGATTGTTGCCCTGAAAATGCAGTCCCATGACCATCGTTTTTGGTGGCTAACGGCTGTTTGAGCCCTGTAGGAGGTTGCTTTTATCTGTACATACTGTTTAATGAAGGTAGCAGTGAAAGCTCAGTGGCATGTCTCAGTGGCACATGTTCTGCCCCAGTCTTCACGACACCTCCCCTGAGAAAATAATTTCGATTTTTCGCTGTATAAACTGTGCGATAAAGCTCGTTATTGGCTACCTTTCCTGTCAATGTCGGGGAAAACAAAAACAAGCACTGTCCAACGTAATGTCGTACACCTGCGGGTCTGTAGTCCCCATTTGAACAGTTGAGATAGAGCTACTGTCAGAGGACGGAATTGGATGAGGCTGCAAGCGCGAAAGTATCTCACGCTTATTATCGGCCTGCTGGCCTCCCCTGCCCTTTGGGCTGAGTGGGCTGTCAACATGCCGAAAGGGGTTACGGACCTCAGTCACTCGATTTACAACCTGCACATGACGATTTTCTGGATCACGGTGGTTATAGGCATCGTTGTGTTCGGTGTTATGTTCTGGTCGGTCATTTTCCATCGAAAATCCAGAGGAGCAAAAGCCTCAGAGTTCCATGAAAGTACACTGGTTGAAATTATCTGGACCACCATTCCCTTTGTTATTCTTATTGGCATGGCTATTCCGGCCACTAAAACCCTGATTGAGGTTTACGACGCTGATAATGCCGATATCGATATAAAAATCACCGGTCATCAATGGAAGTGGCAATACGAATATCTGGGCGAGGATGTCAGCTTTTTCAGCAATCTCTCTACGCCCCGCGAGCAGTTCACCAATCAACGACCTAAAAATCCCAACTATCTGCTGGAAGTGGATGAGCCAATGGTTGTTCCTATTGGCAAAAAGATTCGCTTTCTGGTCACCGGTGCGGATGTTATCCACTCCTGGTGGGTGCCGGAACTGGCGGTGAAAAAGGATGCTATTCCCGGTTTTATCAACGAGTCCTGGGCTAAAATCAACCAACCGGGCGTCTACCGTGGTCAGTGCGCCGAACTGTGCGGTAAGAACCATGGCTTTATGCCGATTGTCGTGGATGCCCGCCCCATGGATGAGTATCTGGCATGGTTAGATGAAAAGCGGGAAGAGGTTGAAAAGGTCCGTGAGCTGACCCAGAAGGATTGGACTATGGATGAGCTGATGGAGAGGGGGGAGCAGGTCTACAATAAGGTCTGTTCCGCTTGTCACCAGGTCAATGGTCAGGGTCTTCCTCCCATGTTTCCTGCACTCAAAGGCGCTCCGGTTGCAGTCAAGCGAGATCAGATTGGCAGACATATCGAGATTCTTCTGTACGGCATCAAGGGCTCTGCCATGCAGTCGTTCAAGGAGCAGCTGAACGAAGTGGATATGGCCGCTGTCATCACCTATGAAAGAAATGCCTGGGGCAATAACACCGGAGAGGTGATCACGCCCAAAGACATTCTGGATTACAAGAACAACGACGCCTATACCGGGCAATACACGCAGGCAGAAGAGGGTGAACAATGAGCGATCATGCTATTGATCACGAGCATCATGGACCTGCCAAAGGTTTGATGCGCTGGGTGCTGACTACGAACCACAAAGACATTGGTTCCATGTATATGTGGTTCAGTTTTGCCATGTTCCTGCTGGGCGGCTCCATGGCAATGGTGATTCGTGCCGAGCTGTTCCAGCCCGGCCTGCAGATAGTAAAGCCTGAGTTCTTCAATCAGATGACCACCATGCATGGTCTGATTATGGTGTTTGGTGCTGTTATGCCGGCCTTTGTCGGACTGGCGAACTGGATGATTCCGATGATGATCGGTGCGCCGGATATGGCTCTGCCCCGAATGAACAACTGGAGCTTCTGGATTCTGCCGTTCGCCTTTACTCTGCTGATCAGCACTCTGTTTATGGAGGGTGGCGGCCCCAATTTCGGCTGGACCTTCTACGCGCCGCTCTCCACAGATTATGCTCCGCCTTCAACCACGTTCTTTGTCCTTTCGATTCATATGATGGGTGTGTCGTCTATCATGGGGGCGATCAACGTCATTGCCACTATTCTGAATCTCAGGGCGCCAGGCATGACCTTGATGAAGATGCCGCTGTTTGTCTGGACATGGTTGATTACCGCCTACCTGCTGATTGCGGTTATGCCGGTGTTGGCTGGTGCTGTCACGATGGTGCTGATGGATATCCACTTCGGTACATCTTTTTTTAATGCCGGTGGCGGTGGTGATCCGGTGCTGTTTCAGCATGTGTTCTGGTTCTTCGGGCATCCGGAGGTGTATATCATGATTTTGCCGGCTTTCGGTATTATTTCAGCGATTATTCCGACCTTTTCCCGCAAACCTCTGTTTGGTTATACGTCAATGGTCTATGCGGTGGCGAGTATTGCGTTTCTGTCGTTTATCGTCTGGGCGCACCATATGTTCACCGTGGGGATTCCCTTGGTGGGTGAAGTGTTCTTTATGTACGCCACCATGCTGATTGCTGTGCCTACCGGGGTGAAAGTATTTAACTGGGTAGCGACCATGTTCAAAGGGTCGCTGACCTTTGAAACCCCGATGCTGTTTTCGATAGCATTTGTGGTGCTGTTTACCATTGGTGGCTTCTCCGGTCTGATGCTCTCCATTGCGCCGGCGGATTTCCAATACCATGACACTTACTTTGTGGTGGCTCACTTCCACTATGTGCTGGTTCCTGGTGCTATTTTCGCTATCTTTGCCGGCGTCTATTATTGGCTGCCCAAGTGGACGGGGCATATGTACGACACTGCACTTTCAAAGGTGCACTTCTGGATGTCGTTTATCGGTATGAACCTGACCTTCTTTCCCATGCACTTTGTCGGGCTTGCCGGTATGCCGCGCCGGATTCCGGACTACAACCTGCAGTTTGCCGATTTCAACATGGTTGCCAGTATCGGTGGCTTTATGTTCGGTGCGACCCAGTTGCTGTTTTTGTTTATCGTGATCAAGTGCGTGAAGGGTGGCCCGAAAGCGGAGGCCAGCCCCTGGGAAGGTGCTCATGGTCTGGAGTGGGTGGTGCCTTCACCTGCGCCCTATCACACCTTCACCACACCACCGGAAGTGAAGTAATGGCACTTAGCCCTGCAAACAAGACGATCGTCAAGGCAACTGCGACAGCGGTTGCCATGTTCGCTTTTGTCTTCTGGGTGATGGTGCCGCTGTACAACGTGCTGTGTAAGGTGACCGGTCTTAATGGCAAGACTGATCCCGTCCCTTACACGGCCGTGCCAGCCGCTGTAGATACCTCTCGTACCATCACCGTGCAGTTTCTGGCGACCAACAACAAAGGCATGAACTGGGATTTCAAACCGAGCACTTATCAGATCAAGATTCATCCGGGCGAGGTTGGCTCTCTTAGCTTTTATGTTCGCAATCCCGGCGGAAAGGATATGGTCGGTCAGGCTATTCCCAGCGTCTCTCCCTTTCAGGCGACTGATTACCTGCACAAGACCGAGTGTTTCTGTTTTACCGCTCAGCCTCTTGGTGCCCATGAGGAGAAGGTTATGCCTTTGAAGATAATCGTGGATCAGGATCTGCCCAAACATATCAACAAGCTGACCCTGTCCTACACCCTGTTTGATATTACCGGGATGGATATAAAAAGGACTGCCGGGCTGTAAGTCCCCCGACTCTGCTCCTGATGGAGAAGGCTATCTATGACAACAGACGCGGCAAAAAAGAAAGAAGACGAAGACACCTACTACGTTCCAGCGCAAAGCAAGTGGCCGATTATCGCTACCGTGGGGCTGTTTCTGACAATGGTTGGTGCCGGCATGATGATGAACAGTATGTCGGCCAAGGCTCCGGATGCCACGGGGCACTATGTCTTTTTTGCCGGCTCTCTGATCATGGCATACATGCTGTTCGGCTGGTTTGGGGATGTGATTCGTGAGTCCCGCTCTGGTCTTTACAGTGCCCAGATGGATCGCAGTTTTCGCTGGGGAATGGGCTGGTTTATTTTCTCGGAAGTGATGTTCTTTTCGGCTTTTTTCGGCGCTCTGTTTTTTGTGCGCTACTTTGCCGTACCCTGGCTGGGTGGAGAAGGGGACAAAGGTGTTTCCCACATATTATGGCCCGGCTTTGAAGCCCAGTGGCCGTTGATGACCAATCCGGATCCAGAGACTTTCAAGGGGCCAGCGCAGCTGGTCAACCCCTGGACGCTACCTCTGATCAACACCATGCTGCTGGTGACCTCCAGTATTACCTGCACCAAGGCGCACCATGCATTGATTGGCAACAATCGGGATGCTACCAAGACTTGGCTGGCGGTGACGCTGGTACTTGGTTTTGTCTTCCTCGTTGTGCAGGGTTATGAGTACTACCACGCTTATCACGAGCTGGGCCTGACGCTGAATTCAGGCATCTATGGCTCTACTTTCTTTATGCTGACCGGTTTCCATGGCGCCCACGTGACCCTGGGTGCCATTATGCTGCTGGTGATGTTTATTCGTATTCGGCGTGGCCATTTCACGGCTAATAATCACTTTGGTTTTGAGGCAGCAGCATGGTATTGGCACTTTGTGGATGTGGTTTGGATCGGCCTGTTCCTGTTTGTTTACATTCTTTGAGTGCTACCGTCGGCTTTGAGCGTTACCGTTGGCTTTGAGCGTTACCGTTGGCTTTGAGCGTTACAGCCAGGGCGCACTGATATCGAGCACGCCTGAGATCTTGCCATAGAGTACCAGGGCGAGAATCAGGCCTGCCGTGACCACGCGAGAGGTGAGTGACCAGGCGAGTCGGGGGGAGCCGCTGGTGTCTTTCATCAGTGCCACAAAAGCACTGATCAGACTAATAACCATTGCGACCAGCAGAATGACGATAGCGACTTTTACCCACATAAACTGGCTCCTTTTTTAAATCAGCATACCCTGTTTGAATGACATTAGAACAATAATTAGTACCAATCGGATGAAGTTGATGTATCGAGTTCGCATTGTTATTTTTGTCTTCGCACTGTTGCCGGTTCTGGTCAGCCTTGGTGTGTGGCAGCTGAATCGCTACGGCGCAAAACTGGACATTGAAGAGAGTTTTCACAGCCGCCGCACGGACCAGTTCACATTGCAGGATCTGCAAGGCTTGGCCGATCCCCGTTTTTACCCACTAACCCTGACCGGTCGCTTCGATAACACCCGTTACTTTTTGCTGGATAACCGCATTTTACAAGGGCGGGTCGGGTTCCATGCGTTGTCTCCGTTTTTGCTGACCTCCGGTGAAACCGTTCTGGTGGATCGGGGCTGGGTTGCGGGTATTCCTGACCGTAGTCGTCTGCCTGACGTGCCGGTCGTTGAAGGGCTGGTAACGGTTGCAGGCCAGAGCTGGCAACCGGCAGGCGAGGCGTTTTTATTGGAAAAAAACCGCTGGAACGACGGCTGGCCCAAAGTCATTCAAGCGATTGATCAACCCGATATGGCAAAAGCGCTGGATGTTGCTGTTCAACCCTGGCTGCTCATTCTGGACCGTGCCCAGCCCGGTATTCTCCAAAGAAATTTTGCGCCGACCAATATGCCGGCCAATCGTCATCTGGGTTATGCCATTCAATGGTTTGCTATGGCGCTGGCTCTGGTTATGCTGGGGGCGTGGGCCATTCGCCACGATAAAAACAGCTGTGGCAAAAACAATAACAATATCACTAAAAATAACCCCAATAAAAAGCAGGAAGTACCGCTATGATGCAGACAAACACTGACCGTGGAACGAAGAAAAAATCGGATAAGCTGGCGCTGTTGCTGCTGATAATGATTCCCTTTGGCGGCATGCTTCTGGCGGCCTGGATGTACTTTGGCGGTCAGCTCCTGCCGGATGGGCGCACCCATAAAGGCAATCTGTTAAATCCTCCTCTCACTCTGAGCGCATTCGAGAATCCGGAACTGACTTCAGACACCCTTGATGATCGCTGGGGTATCCTTATCGTCGCTGGTGATCAGTGCGATGCGGTCTGCCGGGATGTTCTTTTTCTTACACGACAGATTCATATTGCTCTGGATCGTGATACCCGTCGCGTTCAGCGCCATCTGCTGATGCCCTCTCTTGATGCCGGGGAAACTAAAGAGTTTTCAGCCTTTCTCGCCGAGGAGCATATCGGCCTGAAGCTGATTGAGGGGGAGATGCCGGCGTTCACCAGCGAGCCAGACAGTGATATGGCAAGCGATGATGTCCGTGTATTTCTGACAGACCCAATGGGCAACATTATGCTGTGGTACGGCAAAGAGCATAACGGCAAGCAGATGCTTAATGATCTGAAAAAGCTTTTGAAAGTCAGCCGGGTTGGTTAGGAGGATGAGCCATGAACTACATTTCAACGACCCTCAAAAAGCCGGGCTTCTGGTTAGCGGTAGTGGCAACTTTGCTGGCTCTGGTTGTGGTCGGGCTGGGCGCCTGGACCCGTCTGGTTCACGCCGGGCTGGGTTGCCCGGACTGGCCGGGCTGTTATGGCTTTCTTACCGTTCCCGAGACGACCGCTGAGATTTTTATTGCCGAGCAGCGTTTTCCCGATGCGCCGGTTGAGGTGGCAAAAGGCTGGCCGGAGATGATTCACCGCTATGTGGCCGGTTCACTCTTACTTCTGGTGGCTGGTCTTGCGGTCAGTGCCTTTCGCCACCGCAAGCGGCAGGGACAACCATTCAAACTGCCCATGCTGATACTGGGGCTGGTGATTGTGCAGGCGATGTTTGGTATGTGGACGGTCACCCTGAAACTCTGGCCTCAGGTGGTGACGGCTCATCTTCTGGGTGGCTTTGCAACGCTCACCCTGCTTGCCCTGTTAACGGTGCGACTATCGGGCCATTGGCAGCCGGTTCGGGGGTTGTTCAGCAATCAGTTTGAACCGCGCAGGCTGGCGGCGGTCGCTCTGTTGGTCGTGATTGTACAGATCACCCTCGGCGGCTGGACCAGCTCTAACTATGCGGCGCTGGCCTGTCCTGATCTACCGACCTGTCAGGGGCAGATGTGGCCGCCCATGGATTTTTCGGAGGGCTTTGATGTGACCCAGGCTATCGGTCCCAACTATCTTGGCGGTCAGCTGGATAATGATGCCCGTGTCGCCATCCATATGGCACACCGAATCGGTGCGATTATTGTCACCCTGATTATTGGCTATCTGGCTATTGCCGGTTTGGTTCGGGGGGGAGGCATGAGAACTGTCTATAGTTTTGTGCTGGCAGCTCTGGCTGCGCAGATCACCCTTGGTTTGAGCAATATTATCTATTATCTGCCGCTGCATGTGGCGGTTGCTCATAATCTGGGGGGGGCGCTGTTGCTTATCTCTCTCGTTCTGCTGAATTACCGGCTACGATTTGAGCGGGCGGATAGCCGTTAGCCGGAGCATTTTTCGGGAGTATAAAAACAATAAATCGGATGAGAGGTGGACGTAATGGGAGCTACGCGAACGGATGCAAAACCACTACTGACGGAGCCTGTACAGTGGCGGGATTATCTCGAACTGTGCAAACCGAAGGTGGTTGCCCTGATGATTCTGACAGTGGTGATCGGTATGTTTCTGGCGGTTCCGGGAATGGTGTCCTGGAAGGTGTTGCTGTTCGGTAATCTGGGCATAGCTTTGTGTGCAGGTTCCGCAGCAGCCATCAACCATGTGGTCGACCGGCGTATCGATACCATCATGGCCAGAACCATGCGCCGGCCGGTGGCTACCGGCAAGGTTGAACCGCTGAATGCGCTGCTGTTCGCCCTGGTACTGGGGGGAACCGGTATGGGGATTCTGCTGGCGCTGGTCAATCCCTTAACGGCCTGGCTGACGCTGGCTTCCCTGCTGGGTTATGCGGTGGTCTATACGCTGTTCCTTAAACGGGCCACCCCTCAGAATATCGTGATTGGTGGCATTGCCGGTGCCGCTCCGCCGCTGCTTGGCTGGACGGCCGTCACCGGTGAGTTCCACAGCAACGCGCTGTTGCTGGTGCTGATTATCTTCGCCTGGACACCGCCGCACTTCTGGGCTTTGGCTATCCACCGTAAGGCTGAGTACGCCAAGGCTGGCGTGCCCATGTTGCCGGTGACCCACGGCGAGGCTTATACCAAACTCCATATTTTGCTCTACACCGTGATTCTGCTGCTGGTCAGTCTGATGCCGTGGATGACGGGAATGAGTGGAATGATCTATCTGACCGGAGCCACGGTGCTGGGGCTGCGTTTTTTGTATTGGGCTATCGCCCTGCTGCGAAATTCTCGTCCCCATGCTGCCATTAAAACGTTCCACTTTTCTATAACCTATCTGATGGCGCTATTCGTGGTGCTGCTGGTAGATCATTATCTTTATCTGGGCTGATCGTAGAGGAACGGGGGAGTAAACCGCATGAAGCAAGGTGTACGTAATACGGTTATGGGGCTGGGGTTAGCGGTGTTGGTGGTTGTCGGAATTACCGTTAATAAATACGGCAGTACTTTACAGTTCGGCCTGAATGAGACGCCGCCGGCGCTTGATAAAGAGTCTTTGCGGGAGCAGGGGGTGGTCTGGTATGAGACGCCCCGAACATTTGTTTTCAATCCTCTTACTATGGATAAGGGCAAGAGCTTCACTCTGGCCGATTTGAAAGACCGCTGGACGCTGATGTATTTCGGTTTCACGTTCTGCCCGGATATCTGTCCGGCGACGCTGGCGAACATGGCTCAGTTCCGCAAAGAGCTGGTTGCACTGAATCCCAAAGTGGCGGAAAAGGTTGATGTGGTGATGGTGAGTGTTGATCCGGGGCGGGATACCCCTGAAAAGCTAGCCACCTATGCAAAGTTCTTTGATGCAGAGTTCAAGGGGGTGACCGGTGATCCAGCCAACCTCAAAGCTTTGACGCAACAGTTGAATGTCGCCTTTGAAATGGTGGGAGATACCTCGACCCCTGACTATCTGGTTGAGCACAGCGCTCAGGTGGTCCTGATTAATCCAAAAGGTGATTATCAGGGCTTCCTGAGGCCGCCTTTTAAGGCGGGGGATCTGGCCAAAGCGATGGTTACAATCAATCAATCTTTTTAAATCAGAGACGGCTGAGTATCACCTGTAACTTGCCGATAACCTCTCAGTTGAAAGTTATTGGTTATTGGTACAGTCAATGGATGCACTCTCACCAGAAAACGTCTTTATGACGTTACAGGAAAAAAACCAAAAGGTTGGAATAACGCTCGGAGAGCTTCTGGTCATTCCTTTTTCAACAGTCATACAAGAGCTGACTGTTAAAATTCATACGTGTTTTGAACACGGCACGAATGAGAAATGGCTGGTAAGTTGGTTTGATGAAGGGCGGGCGCTGCTGGAGGATATGCCCGCCACCGCTTTTCTTGGACCTGAGAACTCAGCCGGTCAAAATGCTTATGCCATCATTATTGCGGCGATGATGAAAGTGGCTCAGCAGGCGGATGATCACGAAATGGCAGAAGCCTGCTGCACCATCGATAGAATGCATACGGTCGGTTTGCCGCTGTTCAATCTCATTCATCCCCAAAAGCAGGTGCAGCCCGAAGATAAGGCACTCTATCGTGAACTCGAGCGCATTTCGCTGAAGCAGATGCTGCAGCTGCTTGATGAGGACGCTAGCGCATCAAAGGCGTTATTGGCCGAACGGGGCTGGAAACCTTTGATGCGTAGTGGCGATGAGGGCTGGAGAATTATGCATGCCAGAGAATTTCTGGGGCTGTTCTTCTCCGGGCAGCTTTCGTTGCAACTGGGGGAGGATTAATCGGTTGTCACCACGCCATCCTTGAGTTTTGGTGGCGTAAAGGTAAGGGCATTACGCTCTGACAGGTGAGCTTCCCGCACAGTATTCAGAATAAAATCAGCTTCTGCGTAGTGTGGGGCGACCTTCAGAGCTCTCAGCGCCAAAATCTTTGCCTGATCATGTTTATTTTCCTGTAGCGCCTGTTCTCCCAAGCTAATCAGTTTTGCAGCGACTTTGTCCTTGTAGCTTCTGATTCTGGGGTCGCCGGGAGCGATCAGACCCAGCCGATGAATATTCTCCATAGCGTTATTGCCGGTCGGTCGAGTCAGCCTGTTGGCGGTAATATCCGCCTTGATGGCTGCGATAACCGGCCCGGTTGGGCTGTAAATATTTTTCGTGCCGGAATTGGCAAGGCTGTTCTGGTTCCCGCACAGGAGTGCCAGGCCAAGTATGACAGTCTGAAGAGCGCATTTTTTCATAATTATAAACATTTGAATTTAGCTATTCTGAGTTGTTGTAGTGAGTCCTGATGTAAGTAAAGCAAATACAAACAGGATAACACTACAGACAACCACTGAAGGACCTGTCGGGGTATCCCACATCATCGATCCCCAAAGTCCACCGCACACAGAGAGCATGCCAACAATACTCGCACCAATAGCCATCTGCTCTGGCGATCTCGCCAGACGCTGGGCCGTGGCGGCGGGAATAATCAGCAATGAGGTGATCAGCAATACCCCGACAATTTTCATGGCGACAGCAATCACCATAGCCACCATCAGCATCAGCATCAGCCGAATGCGGTTGACCTTAATACCCTCTACCTCAGCCAGCTCCTGGTGAACGGTAATGGCGAGCAGTTGATCCCAGAACCACCAGAGCAGACCGAGCACCACAACGCCCCCGCCATAGATCCACAGCAGATCAGACAGGCCGACGGCCAGCAGATCGCCAAACAGGTAAGCCATCATATCCACGCGCACATTGTCCAGAAGGCTAACCACTACAAGCCCCAGACTCAGAGCACTGTGGGCAAAGATACCGAGCAGGGTGTCGGTGGCCATAAGTTGCTTCTGTTGCAGCCAGACCAGCAGCAGGGCTATAGCAATGCAGCCAATGGCGACGCTGAGGTTGAGGTCAATATTGAGCAGAAATCCCAGTGCCACACCGAGCAGAGCTGAGTGGGAGAGGGTTTCGCCGAAATAGGCCATGCGCCGCCAGATTACAAACGTGCCCAATGGACCGGCGATAGCGGCAACGCCTATTCCGGCAAGCAGTGGATAAATAAGAAACGAATCAATCATGGATATACAGAATCCGGTTTGGAGGCCTTGTCGGAGTGATCGGCGTTGTCAGTGGAGGCATGGTGGCAGCCAATTACATGTCCGTCTGGAGCATGACTGTGGTCGTGGTGATGGCTGTAAACGGCCAGCTCATCGGACTCACCACCAAACAGGCGCAAATAGGCCGGATGTTTACTGACCAGACTGGGATGCCCGTGGCAGCAGACATGGTTGTTCAGACAGATCACCTCGTCGGTTGCCGCCATCACCAGATGCAGATCATGGGAGACCATCAGCACACCACAATGCAGCTCGTCGCGAAGCTCGGTGATCAATCGGTACAGCTCGCGTTGCCCCGTCACATCCACCCCCTGCACCGGCTCATCGAGCACCAAAAGTTCAGGTTTGCGCAGCAGGGCACGGGAGAGCAGCACCCGCTGCATCTCGCCGCCGGAGAGATTTTGTACCGGGTTATTAAAGGTGTGCTCGACCCGGGTGCGTGCCAGCGCCTGTTGAATATTGTCCTTGCCAGCCCCGGCCAGAGCCAGAAATCGGGAGACGGTTAATGGCATGCTCGGTTCGATCTGCAGCTTCTGGGGCATATAACCGATACGCAAACCGGGTTTGATAAAACGGCTGCCGCTGTTCGGCTTGAGCAGCTCCAGTACCACGCGAACCAGCGTGGTTTTACCGGCACCATTGGGGCCGATTAAGGTGACGATTTCGCCGCTGCTCAGATTGAAAGAGACATTATCCAGTACGGTGCGCCCCTGAAAGGCAACCTGAATATTGTTCAGGGAGAGAAGATGTGTACTCATGTTTACTGCTCCTGACAAGCCGGACAGAGACCGGTCAGCTCAACCAAAGCATGGTGGGTCTGGAAGCCGGTGCTCCCAGCCTGTTTTCTCAGATGTACGACAGCACTGCTGTCAGGGAGTTCCTGAGTGGTGCGGCACTGTTTACAGATAAGGAATATCCCTTCATGGGGATGGCCGGGGCAGTGGCAGCCGATGTAGGCGTTCAGGGAGGCGATACGGTGGATCAATCCCTGTTCGAGCAGGAAGTCCAGAGCCCGGTAGACGGTGGGTGGTGCTGTCGGGCGCTCCTGATCTCTGGACATCATCGCCAGCACATCATAGGCCCCGACCGGTTTATGGCTGTCCCAGACTAACTCCAGCACCTGCTTGCGCAAGGGGGTCAGGCGCTGGCCGCGCTTTTGACAGATCTCCGCAGCTTGCCCCAGTGCATTATCGATGCAGCAGGTGTGGTCGTGGGAGATATAAGCGCTACTGGTGATATCGGGATGGGTTTCGGTGCTTTGATTCACGCAAAGGGGCTCCTGAAGTGAAAGGATATAATATAACACTGCCGGGAGCGGAGCAGATAATAATGTTGCATGCCGCTAAATTATTAGCTTCGCCTGATGTAGTAACTGCCATTTTATGGAGTCTGCGAGTCTGTGAGTCTGCGAGTCTGCGAGTCAGGAGAGCAATGATATGCTGAGGGTAAAGGTTGAGAGATTATTCTGTTACGGTGTTTTGATCGCTGCTTTCCTTTGTCTTGAAGCAAGGGGTTATGATGCCAATCTCATCCTTAATAGTTTGCCAGAATATAAACAGCAGGACTTCCTCTCTCGAAAGTGGACAACCAGAGATACCACTTTACGGGTGGTTCAGGAAGAGGGCTGGCGAGCAGTTTCCCTTCTCGCATTAATTGCTGCGGGGCGTGTCATTAAAGCATCGGCCCCAAAGGGAGCAGCCGCCGCTGTTACTTTTTGCGCTCAGACAGTGATGGATTACGCTTTGTCTTCTTCCATGGCGAATTTCTTTTTTAGAGCAGGTTCCAGCCTGGCGAACAACGTGATTCCCGGAAACCCGGATGCATTATGGAGGCAAGGCGTCGCATTTAGCCTTGGGCATTCGGAACTGTTAAAACATTATTGGCCGGACATTCAAGGCCAGCTCCAGAGTCGGCATGATGGTGTTCGATCCATTCGGTTTATGTCCCCGTCTCTGGATACTCTGCTAGCCCTTAATCTAGTGGTTCCTGAAGACGATGCGGATGCAAGGGCATGGTTGACTATGAGGGTTAACCATTCGAGAGCTCTGCCAGCACAAGAAAAAGGTTTGACTGGGGCCTGGATCGCGCTGGTTTCAGCGTGTCGTAGCTGCGGTGTGGTATCTATACGCCTGCGACCGTATGGGCATGATGCCATGATTGTTCAGTTGTGGCGTGACAACCATATATTGTCCGAATCCAGACTGGCCGTTTCATCGGATGCGAAGGGAAGCAAGCTCTGGCTGACAGACTGTCTGGCGAGGAAACGCTGGACCAGGATGAACATAGGACTGATTAACCCTCTGACTGCACCGGTTCTTGCCGCTATTACGGCTCTGGTAGTTGAGGGTGAAACAGAGACCGTGGTTTCAATGAATCCTCTCCCTGCTCTGGTCTCTCCGAAGGGGCAGTTAGCCATGTTCCCAACGGGCACCAATGGCTATCTATTGGTTGATCGTAATAAGGCAGTGGATGTTGAGCTCCCTGAGCTGTGGCTGAATACTGATCAGCCGTTTGATGATGGAATGGAGGAGGCTTTGGCTCGATTAGAGAAGCGGCAGATACCTGATCACTGGCGTGGCATACAAGGCTTGGGACTTGAGGTGGGTAGGAGCTATATCACCTCTTCACTGATTTATGCTGGCCTGAACTGGTTTCCTAAGGATAAAAATAAAGTTTTATTATTGCCCTCGCCGGAATGGGAAAAGAGAATGGGGGTGAAAATACTTAATCCTGATGGCTGGGATAGAAGTAATTATGTGGCCGATTTTAATCGGCCAATCAGCCGTAAAGATTTCAATATTAAGGCTGCAATGTCGACCATCGACGCCCCTCCGGAGCACGTACATCATTTAATGTACGAGTACCTACAAAGCCATGACGGTTTTGTCGCACCCGAAAAGTAACATTGCTGCCTGTCAGGGTAGAACCAGAACGGCATCCGTGAGGGTTCGCAGAGTCAGCATTTTCTTGAATTTGGCGGGATCTTTGAAGTGACGCACTACATTTTCACTGTTCTCATCGCTCCCATTATCAGGTTCATGTTCAGGGTGGGTATAGGTGACAATGCGAGAGATCCAGAAGCGCAGACAGGCCAGGCGCTGCATAACAGGCCAGGCTTTGCGCTCGTCATCGGTAAAAGGTCTGATGGCGTTGTAGGCATTGAGAAGCGCAGAAGTACGGGCAGGGTTCAGCTCAAGAGAGTCGTGGTGGAGGCACCAGTCATTCACTGTCACTGCCACGTCGTAGAGCAGCCACTCTTCGCAGGACTGAAAAAAATCGATAATGCCGCTGATCTGACCATTGTGAAACAGCACATTATCAACAAATAGATCAGCATGGATAAGACCCCGGGGCAGGTTTGGCATTCCGGCAAGCGTAGCGGAGATGGCCTGCCACTGTTGCTTTTGTAATTGGGCTTCGTCTTCTGGCAGCAAGGACGCAAGCCGGTTGATCTGCTGTTCAATCCAGCCCATGCCCCTGAAGTTACTCTGGGTGAAATCCGCCTGCTGACCAATATGATGAATTCGTGCAAGACTTTCACCGATCATGTGACACTGATCAAGAGACAGTGTATCGGTTTCAGCATGATGACCTGCGAGCCGGGTTTGTAGCATGCATGGCTTGTTTTTCAGTTGTCGCAGTGGTTTGTTATCAAGGCCATGGATCGGCGTCGGCACCGGTAAGCCAGAGTGAGCCAGTAGCGCCATAAACTGGATAAAAAACGGTAACTGCTCAGCCGGAACATACTCAAAAATGGTCAGTACAAAATGCTGTTCTCCCTTTTCAGGATGCCGGGTGCTGACAAAATAATTAGTGTTCTCGACACCCGCCTCTATACCCTTCCAGCAGACCAGTTCACCTTCGTCGTAGAGGGCCAGAAAAGCCTTAAAATCTTCTTCTTGAAGCAGTGTGTAGACGGACATTAGCTTGTCGTTTCCTTTATTCTTGTGTTTTGCCGGGCTTCTTTGCAGGACTGGGTGCCTGATGTCTAGAATAGCCCGAACCGACACATCTGTTGAGGCTCCTCGACAGATACTGAACAGAACAAGGAAGACAATGACCGATCTCTTGCATAAATCCTGCGAGCAATCCACAGATCAGAAACCCCTGGTGCTGGTAGATGGTTCATCCTACCTTTATCGGGCTTTCCATGGACTGCCACCGCTGACCAACTCCAAAGGCTTGCCGACCGGGGCGGTAAAGGGCGTGATGAACATGCTTCGCCGTCTACAGGCGGATTATCCTGACAGCACCGTTGTTGTCATATTCGATGCGAAGGGCAAGACCTTCCGGGATGATATCTATCCGGAATACAAGGCCAATCGCTCCGCTATGCCGGATGATCTGCGTTGTCAGGTTGAGCCTCTGTACAATGTTATCCGTGCCACCTCCATGCCGATGCTGGTGATTGATGGGGTTGAGGCTGACGACGTTATTGGAACTCTGGCTGTCAGAGCAACAAAAGCCGGTCGTCGTACAATAGTCTCCACGGGCGATAAAGATTTCGCCCAGCTAGTAAACGACAATGTTACTTTAGTGAACACCATGTCCAATACGGTGATGGATATTCCCGGTGTTTATGAAAAGTTTGGTATTGGTCCGGAGCTGATTATCGATTTTCTGGCGTTAATGGGGGATAGCGTTGATAACATCCCCGGTGTGCCCGGCGTTGGTGAGAAGACTGCGCTTGCCTTGCTGCAAGGGCTGGGTGGTCTGGATATTATTTATAGCAATCTGGACAAGGTTGCCGATCTCGGTTTCCGTGGCTCCAAAACCATGGCCAAAAAACTGGAAGATAACCGGGATAAAGCCTATCTTTCTTACGATTTGGCAACCATTCGTACCGACCTGGATCTGGGCTGTAGCCTTGATGATCTTGTTCCCGGCGTAGACGACAATAAGAAACTACTGGAATGCTTCGAGGAGCTGGAGTTCCGTGGCTGGGTTTATGAGCTGAAAGAGAATGGCGCGCTGGCACCCCTGAAAGGAGCGCTGGCCAACAAAGTCGAGACATCCGTGCCAGTATCTGCTCCAGCAACCGTTAATCCTGCCAGTGAAGATATTGCTTCACTCCCGAAAGAGACCGGTTCAGTAGAGACAAACTACCAGACCATTCTCGAACAGGCTGACTTTGAAGCCTGGCTGGAAAAGTTGAAGGATGCAGAGTTGTTTGCCTTTGATACCGAAACAACCAGCCTCAATTATATGGAAGCCGAGATTGTGGGCGTCTCCTTTGCGGTAAAAGCGGGTGAAGCCGCCTATGTTCCACTGGCGCATGACTATCTTGATGCGCCCCCGCAGCTGGATAGACAGGCCGTTCTTGCTGCTTTAAAGCCACTCTTAGAAGACGATAACTGTCGTAAAGTTGGTCAGAACCTGAAATACGACCGCAGTGTTCTAATGCGCTATGGCATTGAGCTCAAAGGTATCGCTTTTGACACTATGCTGGAGTCTTACGTTCTGAACTCTACCGCTTCCCGTCACGATATGGATACCCTTGCCAGCACCCACTTGGATGTTAAGACCGTCAAGTTTGAAGAGATTGCCGGTAAGGGGGCCAAACAACTGACCTTTAACCAGATCGCACTTGAACAGGCTGCGCCCTATGCGGCAGAAGATGCTGATATTACCCTGCGTCTGCACCAGACTTTCTGGTCTCGACTGAAAAAAGATGAAAAACTCTCTTCTGTTTTGACTGAACTGGAGATGCCGCTGGTTCCGGTGCTCTCCCGCATTGAGCGTAATGGTGCGTTGATCGATATGAACCTGCTCGGTCTGCAAAGTCGGGAGCTGGCTGTTCGGCTGCTGGAGCTGCAGGAGCAGGCATGGACAGTGGCAGGTGAAGAGTTCAATCTGGCATCGCCAAAGCAGCTGCAGGTCTTGCTGTTTGAAAAGCTGGCGCTGCCCGTTATTAAGAAGACCCCAAAAGGTCAGCCTTCTACTGCAGAAGAAGTGTTGGTGGAGCTGGCGGCTCAAGACTACGAACTGCCACGGCTGATTCTGGAACACCGCAGCCTGAGCAAGCTGAAATCAACCTATACCGATAAATTGCCCCGGATGGTTTGCCGTTCCACGGGGCGTGTACACACTTCTTACCATCAGGCGGTCACCGCAACCGGTCGTCTCTCTTCCTCCGACCCGAACCTGCAGAATATTCCTGTACGAACAGAAGAGGGCCGTCGTATACGTCAGGCGTTTATTGCGCCGAAAGGCTACAAGCTCGTCGCTGCCGACTACTCTCAGATCGAACTGCGCATCATGGCTCATCTTTCTGGTGATAAAGGTCTGCTGGATGCCTTTGCTAATGGTCTGGATGTTCACCGGGCGACAGCAGCCGAGGTGTTCGGAGTCACTCTGGATGAGGTGACGGGCGATCAGCGCCGTAAAGCCAAAGCGATCAACTTTGGTCTGATCTACGGTATGTCTGCCTTTGGTCTGGCCAAGCAGCTCAAAATTTCCCGTAGCGATGCCCAGAAATATGTGGAACGTTATTTTGAACGCTATCCCGGCGTCCAGGCCTATATGAACAGAACCCGTGCCCAGGCTCACGAGCAGGGTTATGTGGAAACCCTGTTTGGTCGCAGGCTGCATCTTCCGGAAATCAATGCCAGCAACAAGATGCGCCAGCAGGCTGCAGAGCGCACAGCGATCAATGCACCTATGCAGGGAACGGCTGCGGATATCATCAAAAAGGCGATGATCTCTGTGGATCAGTGGCTGCAGGAACAGGCGTTGGATGCCCGTGTCATCATGCAGGTACATGACGAACTGGTACTGGAAGTGAAAGAAGAACAGGTTGATGTGCTGATAGCCGGACTTCAGGAAAGAATGGCTGCTGCCGCTGCTCTGGATGTCCCTTTGGTGGCTGATGCCGGTATGGGTGATAACTGGGATGAGGCGCATTAAATCACCTGTTGCATCCTGTTACAGAGTATTAACCCTTTGCCTGATGTGATCCACACTATACTTCAAATCGAAAATTTGAAATGGAGGCGGAGCATGTCAGGTGCAAAGGGTGGTAACAAACTATTTTTTCGTGGTTTTCTGGTGTTTATTCTGTGTTGCGCAGAAGTGTACGGATCGGATGCGGGTATCAGCAATATTCTCAATAACTTTCCGGTATCAAAACAACAGGATTTTATCTCCCGGAAGTGGACACATCGTGATACCGCTCTGCGATTTGCTCAGGAGGAAAGCGTACAGGCAGCCTCTACTCTTGCACTCATGCTTGCCAGTCGCGTAGTCGTCAATGCGTTGATGTCATCGATTCCTCTCCATGCCGTTTCGATTGCCACGTTCGGTGCGCAGACGGCGATGGATTATGCACGGTCTTCCTCCATGCAAGACTTTTACCTGAGGTCGGGCTCTAACCTTGCGAATCGTCTGATTTCCGGGAGCCCACAATCATATTGGCGTCAAGGGGTTACGTTTGCCCTTGGGCACTCGATGCTGATGAAGCGGTACTGGCCGGAAATCTACGGGCAGTTACAGCATCGGCATAAAGGCATTCGGCGTATTTGGTTTATTTCTCCGGTCTTGAATAAGTTGATAGTTCTCAAACTGGTTACAGCTGGCCGTCAATATAAGCGTGCAGGGCTGGTTATAAACTTTGGTAATCTGAATGTTTTGCCCGCACAGGGAGAAGGGTTGACCGGAGATTGGCTCGCACTGGCTTCGGCCTGTCGTAACCATAATGTGACGTCCATAAATATACAGCCAGACAGCACTAATGGTATGCATATCAAGTTATGGCGCCATGATCGCATGCTGTCTGAGTCCAGATTGGTAATCTCGTCGGAAACGGAGGGGGCCAGAGTCTGGCTGACTGATCGGTTGGCTGAAAAGAGCTGGCCGAAAGAGTTTGGTTATGAGCCTGTTATCAATCCACTGACGGCTCCGGTTATTTCTTCACTTGCCGCACTTGTTTCTGGCGAAGATGTCTCTGTGGTTCCTGTGCATCAACTCCCTAGTGTGGTGTCTCCGAAAGGCCGATTGGCCCTGTTCCCAACCGGTACCGATGGCTATCTATTGGTTGATCGCAATAAAACAGTAGATATTGAGCTCCCTGAGCTATGGCTTAACACCGACCAACCGTTTAGGGATGAGATGGAAGTGTCCCTGGCTCAGTTGGAGCGACAGCAGATACCTGGTCGCTGGCGCGGCCTGTACGGTTTAGGGCTTGAGTTGGGCAGAAGTTACGCCATCCGTTCGTTGCTTTATGCTGGCCTGAACCGGTTTCGAAAGAGTACACGCGCATTGCAGGTTGAGGATAATGGTTCAAGGGATGATTTAAACGATGAAGCTTGCGATGAAGATGAGGTGGTAGATGAAGATGAGGTGGAGGTAGATGAAGATGAGGTGGAGGTAGATGAAGATGAGGTGGTAGATGTAACACCAACAAATCCTGCCGCCGTGGTGACCAAACAACCCAGCGTTTTGGGGGGGTTGGGGCTCGGCTTGACGTTCACCTACTCAAAAATAAGTAAGTCTTCCGGGGTTGATGATGCCGGACGATATGAAGTTAACGCCAAATGAGTGGGGAATGATGAAAGGAGTTAATAGTGTGGGTGGTTTCGTTTTGGTTATGATCCCAATCAGCCAATTACCGAAAAAAGGTATGAAGCTCTTTGCAAATTTGCATCAATTGGGTGGTAACTGTCCCGCCTGGTTTTAAACAATAATCGGTGAAGTATCAGCCCTGAGAAGCCAATTCCGGGCATCAAGATGATGCCCGGATTTTTTTATCAGGGCTTTCTGTGATCTCAGGCGTCGCCCTGCTCTTCAGATTGACTTTCTGCTTCAGGCTGTAGATACCACTGGTCAAGTTTGGCGGTCAGCTCGTCAATACCACTTTTCTTTAATGACGAGAACAGCTGAACAGAGATCAAGTCTCCATGGTCGCGCAGCTGATGACGCAGCTTTATCATCGCAGATTTTGCCGTACCAAAATTCAGTTTGTCGGACTTGGTCAGTAGTATGTGCAGTGGCATATTGCCGGTGATCGCCCACTGGATCATGGTTTCGTCAAACTCTTTTAACGGATGACGAATATCCACAAGCAATACCACACCAACCAGATTGGAACGCTCGGCAAGATATTGGCTGAGATGTTTCTGCCATTCGAGCTTCATCGCCTCTGGTACTTTGGCATAACCGTAGCCGGGAAGGTCGACAAGCTTGTGTTCCCCATTAATATCAAAGAAATTAATGAGCTGGGTACGACCTGGAGTCTTACTGGTTCTGGCCAGCTTGTTGGAACCTGTAAGAGCATTGAGCGCACTGGATTTACCGGCATTGGAACGACCGGCAAATGCGACCTCCCGGCCAGTGGTTGGTGGACACTGGTCAAAGCGGGCAGCACTGATCAGGAAGTTTGTGGCCCGGTAGTTCAAGGAGGTGATATGTTCTGGCATAGGGAGGCTCTTTTTGCAAATTCTCGAGAGATTCAGATTTAACGGGGGCGTAGTATATAATGACTACGACAAATGGTGGTGCATTTCCCATGACAACAAACTACAAAATAAGCGGAATCGGGTTGTGTGAATGAAAAAATTAATTGCATATTTGTTGCCTCTGGGGCTCATAAGCTTGAGTTTGAGCGGTTTGACAGTCGCTGCTGGTGATGCTGTTGCTGGCAAGGAAAAGATCGAAGTATGCACGGCCTGTCACGACCCAACCGGTATCAGTATTGCGCCAAACTATCCGCATCTTGCCGGTCAGGGCGAGGGATATTTGACCAAACAGATCAAAGATATCAAAAGCGGTGAACGTGTAGTTTTGGAGATGACCGGTATGGTCGAGGAGCTTACCGATCGAGATATCGCCGACATTTCTGCTTTTTATGCCAGCCAAACCGCACCGACAGGACAGGCAGAAGAATCCTCCCTTGCCATCGCTAAGCAGCTTTACCATGGTGGTGACGTTGACAAGGGCCTGCCTGCCTGCAGCTCCTGTCACTCCCCGATAGGTTCCGGTAACGCTCCGGCCAGATACCCTGTGCTCTCCGGTCAAAGCCCCCAGTATATTGCTAAACAACTGCGTGATTTCCGGGAAGGGCATCGTGTCAATGATGGGGATACTCGCATTATGCGTGATATTGCCGAAAAACTGAGCAATAAGCAGATTGATGCGCTGGCGAGTTATATCAGTGGTTTGCGATAATCGCCATGTAGAGCAAACGGCCAGGAATAGGAAATGCCGCCCACCCCTAATAATAAAAACAGGGGCTGCATTTCCATGATAAAAAGACCTGAAATCTCATCAACAGCTAAATGATCTCTTCTACTTATGAATCTTCTCAACCGATTACTGACCGGATGTTTGAGTATACAGGGCCGCTTCTACGACGCGGCTATTCAATGTGGATGCTCCCTTATCGGACTTAAAGCTGACAGGGTAACAGCAGGGGATATCGAATTCGCACTTCTCCGTGGAGGCAAAGCGGAGGGTCAGACTATCCTGATGGTTCATGGCTTTGGCGCAGGGAAAGATAATTGGCTACAACTGGCTGCCGACTTAAGGAAGGATTATCAGATCATTGCGATCGACCTTGTGGGTCATGGTGAAAGCAGTCTGGAAGCGGATATTCATGGTCAACCTCTGGACTTCCTGATTCCCTCGCAAATGGAGCGACTCAAGACCTTGCTGGATGCCCTGAATCTCGACAAAGTTCATCTTATGGGCAGCTCTATGGGTGGCGCGATCAGTCTGCTGTTTGCCGCCGCCTACCCCGAACGTCTGCATTCCCTGACTCTGCTTAATAACGCGGGTATCGACACACCGGAGCCGAGCGAGTTTTTTCAGTTACTGGACAAGGGAGAAAACCCCCTGATCGTTCGCAAAACAGGGGATTTTATCCGCTTGGTCGATCTTGTAATGAGCAGAAAGCCGTGGACGCTCTGGCTTGTTGCCTCAATCCTTGAGCGCCGTGCTCTGGAACGGACTCACCTGAACGACAGAATTTTTGCGGACATGCTTAAATCCAGGGAGATCATCGGTGCACCAGAACAGATGGAAGCCATTTTGGCATCGATTTTCATGCCGGTACTGGTCATATGGGGAAGTGAGGATCGAGTGCTCCATACCTCCAGCGTTGAGGTGATGCAACAACATATCCCAAATATGCAGGCCGTCATTCTTCCCGGCATTGGTCATGTTCCTATGATGGAAGCACCTAATAGCGTGGGGAATGCATTCCGGAAATTTGTTAAAACGCTGTAAAAAAAGAAAAGGACTAAAAGAAAAGGACAGCCATATATTTTTGTTTTATGGCTGTCCTTTTCTTTTTTGGTCGGTTAAAAAATATTCAGGCATTTGCAGCACAAACCGGACGACGCTGGTTGCAGGGTATGACCGCCAGCCGCTTTTTGTTTGTGGGCTGATGATGGTGCATGTGGCTGTCCTTGATCTCCGTCCTGGTCAGACCTTTGAACGCCGTGGCTCTGTTTGGTGCTTTTGTGTTGGTGCAGGCAGTGAACTGGTTTAGCCTCTGCTGCTGAAATGGCACCGATAAAGTATGGCTGTCCCAGATCCTTCTGGTCCCAGATCCTTCTGTGTGCATTTCGGGAGCTTATCCCGGAATTATCAGTGACAGATATTAGTAAATGTTGTGAATCGTCTTATCAGAGGCGCAATCTAAAGATTACGGATTACAGGAATAAAAATGATGAACAAAAACCCTCTATCTATTTTTTGCCTGACCATACTGCTTAGTGCTTCGGTGCAGGCCGCGGAAACAGAAGCGGAACACGACTACGTTTATATTTTTGGCTATGGCAGCCTTATGCTGACTCTGTCCAGAACCGCGACAGCACCTGACCCGACAGATGTCGTATACCTCCCGACAAAAATCAAGGGCATGGGCCGGCGCTGGAACCTCTGGTCGAAAAAAAACAGCTCGCGGGTATTGGGTTTAGAAAAAAGCGATAATAAAAATGCGTTTGTTAATGGCTTATTGTTTCCGGTTAAAAGAGAAAAACTGTCAGATTATGACAGGCGTGAGGGAATAACAGCCTATCAGAGAACGAAAGTTTCAATCGACGATATTCAATTTTACCGGGAAAGTCATCGCAGTCAGATAATGGCAAACGGTAAACAGCCAGAAATATTTACCTATGTGGCGATACCCCACTCACCATTTTATGTAACCAAAGATAAAACTGATAAGCCTATCGCAACCTATTATTTAGATATTGTGCGCGCAGGCTGCATTGAGGTGGACAGAACCCATCAACTCAACGGGCACTTCATCAATGATTGTGTGCAAACCATGGTGCTCAAGGATTATGTCATTCACGATGACAGCGCCTCCCGAAATTACCCGACAGCCCTTCTCGAGCAGGCCAGGACAAAAGTTGTTGAACTCGAGCAATTTCTGAAGAATGACTGGCCTAAATATCAGGACGCCATTCATGAGAACTGGAAGAAGTAAAAATACCGGGCAACACTGATTGCTCGGTACATATTCCGAATCGCATACCTGTGATCATCCTCTTAGGTTTCTCGGGATATTATTATTTTTCTCTTTCTTTTTTAGATGTGGTTGTCTTTTATTTTCTGGGAAAAATATATGGATGTCCCTTATTTGTGCCTCTTATTTGTGCCTTATTTGCGTAGATTCCGTTGATTCCGTGGAATATCACTGTGTATCATCTTGATAGCATATGGTTGGTAATTCGCAAACTTTTGCGGATTCTGGTTTTTGTTCAGGCACTCTATCTAGTGGCTTTTTAACTACTTCAACCTTTCTTTGATTAATCTGACGCCTTTCCAATAACTCTTGCCAATAACCGTAAAATAACTAAGATGCCATTAAAATTGATGAACAAGACATAACAGAAATACCAAACATAGTCTTAACATGCTTGGTTCTTTGCTCTTCATCCAACGTCATGGCAAGATGCCATATACCATAGGCGCATCCACTTAACACAATAGGTAATGTAAGTACGACCGTATAATATATGGAAGAGCCTCTTAGATTATTAATCATATCCAAAATTTCTATTATTCATTGATTGAATAATCTAGACTTCTAGATCTGAAATAAGTTCCAAGCCTGATCTCGTTCCCACCGAAGAGTGGGAACGAGAGATGGGTATTTAAGCAAGATCAGCTGTGAACCAACGGCGCACTCACCTCTTCAACCTGCTTCTTTTTAGCCGCTCTCAAATAAAGCTCAGTCCCAACAAAACCAGCCACAGTGCCACCAATAGCCGCAACCACCAGTGCACCGACAACATTCATCGGATCATTGAAAGCAAACGGTGCCAGCAGGCCAGGAATAGGCGCTGCAGTCCCCGGAGCATTGTTGATAATGCCGAAGTAGACCGCACCCAGGCCGGAGATCGCGCCACCAAAGAAATTACAGGAATAGAACTTCAGGGCGTTGGCAGTAACGATGGGAGCTTGTGTTAACGGCTCTAACATAATGGCTATCATATTGCCGTTATTGCCCAGATTCAGTCGTTTAAGCACGATGCCGTTGGTGAAACTGCCACCTACGCAAGCGATAGCCGCAATACCCATTGGTAGTCCGGTCAGACCAAGAATCGCAGTCAACGCCATAGAGCTAAGCGGCGATGTGCAGACAACCTTGATAATACCCCCCAGCACAATACCCATAACAATAGGCGACTGTTTGGTGGCTTCACTGATCGCCAAACCAACGATACCCAGCGTTTCATTAACGACAGGTGCCGACCAACTGGCAATAAGATAAGCCAAAGGCGCAACCAGCAGAGCACCAGCGATGGTGTTAACCCCTTCCGGCAGACGCTGTTCCAGCTCATTGGCAACGAAATAGCAGAAATAACCAGCGATAAAGCCGGGCAGAATACCCTGACCCGCAACAGCTACACTGGCAACAGCGGCCATGACCGGGCTTGCGCCCATAGCCATACAGACCAGCATGGCGGCAGCAGGGCCACCCATAGAGCCAGCAGCAAGACCGGTAGATTTAAGAAAAGCGATCTGCATGAAATCGCCGGTGATGTAGGAGTGAACCGCTTCTACCAGAAAGCTGGCAACAGCAGCGCTGGCAAGCCCTCCCATGGCGGCTCGCCCTTTGGGCATGTAGGCACTAAACAGAGAAAACAACGACAGAGTGACCAGCAGTAACGAAACACCTTTCAAGAGTTCCATAGCCAACCTCTTTTTTATTATTTATTTTAATTGTCGGTTTTACATCAGTGACACACTTCTCAATTGCACACTTGGTTACACAATACGAATGATCAAAAAAAAACCCGGCATCATCGATGCCGGGTTTTTTATCATTAGAAGACGGTCTGGTCTTCTATTTCAGTGGTCAGGGCAGTCAGTGCCTTTTCCACCAGACTTCTTCTCAGAGCCTTCTCTTCCGCTGGATCCATCTTCGGGTTGCCCAGAGGATGAGGAATCGCAACAGCAGGAACGATCCGGTTGGCGCCTACGGTCAGGGAGATCGGCACAACAGTGGCGATGTGAACGACAGGCATTACTTTTTCAATTTCTTTAACGAGCGTTGCACCGCAACGCGTACAAGTGCCTCAGGTGGAGGTCAGAATGGCGGCGGAAACCCCGGCATTCTTAAGATGCATCGCAATTTCTGCACCGAACGCTTTAGAGTTGGCAACGGAAGTACCGTTACCTACGGTGGTGTAGAACTTGTCGTGCAGTTTGCCGATACGGCCTTCACGCTCCAGATCACGCAGAACGTCTACTGGCAGAACCCGGTTTGGATCCTTGTTACAAGCAACCGGATCGTAACCGCCGTGGGCCGTTTCGTGGGTCGCTTCGCACAGGCATTCCAGACCACCGATGGAGTATTCACCGTACTTGGAAGCACTGGAAGACTCGATGCGGTTAGGGTTGCACTTGGGTACTACGCCGCCGGAAGTTACCAGAGCGATAGTCGCGGTGCTGAGATCGAGGATCGCAGGCTGAGGAGCCACACGGTCAAAGACAGGCATTTCATATTCAGTCTGGAAAGGAGTGCCTTCCAGCTTGGCGATCAGCATGTTAACCGCACGCTTGGCGCCGCGTTCTTCCGCGAAGAAGTTAACGCGCAGACCGCGAGGCATGTAGCCTTCTTCAGCAGGCGTGCCCAGCTTGCCTTCTTTCTCGATCCAGGCAGTGACCAGTTTGGCCATGGCAGGTATCGCCTGACGCATGCCGGCGGCACTGTTGGTGGTTTCTACGATGTAGGAGAAGTTCCGGTACAGTTCGTAGCCGGGGTTCTCGTTGTACATACCGGAGATCACCGGAATGCCCAGACCGTGAGCCACTTCACCCACTTTGCCGCAGGCCATGCCGTAACGACCAGCGTTGAACGCAGGGCCGGCAATAATCAGATCAGGTTTGATGTCCTGGAGAATTTCGCGGATGCCCATGCAGGCAAGGCCTTCGTTCTCGTTGAAGTAGGAGTCACCGCAGATGATGGTTTTCACAATCTCTGCTTTGCCAGTCAGGGCAGCCTGCAGTGCAGCGCCTGGGCCGACAGGGCCGTCTGCCAGTTCGATCGGCAGGTTAGCAGCTTCTTCGCCGCCCTTCTGTCCGAAGAACTGGTTGATGTAATGAACAACTCGGATAGTCATGATCTGTTCTCTTCCTTTAATCCTTAAGCAGCCTTAACCAGCCATCGCGCACAGGTTGTGGTAACCCAGCTCGTTGGTGGCACCAGTAATCACCTGGATCTCGGCGGTAATGGAACCGTCCGCTTGCAGGCTGCCGTCCCAACCACCGGCGATCATATCGGCATAAGTATCGTGACCGATCAGTCTTTGCATCGCAGGCAGGTGGATAACCTGGTTAGCGTTGCCGTTTGTGATAACAGCGTCGCCTTTTGGTGTGGAGTCAGCCAGAGATTGGCTTTCACCGTTCTGGCCGGCGTATTCGTCGGTCAGCAGAACAGTTTTGATGCCCGCTTCTTCCAGCTTGCGGCAGTTCATTACCAGGTCAGCGTCGGGGTTACCGAAGCCTTCTTCACTGATGATGACCGCGTCCAGACCCATCTGCACAGCCAGCTTGGCTACGTAGTTGGAGGAGCGCTCTTTGTCAGCCAGAGTGACGTTTTCGTTGGTAATGATCACGCCCATGAAGTTGTACTTGATGCCGTGGTTCTCATACAGCTCGTGGATAACCGGGCTGTTCTGGTGCACGATGCTTGGGTTCTTGTCACAGGCGGATACACAGTTACCGCTCATGATCGCGCCATCCATAACCTCTGTCGGGTAGAGCAGAGTAGGCAGGATGGTCTTCACATCAACACCGTACAGGTAGGTGTCGTGCATCAGGCCCTGGCTTTGCAGCATGTAGACGTAACCAACCTTAGGCAGGTTTGGATACTCAGCAGCCTGCTGGATCAGTGGCTTGGTTTCGTAGGTGCGGGTTTCGTCTGCAGTCGCAGTCATGGCCAGCTGACCGATACGGTTGGCAGTTTCGATGCCTACACGACGCAGGATAGCTTCGTGATCGTATTGGTTGCAGGTGTCGTCTACTTCGCAGGTGATCACCAGGTTCTGGGTCTTGGAGAACGGAGTGTACTCCGCGCCAGGACCGCTCATGTCGATGATGCCTTCCTGGAAACCAACGACCTTACCGGTAGTCACGATCGCCATGCCTTTCAGCACGTGGGTACGGCCTTCGCCAACCATCGCTTCGTCGCCAGGATTACGGCCTGGGAACATGAAACCCTTGCCTTCAGCCTTGCAGCGCGCTTCGATAACATCTTTTACCGGCATGATGCGGGTGCTTTCGCCTGGCAGGGCGATGTCCAGCTTCACTTCAGCGATGCGGTGATCCAGTTCACGAATCCAGCCGGCCAGTTCTTCCCGGTTGATCTGCACTCGTCCGGAGGAAAGAGCGGTGTTCTCGCCGAACGCCAGCTCCTTCACATGGATATTGCCAATCTCTAGCTTCATTATTCTCTCCTGAGCGCTCTTCGGAGCGCTCTCCTGAATTGCCTGTTGATAAAACGTCAGTCGACATCTGATCGATCAAGCGATAAACCCGGATTCCTTCAACACCACGCATGCCTGCTCTCTGTCCTCTTTCGCCACCATGACGACGGGACCGGTGCAACCCATACCGGTGCGTGCAAAAATATTCTTGGCCCAGAGGGCGTCGCATGCCGTTTCGATATCGAGGATATCGATGCCGTTGATATCACTATCAGTGATCTTCTCGGGCGGCGCAGTCACAGTTTCGGTCTTCTCGGCGACACTCTTTGGCTTCAAGCCTTTCGGCTCTAAAGTAAGCAGAATCTCTTCCAGACCGGCCTCTTTCGCCGTTTTCAATTCACGACGGTAGAGGTTTAACAGGTCACCCTGAACACTGTCGGCCAGCAGGCGCATGGCACCGGCAATCACCGGCGCACCGGAGGCGCGGGAGATGATGCCAACAATTTGCTTCGCTTCTTCACCCAGACCAGGACCGTAGCCGTAGCCCAGTGCTTCGTAGCTTCCGCCAGTGTTAAAGGAGGAAAACACTTTCATCATCAGGTTGCCGGTCAGACTGTCGGCAACCATCACATCGGGAATGCCTTGCAGCAGATCATTGCCGCGCATCAGCACACCGCCATCGGCACGATCAGACTCGATAAAGTTGATCGCAAAACCATTGTCGTTCAGCTGACGCAGTGCCCGCTCAACCTGTGCCGCACCTTCCACATTCAGAATGCCGACAGTGGGCTGCTGAATACCGGAGGCTTTGGCCAGGGCGATACCGGCAATGGCGTTCTTGACCATGGCGATATTGCGAACGATGTCGCTTGTTCCGGTGGTGGTCGCCAGAATCATCTCGCGACCAATAGCAGGCGTGATCACCTTGCCCACGGTGCTGACACCCAGCGGGAAGCTGTAGTGCAGAGTGACGCAGGCGTCGATCTTGCCTTCTTCCAGTAGTGCTTCCATCACCTGATGGCACTCAAGCAGGTCGGAAGCGGGATGCAGTTCAAAACCACACTCTGCAACGTCACCAATCAGCACCGGCTCGATATCGGCGTACTGTCGTGCAGCCAGAGTGGCCGCGCGCACCAGCTCTTCAGAGCCGTGCTCGCTGCCGACCAGAGTCAGACCGATACGCTTTTTGCGTCCGAAACTGCCACTGGTCAGGCCGTCGGCCATCTCAGTGAAAGCACTGGCCAGGGCTTCATTCAGATTTGCCATGACCATCTCCTTACTGTTGAGCCGCTTTTTCAAGCAGACGTTCAGCGACATCTTTCATCGCTTCCGCTACCAGTTTGCGGGCTTCATTCTTTTCGAAACCAAGGCCATCAAACTCAGCCGCTTGTGCAGTAGAGAGACCCGTGTTCTTTTCGATCAGAATGGAGATGCCGTCGAACTGGTTGGTCATACGACCAAGGAACAGACTGCCCTTGCCCACGACCATAAAGTTGTTGATATCGTTGTGGATGATCGCTTCACGACCGTGGCCCAGGTAAGGCACGCCGGAAGGAATATGACCCTGAGTCAGCACATAGCCGGGAATACCGTGCTTGGCGACAAAGTTCATCAGTTCGCTGCGTTCCAGCTGGCCTTCCATAACCGCCAGGGCAGCGATCATCTTGTAGTTGGCTTCCGGCACGTTACCGGCACCAGCAGGTTTGGTGATCTCGGCGTTCTGCATCTCGGTGGCGAACTTGTCCACGTCGGTGATGATACGGCCGGCACGCTTGAGCGGTGCGGAGATCAGGCTGGTCATAACTGCTTGTGGCGCAGAACCAGTACCGATGGTGTGTCGTCCAACGATATCGGTATTCAGAATGGGGTTAATACCGTCGTTTTCACCGATGATGGTGGCGAAACCGGCGAGACAGTCTTCCAGAACCGGTACATTCTTCTTGATATGGTCACGGCCATTCATGGCCAGCTTGGCCACTGCACCACCGGCAACCACCATAACATTCTTGAATACGCCGCCCTTAACCAGGGCTGCTGCGTGAATCAGAGCGTGAGCAGGTGCTGCACAGAAACCGCGCAGGTCACTACCGGTAGCGTTGACGCAGCCCACCAGTTCACCAATCGCCTTGGCGAAGTTGCCGCCGCCACGCTGGTTGATATCACCGCAGGCCTCTTCGGAACATTCGATGATGTAGTCAACCTGGGAAAGATCCAGACCCTGCTTTTTCAGGTGCAGCGCCGCCAGAACACCGGAGGCTTTTACGCTCAGGTTTTCCAGAATAATGTGGGCGCTGAGGTTTTCATCGTCGTCGTGGGCACGCTTTACGCAACCGATCAGCTCGCCATTAAGCGTCAGTGGTTCAGCAATGTGCTCTTCTACCAGAGCGTGCATTTCAGCAGCGGTCATGGCGCACTTGTTGTCCAGCACGATATGGTTGAACAGCGGATGGATGCTCAGACGCTGATTAGCGTGAGTAATAAATTCTGGGGTCAGTTTGACCAGGTCAAACACATCGGAGTGTTTGAGCAGGGCGAAGAACTCGTCCTGAGGCATGATTTCACCGAAACGACCCTGACGTTCAGCGCCTTCTATCTGGTTTTCATACCAGGGTGCAGCAATACTTTCGAGGGTTTCAGGGAGAATATTACCGACAAAACACTGGTTTGCTGGATAAGCGACAACCTCTTTAAAAGAGCGTTGATGCTGCTTCAGCTCGGAAAGATAAGCCTGGTCATTCGACTTCCGGGCAAACACCTGGGTAGACCCGAAAGGAATAAAATCTGGTGTATGAGCAAGCACATAGCTTGCGCCTTTGATAACAGGGTAGTCCACGGCACGAGCTCCATTTAGTCAGCCGTACAGGAAACAACGTACAAAAAACAAGTCGTTATTTCTGCTGGATCTATGTCTGATTACTGCGGCAATTGAATGAACTATTATAAATATTATTTTTGCCGTAATAATCGCCGGATACAGATCTGGCAATTGCTGCCTGCCGACAGTCCTGCCATTTCTTATCTACCCCATCCGTCACACTGAATCCGCTGTTTATTTGAATAACATTCAAATAAACAGCGGATCGTTCATTGTCGTCTGCCTGGATCAACTTGCATAAAACAGGCTGGTCCCGGACAGACGACAGATGCACAATCTCTCAGAACGAATCATCAAGATTCAGTGCAACTTCCGGGTTAATGGTTATGCTGTTTCCAGATCAAGGAACTTACAGAATTTCTCCCGATATTCCCTGACTTCGGCGATGATTTCATCGATAGGCATAACCATTTCCATCATTCCAACCTGCTCTTCGTAAACGGCCGGATCAACAACGTCCTTGATTTCCGGATCTACGATATGGTGTACTCGAAGTCCCAACGGGACTCCGGCCAACGGACCTGCAAAAGTTGGGTCGCCGTTAGTTACGGTTTCAGCTGCCAGGCCGGATGCTTCGGCCTCTGCGCCACCCAGAATAACGATTACGTTTTCTGGACCGTACTTCTCGGACAATTCCTTGACCCGCTTTTGATTTTCAAGATCCATTGCGCCTGCGCTAGTTCAGACGAAACACTCGGTAGTGCTAAATACCACTTCGGCACCCGCGGTCTTTACACATTCTTCAATGGCAGGACCTGGAACACCGTCGCGATCACCGAGTATTACGACTTTCTTGTCTTTCAGCATGGCTTTCTGACCTGAAGAATCGCAATAAAGCGAACTCGAATAACAATCCCCAAAAAAGGGATCACCCTTTAAAAGCACAGTCATCGACTTATTTATTGCGTTCAATAAAAACGTCGAATCCTGCGGCGGAATAACACTCTTTTCAGAGAACCTTTTCAGAGAATCTTCTCAGCGAAGAACCTTAAAGAGCGTTATCCCTTTTTTAAAAACTTCAAACCTGAAATTTTTAAAATTCTTTGTACCTGTCTCTCCACTCTCGTCTCCACTCTCGCTTATAGATTCCCGCCTGCGCGGGAATGGCGATGGGATGAGGATCAGGCGTACTCTTCTACATACTGCTGAATCGCAGTTTCAATCTGCTGGGCATCCAGCTCTTCACCGGAGAGGTGCTGAATCTTTTCGCCGTTCCGGTAGAACACCATGGAAGGCAGACCCATAACACCCTGGCCCATAGCAACACGACGGTTGCCGGCAATGTTCAGTTTGGTGAACTTGATTTTGTCAGCGTATTTTTCGGACAGTGCCACTACGTCTGGCATCAGTTCCATGCAACGACCGCAGCTTTCGCCCCAGAAGTCGACCATTACTACGCCCTGGAACTCTCTGACTTCCTGGTCGAAATTGTCTTTGCCTACTTCAATCATCTCAATCCCCTCAGTTCTTTAGCCCAAACAGGCATTAACTCAAACAAGTGTTTCAAGTTGATCCGCTGCTGGTGCTTCCAGTCTTGCTGCTGGTACACCCTGGCTAAAGCGAATCACTGTAGGAATCTGGCTGACTTCGTAGCGGTCAGCGATGTTGCGGCTCTTATAGGTGTCCATGGTCACCAGTTTCAAGCCTTTGTCTGCTGCCAGTTTTTCAAGATGTGGCATCAGTTGCAGACTGGCCGGGTCAACCGGGCTCCAGAACATAACCAGAGTGTCGTTGGCGGCATCCAGCACGGAATCTTTCCAGTGCTCTTCTTCCTGGATGTAGCGCTCGGCGGCTACGGCTGCGACAGCGCCATCACCGGCGGCAGTGACGACCTGGCGCAGGAACTTTTCACACACGTCACCGGCTGCATATACGCCGGGCATGGAGGTTTCCTGCTTATTGTCGACTACGATGTAGCCGCCCTTGCTCAGTTCGATAGTGTCTTTCAGGAAGTTAGTCGCTGGTACCGTGCCAACGAACATGAATACACCGTCGCATTCTTGTTCAATAATTTCGCCGGTCTTCAGGTTCTTGATCTTTACACCGTTAACCAGCTCATCGCCGCAGATTTCATCAACGCAGGAGTTCCAGATAAAGGAGATCTTGTCGTTGGCATAGGCTTGTTCTTGTGCTGTGCGGTCAGCATCCAGTACGCCTTCGTCGTGCAATACGACCATACGGACACTGTTTACGAATTTGGTCAGGAAGACAGACTCTTCGACAGCGGTGTTACCGCTACCGACCACGATAATATCGAGGTCTTCATAGAAGTCGGCATCGCAGGTTGCGCAGTAAGAGACGCCTTTGGCAGTAAACTCTTTCTCGCCCTTGATACCCAGAATACGGGGGTTGGCGCCGGTGCCGATAATGACACTCTTGGCCAGCAGGGTTTCGCCATCGCGGGTGGTGATGCGCTTGAGGAAGCCATCACTCTCCATGGCCAGCTCGGTGACCAGGCCACGTTTGAACTCAACACCGAATTTGTCGCAGTGCGCTCTGAACTTGTGCATCAGTTCAGGGCCGGTGGACTCAACAATACCCGGATAGTTTTCCATCTCGGACGTTTTTGCACACTGGCCACCCGTGTTGCTGCTGCTTTCGAGCAGGAGGGTTTTCATCTTGCCGCGTGAGCAATAGACACCAGCTGACAATCCGCCTGCGCCGCCACCGATGATGATGACGTCATAAATCTCTGACATGATCTCTGACACAGTTATACCCCGATCTATTTTATTCAAGTTGTACGGGACTCAAGCCAGACCAGTCCTTGTTTTCTTATAAATTGGTTATCTTGCAACTTGATACATAGATCACTGCAAACCCCCGTCTTATGAGCCGGTCTGTCATCTGGCGAACTGAATAATGCGCCTGTTCAAATCTGTTTTTATTGATCTGAAGCAATAACGGCAACGAACAGGAATTTGCGGTAAACACCCCTCATAAAAATTGTATCTTTCGGCTTATACGCACACACATCGTCAACACCCCGTCGACACCGCGCAACAGCAAACAAAAGCAAACCAGCAGTTACGCTAAAATAGGCTACAACTTTTCATCAGGTAGTGGGTCAAACCTGCAATTCCTATACAATACGTCATATGACGTGTTATACA
>SAMEA5043665__coassemble_13_pt1 | contig 166878 bp, 152 predicted proteins | sample SAMEA5043665__metabat2_low_PE_004 | metagenome-assembled genome bin SAMEA5043665 (sample SAMEA5043665) | Gadus morhua | reverse complement strand
GCATTTCCCGCTCAGGGCTATCTACCCGCTCAGGGCTATCTACCCGCTCAGGGCTGTTTGTCCAAATCCTTTAGGTCGCAGAGAAGACCAACTTCAACGTAGTCTCGTAGCGACCACTTTTCTTTCCCTCGAAATTGACTGAAATCTCCAGATTGGTGGTGGCCTTGTCACAGCTGGCTTTAGCGTCAGCAGGAGTGATTGAGTAGCCAAGATTCGGAAAAACCTGCTCCGTGCCCTTCTCCCCCTCGGCATCCGCCAAATACAGAAGGATGGGAATTTCATCATCACCATCTTTATCTTTACGCACCAGATAAAATGAACCAATGGAAGTGTGGCTCGATAAGATACGCAGCTTTGCATTACCCTTATAGTTTGCTCGAACACAGTAACTCTTGACATCTGAGGCTGAGCCTTTTTCATCGGGACTGAGAACTATATTCCCGGGTTTTCCTACATCAGTTACGCTGATCATACGGTTGAAATCCATAATGATATCAAGAGACCGAGTAACGCTACGCTCTCCCTGAAAACCATCCTCAGCCAATACAACAGCGGCTATTGTCACCAGAGCAGACAACTGCGTGACCAGCAGCCAGCGTATGATCAGCCAGACTCTACTACGCCAGCTACTGCGAGCGTCATTATCCTTCGCCCCTTTGAACTCGGTTTTCATAGATCAATTCCCCTCGTAAATACACCCGTACCATCTCGAGCGCCATGCATTGACACCTCTACTCACAAGAAGGAGAAGGGTGGACTTCCTCGTTTAGATGATAATAAAGCCGATAATGTTCCCCAAAAAGTTAGCCGTACGAACACAACAGTCAGAGATAACAATCAGACACAATAGTCAGGTATAAAAAAACCGCCAGCAGGCGGTTTTCCAAAATGCGAAGAGGCTTACTTAGTGCTGGGCAGATTGTTCCGCCTGACGCTGCAACGCCTGAGCGTACAGAGCATCAAAGTTGACCGGAGCCAGCATCAAAGCAGGGAAGCTGCCACGGGTCACCATGCTGTCTACCGTCTCACGGGCGTAAGGGAACAGCAGGTTCGGGCAGAAAGCACCCAGGGTGTGATGCAGCTCGGCATCCTGCAGGTTGCGCGCCAGGAAGATACCCGCCTGGTGTACCTCAACAACGAAGGAGGTCTCCTCGTTCTGGATAACGGTTGCCGTCAGGGTCAGAACAACTTCATACAGTCCTTCTTCAGCAGACAGCGCCGTGTGGGTCGTGTTCATGTCCAGCTTAACTTCTGGCTGCCACTGGCTTCGGAAGATTTCAGGGGCCTTGGGAGATTCAAAGGAGGCATCCTTCAAATAGATGCGCTGCAGAGCAAATTGAGGCTGCTGTTCCTGATTTTGTGTTTCTTGTGTTTCAGCGTTTTGAGAGTCAGACATTCTCGATTCCTTAAACAAATTGATCCCGCATAGGACGTCAGCACCCGAACCGGAAAGTTCCAGTACCGTCAAACATACTCACACTTATGACCACTCAGGAGTCACTTGGTTCAGAAGTGCCCGCAAGCAGCGGATCCAACAGGCCCTGACCGTCCAGAACATGCAGGTCGTCACAACCACCAACATGGGTGTTACCGATCCAGATCTGCGGCACAGAGCTTCTACCCGCCTTTTCTGCCATGGTTTTACGCACCTGGGGCTGATCATCAACAGAGATCACAGTTACGGGTACGCCCTTCTGAGCCAGCAGCGCCAAGGCACGCTGGCAGTAAGGACAGAATTTGGAACTGTAGACTACGACATCCTGCATGACTGTATCCATTCACTGTATTTTATTGCTAATCAGTTTTTCACCAGCGGCAGACTCTCGCCCTGCCAGGTACCAATGCCGCCACTCAGACGTACGACATTTTCAAAACCGGCCTCTCTCAGCTGTCTGCCGACGCTACCGGCGTGCTGCCCCATGGCATCAACCAGAATCACCGGCACGGACTTGTGCTTGTCCAGCTCACCGATGCGGGATTTCAGACTGGCATAAGGGATATTGAGAGAGCCGGTAATGCTGCCGCGATTGAACTCTTTCTTGTCGCGCAGATCAACGACAACGGCATTTTCCTGATTCATCAGACGGGTCAATTCCCCGGTGCCAATACTCTGTCCGCCTCTGCGCTTCTCGGTAATGATCAGCAGGATTAGCAGGACGGCAAAACCCCCACTCAGCAGAGGGTGATTAAAGATAAACTCTATGATTTGTTCCATTGTGCGCTTCAGCAACCGAACTCAATTACAATTGGCTGCAAGTATACAGACTGAAAAAACTATTTCACCCTTCACCGATGCACATTGGAATTGAAGATGAGGCAGGCTGTTGCTATAGATCAACGATCTGATAAAAAACAGAGGGTTAGCAACAGAGCTAACCGCCCTCAACAATGGAGTTAAAAGGACTTAACAGCTAGAATTGCCCCCACCGTTTTTTCAGGATTTAACGCAACCCATGAGCAAGCGTACAACGACTGCCCTGATCATTCTCGACGGCTGGGGCCACCGTGAAAACTCCGACTCCAACGCCATTCTTGCCGCCAATACTCCGAACATGGATCGCATGTGGGCGAACAATCCCCATGCCCTGATCTCCGGCTCCGGTGGCGATGTTGGTCTGCCTGATGGCCAGATGGGCAATAGTGAAGTTGGCCATATGAACCTGGGCGCTGGTCGTGTGGTTTATCAGGACCTGACCCGTGTCACCAAAGCCATTCGTGATGGCGAGTTCCAGCAGAACCCTGAACTGGTGAAGGCTGTTGATGCCGCCATCAGCAACGGCAAAGCCGTACACCTGATGGGCCTGCTCTCTCCCGGCGGCGTTCACTCCCATGAAGACCACATTCTGGCGATGGCGGAAATGGCCGCAGCCCGTGGTGCCAAAGAAGTTTATGTGCACGCCTTTCTGGATGGCCGTGATACGCCTCCTCGCAGCGCCGAACCTTCCCTGACCAAAACTGATGCCCTGCTAACCGGGCTGGGTGTTGGCCGTGTCGCCAGCATCATCGGCCGTTACTACGCCATGGACCGTGACCAGCGCTGGGATCGTGTTGAGCTGGCCTGGGATCTGCTGACCGCCGGCAAGGGTGAGTTCACCGCCAAAACGGCGGCTGAAGCACTGGAAGCCGCTTACGCCCGCAATGAAAACGACGAATTCGTTAAACCAACCATTATTGTTCCCGAAGGCAAAAAGCCTGCGTTCGTCGCCGATGGCGATGCGCTGATCTTTATGAACTTCCGTGCCGACCGCGCCCGTCAGCTGGCTAACGTCTTTACCGACAAGAGCTTCCACGGCTTTGAACTGAAGCAGCGCCCGGAACTGGCCTCTTTCGTGACCCTGACCCGCTACGCCGACAGTATTGACGCGCCTTGTGCCTTCTCACCCGCCACACTGACTAACACTCTTGGCGAGTACATGGAGACGCTGAACAAGACCCAACTGCGTATCGCAGAAACGGAAAAGTACGCCCACGTGACGTTCTTTTTCAGCGGCGGCCGCGAAGAGCCATGGTCCGGTGAAGCCCGCATTCTGGTCAACTCGCCCAATGTTGCCACCTACGACCTGCAGCCAGAGATGAGCGCACCGGAACTGACCGACAAGCTGATCGCAGCTATCGAGAGCGGTGAATATGATCTGGTGATCTGCAACTACGCCAACGGTGACATGGTCGGCCATACCGGCGTCTTCGACGCAGCGGTTAAGGCCATCGAGTGCGTGGACACGTGCATGGGCCGCGTGGTTGCCGCTCTGGAAGCCAACGGCAGTCAGTGTCTGATCACCGCCGACCACGGCAACGCCGAGCAGATGATGGACAACCAGACCGGTCAGGCACACACCGCCCACACCTGTGAGCGGGTTCCCCTGATCTATGCCGGTTCAAAAGAGATCAAACTGAAGGATGGCCTGCTGTCTGATATCGCACCCACTATTCTGAGCCTGATGGAGCTGCCTCAGCCGGAAGAAATGACCGGTAACAACCTCGTTATCTCAATCTGAGTCTCTTCACCATGGAAGTACTGCCTCCCTTGTTCGAAATCGGCAGCACCTTTTCATGGCTGTTTGTTATCTCTACGAATGCCTGGCCTGTCCAGGCATTCGTTTCTGGGTATTTGACCCAATAAAAAATGACAAAAAACGTCCATACTGAAAACTTATTGACAACGTAGATGGACCTATCATGTATTCGAAAGGAAAGTCATTATCCATACGTGACACTTTTACAGGATCTTTTACAGGATCGTTCCGGTATTGTCTGGGTAGAAGAACCATGCAGCACTTTTTGACTATTCTACCGCAGGTAAACCCTCCCAGACTGATCGCTTTTGGCACAGTTCTTCCCGTGCTTCTGGTCATGCTCCTGACCTCTTTGCCAGCCTCGGCACAAAACCTGCCAAACCGCGGTAGTGGTGACGCCACGCGCCTTGAGGAGGTACAGCAGGATATTGAGAAGCTCCGCGAGCTTCTGAAAAAGATCCGCAAGGAGCGCAGTACGATTGAGACTCGGTTAGAAAATACCGAAAAAGAGATCAGCAATGTTCAAAAGAACTTGAAAAATACTGAGACTGAATTAAAAAAAGCGAAGGCAACTGAAAAACAGCAAGAAACCATGCGCAAAAAGCTGAAGGAAGATCTGATCATTAAGCAGCAAGATGTCTCCCAGGTGCTCAAAGCGGCCTATCTGGCAGGACAAAGCCCCTACCTTAAACTGATTTTAAATCAGGAGGACCCTGCCCTCACCGGTCGCATGCTGGCTTACTACGATCACTTTGTCGATATTCAGGCCGACCGACTCAAAGACCTGAACGAAGCTAACCGCAAGCTCGATATAGTCGAACTACAGCTGACAAAAACCAACCAGCGCATCGAGGCTCGCCGCCAACACCTCACCCAACAGCAGGATCGGTACAAAGCCATAAAAAAGAGTCGACAAAAGACCCTTACCAAACTAAACCTGCAAGCTGAAGAGAGCAGCGGACGCATAAACAGGCTAAAAACAGAACAGAAAGATCTGCTGCAACTGCTGTCATTTATTATGCCTCTTACTGATACTTCCACCATTGACCAGCCCTTCAACAAAGCGCGGGGCAAGCTCCGCTGGCCGCTCAAGGGTAAAATCCAGCACTTCTATGGAGAGCAGCGGGAAGATACCCGCCTGACCTGGAACGGCATATTTATTCAAGCACTGGCCGGTACTCCGGTGACAGCGCCCTATCATGGTCGCGTTGTTTTTTCAGATTGGATGAAAAGTTATGGCCAGCTACTCATCATTGATCACGGTAATGGCTACATGACCCTCTACGCCCACAATCAAGAACTATTAAAAACGGAAGGTGATTGGGTGCTACCCGGCGAACAAATTGCCCTGACAGGCGACAGTGGAGGTCAATCACAAGCAGGACTCTATTTTGAAATCCGCCATGAAGGCAGACCCTCGGACCCTTCTGCGTGGCTGGTAGCCTCCAGTTAAATCCTCGGGATATACTGAACCCACAACCTAAAACGCCTTACAGGATTCGTTTTCAGCAGGAGCATTTCATGGCCATCCGCCCGACATCTCTATTCTGCACCGTGATGGCATCCTTTGCCCTTGCCCCCTGCAGCCAATCGATTTTGGCAGAAAGTACAGCGAGTACAGCGAGTACAGAGACAACCCAGCACATTTCCACCCCCCCCACTCAATACGAGAAGGGACCTTTGCCTCTGGACGACCTGCGCGCCTTCACTGAGGTTCTTCAGCGTATCAAGAGCTCTTATGTCGAACCCATCGACGACAAAAGTCTGCTGGAAAACGCCATTCGCGGCATGCTCGATAACCTCGACCCCCATTCCGCCTACCTCAAGAAAGAAGACTACAAAGATCTTGAAGAGAGCACCTCTGGCGAATTTGGCGGACTGGGTATCGAAGTAAGTGGTGAAGATGGTCTGATCAAAGTGATCACCCCCATCGACGGCACACCCGCGCACAGTGCCGGCATCAAAGCGGGAGACCTGATTATTGAATTAAACGACACACCCATTCGAGGGCTGGGTCTGAAAAAGTCGGTTGAACTGATGCGAGGCCCAGCCGGCGAACCTATCACCCTGACCATCATTCGAGAAGATGCTCCCGGCCCATTGGAAATCACCGTTGTTCGAGAGATTATCAAGGTCAACAGCGTTCGCCACCTGATGCTGGAAAAAGGGCTAGGCTACATTCGCATCAGCCAGTTCCAGGTCGATACCGGCAAAGAGGTCCAGAGTGCGCTCAACGAAATGCGTAACAAGGATAAACTCAACGGTGTGATTCTTGACTTGCGGAATAATCCCGGAGGCGTTTTACAAGCGGCGGTGGAAGTCTCTGACCTATTTCTGAAGAATGGGCTGATCGTTTACACCAAGGGTCGTATAACCAACTCCAATTACAATTACAATGCCACTAAAAACGATCCATCCCTTGGTGTACCGCTAGTGGTTATGATCAATGGCGGCTCGGCTTCGGCCTCGGAGATTGTCGCCGGAGCCCTGCAAGACCATCGCCGTGGCATCGTCGTTGGTACCAAAAGTTTTGGCAAGGGTTCGGTTCAAACAGTGCTTCCCCTCAGTACCGATAGTGAACGGGGACTGAAATTGACCACCGCCCTCTATTACACCCCCAACGGTCGCTCTATTCAGGCCGAAGGTATCGTTCCGGATATCACCGTTGACAACATCAGCATAACCCTGGTCAAAGAGAGTGGCGGCTACCGGGAGGCCAATCTTCAAAACCATCTGGATAATAGCGCTGGGGAGGCCACGTCCAAAAATGATAATAAAGGCGCTGATAACGATCTCGACAATAGCCCGGCAGTGACCGATTACCAGCTGCACCAGGCATTGAACATCCTTAAGAGTCTGCACCTGTATAATCAGCAGTTTGGCATTGGGCAGAATATGGCTACGCCACCAGACACGATAAAGCCGCAATAATACGGAAGAGCGTTCTATGCTGAAAACTGGGGAACTCTTTTCAGGGATGAAGCATGCGTTGCCAGGGATGCAAAAAACCTGTAATCGGACAATACATTCGTTACAAGGGCCAGCCCTGGCATCCGGCCTGTTTCCGGAAAGCCTTTGTCCCCAACTGTATTGTCTGCCAAAAACCACTGACCAGCCGTTACCTGCAGGACTACTGGGGTAATCGTTACTGTATCAGCCATCAACATTACGCCACCTGTACCAGTTGCAGCCGCATTGTCTGCGGCCCTGTTACAGGTGGCGGAATGCGCTTCCCTGATGGTCTGACCATCTGCAACCTCTGCACAACCACCGGCGTAACCACAAACAATCGTGCAGCGCAGCTGGGCATTGAGATGCGGGTAACTCTCAAGACATTGGGGCTCAACCTGTTTCAGGCCAACACCCCCATCCGTCTGGCGGACCGGGATGAACTGCACCGAAATAGCCGACACGATAATCACGATGAACACCCACTGCTGGGGCTGGCTATCTGGAGCACATCTTACGCCGGCAAACGTATTGTTGGACGACAGTTTGAAAAAATACTGGTGCAGTCCAATCTGCCGGAAAACCACTTTCGCACAGTCGTTATTCACGAACTGACCCATGCCTGGTTTTTCTATAACAATCCAAAGGGCATTCCGCTGCCACTGCAGGTCGAAGAGGGTATCTGTGTACTGGTCGAATACCTTTGGCTGAAAACACAGAACACAGACGACGCCCGCTATCGAATGAAAATCATTGAGGCTTGCGAAGACTCAATATACGGCGGAGGTTTCCAGAAGGCACTGACAGCCAAACGCTACCTCAAACTCAGCTCCCTCTGTCGTTATGTTTTGGAGAACCAAAAATTTCCATCACGTTTGGCGGCATTTTTTTATGACTGACTTGCCTGCACCGGATGGAACATAATCTGTTAAGGTGACTCATGAAACGCCATTGCCATTATAATTCGCACACATCAGGATCGCTCTTATGTCCGACAGCCACCCTCTTCTTCTTTACATCCACGGATTCAACAGCTCGCCCCAATCCCGTAAATGTATCGAGCTGGGTGAATATCTCACGCAGAAGAGCATTCCTTGCGAATACCGGATACCGGAGCTGGACCAGTGGCCGGGAGAAAATGCCAAAAACCTCTACACCGTCGCCAGTAAAGCACTGAAAACCCGCCCCGTATTTATCATCGGTAGCTCGTTAGGAGGCTACTATGGCACATGGCTGATGGAACGATTATTAGAGAGTCAGCCCGCTTTTCCGGTCAAGCTGGTGCTGATCAACCCTGCTGTACGCCCCTACAAACTGTTTCATCGCCATCTTGGCCCTCAAAAAAACCATTACAATGGCAAAGAGTATGAGCTGACCCTGGAGCATATCGAGCAGTTAAAACGTCTGAAAGTACCGATTTTGCACCGCCCCGATAACATTCTGCTGCTGGCACAAACCGGTGATGAAACACTGGATTATCGGGAAGCCGTTGTACGCTATCAGGAGTGTCCCCAGCGCATCGATGAAGGTGGCAATCACAGCTATGAAGGCTTTGTAGAAACCATCCCTGTGATTCTTGGCTTTTTCAGTCCGTTACTGGTGCCGGCCTGAATGTTTAAGTCCGAAAGCTATTTCTTCTTGATTCGGTGCTTCTGAATTATTTTAACTCTGTCGCTAAAAATGCTGATACCGCTTCCTGTCGCCTCTGGCGGGAGGCATTTTTAATGGGGGCCTTAATGGTTCGAGAGCATCGGCAGAAGATGCTGCTCCCGGTTTTAATGATGTTTTCATAACGATGTGTAGACTCCTGTTCGGACCGGCGCCTTTTAGACAGTCATCCATGCCCATTGCCCCCTCATTACTTGCTATTGTTAGTTCTCCTGAGCCCATTGTCCGCAAGGCCATCGCCATGACTACAAACTTTAAGATCCAGCCTCTTGTGTTTTGACGAGCCATTTGAATAAACCCTCCAAGGCGATTTACACTTGAACAGTTAACAATTTATTCGCCATTTTCTGGTCAGCCTACTCCATGAAGAGAACCATGCAGAACGAATACAACGCCGAAGCCATTGAGGTTCTGTCCGGCCTTGACCCGGTGCGCAAGCGCCCTGGCATGTACACCGACACCACCCGCCCCAATCATCTGGCCCAGGAGGTGATTGATAACAGTGTCGATGAAGCGCTGGCCGGGCACGCCACCGAGTTCAAGGTCATTCTGCACCCGGATAACTCTCTTGAGGTCATAGACAACGGCCGTGGTATGCCGGTCGATATTCATCCGCAACACAAGGTTTCCGGTGTTGAGCTGATCCTCACCCGGCTCCATGCCGGCGGTAAGTTCTCCAACAAAAACTATCAGTTTTCTGGAGGTCTGCACGGTGTTGGTATCTCGGTCGTCAATGCCCTCTCTACCAAATTAGACATTCACATTCGTCGTGGTGGCGAGGTGTATCACATTAGCTTTGCCAACGGTTACAAAGCGTCCGAACTAGAAGTGGTCGATACCTGTGGTAAACGCAACACCGGAACCACCGTGCGCTTTTGGCCCAATGCCAGTTATTTTGACTCTTCAAAATTTTCCGTACTTCGCCTGAAACATGTGTTGCGCGCCAAAGCCGTACTCTGCCCCGGCTTGAAGGTGACCTTTCAGGAGGTCGGTGGTGAGACGGAAGTGTGGTACTACCAGGATGGCCTGCGAGACTATCTGGAAGGTGCCGTACGTGGTTATGAACTGCTACCGTCGGAAGCTTTTACTGGTGATATCAGCGGTGAACAAGAGGCGGTAGACTGGGCCGTCATCTGGCTGCCGGAGGGCGGTGAGCTGATTACCGAATCCTACGTCAACCTGATCCCTACCGCCCAGGGTGGTACCCATGTCAACGGTTTCCGTACCGGTCTGCTGGAAGCGATGCGGGAGTTCTGCGAATTCCGCAGCCTGTTACCTCGCGGTGTAAAGCTGGCTCCTGATGATATCTGGGAACGCTGCGCCTATGTGCTCTCCACCAAACTGGCAGACCCACAGTTCTCTGGCCAGACCAAAGAACGGCTCTCTTCCCGCGAATGCGCTGCGTTTGTCTCCGGTGTAGTAAAAGACTCTTTCAGTTTATGGTTGAACCAACACACCGATATGGCTGAAGCCCTTGCCGACCTGTGCATATCAACGGCACAACGTCGTATGCGTAAGTCGAAAAAGGTGATCCGCAAGAAGATCACCCAGGGGCCTGCTCTGCCTGGTAAACTGGCCGACTGCACCAGTCAGGATCTCAACCTGACCGAAATTTTCCTTGTGGAAGGTGATTCCGCCGGCGGTTCCGCCAAACAGGCACGGGATCGGGCCCATCAGGCGATCATGCCCCTGCGCGGCAAGATCCTGAACACCTGGGAGGTAGACTCCTCCGAAGTTCTGGCCTCACAGGAGATACACGACATCTCCGTAGCATTGGGTGTCGATCCCGGTTCTGATGATCTGGGAGGGCTACGCTACGGCAAGGTCTGCATCCTCGCTGATGCCGACTCCGACGGTCTGCACATCGCCACCCTGCTCTGTGCCCTGTTTGTTCAGCATTTTCCTGCTCTGGTAAAAGAGGGTCACATCTACGTCGCCATGCCACCGCTGTACCGGATCGATATCGGCAAAGAGGTGTTTTACGCCCTCGATGAAAGTGAAAAGAACGGCATCCTCGATCGCATCAAGGCAGAAAAGAAAAAGGGCAAGGTTAACGTACAGCGTTTCAAAGGTCTGGGTGAGATGAACCCACTTCAGCTTCGGGAAACGACTATGTCGGCAGACACTCGTCGCTTAATCCAGCTCACCATTGAAGATGCGCTTATTACACGTCAGACGCTTGATATGCTGCTGGCAAAAAAGCGGGCTGGGGATAGGAAGGAGTGGTTGGAGAGTAAGGGGAATTTGGTGGAGATTGGTTGATGGTGATTTTTTAAGTAAAGATTGTCATTTTTTAAATGTAGTGTGTCATAAAATTCAAGAAGAGTTTGGCACACTCTCAATTTGATGTTGCGTTGCAAAATTCAGAGTAAACAAAAAGTCAACCTTCCCCAGACGCAATTATGCTGCCAGAGAGTAGAAATACTTCCACGGTGCTATTGACCCCAAATCTGAGCATGTAAATAATTCTGTGTAAACACCCCACAAATTTATTTACAAACTCAAATTTTCCATAACCCCAAAGCCCACTGTGTCACCATGAATAAAAAAGCTTACAGGAATAAATAACGCAATAATTCATAAAATACTTTTTGCACTTGCTTACGATTTTTCAGAACAAAACAGCAAGCCATCAAAGCGTAGTAATTCGTATCTGATCTGGCAATACAAATGACAAGGATACAGTATATATCAGATCAGATAGCGACTTCTACGATTTAGATCCAGACCTAATCTTTTACAATTTAGCTGTGAATTTTTTGCTGGTGTAATTTCTTATACCGTATTTCATCCTGCAACCACTCAGTCAACATTAGAACCTCAGCAACCTTTGTTCTTAAGTTAAATATTTTTTGGTTGGCATAGTAATATTCATCTCCTGTCATCTGGCATGTTAATATGCCTAGTGCATATTGATTTTTTTATTTGTAGCAAAATTATCATTATTACTTGAGTTTGTTGGGTTGCTTTTACTTCTTGAACTTGTTGATCTACCAATAAGTATTTGCTTTGCTTTATCTGCTGTGCAAGCAAATAACTCCCTATCAGGATGAACTTTTGAATTCACACGATAATCTGCAAGTAGATTGTGAGCTTTTCTTTCAAGCTCTCTAGCATCTAAGCCTGATCTTGATTTGAATTTTGTATGCACCTGCCAGTTTCTACAACCAAAATTATTACCATACAACGATTTATTTAATTCATTTACCCTACGGCTTGGATCATTGCTGTAGCCAACTTTGATTATTGCCGGATTTTGAGAGTTACTCATTATGTATACGTACGACATATATATTCTTGTATATTTTTGGATCAGGGCAATCTAGCTAAATTACCATGGTTCGTGTTTAGTAGATAAATATCTACTCTATAAAACTCCATCACGCATTCGCGACAAGTACGTATACCAATGCTAATGCCTGCATAATGGGCACCGAAGGCATCCCTGCTTGATACACTTGTTAAAATTCACGATAGTGGGTCAAATATATGCTCTGCGCCTCTGGTGGCCTTGGTCTTCAAGGGCTGAACACAGGGAAAACACACATTTGACCCACTACCGATCAAACGTTTAGCCAGAAAAACCATCTGTTTTTCCAAGCTGGAAAAAATGTACGATATCGTCATCGGATTGCTGATCAACAAGGTCGAGTTTGGGAGGGATATTTATGCCACAACACAGATTTGACCCACTACTTTCCGGTTCACCCCTGGGCGACTGCGCACTACTGATTACTTTTGGGAGTGGGATCAGTGACACGGTCAATGATCGTGTTTACCAGGCAGCCGACCTGATCAACCGGGCCCGGATTCCGGCGGTGCGGGAACTTGTGCCGGCCTTTACCACCCTGACTGTGCATTACGATCCCTGCCAGATGACCTATGACCTATTGTGGGCTGAGCTTGAACAGTGTCTCTGTCATCTTGCCGTCGGAATCAATAAGTCTGCCAGAGTCGTCGAAATCCCTGTTTGCTATGATGCCGCCTTTGCGCCCGATCTGGCAGAGGTCGCTGACTATTGCGGTCTGACCACCAGGGAGGTGATACAGCGCCATTGTCAGGCTGAGTACCGGGTTTATTTTCTCGGATTCTCGCCGGGGTTTCCCTACCTTGGCGGTATGGATCCCGGTATCAGTTGTCCGAGAAGAGACTCACCCCGTTTGGAGATTCCAGCCGGTTCCGTCGGTATAGCCGACAGCCAGACCGGCATATACCCTCTGGAAACTCCGGGCGGCTGGCAACTGATAGGCAGAACACCCCTCACGCTGATCAATCTCAATGATCCACAGCCCACCCTGCTGCAACCGAGGGACCAGATTCGCTTCAAGGCGATCAGCCGCAGCGCGTATGAACACTGGGAGAACGATAAATGTCAGTGACTGTTGAAGATGGCGGCATACTCACCACCGTACAGGATATGGGTCGTACCGGCTTTCGCCACCTGGGAATGCCAGTCTGCGGCGCGATGGATCCCCTGGCCGCCCGTGTGGCAAATCTGGTGCTCTCGAATACCCCGTCAGCACCGTTACTGGAATACACGCTGGTTGGCCCAACTCTCCTTTTTAACGCTGATACCGTTATCTGCCTGACAGGCGCAGAGGTAAACGCCACACTCAACAATCAACCGGTGGGATATTACCAACCCATTGTCGTGCAGACTGGTCAGACACTGAAGATCGGACAGGTTCGTCAAGGCTGCCGTGGTTACCTGGCATTAAAAGGCGGGCTCCACGCCGACAGCCTCATGGGAAGCGCAAGTACTTATCTGCGGGCCGGTATAGGCGGCCACCAAGGTCGCTCTCTGACAGCGGGCGACAACCTGTCATTTACCCCTTGTCGTCTTTCTACCGCTATAAGCATGGACTGGTCACCAGACCACGACTTAATGCACGATCCCACCCCCCGGCCCGTGAGGGTCTTGCCCACGCAACTCACCGAAAGTTTCTCGGACGAAGGCTGGCAGCGTTTCTTCAGCCAGCCTTTTGTCATCGACAAAGCCTCCGACCGCATGGGCTACCGGCTGACCGGTTCCACGATTCTATGGCGCGACAGGATAGAACAACTGACCCAGGGCGTCACCGTTGGCACCGTGCAGGTTCCCCGCGACGGGCATCCGATTATCCTGATGGCCGACAGCCAGCCCACCGGCGGGTATCCCATGATGGGGCAGGTGATCCGTGTAGATATTCCCCGGTTAGCCCAGATGAAACCTGGCGACAGCCTGAACTTTGAACCTGTTGACCTGCCCTGGGCCCAGTCATTACTGATAGAACAGGAACAGAACCTGCAGCGTTTCAGTATTGCAGCCGCTTATAAATGGAAGGATGTCATCTATGCATAAAACACTGGATATAAACTGTGATCTGGGGGAAGGCGCTGGCAACGACAAGGCTATCATGTCGTATATCAGCTCAGGGAATATTGCCTGCGGTTTTCATGCCGGCGATCCGGTCCTGATGGCGGAAACTGTGAGACTGGCCCTGGCACACAACGTTGCGATTGGTGCGCATCCGGGTTTTCCGGACAAGCCGGGATTTGGACGTCGGGAGATGTCTATCCCCCTGACCGACATTCGTCAGCAGTTGCTCTACCAGGTGGGTGCGCTGATAGCGATTGCCCGTGGGGAAGGGGGTAAATTACACCATGTCAAACCCCATGGAGCCCTGTATAACATGGCAGCCCGTGACCCGGCTATGGCCCTGACGATCGCTCGGGCTATAGCGGACCTTGACGCTGATTTGGTGCTGGTCGGACTGGCTGGCAGTGAACTGGTCAGGGCCGGGAGCATCCTGGGTCTTCGGGTGGCCCATGAAATATTCGCGGACCGCACCTACCAGAGTAATGGACTGCTGACACCCCGCGACCAGCCTGACGCCCTGATTAACAATGAGGAACAGGCTTTGGCACAAATACACGAAATGGTTGTTCATCGTCGTATCAAAACCACTGGGGGAGATACCGTACCGGTACAGGCTGACACCCTGTGCCTGCATGGTGATGGTGCTCATGCCCTGTCGTTTGCCAGGGCGACCCATGAATTTCTGACCCGGCACCACGTTAAAATTCAACCGTTATTCATATCAAAAAGATAAAAATTTCTGTGACAAAACTGACAGTGTCAAACTACTTCAGGCACTCAGGGATAGTGAACCATTCGCCGCTAACCATTCGCCGCTAACCATTCGCCGCCAACCATTCGCCGCTAAAGGAGTGAAGCTTCCGATACTGAACAACTACCGTAATCGTTGTTAGGTGCTACGGCTTAATTAAGGCGACAACTATGGTGGCACAGGGGGGGTCTGAATTTTCTGGCTGTCCTTTTTTCTCGTTTGTTCTCGGTCCTTTTTTCTCGGTACATGCCTGTGGCGCGAAGGACGGGCAATAAAAAACCCCAACTGATAACAGTTGGGGTTTCGTATTTGGTGGAGGCGGGGGGATTTGAACCCCCGTCCGCCAGCACTCTGCCCTTGGCTCTACATGCTTAGATCCGCCTTTATTTTAGACCTGCAACGACCCAGCGGTCGGGATGAAGCAGGGCGAGCCTGTTAGGTTTTAACCGATCAAAGCCAGGCGCAGATCACGGCGAGTCTGTCTGCGATGACGGTCTGAATACCTCCCGACAGACGGGGCGGATAGACCGGACGAGCGTTACTGTTTAGGTAACTGTTTACGCAGCGATAGACTCAACCATTACTGGCTTAGCAACTGCTACGAAGTTCTCGTCGTTAGCTGATTTTTTGGCAGCTAATAAATAGCAATCGTTGATTTACGAGATCGACTACCGCCTCTCGGCATGCACCTTGGGGTTCGTCACCGTCGTCGAATCCTGATCGCCCCCATCACCAAGTTTTAGTGCATAACTTCTCTGTTGGCAAGGTTTTTATGATTACAATAGCTGACAACCCAGTTCCATAGTCATGGTATGGCTCTGTTGCGGGAGAACTTCGCGACGGTCATCTGCGGTGTTTGTGGTCTCCACACAGAACATTTTCAGGTACTCATCGTTCTGAAAACTGCTCAGACGTTGCGCTTTCTCAACCCACGGGTTCCACACCACCAGGGATTGACTGCCGCTGCGGCTCATATAAATATCTGGATGTCCCAGACCGCTGAAATGAACCGGCTGACCTTCATCCAGAACTTCCCAGTCAATCTCCCGGTCAAAGCAGAAATCATCGGTCATCGTATCGCGCAGGCCGGTGAGTGAGTCGATAGTGGTCATACCATCAAAACCATGCAGACGCACATTTTCGACAGCGTCACAGGCAAAGTAGGTATGCAAAGCCTGGCTGATGGCAATCGGTCGGGCGTTGTCCAGATTGGTGGTGGTGAGCGCGACCTTCAAGGTCATACCTACGCTGACCAGCAGCTCCACCCGGGTCGCATAAGGGAAAAACGGGGTGCCGCCGTCTGTCTCTGTCCAGAAGCAGATATCGGTGCGCTCGGCACTGTCGCTGACAATCTCCCACTGCCACTCGGTGTTACGCACCAAACCGTGGGCGGGCGCAGAAGACTCTTCAGGATGAGAACCAAACCACGGCCAGCACACCGGAATACCACCCCGAATAGGGGAGCCGGTTTTGAAGGGTTCATCCTTAGAGACAAACAACACAGGTGAGGCATTAGCCGCGCAGTACTCAAAAATATGCGCGCCCTGAATGGCGATACTGGCGCTGGCGGCAGCATTTTTAATACGCAGGACGGAGAGTTCGTTCACATGCTCCAGGGTGACATGTGCCGAGATGGCGAATGCAGACATAATGATCCCTTGGTTAATCGGATACAGACTAAAAAACACCCCGTTCACGGGGAGAACCGGTTTATAAAATATTCCGGGGGAAAGAGAAACCCATCTATCTATTGACTGCAAACTGATGCCAACCGATTTCACGATTTCCCAGGACGATCCGGTATCGGTCTGCGCTCATGAATCAAATGTCGAATAGCCCTCAGCGGGTGCCTGAAGATCATGCGAGGGCCACCATAAGCCATAATCTTTCTGGCTTTCTCCTTCCTATCTTTCTTGTAGCAATGAATAGGGCAGGCTCGACAGGTCGGCTTGATCTGACCGTAGGGGCACTTGCTTAGCCGAAATTCGGCAAAGGCGATAAACTCACGACACTCTTCACACAGATTGTCGGTTTTCTCTGCATTGTGATGATGATCCCGGCAATAGATTTGGGTCACAACGACGATGGTCTTGTACTCACTGAGCAAATTTCCGGTCAGTGGTTCTACGCTCTTTTTCACTTACTGTAATCCAGCAGCTCCTAAAAACTGACCGCTGCTGACATTTATTGAGTCGGTAGCGGTCAGCCCACACACACATCTTTTACGAACAAAGCCTGCACGAACAAAGCCTGCACGAACAAAGCCTGCAAGAGCAAAGTTACATAAAGTCCCACTTAACGCTGACAGAGAAGTTGCGACCGGGTTGAGTATAGCGGTCGAGGCCGGCGTAGTTTTCGGTCAGACCGCGGACATCATTCCAGTGCCGGTATTTTTTATCTAAAGCGTTGAAGAGGCCGGCGGTGATGGTGACATCTTTGCGTGGCTTGTAGTAGCCGGACAGGTCTACAAGACCATAGCCTGATGTTGCGAACTGATTACCGGTGGCGTTGGTGCTGCCCAGGTCGGCTTCCTTATCCAGGTTGGAAATATCTTTTTTCTTTTTGCTGGCGACCAGTGTCCAGGTCAGTTCTGAACCCCAGACACCGCTTGGGGCGTCATAACCCAGAGCAAGAACAGCTTTAAGTGGAGCTACACTGTTAAGCGGTTCATCGGTATACAATTTGTAATCGCTAACCACATCACCGCGACCGCGGCTCATAGCAATGGCGGCATTAAAGCGGGTGCCACCGGGAGCATTAAAGGCTTCGTCCAGCAACAATTGACCTTTAAACTCAATACCTTCAATGGTGGCTTTACTCAGGTTCTGGTACTGGAAATGCATGGGTCTGCCGTCACCATCATTAATGCCCTTCAGCTGAATCTGCTCGATAAAGTTGGTGTAATCGTTATAGAAGGCCGTGATTTCCATGCTGCCCAGATGGTTACTGGCTCGCAGACCCAGCTCCCAGGAGTCACTCTTTTCCGGTTCCAGATTCGGATTGGGCATAACGTGCACTGGTGCGCCATAGGGAAGTTCTTCAAAGTACATGGCGAACAGATCAGGAGTACTGAAACCCTGACTGTATTGGGCAAAGGTTGACCAGGTGTCGTTGATCTCATAAACCGCACCGATGCGGGTGGTCCAACTATCGTAGCTGTGATCCTTAACCTCTTTTTTATAATACTGGTCGGACTTTGATGAGACTTCAAAACGGTCATAACGCAACCCAGGGGTCAGAATCAAGCGGTTGTTCAGCAGGCTAAATTCATCCTGAACAAACATGCTAGACTGGCTGGTGCTTGCCACAGGTGCATAGCGGGTGGTTTTAACCCCCACCGGATTACTTGGAGTTCCAGGACCGCTGATTGTTCCTGCGACCAGAGTATGGGTCTTGTTGAGGTTGTTCTGCTCTCTATCTTCGTAGCTTACGCCATAGGTGAGCAGATGATCCGTATCTGCCAGAGAGAAGTATTTATTCAGAGTGGCATCAAACTGAACACTGGTCTCTTCATAGGTGTAATCTTTCAGGCGTTCATAGTGAACAAGAGAGGTTGTCGGTTTAGGAAAAGGAACCAACTCCCAAGAGGTTTCTTTTACATTAACATCGTCGTAGGTTTTCTGGTGGGATTTGCTTTTCTGCCAATTCAGCGTCCAACGCATTTCATCAAAAGCAATAGTTCTGGCACTCCACTCATGAAATATTCCTAAACGCTTACGTTCACTGGCATCATCCGCTCTGCTGCTGTTATAGGTTGTACTGCCTAAGGTATCGTTTTTGAGCGAGAGAGTCTCATTTTCGGACTCACCATCCTGCCACTCGCCAGTCACACCGATACGGTGCTGGTCATTGATCTGGTATTGAATTTTACCCAACAGGCTGTTGCTGTCGTAGGAACCGGGATCGGCTGCGCCACGGCCTTCACCGTAGATAGTGCGATGGCTGAAGGTTTCCCGTTCATCACCACCCCGCTGGGTGAGTACCAACATGCTCTCCAGATCACCCGTACGGTTGGCCAGAGTCATGGTTTTGTGCAGACCGCTGTCGGCGCTGGTATAACCACCTTTAACGGAACCAAAGCTATCATCACCCTGTTCGTTCAGGTAATCCGCCGGATCTTTAGTGATAAAAGCAACAACACCACCAATGGCATCACTACCGTGCAGAGTAGAGGCGGGACCCTTGACGATTTCCACCTGCTTCATGTTCTCAATATCAAAGAAGTTACGCTGGGACTGGATAAATTTGTCGTAACCAAACGACTTGGCCTGATCGACTCCGTCAACAGTAATTTTTACCCGATTCTCATCCATGCCACGGATATTGAAACTGCCCAGACCAAAGCGGCTATCGCTGGTAACATCAACACCCGGCTCATACTTCACCAAATCACGAATATTCTGATGCATTTTGTTTTCAACGTCAGCAGCCGTCTGCACAGAGACGCTACTGGCAACATCCTTCAGCTCTCTTTCTGTACGGGTGGCAGAGATGGTCACTTGATCCAGCATAATCGGGCTGGTCGAATCGGCGGCTTGAGCCAGCACGGTTGTTGCCGTCATCACCGCAGCGGTGAGAGCAGATAGGTGAAAGCGCATTGGATGTTTCCTTCGAATGGAATATTTTTAGTCGCTGGGCAGCAATATACAGCGCCAAATTAGAATGATTATTGACCAGCGTCAAATGAGAACCATTCTCGTTTAAGTAAGGGCTATAGCGCGGCGGGCAACTTTGCAGGAGGGCTAAATCTTAACCAACCCGTCTCTTTCAGCATAAGATGGGGAGATGACCGGCTGGACTCAAACAATAGGAAGGACGAAAACTCAGCCAATTTTGACCAGCGTAGACTCTGCAGACGGCCTTTCAAGTCAGGGCTTACGCATGAATATTTTCATTCACATTCAGAGTGGTGAATCCCTGTATTTCTGATCGGTTTATGGCCAGCTTCGGAAGTCTTGCCATGCGCTTAGATATTAAAATTGAGAATTTTATAATCAAATCCGATTAAAACTAGCAACAAAAAAAACATTCCTGAGTCTAAATCACAGTCAGATCCTCTTAAACCATTACAAGAAAGAATGGTCGAACAAAATACTTCTAATGATCAGACAAGTGCAACGTTGTGCAAGAGTGAAAATGATAACGTAAGTGATCAAGAACCACCCCCCGCTGCCGCCCCGTAATTACAATAGACAAAATCCTGAAAACGCACATTTGTCAGCAGAAAATGTTCGATTACAATCGCCAGTGTACTTAGAGCTACACCCAAATATAAAATCACATGTTCCGAAAGATCTAATCTTTATTATCGACGAAAGTTTAGCCGCACAAGCACTAAAGCTAAGGTCGACTCAAGCCGCCAGTAGTGAACATGCCGAAGTTTTAAGTGAATTTATTAACCTTCGGGAAGAGAATGATAAAACATTAAAAGACAGAGAAATAAAACTGCTGAAAGCGCTGGATGATAACAAGGCTAAATTAACTCTGGGAAATTTAGCTGAATATGATAAACCCAGAAACACAGGGGCATACGAAAAAGATCGTGAGATAATAGCTTCCATTGAAGTAGAAATAGAAAACGGCCCTACATTTTTAATGCTCAAGATAGTCAAGAATGTGAAAAGTGAATTAACACATTACTGGCAGCCAGCGACAGGCTTTGATTGTTATAACCACCATTTCACTCAGTCATCTGAAGCATTGGGAAAACCCTTAACCGAAAAGATTCAGAAGCAATTGATCGACGAAGAGTCCCACTTGTAGTCATACAATAGCCAACCGCCCTCATAGGGAGCCCTGGTTTCTTCAGCCATCAACGATGAAACCTTCTCAGCCACACGAACCGGCACTGCGCCTGCCCAGGGCCGCCGGTCAGAAATGGAAGATGCCAAACTATCGGGCCATGAAAAATCCATTAAAGAGAGGCGGCAATGTCACCAGCAATAGAGTCAATGGAATTCCATCAGCAGGCTGATTAAAAATCGCTCACACTCAGGCCCTGCCCGGGGATTCAGCGAGTCATCTGAGTGCCGCCTAACAATAATTCTCATATACGCACACATTGTCACAGATCAATGTCCTGCCCTGATAATACCGACAGAATGGCTGCGCATACCTGTTTGAACACAAAAAAAATAAAACAACCACGTCATCAGGAAACAGCACATGCCCCGCTCTCACCAAAAACACCCTCTCACTTTCTATGCCATGCTGTTCTGGCAATTCTGGTGGGCCTTCTCATTTTACGGCCTGTGGTCGCTAATGCCGGTTTACCTGAACAAACATTTGCAGTTCAGTCAGGCGGAATCCTTCGCCATTTTTGGTGGATATACGGCGCTGGGGGCTGGCCTGTTGTTTGTGGGCGGCTGGATTGCTGACAACTATCTGGGAGCCAAACGCAATCTGACGTTTGGTACGATTTTCCAGAGCATCGGTTATTTCCTGATTTCACTCTCGGCCCTCAACAAAACGACCACGCCTCTGTTTATCGGACTTGGTTTTGTCGTGATTGGCCGGGCAGCAGCCAGCACTTGTCCACCCGTTGTGCTGGCCAGTGCCTACGAGGGTAACGATGATCCTCGTCTGGATGGCGCATTCACCTACGTCTACATGATCAACAATTTGGGGTCATTCGTGACCATGCTGGTTATTCCGGCAGTGGCCAGCCTGGCCTCCATGACCGTAGCCTTTGCCGTGTGCGGTGTGGGTATGGCCATTAACGTACTGGGATTGCTGATGATGCGCGGTGTTATGCGTGATCATGGTTCTGTCCCGGATCACACCCCGGCCACAGCACAAAAATACGCCATCTTTACTCTGGGAGCACTGGCCGCTGTCGGTGTGACCGCGTACCTGCTCACCAATCTTGTCATGGCGCGCACACTGATGGTGGCCGGTGCATTGGTCATCTGCGTCATGATCTTCAAACATATGCAACAGGAGACGGCTGATTCCCGCAAGCGTATGTTAGTGGGATTGGCATTGATGGTACAGGCACTGGTCTTCTTTGTGCTGTACAACCAGATGCCCACATCACTGAACTTCTTTGCCATCAATAATGTGTCACCAGAGATTCTGGGCATGACCATTGATCCTGTGCAATACCAGGCGCTGAACCCATTGTGGATCATCCTCCTGAGCCCGATTCTGGCCAAAACTTACAGCTATCTTGGCGAGCGGGGGAAAGATCTCTCCATGCCCGGTAAGTACGCCCTTGGCATGATGATCTGCGGCCTGGCCTTTGGTTCAGCCGGTGTCTCCAAATACTTTGCCGATGATACCGGTATGGTGTCTTCTTTCTGGATTATCACCCCCAACTTCCTGTTCGCCATTGGTGAACTGCTGATCAGCGCACTGGGCATGTCGGTGGTTGCCAAGCTGTTCCCGGTACGCATTCGCGCCTTCTGCTACGGCGCCTGGTACATGACCCTGGGACTGGCTTCTATTGCCGGCGCCTGGGTTGCCAGCTTCTCTGAAGCCAGTGGCGGCGGAACAGCAATGGAGAGCCTGCAGATTTATGGGGATTACTTTATCGTTCTGGCGGTTATCACCGGCCTGATCGGCATTGTTATTGCCCTGCTGGTACCGAAACTGAACGGGCTGATGTCTGATAAATCCGCGCAGACCGAACCATCGGCTGAAGCGGTTACTGCCTGATCATTTTTTTCTGCTCATGGCTGTTCTGATTTTCAATGTCGTTTACCGGATCAGCGAATTGCTGATCCGGTACTATAGGAGTGTTGTATGTTGTACAAGCGTGAAAATGGCTGGAAAGCGCTGTCTGCTGAACAAAAAGAGGTGATATTTACATTCTCTGAAGGCTACAAACAGTATCTGAATACTGCCAAAACCGAGCGCAAATGTGTGACTGAGGCCATACGTATGGCTGAGGAAAAGGGATTTGTTGCGGTAGAGAGCAAAGAGACGCTGGAAGCTGGCGACAAAGTCTGGTTTAACAATCGGGACAAAAATCTGGTACTTGTCGTCGTAGGAAGTGACGATATTGAACAGGGTGCGAACTTTGTCGTCTCCCATGTTGACTCCCCCCGCCTCGATCTCAAGCAGCAGCCGGTCTACGAAGATACTGAATTTGCCATGATGAAGACCCACTATTATGGGGGCATCAAAAAGTATCAATGGGCTTCCCGCCCTCTGGCTATGCACGGGGTGGTGGTTCTTAAAGATGGTCGCAAGGTCGACATTACCATCGGTGAAAAAGACTCCGACCCCGTATTTACCATTCCCGATCTTCTGCCCCATCTTGACCAGCATGTACAGCGGGAGCGTAAAGCTTCCGAAGTATTGAAAGGTGAAGAGATGAATATCCTGGCAGGGTCAATTCCTTCTACGATCAAGGATGACGATATCAAGGAACTGGTAAAATACAACGTTCTGCAAAAGCTGCACGAAGACTACGGCATCATTGAAGAAGATTTTATTTCCGCCGAACTGCAGCTGGTTCCCGCTGCCAAAGCGCAGGATGTCGGTTTTGATCGTGGTCTGGTAGGGGCTTATGGTCACGATGACCGCATCTGTGCCTACACCTCGGTCAAGGCCATTCTCGATATAGATCACACACCAAAAACGACGGCGATCTGCTTTCTGGTGGATAAAGAAGAGACCGGCTCAGCCGGTGGTACCGGTCTGCAATCGCGCTATCTTGAATTCTTTATGGAAGAACTGGTGGAAAAAACCCGCCGTGGCGATTACAGCCCCAGGGTTATGCGCAAGTGTCTGTGGAATTCACGTGCGTTGTCGTCAGATGTGAATGCTGGTATCAACCCTCTGTTTAAATCGGTTCACGATGAGCAAAATGCCTCCAGACTCGGGCATGGTCTGGTATTGACCAAGTATACGGGCACCCGTGGCAAGTCCATGACCAATGATGCCGATGCCGAGTACATTGCTGAACTGCGGGCACTGTTTGACGGCGCGGACATCAAATGGCAGACCGGTATGCTGGGTAAAGTTGATGAAGGTGGCGGCGGCACTGTTGCCATGTTCCTGGCCCATTATGGTATTCGTACCATTGATGCCGGTGCAGCTTTGCTCTCCATGCACTCGCCTATGGAGATCGCCTCAAAGTTTGATATTCATGAGATTTACCGGGCCTATCAGGCTTTTTATGGCTAACGTCTTATACGACTGATGTCTATAATTCCCTCCGGTTAAAAAGCTGGGGGGAACCATTTCTGTACCATCGTTCACACTCATTTGGTCGAACTCAAAGAAGAAGGAAGTAGCGACATTGTAGGGTTCGGAGAGGGAGAAAACGTCTGGATAACAGTGTTACCATTTTTATGTCGTGTCCCCAGACGATTCCGGTCGTTAAGGCTGACAGCGTCAGTTATTTTTTTTGCCATAAGAAAGTAAAGTATCGCATGCAAGTGCACACTTAGCCTGTTGATATTTTTAAACCTGTAAGTTTGAAATCGATTAATGAAATAAGCCGTGCCATCGGGTTTCACCAGAAGGCCGTATTTTTGAACTATTCTGCCGACTTTGGTTTCAAAATGAATAATATGATAAGCGTTTTTTTCTTTATTGATAGTTTCGACCCAGCCGAAAAATACGAACATAGGACGTAGTGAGGGTGTTGTGGACATTCTGATTCTTCAGCGATGTTGATCCGTTCAAATCAATCTTTGCCTGAAGGCTATTTCTGTTGCAACCCCTCATTTTTCATCAGCCAAGTTGAGAAAGCCCCACAATTATCCTCCGATTTTCCGCAGCAATCACAATAGTCCGTTGCCTCCGAGACTATGCCAACAGAAAATAACAGGAAGAATAACCACGCGTGCGGCGATAAAACAGTGGTGAACACTTGAACACGACAGAAGTCTTTTAAATAAACATTTACCAGATGTCCCACCTTGCTTTTCTTTATAGTTAAGTACCCAGACGACCGTAATCGAATATTTTCCGCCTCAGAACCCGGCAGTAGTGGAATTTCAGAGATGAGAACGGGTGGCCGAATACTTAACCCTAAATATTTCAATGAGATACGGGCAATTACGTTTTTGTCGTGTTTTCCTCGCTCCAGAGAAAAATAAAAAAATTTATTCGACTGTGGCGATACAAATAAAAACTGTCTACTTTGTGTTTGTCATTAGATAAACTATTGAGTGACCTATGTTGTATATATCTTTACAGTGGTGCAAACAGGCATTATTCACTACCTGCGCTATTTATGTTTTCACATGTAACTTTTCTTTCAATTTGGCCAGAGCTGACCCTCTCCCTGAGGAGAGTGATCATACTTTTGCATTTGACGTAATCAATGGATTATCAGATAAAAACAAGCATCTTTCCTCTAAATATTTGTATGACGATGAAGGAAGTCGTCTTTTTACACAGGTAATGGCTTCGGAAAACTATTACCTCGCGCGGTGTGAACGAGAGATTCTGATAAATCAGTCAGACGACATTGCATCTTATATAAATACTGAAAGCCTGAATATCATTGAGCTGGGTGCAGGTGATGGAACTAAAACTGTTCATTTACTCGACAGCTTGCAGAATCGTAAAATCAACCACTTAAGATATAGCCCGATTGACATCTCTGGCGAGGCTATCAGACTGTTGCGTCAAACGTTAGAAGGAAAATTAGTCGACACTGACCTTTATCCGATTGAGGGCGACTACCTCGAGGCTCTCCCTAAAGCATTAACCCCTGACTACCAACACAATCTGCTTCTTTTTCTAGGTGGTAATATTGGCAATTTCACAATAGAGGAGGCAAAGAATTTCTTACGCTCAATACGAGCGTACCTTAAAGATGGAGACCATTTACTTCTCGGATTTGATCTAAAAAAAGATATTAATATTATGCAAATGGCTTACTCTGGTGAAGAAGAAGGGGTATATTCTCATTTTCATAAAAATCTTCTACAAAGAATCAATCGAGAACTTGGAGGAAATTTTGACTCTAAGTATTTTAAACGTCATCCGTTTTACAATCCACTGACAAGCGCCGTCGAGATGTACCTGATATCTACAAAAAAACAAAATGTCTACTTAAAAAAATTTGACATCAATGTTGGACTTGATGAATACGAAGGCATTCGTTTGACTTGCTCTAAAAAATCCTCTTTTCAAGATCTGCAAAATCTAGCTAAAGAATGCGGTTTCCAAATAATCAAAAACTTTACTGACAGTAAAAACTATTTCGTTGACTCCCTCTGGCGTGTCAACAAAACAACTCAATAACCCATGTCACCTATTGTTTAAATCCAGTGCCGCTTCCGCCGGATCATAATCCCCCCAGCTTCTCAGCTGGGGGGAAGCATTTACTCAGATCGCCTGACAAGCCTGCTTGAGCCAAAAACGATTCTGGTCGCTCAAGGCATCGGTCATGTTCTGGTAAACCTGCTGATGATAGTCGTTCAACCAGTTGATTTCAGATTCTGTCAGCAATGATCGGTCCAAAAGACGGGTGTCGAATGGTACAAAAGTCATGTGACGTAAGCCGAGCATCTCACGGTCACCACCACAATCTACGGCAACCACTTCATACTGATTTTCATGGCGAACACCCCACTGGTCAGCACGGTAATAGCCCGGTTCAATGGTGATGACCATACCGGCTTCCAGAGGTTCACTGCTGACACGATTGGAGAATCGTCCGGGGAATTCATGCACTCCCAGGCAGTGACCGACACCATGCCCTGTACCGTGGTCGTAGTCATAACCTTCCATCCACAATGGCAGACGGGCGCTCATATCCAGTTGCAGACCGGTGGTCTTGGCCGGGAAGCGACAGCTCGCCAGACCGATATGACCTTTTAAAACCAGCGTGCACATCTTTTTGAATTCTTCCGTCACCTCACCGACCTTGATGGTGCGGGTAACATCGGTAGTGCCGTCCAGATACTGGCCACCACTGTCCAATAAATAGACGCCATCCAAACCCATGGCTCGAGGCGTATTGTACTTGTGGTTGTAGTGGCACATCGCCGCATTAGGGCCAAAGGATGAGATCGTTTCAAAGCTTGGCTCGATGTAAAGCGCCTGATCTTCTCGCAATGCTTCAACCTTGTCGGCTAGCGTGGCTTCATCATGGGCATTGCCAGCGGCAATTTCACTCTCAAGCCATGCCAGAAACTGACACATAGCGATGCCATCACGGATATGTGCACGACGGAAGCCTTCCAGCTCCACAGGGTTTTTGCGCGCTTTTGCCAGCAGACAAGGGTCTTTCCCCTCTTTCAGGCTTGCTCCCGACTCGACCACCCGTTGCAGCAGACGGGAAGGCGTTTCACTCCGGTCAAGGTGAACAGTTTTGCCGGAAAGCCCGGTCAGAACATCTTCTACCTGTTCAAGCCCATAGACATTCACCCCTTCACCGACATGGTAACCGAAGCCTTCGGGCAGCTTGCTGGTATCGACAAAAAAGTCGACAGCGCCATCCTGCCACAGCAGGGCGTAGCTCATAACCACCGGGGTACAGGGGATATCACGACCACGGATATTGAGCAGCCAGTTGCTACACTCCGGGTGGGTAATCAGCAATGCGTCACAGCGGCGCTGTTTAAGAATTTCTGCGATCTGTAGTCGTTTATCGATGCTGGATTGCCCTGCTGTTTCCAGCAGAATAATGGGTTGACCACTGCCGTCTGGGCGATCTTTCCAGATACGGTTAACCAGATTGTCTTGATGGTCAATCAGCTCAATACCATCCTCTGCCAGAGTGGCGCGGGCCTGGTCGACCCATCCGGCGCTGTGCAGATAACCATCGATACCAACTCTACAATCTGCACCAAGGGTTTCACAAATCCAACGGGCTGGCGGGTAATCATTGATATGACAGTATTGAAAAATATCGGCAGGGGCCTGTTTGCTGATCTGTACAGTAAAGCGACCATCGACAAATGTTGCCGCCTTGTCACGGGTCACCACCACCATGCCGTTTTCACCTGAGAAACCACACAGCCACTCCATATGGCGCGATTCCGGGGGCAGATACTCGCTCTGAAAAGCATCGGAGGTTGGCAGCAGATAAGCGTCCAGATTCGCCTTAATCATCTCGTCACGTAAAGCCGCAACACGTTGCGTATAAGGGTACGATTCGGTCATAGGATGTTCCTGAGATTTATTAATCTTCTTATTGTCAGCTCAGGTTGGGCGGTGCCGTTTAAGGCAGATTCCCCCCAACCTGTTGCATCCGTCAGGCTACCGGACTGGTCGCCTGCTTGAGCCACTGGCGATCCTGCTCATCCAGATGGGGTGCAATCTTTTCAAATACTTTGCTGTGGTAGCTGTTTAACCACTCTTTTTCAGCTGGGCTGAACATTTCAGGATTAAACAGTCGTTTATCCATAGGGACAAAGGTGATGGTCTCGAATTCCAGCAGTTTGGCTTCTGTACCCACCGCCTTATTCACCACCAGAACATTCTCCAGACGGATACCAAAGCTATCTTCACGGTAGTAGCCCGGCTCATCGGTTACGCACATACCCACTTCAAGAGCGCCGTGGTTGTTGTTCGGATTGATGCGCGGTGGAAATTCGTGCACAGAGATATAGTGACCGATACCATGACCGGTGCCATGGTCAAAGTTAACACCATTCTGCCACATGGGCTGACGAGTCACCGTATCAAGCTGCATACCGGTAGTACCTGGCATAAAGCGAGCCATATCCAGAGCAATATGAGATCGCATCACCAGCGTAACCATACGGCACTGCTCGTCTGAAACCTCACCGACTTTGATGGTTCGGGTGATATCAGTGGTGCCACAAATGCCGGTTTCACTGTTGTAGTGACCACCGCTGTCAATCAGGTACATACCATCCTGACCCAGTTTACGGGCATTTTTCGGATCGTGATGATAGTGACACATGGCCGCATTAGGGCCGAGCGCAGAGATACTGCCAAACGACGGTGCGACAAAACCCTCAACACCTTCACGGAATTCCAGCAATTTGTCTGCCAGAGTTCCTTCATCATGGGGATGACCGGCAGCCACTTGCCGATCCAGCCAGGCCAGGAACCGGCACATGGCGATACCATCCTGAATGTGTGCTGCTTTCATACCTGACAGTTCAATTTCATTCTTGCGGACACGGGCCAGAGCACAAAGGCTTGTTCCATTAACCGTTTCCGCACCAGACGACGCCAGCAGGTTAAATAACCAGGCATTGGTCTGGTTCGGGTCCAGCTGTATCTTTGGCGCAGTTCGGCAGCTCTCCGTCAACACCTCGGCCATCATGGTCAGCGCATGAATATTAACGCCTTTGCCAATATGTTCGGCAAAACCTTCGGGCAGGCGGTCGGTATCGATAAACAGTTCCAGCGTTGCGTCTTTTCTGAGCAGACCAAAGCTCAGTGCCGTGCGCACATAAGGGATATCACAACCGCGAATATTCAACAGCCAGTTAGTGTCTTCTGGCTGAGTCAGCAGCGTTGCGTCCAGACCGTTTGTCTGCAGACGCTCGGCCACCTGCTGTCTCTTTTCCAAACTGCTGCAGCCACCATTGTGGAACAATTCAATGGCAGCAGAAGGGGCCGCCGGACGATCTTCCCAGATCTGGTCAACTGGATTTTCCGGCAGGCTGACCAGCTCATAGCCATTGCTGGTAAAGGTTGTTTCGGCGTTCTGATACCAGCGGATACCGAACAGTGAGGCATCCACAGCAATACGACTACCGGCTGGCAACTGATCCATAGTCCATGTCAGATGGCAATCATTGACCATGTGCAGATAGTCATAAACGTCAGCAGGCACCTGCTGTTTAACCTGAACTGTGAAGCGGCCATCAACAAAAATCCCGGCCTTTTCCCGAGTAATCACCACCACGCAGTTTTCACCATGAAACCCACTCAGCCAGGTCACACGCAGGGTATTTTCAGGTTGATACTCACCCAGATGAGGATCAGCGGTCGGCAGAATAAGAGCATCCAGCTGGTGCGATTGCAGATAAGCTCTTATCGCTTCCACACGCAGAGCGACGGAAGAAGGCATATACGGCTCCTGTTTTTTATCTGTTTTTTACGCATGTTTTGACGCACGTTTTCACGTAAGGTCGTGATCTGCGCCGGTGTTTTGAGGACATCATCATGACAGAGAACCATTTAATTAGGTAATGGTGTTCGTTTTATTGATCTGTGCAAAATTTCCATCGCATTTCCTGGGCCGTTCTGAGAAAAGATGTTCGGATCTGTTTTTTTTTGTGTCATTAGTCTCTTTTCTTGACGTGCATCAATACGACACATGGGTACCGCGTCCACTATTTCACACACTTTATTCACTGTTCCGGACGCACGGTTCCGGACAGAGCCCAGGCTGATAATCGTATAAAAATAGAGCAATACCGCTGAACCATTTTTCCAGAAAAAAATCTGGCAGCGGATTCTCAACATGAAATCACGGGGAATCACGGGTAGATGAACAAATTAAGCGGTGTTTATGTGGTCATGACCACACCTTTCAAAAAGGATGGTTCCTTTGACTTTGAAGGGGTTGAACACAATATCGAATATTTTATCGATAGCGGTGTCCACGGCATTCTGATTGCCGGTGCCACTGGCGAATTCGGCGTTATGTCTCTTGCTGAGCGCAAGACACTGACTGAATTTGCTCTGGCACGTATCAATGGTCGTGTTCCTGCGGTCGTAGGCGCTATTTCCGCCCAGGCAGAAGATACTATTGAGATCGCTAACCATGCGGCTAAGCACGGCGCTGAAGGGGTGATGATTCTGCCTCCTCCTGGAGCCGGGCTGGACGACGAAGAGATCTTCCAGTTTTACAAGCAGGTTAACGACAATATCAATACAGCCATCATGGTCTACAACAACCCAGGCAGTGCCGGTGTTGATATTGGGATTGACCTGCTGTGCCGTCTTGCCGAACTGGAAAACGTGGATTGTGTCAAAGAGTCCACTGGCGATATCAAGCGCATCACAGAGATCCGTGGTCGTCTGGGTAACAGGCTTGGTGTGTTCTGCGGCTGGGAAGATATGGCCTGGGAATCCTTCATGGCAGGTGCTTCCGGCTGGGTGTGCGTATGTGCCAACTTTGCACCGCGCATGGCTGTGGATCTGTTCAACAAGACCGCGATTGAAAAAGATCATGTTGCCGGTCTGGAGATCTACCAGCGCCTTCTGCCATCCCTGCGCGTACTGGAATCCGGCAAGCTGATTCAGGCAACCAAAGCCTTCCAGAATGCCCGAGACATTAAAGGCGGCTACAGTCGCTTACCACGCCTTCCTCTGAGTCCTGAGGCGGAAAAAGAGATACTGGACGTTATTGAGGCCACAAAAATCAACTAATACACAAAATCTGGTGGCACGATTAACAATAACGAGAATAAGACGATGGCCAGTAAGAGATTTTTCTGTATTGATGGACACACCTGCGGTTGCCCGGTTCGCCTGGTTGCCGCCGGAGGGCCTCTGCTCAAAGGCAATAACATGCTGGAAAAGCGCCAGCATTTTCTGGATGAATACGACTGGATTCGTACCGGTTTGATGTTTGAGCCCCGCGGCCACGACATGATGTCCGGCAGCATTCTTTTCCCGCCCCACGATCCCGCCAACGACATTGCTGTTCTGTATATTGAAACCAGCGGCTGTCTGGCTATGTGCGGTCACGGCACGATCGGCACCGTCACCTTTGCCATTGAAGAAGGTTTGGTCATACCGAAAACACCGGGTGAATTGCGACTGGAGACACCAGCTGGTCTGGTTCTGGCCCGTTACACTCAGGAAGGCAAAAAGGTGAAGTCGGTTCAGATCATCAATGTGCCCTCATTCCTGCACAACGAAGGTCTGGAAGTTGAGTCTGATATTCTGGGCAAACTGACAGTCGATGTCGCCTATGGTGGCAACTTCTACGGCATTATTGATCCGCAACAAAACTTCCCCGGCATTTACGCATTTAAAGCCGCAGAGTTGATCAAAATCGGTTGTGAACTGCGTACTCGCCTGAATGAAAAATATGATTTTATTCATCCGGAAGATGCGCGCATCAATGGTCTGAGCCATATCCAGTTCACCTGCAAGCCGATCAATGAAACCTCCCATGGTCGCAACGCTGTGCTGGTCGGTGAAAATGCGCTGGATCGCTCTCCCTGTGGCACCGGAACATCTGCCCGTATGGCACAGCTGTTTGCCAAAGGTCTGCTAAAAGAAGGCGATGTCTATGTAAACGAAAGTTACATCGGCAGTCAGTTCAAAGGTCGGATTGAACGGATCACCGAAGTGGCAGGTAAGGTCGCTATCATTCCCGCCATTGAAGGCTGGGCCAGAATTACCGGTTACAACAACATCACTATTGATCCTGAAGATGACCCTTATGCGGCTGGTTTTCAGGTTATTTAACCGCTATCGGGACATGCGACAGTAATACATTAATGTCTGCACAAAGACGGCTCAGGGACGAGCTGTCGTTAAATATAAAGAGCTAAAAAAAATAAAGCGTCACAAAAAATAATAAGGTGCGGTGCTATGTCAAATCGTAAGGTTGTGGTCATTGGCGGCGGAATGGTCGGTCTCTGTTCGGCCTGGTATCTAAAGCAACAAGGCCACCAGGTCACTATTATCGACAAGGGAACCATTGGCGAAGGATGTTCCTCCGGCAATGCAGGCATGCTGGTTCCCAGCCATTTTATCCCCATGGCGGCACCGGGCATTATTGCCAAGGGCCTGAAGTGGATGTTCCAGCCCGAAAGTCCTTTCAATGTTAAGCCGACGCTTGATATGCAGAGCCTGTTCTGGCTACTGAGCTTTTTCCGCAACGCCAACCAGACCAACGTAGACCGCTGCAAGCAGACGATTCTTGATCTCAACCTGTACAGCCACGAGCTGTACGGCAGTCTTTCAAACGACAGCGGTCTTGAATTTGAAATGGGCAAACATGGCCTGTTCATGCTGTACAAAACCGAAAAAGCGGAAAAAGAAGAGGTAGAACTCGCCCAGCAGGCTCAGGAACTGGGTCTGGACGTTGCCATTCTCAACGGTCAGCAGGTTCAGGATCTGGAACCTGATGTTCGAGTCGATGTACGTGGTGGCGTTCACTTCCGATGCGATAGCCATATCGATCCTGCTCGCTTTATGCAGGCCATTGTTAAAGGCTTGCAACAGTCTGACGATACCGTATTGCTGAGCAATACCGAGGCGGTCGGTTTTGAACAAGATGCTAATGGTCGTTTAACTGATGTTCTTGTTCGTTCCGGCGATGGCGAAACCACCAGTATTGCAGGCGATGAGTTTGTACTTGCTGCCGGAGCCTTCTCCAGAGAAGTTGCCAAATTGCTGGGTGACAATCTGCCGGTAGTATCAGGCAAGGGCTACAGCCTCACGCTTGATAACCCCGGCAAGCTTAACCGCATCCCCGCTATCATGACCGAAGCCAAAGTCACCATCACGCCCATGGGCGAAAAGCTGCGCTTCTGCGGCACCATGGAGCTGCTGGCCGAAGGTGAAAAAATCAATCAGGGCAAGCTCAATGGCCTGCGTAAAGCGGTAGGTCAGTACTATCCGGATTTTGCTGAAGCACTAATGTCTGCCGACCCGGTATGGAGTGGTATGCGTCCATGTTCTCCTGATGGCATGCCCTTTATTGGACGGTTCAAAAAACATGAAAACCTGATCGCCGCCACGGGTCACGCCATGATGGGCGTCAGTCTCGGCCCCGCTACCGGCAAGATGGTATCAGACATTGTTGCAGGAACGCCGGATACTCGGTTCAATATGGCGCTGATGTCTCCTGACAGATAAAAAGAACACCACCGTCATTCCCGCCGGTGCGGGAATGACGGGAGGCAACTATTTGTGGAAGTTAAAAACGAAGGAAGAAAGTAATGGTTGAGCTGAATCATCAGGTCATTAAAGAGGCTCTGGCATCGCTGGAGTTTCACACCAAAGCCATCATTAATGGCAAAGCAGTCGATGCACTTTCCGGCAAAACCTTTCCCGCCGAAAACCCAGCCACCGGTCAGGTATTTACCCATATCGCGCTGTGTGGTGAAGAAGATGTAGAGCTGGCTGTTCAGAATGCTCGCGAAGTCTTTGAACGTGGAGACTGGTCGCGTCTGGCACCAGCCGACCGCCGTCGTATCATGGTCAAATTTGCCGACCTGATTGATGAGCACGCTCTGGAACTGGCTCTGCTGGAAGTCGTGGAAGCCGGCAAGCCGGTCTCTGAAACCCTGTACACCGATATTCACGAAACCGCCGAGTGCATCCGCTGGCACGCCGAAGCCACGGATAAGATATACGACCAAGTATGTCCAACTAGTCGTGACAATCTGGGCATGATCATCCGTGAACCTATCGGTGTTGTAGCAGCAGTTCTGCCATGGAACTTTCCGGCTCAGATGGCGGCCTGGAAACTTGGCCCTGCCCTGTCCATGGGTAACAGCATCATTATCAAGCCTGCTGAAATTACCACGCTGAGTACTATCCGTCTGGCGGAGCTGGCTCTCGAAGCCGGTATCCCAGCCGGTGTGTTCAACGTTATTCCCGGCGAAGGTTCTGTTGTTGGCCAGGCGCTGGGCCTGCATATGGAGGTTGATTGCTGCGCCTTCACCGGTTCAACTTCTGTGGGTCGCAAGTTCCTGGAATACGCGGCGAAATCCAACCTGAAGCGTATTATTCTGGAGCTGGGCGGCAAGAGCCCACAGATTGTTATGCCGGATGTGGTTGATTTAAAGACCACTGCCCAACATGTTGCGGCGGCTGCCTTCTGGAACATGGGTGAAAACTGCTCTTCCGGTTCCCGTCTGATTGTCCATGAAAGCCTGAAAGAGCCTCTGCTGAAAGCGCTTCTGACCGAGATGGAAGGCTGGCAACTGGGTGATCCTCTGGATCCAGAAGTAAAGTTGGGCTCCATGATCGGGCAAAAGCACATGAACAATGTGCTCTCTTATATCGAGAAGGGCCTTGAAGAGGGTGCGGAGCTGCGACTGGGCGGCAAGCAGGTACTGAAGGAAACCGGTGGTTACTTTGTCGAGCCAACCATTTTCGACAATGTCACTAACGATATGACCATCGCCCAGGAAGAGATTTTTGGGCCGGTGCTCAGCGTGATCACCTTCAAGACCGAAGAGGAGGCTATCCAGATAGCCAACGATACCAACTATGGTCTTGCTTCTTCCCTGCATACCGAAAATATACACGTCGCAAACCGTATGGCTCGCCTGATCAAAGCCGGAACAGTGTCCATAAACTGTTTCTCGGAAGGTGATAGTACAGCGCCTTTTGGTGGCTTTAAGCAGTCCGGTTTTGGCGGTCGTGACAAGTCTCTTGCGGCCCACGATCAATATGCAGAACTGAAAACGGTTTGGTATGAAAACCGTTAGTATGAACACCATTAATAACTGAGATTTGCCCAGAGGCGGGGAGTCAGACTCCCTGCCCACTGTCCTTAGTGTTATCGCTTTACCCCGCTCATACCTGCTCATAGCAGTGTAGTTGTTGAGCAATGATGACCCCTTGAACATCGGAGATATTCATGAGCGAACTCATTGTTAAACGACCGTTGGACAAAAAACCGCTACTGCAACGTTTTCTTGATGGTATTGAAGCCACAGGCAATAAACTGCCAGACCCAGGTATGATGTTTGCCTACGGTGTCGGTATTGTTTTTATTGTGTCGTTAATCCTGTCTCAGTTTTCCTGGAATTTTGTTTTGCCCAGTACCGGTGAAATGCTGGTCGTGGAAAACCTTGTCACTCCAACCTATCTAGCTGAATTTGTTGCTAATATGGTTCCCGCCTTTGTCGGTTTTGCCCCTTTGGGTATCTCGCTGGTAGCGGTTCTGGGTGTGGGTGTGTCCGAGCAGTCAGGCTTTATCAGTACAGCTCTGAAAAAGATGATGAGCGTGGTACCTGCTCGTTCTCTGACACCGGTGCTGATACTGGTCGGTATACTCAGCCATGCGGCATCTGACGCTGGTTATGTATTGGTTATTCCCATCGGCGGCGTGCTCTTTTATGCAGCGGGTCGTCATCCGATGGCAGGTATTGCTGCGGCTTTTGCCGGTGTTTCCGGAGGTTTCTCTGCCAGCTTTGTGCCTTCAGCCGTTGATCCCCTGTTGCAGGGTTTTACCCAGTCTGCCGCCCAGCTCTACGACCTTGGATATCTGGTTAACCCACTGTGTAACTTCTTCTTTACGGCAACGTCCAGCCTGTTAGTGGTTGCGGTTGGCTGGTATGTGACAGAGCGTATTGTTGAGCCACGTCTGAATAAAACTCTGAAGATTGACGACGATGTTGAAGATGCTCCGGAGATGGGCAGTATCACGCCTCTGGAAAATAAGGCATTCCGTGCGGCCGGTTCTGTTCTGCTGGCGTGTCTGACTATTATTGCGTTAATCGGCATTCCGGAAAATTCGCCCATGCGTGATGCGGAAGGTTCACTGACCTCCTTCGGCGCGCCCATGATGCGTTCCATCGTGCCATTTATCTTCTTCTGCTTTGTATTACCGGGTATCGTTTATGGCCGCATTGCCGGAACGTTCAAGTCATCCTCGGATGTGATGAGCTCCATGACCCAGTCCATGAGCGGTATGGGTAGCTATCTGGTGATTGCGTTCTTCTGTGCTCAGTTTCTGGTGGTCTTTGGTGACTCCAACCTGGGAACGCTGCTGGCACTGGCCGGTGCGGAAGGCCTGAAAGCACTCAATATGCCCGGTCAGATGACTATTGTCGGCGTTATCTTTCTTAGCGGTTTTGTCAATCTGGTGATCGGTTCTGCCTCTGCAAAATGGGCACTGATTGGTCCGATCTTTGTACCCATGCTGATGGCTGTTGGCATCTCTCCGGAGCTGACTCAGGCCGCTTACCGGGTAGGTGACTCTTCCACCAATATCATTACACCACTGCTGCCGTATTTCCCGCTGATTCTGGTGTTCTGTAAGCGTTATATCAAGGATATTGGTATTGGTTCCGTGGTTTCTACCATGATGCCTTACTCCATTGCCCTGCTTGTTCTGTGGACTATCTATCTGCTGATCTACTGGTCTTTGGGCTTACCATTGGGTATTGCGGCTGGGTATACCTATCCCGCTATGTAGAAAATTCGCTGATTGAGTTTGACTGGAAAGTCTCAGGCTGAGGATGTCGAAATGAATCCCAGCCTGAATATTTATAGTGTCGTTTATATGAACCGGGGAGAAACCGGTCAGGCTATTTCCAACACCTGCACAGATTCACCATTCAAGAGTCTTTTATGAAGTGCCTTTCCCGTTGGTGTGGTGGCCAAACCAGCCATTCCAGTACAACGCAACTCTAGCGGTATACGACGGGCTACATCGCTTAATGCGGTAATGGTTTCATCCAGAGGTATGATATTGCGATAACCGGCCATCGCCATACCAGCAGACGACAAAGCATTGGTAGCTGCCATCACATTACGTCCCAAGCAGGGGAATTCCACCCGATCCGCCACCGTATCACACACTAGCCCCAGAGTGTTTTGCAAGGCCAGAGCCGCAGCATTAACAGCCTGCGTAGCAGTGCCTCCCATCAGGTGTACCAGTGCGGCGGCAGCCATGGCAGAGCCAGAACCACATTCAGCCTGACAGCCGCCTTCCTCTCCGGAAAAGGTGGCATTTTTGGCGATAAAAACACCAATGACACCCGAGGCCATCAAAGCATCAATAGCATCATCACCATTCCCGCCCAAAGTATCAACGGCACTCCACACCGCTCCACCCAAAGCGCCGCAAGCACCCCCGGTAGGAGCCGCGACAATCAGCCCCATTGAGCTTTTCATATCCATCAACGCTGAAACATAAGCAATACTGCGCTGCATGGAACTCTGGATCAAAGGGTTGTTTTCCAGCGTTCTGGTTAACGGTGCCTGAGCCGGCAGGATACGGTCTTCATAAAACGTACCCTGCAGACCGGCATCAATACTGTTACGCATGACTTGTGCGACACCGCCCATCAAATCCTGCAACTGTTCGCGGGAAAATCCGCTGCGAGCCTGCTCATAGCAGTAAGCCAGATCAGCCAGACTCATCTTGTCACCACCGTAAGCCAGCATCTCCTCTGCTGAGGTGAAGGGAAGTTGGTTACCAGCACCAGCAAGAACAGGCATAACCGGGCGAACCTGTGCACAAAATGCGGGTTGCAACTGTACAATCAGTTTCGTAACCGTGTCGTCAGACAATGGTTGACGAGAGCCCACAATCACCAGAGAACTGCCGTTTTCGTGGTGCTGACAATGCTCGACAGTAATCACTTGAGCACTGTCGTTTTCAAGAGCAATTTTTGCACACTCTTGTTGAGCCGCTGTGCTGTTCAGACTATGGAGTACGGTCAAAAACAGATCACCAGCCAGACACACCCCGATCCCCATCAATCGCCGAATTTCAATGGCACCACCACCCAGGGAAACCGCCTCCATTGATAACCGGCGCCCACTCAGGCTTTCAGCTTCAATCAGGTAGGTATTCGGGTGATTGGTGGGCACATCATCAACGACAAAATGAATAGCCACACCTTTGTTCGCGGCGATCTCCCGCGCATAAGCCAGCTGGTCGCTATCAGGAGGAAAACCGACCAGGCCGCCGCTATAACCCATAGCAGAACCCTGTCCGTCATAACTGGCAGACAACGCCTCCTTACTATCAAAAGTCACGGTTGAGCTGGCGGGTTGCCCATCGAGCAGGTCGTGGACAATCAGGCCGATACGCAGAGCGGCAGCAACATGGGAGCTGGAACAGCCCCGCATAATCGGCCCAACCACTTCGTTAAATATGCTGGGGAACTTACTCACGACACCATCCTTATGTGGAAATCTATCTTTCGCAAAGCCTATAGAGTCATACGGCGAACCGGCTTAGAGAACCAGGTACAGGTAATGAGCAATCGTGCCCGCAGCAATACCACCAATGGCATGGGACAAAAGGGCTTTAGCGGCCAATTTACGAAAGCCGAGGGGATCCAGTATGCCGGTATGAGTGCACAGGAAACCGCTCCAGCACATGCTGATCGCTGTAAAAACAGCAATCTCATTACCGCCAATAATGCCCTTCTCAATGAAAGGGGGAACCAGCGAGAGAGAGGCACCTGTCGATCCCAAAGTGGAGAGCGGGAAAGCAATCAATTCAGGAGACTGGAACCCGAACAGAATGTAAAAGAGCCCGGAAAAGCTCTCCCCAAGACCACTCAACAGACCAACACCTTCGTAAGCACCACCGCTATAGCCGCCTTCCGGGGCTCCCATGGTCAGCAAGAAGACCAGAGTCGTAATGATGACGATACCGGGGATAATAGACATACCCAGTTGTACACCGTTCTTACCACCTTCGAGCATTGCGTCCATAAAACGCACAAGACCGGAGTCTTCCTCTTTTTCCCCATCCTGCTGTTCAGTCTCACTGTCCGAGCCAATGGCATCCAGCGACAATTCCTGACCAATAAAATCGCGGCGACAGAAAAACTGCATCAGTCGTGTAGAAATAATTGAGCCGCCGATAGCTGCCAGCAGGCCAATCATGGTCGCTGCGGCTGGGCTCTCACCGGTGCCAAGGCTAAGAGAAGACATAAAGGCGACAACCACAAACCCCATTCCAAAAGATGTGCCAAAGTTCGCCATGGAAGCCATTTGAATAGGCTTAAAACCACGGGCAAAGTTCTTGTCGCCAGCAAAGCTGAGAATGGCGGGATTATCAGAGAAGAAGGTCATAATGCCGGCCAGAGCTGCGCGCCCCGGCAGGTTGTAAAGTACCCCCATAAAAGGAGCGAGAACTTTCTCCAACAGGGCGATGACTTTGTACTCTACAAGAAGGCTACTCAGGGCACCGGTAATCACCATCAGGGACATGATGAAAAAAGCCGTATTCAGCAGCAGATCATGGGCAGTTCCCATAATGGTGCTGAGCATATTGGGCAGACCCATGGTATACCCGATCATGCCGAAAAATAGACCAAATCCCGCAATAAACATTAAGGGATCTTTTAGATTTATACGGGTTGCAGCCGGCTGATGGATCGCTGTGGCGTTCTCATTGGACATCTCTGCTTCTCCCTGATGACGGCTGTTTTTTTAGCAGTCACCAGCATTTTATTTATTAGAGTTTTATTTATATTTATGGGGCAAAGTGGTCACAGTGTTCGATCAAAATATCGAACACTGGCGTGTGATAATGTTCGTCTTTGTTTTGTTATTCCTTGACGGGAGTCAAGGGCATAAAAGAAAAGCTGAGCCGGAGCCAAACAGCCATGAGCGTATAAACAGCCATGAGCGTATAAACAGCCATGAGCGTATAAACAGCCATTAGCATATAAACAGCCATGAGCTGAAAATGCTGCCCACTCCGAATAATGGCAATAGAGACTGCATTTCCATGCTAAACAGAATGGTCGATGATCAGTCTGGTTTTTTGCCTGATCATCTTCATGCCAATGACCGTCAGATCAGGCGGAAAAACGCTTTTGCGGTTTGGCTGGTCTCCTGAGCGACCTGCTCGGCACTTTTATTGAGCTGTCCGGCAAGCATCATGATGATTTCCGGAAGAAACGACGGTTCATTGCGGCGGCTTTTTGGTTTTGGCTTCAGAGTTCTTGGCAGCAGGTAAGGGCAGTCCGTCTCGACCATCAACCGGTTGGCGGGAATATCTTCCAGTAGCGGGTGCAGATGAAAGCCACGGCGTTCATCACAGACCCAGCCGGTGATGCCGATGTGCAGATCAAGATCAAGGTAGCGGTACAGGCTCTCTTTGTCGGCAGTAAAGCAGTGTACGACCAGATCAGAGATCTCGTCACGGTAGCTCTTTACCATATCCGCAAAGCGTTGAGATGCATCCCTTTCATGACAGAATAGGGGCAGACCCGTTTCGATGGCCAGCTCAATCTGCTTCTCAAACACCTGCTCCTGTACGGGGCGTGGGGAGAAATCCCGGTTGAAATCGAGACCCGCTTCACCGACGGCTACTACCTTACTTTCGTCGTATAAAGAGCGCAGCTCTTTGAAGTGCTGATCGCTGGAATCTTTGGCATAGTGAGGATGAATGCCTGCTGTCGTATAACAGAAGTCGTCATACTGCTCCGCAAGTTTCAGGCAGGCTTGAGACCCTTCCAGTGTCGTACCGGTAAGAATCATCGTGGTGACGCCAGCCGTTATCGCTCGATTGACGACGTCATCACGATCTTTGTCGAAGGCGCTATCGCCAAGATTTACGCCAATATCTATCAGTTCCACAAATAAAGCCTGCCAAAGTGAATGGAGGGAGCATACTGACTTTATTTAAACAGGGCGAGAAATTCGCCGTAACCCTCCTCTTTGAGTTTATTTACGGGAATAAAACGCAGTGCTGCCGAGTTCATGCAGTAACGTAGACCGGCGGGCTGTGGGCCATCATTAAAGACATGACCAAGATGGGAATTTGCCGCTTTGGAGCGCACTTCTGTGCGTTTCATAAACCAGGAGCTATCGGTTTTCTCAACAATATTTCCCGATACCAGTGGTTTGCTAAAGCTGGGCCAGCCGGTGCCGGATTTGTATTTATCCAGCGAGCTGAACAGTGCTTCACCGGAGACAACATCCACATAGATGCCCGGTTCGTTATTGTCCCAGTACTTGTTATCGAATGGACGTTCAGTACCGTCTTCCTGGGTCACACTGTACTGCAAAGGGCTGAGATGTTTTTTCAACTCTATTTTGGAAGACATTGTGTGTGCACCTGCTTCTGGTTGGGGCTGGGAGTCGGTGGTTTTTTTTGGGAATAATGCGACGCCGGCGATGACTGCCATGCCTGCGATGCCTACTAGTGCCAGTGTCAAAATACCTTTTTTCATGGTGGTCTTACCTCCTCTATCTTTGCTGCTTCCTGTGTTTGTCTTTACCTACTCTATAAAACGGTAGATCCTATACCGGATTTAAGCTTCGGAAAATACCAATAACAATAAACAGGTATTGCTCAAGGTTCGCCTGCGAACGATAATCCTCACCATGGAAAACACACTCTATTTTTTGCTGAATTCAGCACAACAGTCACTCTTCCGGGAAGTCGATCGTCAGACTCTGGAACTTGTTGGCGTTTCTGCTGCCCAAATCTCTGCGCTGGTACATCTCCAGAAACGCAACGGCTGCCTGCAGGCTGAACTTGGCCGGTCTCTCGGGCTCGGAAAAGCAGCAACCAGCGGGATGGTCTCTCGTCTGGAAAAGAACGGCCTGGTCAAACGCACGCCCTCTCCGACAGACGGCCGCGGTCAACGCGTGTTGCTTACCGTTGAGGGCTTGCAGGCTTTGACCAGAGCCCGCCCGCTGCTGAATCAGCTGAACATTATACTGCAGGACGGTTTCAAGGAGCGGGAGCTGGTGATCATTCGGCGCTTTCTTGATGCCATTGTGGATAAACTGTCGGATGAATGAACCGGTGCCTTATTCCCGCCAGGCTACCTTACCCATCAACCTATCTTAATGGTGTAAACAGATAATGATAGAAATTAACCTGCCGATCCTGAGCCAGTGCTATGTCCGCCGTATGGAGTGGTATCCAGCGGTCAAAAACCCTCTGTCTCCAACGCAACGTATCCGTGGTATCGCCGAGATTCTGGATCAATTCGAGCTGATTATGCTCGACTCTTATGGTGTGCTGTGCCGAGGTACTACGCCGATTGATGGGGCTATTGAGGTTATGGCCGAAATACGCAGGATGGGTAAGGCGTTCTGTGTCGTCTCCAATGACACTATGACTAACCAGGCTGTCGCTGCGGACAGATATGCTGCCAGAGGATTTGATTTCTCCAGTAACGAAGTTGTCACCAGTCTCGATATTACCGAGAGCTGGCTGAAGACATTGGATGGTAAAGAGAGCTGGGCCTATGTTGCGCCAACGGTTCACCCCTCCGATGAGTTGCTTGCCGGCATGACCAATCTAAACGGCCTGAATGGTGTTGTTCCGGCAGGGATCGACAGCATTCTGTTCCTTGCCGGTAGTACCTGGAATGCAGAAATGCAGGCCAACCTTGTTGAATCCGCCCGTGGTCGTCAGTTCAATCTGGCTGTTGGTAACCCGGATATGGGGGCTCCCAATGTTGTTGATGGTCGTATCCATATTTATGCGACACCGGGTTACTTTGCTGACAACCTGGTTATGGAAACTGGTCAGCAGGCGAAGCCACAGCTATTTGGTAAACCTGGTGGCACTATTTTCAATTATGTTGCCGAACGCCATGGCATTACCGATCCATCAAAGGTATTGATGGTAGGCGACACGCTCTACACCGATATTCTTGGTGGTAACGCCATGGGCTTTAAAACCCTGCTGCTGGAGTGTGGCGTGTATCGTGGTACAGACGTGGATGCGGTGATTGCTGAAGCTGGCATTATTCCTGATTTTATTGCACCCCATTTGTAAAGATTAAAAAATCAAACCAGCATCTCTGCTGCTGGTTTTCATTCCATAAGCATATCTGACATATCTATTTGTAAGAAGAGAGAACTCTTTCCGGAAATAAAAGTCTTACGATGTGTACAATCGTGCAATAAACCAAATTGAGAATTGAGGGAGGATGTTTAATGGATCGGCCAAGTACTTCAACAGGTGGGTTTACAAAAAAACATGACACTACGTCGCCTCCTCAAAAAAAGCAAAAAAGTTATTCAAAATGGCAGAACTCTACAGGCGATAGTAGGGGATAATCTGTATTGTATTATTTGTACAGAGCTTGTCACCCAAGAGGTGAACGAAAAAGCTTTACAGTGCCAAAATTGTGGTACGGTTTTGTGCAAAACACATATTAAAGAAAAACATCAGAAAAATACGTGTGCCAATACGTGTCTCAAATGTCAGGCATCTGATAAGCCAATCTATCAAGAAATTATGGTTAAGATTTGGATTAACAATTTGCATTAGAGCTGTCAATCAGATAAATGTGACATGAAGGGCTCGATTGAAACAATGAGTAAACATAAGTGTTCAAAACTATTATCATGTTGCTATAAATTCCGCGGGTGTGACTTTCAGAACAGAGAGACTAAATGCATAACAAAACATCAGAAAGACTGCAATCTGAAAACGCAACCCATTTCCGCACAAAATTTTAGTTTAAAAGAATCTCAAAAGAATGCTTTAATTCAAGAAGCTCAACTCGACCCCGAAAAATTTGTACAATATTTGATAAGCGTTGATAATCAATCAGGATCAACCCTTGGACATCTATTTAATCATATGGATGAAACAATATCAAACTCTGCAAAAGCCACCAGTACATGTACTTATGATAATATAGAATGGCCGGAAGAAATAAAAATCAATAATAACATTAAAGATAATGAGGAAGTTAAATTAAAGAGGAGGTGTTCATGTTACCTGCCTCCTGTTTATAAAGAAACAGACAATAACGTCATACATATTTTGATACTTATTAACAGTTTTTTTATTCAGAAAAGGTTTTACAAATCGCTGGATTTAACGATAAGAGTGAGCTGTTTCATGACACAGTAGTCAATCTTAAACTATGTGAAAAAAATAATTAAAATTTGCAACTAACAATTCATTTCACCAATATTGACGGCAAAAAAAAAGAATGCGATGTGTCCATTAGCATGACAGGTATTGAAATTGATATAAAAAAAATAGAACCTTTTCCTCCACAGAGGAATCCGAGTGGCTTCCATTATAAAATCACGCTTACCTTAACAGTGTAGTTTGAGCCGATTGAAAAATCAGAATCGTACACGTAATACAAGGATAACATGATGGATATCGTCAAAAGCGTTCTACAACCTTCCGGTCTGCTGTTGCTCTTTCTGACTACTGCTCTGGTGTGCTGGTTCTATTCTCACCAGCTTGCCTTTGGATTGGTAGTGGTTGCCACCGTTTCTCTCTATCTGCTCTCCATTGGGGTCATAGCGAATGCGCTGTTGCGTGGGCTGGAGCATGATATAAAACCATTGTCATCCCGTTCTACAATGACAGCACAGGCCATTGTCGTACTTGGGTGCGATGTGTCGGAAAAAACTCCGGAATACGGAAATGAACCTCAACCAGGAGCCTTCCTTTTACAGCGCCTGCGCTACGCCACTCTGTTGGCAAAACAGACCCACCTCCCGATCCTGGTATCGGGAGGCACTTTTCACGGCATCAATGAAGCGGAAGTTATGCAGCGTTTTCTGGAGAAACAGGATTCGCCAGCAACCTGGATGGAGGTGGATAGCCTATCAACATGGGAAAATGCCCGCTACTCGGCAGATATTTTGAAGAAGGAAAATATCTCCAGAATATTACTGGTCAGCCATGCCTCGCATCTCAAGCGTGCGTGTTATGCGTTCTCAGCGGCAGGGCTGGACTGTCTGCCGGCACCAACGGCTTTTAAAGAAAAGAGGCGCTCGCTCGGGAGCCTGTCTGGCTGGCTGCCCAATACGGAAGAGTTGTATAAAAGTAATCTGGCATTGAAAGAGTATATGGGGCTGGCATGGTATCGCTTGCATTACAAAGTTTATGGAAGGACGAGGCTTTAAGTACTGGGAAAATCCAACTATTCTGATTCGCTTCACCGGAGATAGGGTGGGTGTAAAATGGATCAGCATGGCATGAAGTGTGTCCTATCAGGGTTTGTTTCTGTAATTTTGATTGCTCTTTTCAGTGATCTTTTAGGAGCGTTACCGTCTCAGGACTCTGCGCTTACAGCGATCGAAGGGCATCTGACTGTAACACAACCTTATAATATTCGAATCACCACAGACAGTGGCATGCTGGGTGGTGACTATCAGTTTGAAGATCAACAAAATGGCATCGACAACGCCGTCAGAAAACAGGCGCTAAGGGCCTTCACCTCATACGACCTTTATAAAAACGATGGCAGCTGGGATGCTACTGCGGAGTTCACATGGTCAAGCTATATCCCTTTTATGCCTGATATTTACTGGCACAGTTACCATGTGAGAGGGTCTAATGGAGAGTCGCTGGGCTATATCATTACAACCCCGCTGACATTCAAAGATGCTAAATTCCGCTTGGAAGACAGTGAAAAACACCTTCTCGAAGAGGCAACTCTTGATCTGGAAGATAAAGAGCTACAGCTCTACTCTGCTGCCGCCTCTACGAAGGGAATTGCCACCCTGAAGAAGTCTTTAAACAGTAAAAATCAATGGTCACTCAGTGTCAGTAAGCCTGAAGAGGTCGATCATCGCCTGATCAAGTTTCTGTCAGCCATTGTTATTGGTCAGTACTTTTCTTTTTTGTAGAGGGTAAACCTTCGCACGCCATGTGTTTGAGACCTGTGTAGAGCATAAACAGCCGCTCGCCCCGAACAAGGGAAACAGGGATTGCATTTCCATGGTAAAAGGCGAACAGCGACTGGCTGAATAGCTATTCACTGCCTACGGCACGGGAAAAAGCGACGCCTGTTAATAAGCTCTGAACATCTCCCGAACGCGCTCTCTATCTCTGGTCACAGTGAGTGCCAACTGTAACAGGATACGGGCTTTCTGCGGGTTCAACAGACCGGCGGCTACAGAACCCAGCTCAGTATCGCTGACCTCTCCGGCTTCGGTCACAGCGCCACTGCCGGTCCGTGATGCACGAACGACATGAACACCCTTCTGAGTAGCCTTGTGCAGAGCCTCACCCACTTTGCTGTGGAAATTGCCGTTACCGAATCCCGCATGAACGATACCGTCATAACCGGCAGAAGCGAACGCATCCACAGCCAGTGCGCTGTCTGCTCCTGCGTGAGCATAAACAATAGCGACTTTGGGCAGCTGTTCGATTTGGTCTACGTTAAATTCGGACTCAGTCGTATGTTTACGCTGGGGCTTGCGTTGATACTCGATGGCCTGAGCATGTATGTGACCAAGCGGACCGAAGTTTGGTGACTGGAAAGTATGGATGGCGGTGGTGCAGGATTTGGTCACGTCACGGGCACCGAAAACAGTGTCGTTAGTCACAACCATAACCCCAAGACCATGAGACTCCGGGCTGACTGCTGTCGCTACAGCTTCATAAAGATTCATGGGACCATCAGCGCTGCGGGCATTGGCGGGACGCATGGCACCGGTCAACACCACGGGCTTCATGGAGCGAGTGGTCAGGTGGAGAAAGTAAGCGGTCTCCTCCATGGTATCGGTGCCGTGGGTGATGACCAGACCATCAACGTCGTCTTGTGCCAGCAGCTCGTTGCAACGTTTTGCCAGCTTTAGCCAGGTCTGTTCGTCCATATCCTGGGAACCGATACTGGCAATCTGCTCGCCGGTAATATCAGCGAGATGACGAATCTCCGGGATGACGGCCAGCAGATCATCAACACCAATCTTGGCGGAGGTATAACTTCCGCCGGTTTCGCTTGCTGCGGAGCCGGCAATCGTGCCCCCAGTAGCAAGAATAACAATACGTGGCTTTCTGGACATGGCGCCTGGAAAAATCAGTAGAATCAGGGAGAACAGGGCATCGGGCCTATTGCTGACGATGCCTGCGAATTTTGTGTAGAGCCTACTGGTAGACGTTGACTCATACAAGAGCATTTCACAGGTATGCCGATCATTGACCCGCCCCAGGAATGCATCAATAGAGATCAGCCGCTTATCTCTGAACGCTTATCTCTAAAAAATACAGCGGCCGCCAAGGTAAGCAGAACAGAAAGCAGCAGCACCGGCCACGAACCAAATCTCATGAACGGTGTGTCACCACGCATAACCGGAATCTCCCCTTCCAGCACACCTTCGGTGTAGCGGGGTATGGTGCTGATAACATTCCCCATCGAGTCGATCAGGGCGGTAATGCCATCATTTGTGACCCGTAGCTGGTAACGACCGGTCTCCAGAGAACGCATTCTTACCATCTGGAAATGTTGCGCGGGGCCGATGGATTTGCCGAACCAGGTGTCATTTGAAACGGTCAATAGCAGACCTTTGTCTTTTGCCTGCGCAACAGCAAAGTCTGGATAGACAACTTCGTAACAGATATAGGAGGCCACTGACTGGTTTTTTATAGTGAGCCCAGCCTGACCGCTATCGCCGGCACTGAAAGACGACATCGGAAGATTAAAAAAAGCGATTAAACCGCGAATCAGCTCCTCAAAAGGCACGAACTCCCCGAACGGCACCAGCTTCTGCTTAAAGTAAGTGCCACCCGCTTCACCCATACCGATCAGTGCGTTGTAGTAGGTATCGTTGTCTGTGTACCAGGGCATGCCAATAATAAGCGCGGTGTTGGTCTGGTCCGCATGTTGTTTCAGCTGCCCCATCAGACCTTCAACGCTTTGGTAGAAGGTCGGGATAGCATTCTCAGGCCAGAACACCAGATCTTTCTGCCACTGGGATGCGGTGAGGGAGAGATAGCTCTGGATAGTGTTATCCAGATGACCGGGCTCCCATTTCAGATCCTGAGAGATATTGCCCTGAACGGCGGCAAAGGAGATCGGCTCAATATCGGTTTTCTCTGTCCACTGACGTCCATCCAGCAAAACGGCTGTCACACCAAGCGCGATCGTTAAACCGACAAGGGCAAATTGTGCTTTGGTTCTTTCTGCCAATAAGGAGGCAGCGGTAGCACCGGTAAGTGCCAGCAGCAGACTGAGACCGTAAACCCCGGTCACTGGCGACAGACCGGCAAACGGTGTATCCAGCAGGGTATAACCGGCATAGAGCCAGGGGAAACCGGTCAGAAACCAGCTGCGTAGCCATTCGCCCAGTATCCACAGGCCGGAGAACAGCAGTACTTTCTGCCAGCTACTGCGATCTCTGGAAAAGTGACTAAACAGGGCGGCAATCGGTGCGAAAAACACCGCAGCCAGCAGTGCGACAAACAGCACAGTAAGCAGAATCGCCAGAGGTATCGGCGCGCTGCCAAACTGATGGATACTGACATAAACCCAGCTTACTCCGGTACCAAACAACCCCAATCCGTAAGCAAAGCCTCGACCTGCCGCCGTAGCTATTGGTTGATTGTTCAGCAGCCAGAAAAACAGGGCGATGCTGACCAGCATAACCGGCCAATAGTTAAAGGGACTGAAGGCCAGAGGTGCAATGGCACCTACAAGGCCAGATAGCAACAAACAACGCCAGTCTTTTATTGTCATGGACATATTTTTTAATCACGATGTGTTGTTAATAAAAAGCCTGAAACAAAAACGGCCAATACAGGATTGGCCGCCATGAAATTGTTCCGTTGTCAGTTCTGAATCAGGCGTGGGTCACCCGCAACAGTCTTATACGACGGTTATCTGCATTCAGAATCTGGAAACAGAAATCATCAATGGAGACTTTTTCATTGCGCTTGGGCAGATGACCAAACTTCTGCATAACAATGCCACCAATGGTGTCGAACTCTTCATCACTGAACGTGGTTTTAAAGTGTTCGTTGAAGTCTTCGATAGGCGTCAGTGCCTTGACGACAAACTCATCATTACCCAGCGGCTTGATAAAGCTGTCTTCGTCAACATCGTACTCATCTTCGATATCGCCGACGATCTGTTCCAGTACGTCTTCAATCGTCACCAGACCGGCCACACCACCATACTCATCGATAACGATAGCCATGTGGTTGCGGTTGGTGCGAAAGTCGTTCAACAGCACATTCAGGCGCTTGCTTTCCGGTACCACTGCCGCGTGGCGAAGATGATTTTTGATATCGAAGTTCTTGCGGTTGTCTTCAAGGATCAGGGGCAAAAGATCCTTGGCCAGCATGATACCCAGAATCTCATCCTTGGTATCACCAATCACAGGAAAACGGGAGTGGGCAGACTCTATCACTTCCGGGAGAAACTGCTCGGGATTGTCCTCGGACTTTACGCACACCATCTGTGAGCGTGGAATCATAATTTCGCGTACCTGCATCTCGGAAACCTGCAGAGCACCTTCAATGATGCGGAGGGCTTCACTATCGAGCAGGTCGCTGTGCTCAGCATCACGAAGCTGATCCAGCAATTCATCACGGGTCTGAGGGTCGCCGGAGAAAACGTGTCTTAGTCTCTCCAGCCATGTTCGATTGCCCGGGTGATCGTCAGCCATGGTTTTCTGTCTTGTCCTCACTGGTTGTTGGCAGATTGAGTAGTCAATAAGGGTCATTGAAACCGAGAGCGATGATAAGGTCTGTTTCCAGCGCTTCCATCTCTTCGGCTTCGTCGTCTTCAATATGATCGTAGCCCAGCAGGTGCAATGTGCCATGGATGACCATGTGCGCCCAATGGGACATCAGGGTTTTACCCTGTTCTTTAGCTTCCCGTTCGACCACCGGCGCACAGATTACCAGATCACCCAGCAGGGGCAGACCCAGTTCCGGCGGCAGGTCCGAGGGGAAGGAAAGTACATTGGTGGCGTAGTCTTTGCCGCGCCACTGAAGGTTCAGTTGCTGACCCTCTTCGGCATCGACAATCACAACGCTGATTTCGGCCTCTTCACGTTCGTCACGAACGGCGGCGGTCGCCCATTGTATCAGCTGCTCTTCCGAGGGCAGATTGTCGCTACTACTGGCGACCTGCAGATCAATCATAACATTCATCAGTTTTTAGCACCCGGCTTCGGCTCAGCAGAGATCGACTGTTCGTGGCGATCATAGGCTTCGACAATGCGCTGCACCAGCGGGTGACGGACAACATCGCGAGAGCTGAAGTGAGTCATGCCGATACCGGGTATGCCTTCCAGCACTTCCATGGCGTGACGCAGACCGGAGCGAATATTGCGGGGCAGGTCGACCTGGGTGATATCACCGGTAATCACCGCCGTTGAGCCAAAGCCGATACGGGTCAGGAACATCTTCATCTGTTCCATGGTGGTGTTTTGGGATTCGTCCAGAATAATGTAGGCGTTCGTCAGGGTGCGACCACGCATATAAGCCAGCGGCGCAACTTCGATGATGTTTTTTTCGATCAGGCGGGTCACCCGGTCAAAGCCCAGCATTTCGTAGAGAGCATCGTACAAGGGGCGCAGATAGGGATCGATCTTCTGGGACAGATCACCAGGCAGAAAGCCCAGTTTCTCACCGGCTTCAACCGCAGGACGCACCAGCAGAATGCGCTGAACCTCTTCCTGCTCCAGCGCCTGTACGGCACAGGCCACGGCCAGATAGGTCTTACCGGTACCGGCAGGACCGATACCAAAGTTGATATCGTTACTGATGATGGTTTTGACGTACTGCTGCTGGTTTTTACCTCTGGGGCGGATCAGGGCTTTGCGGGTATGGATCACCACACTCTGATTATCTTCACTCTGCTGTTCCATCCCGGCCTCTTGCAACAGCAGGTGAACCACATCGGGCGTGATGTGGTTAAGCTCGGTGGTTTCAGCATAGAGCTGCTCCAGAAGATTTCGGCCGGTCTGTACCAACTGCTCATCGCCAGACAGGGAGAAACTCTGCCCACGGCTGCTGATGCGGATACCGAGGCGGTTTTCTATCTGCTTAAGGTGCTCGTTGAATTGGCCGCAAAGGTCGGCGAAACGGCGGGCATCGACCGGTTCAAGATCGAAGTGAAGACTATCAGGTTGTGCGTTCAAAATAAGTTATACAGCCTTTGTTGCAGCTTTGTTAAAGCATATATGGGCGTCGAATCGTTGAAAAGCAAGTCCGACCCATTCAGCAATGTGTAAGATTACTATAGGTTGTTCAGCCAAGCATCAGACAATAGAGTGTAATCATGAGGATTATTCTAACAAAACCCGAATCAAGGGATTAAAACAGCTCATGCGCCTTTTATCCAATCTTGCTCTTGCAACTCTTGTGTTTGCCGCCGGAAGCCTCTGGCCCTCTCTTTCCGCCCTTGGTGCTGATCCCGGTGATTCTCATGCCAGCAACACCGTGATTCGTTCCGTTGAAGTGACTGCGGTGCAATACCGGGAGCAGGCGCGGCCGGTAATAACCAGTGCCTTGCTTGCTTACAAAGCCATTATGAAGCTGGCGTTCAAGGTTGGCGGGCCGGTTGCGGATATTCTGGTGGAAGAGGGGGAGGCCGTAACCGGCGGGCAGGTGTTGGCCAGGCTGGATACGGAAGAGGTTCAGGCCCGCGTCGTCGAGGCAGAGGCCCGGTTCAACAATGCCTCCCGCACGGCCAGGCGACTGGCGGAGCTCTATCGGCAGAACAGTGTCTCTCTGGGGCGGCTGCAGGATGCGGAGATGGATCAAAATATTGCCCGTTCCCAGCTTCAGGTCGCTCAGTTCAACCTGCGTTACTCCGCCATCACCGCTCCGGTTGCGGGGCGGGTTGTGCGCCGGTCAATCGAGGCCAATGAACTGGTCTCTTCTGGTCAGGTCGCGTTTGAGCTGGCGGATGATACCCGGGGCTGGGTGATGCGAGCCGCTCTTTCCGATAGCCATGTCGCCCGGATTGACTACGGCGATAGGGTCAATGTACGTTTCGATCCCTGGCCGCTGGATACCTTTTCCGGCCAAATCAGTGAGATTTCGGAAGCGGCTGATCCACACTCCGGCCTGTTCAGTGTCGAGATAACACTGCACGCCATGACAGAACACGGGGCGGAACAAAAGCAGCCGAAGCGGAAGTTTCGTGAAGGTTATATTGGCCGTATCAGCATAGAGCCTGGTGTGAAGGAGCGAGTCATCATACTGCCGCCACAGGGGCTGGTCTCAGCGATGAGCCCACGGGGAACAGTCTATGTATTGAACGACGACAATACGGTTTCATCCCGCCAGATTCGTATCCACGCCATCGACAGCAAGGGCGTTGCTGTTTCCGGCGATCTCCGTAATGGTGAAAAGGTGGTGACCACCGGGGCTGCCTTCCTCGACGAAAACGACAAGGTTCATGTTGTGGTCAGCGGACAGGAGGGGTAACCGGTTATGAATTTACCCCGTATCGCCATCAATAATTTTCAGTTCACACTCGTTGTTATTCTGCTGCTGATCGCCTTGGGCGCAGTCTCGCTATTAACCATGCCCCGCTCAGAAGATCCTCAGTTTGATTTCCCGGCCGCCATAGTCCGTGTCGTTTACCCCGGAACCAGTCCGGTGGATATGGAGAAGCTCGTTCTTGATCCTTTGGAAGAGGCCATCGATGAGCTGGACGACATCCGGGTTCTAAAAGGCGAGGTTGAAGACGGTATGGCAGTGATTCGGGTTGAGTTCCTGTTTGGCTCGGATCCGGATGAGAAGTACGACGATGTGGTGTCGAAAGTGAGCCGGGTGCGGGAAAATCTGCCCAATGGCATTCAGTTCCTCACGGTCGATAAAATCTCCCCGGCAGATGTCAATGTTCTTCAGATTGCGCTTATTTCGGACTCCGCGCCTTACCGTGATCTCAAGGTTCAGGCCGAAGTGCTGGAGAGTAAACTGAAGCGGGTGGCGGGGATCAAACGGGTCACCATCGAAGCGCTGCCGGATCAGCAGGTTCATATCCGTGCTGATCTGCTGAAAATGCAGGCACTGAATATCAGCCTGCAGGATCTGCTTGATGCGGTACGGGCCACCAGCGTTAACCTGCCTGGCGGTCATGCTCTGGCTGGGGAGAGTCGAATGACGATCCGCACCAGCGGTGATTTTCGGAATCTGGATCAAATACGTCGAACAGCTGTGGTTTCATCCGCAACCGGAGTCATTTTCATAGAAGACATTGCCTCCGTATCAATGGCTGACGCACTGCCTACTTATGAAGGGCGTCATAATGGACGACGCAGTGTATTTCTCTCAGTGGTGCAGCGCAAAGGCAGTAATATCATGGCCGTGCTGAATGATCTGGATAGAGTCATTAACGATGTCAGTAGCACACTGCCCGGAGATATGAGCCTGGCTTATGTCCATGATCAGGGCGTCAGCGTTCAAAAGCGGCTGACCAGTTTTATGAGCAGCCTGCTTATGGGGTTGGCTCTGGTTGCCGGGCTGACCTTGATCGCTCTGGGTACCCGCTCAGCCTTCGTGATTGTGACCGCCATCCCTATCTCTATCATTATCGCTCTGGGCTGGGTTGATCTGGTCGGGTTTGGCCTGCAGCAGATGACCATTGTCGGGCTGGTGATCGCTCTCGGTCTGCTTGTGGATAATGCGATTGTGGTGACCGAAAATGTCGGCCGTTTTTTACGCAGTGGTCACGACCGACATACGGCAGCTGTCGAAGGTGCCAGTCAGGTGAGCTGGGCGGTTATCAGCGGTACAGTCACCACCATGCTGGCTTTTCTGCCCATGCTGCTTCTGCATACAGGAGCGGGTACCTTTATCCGCTCTATGCCGGTGACTGTGGTTTTGGCGCTGCTTGCTTCGCTGCTGATTGCTCTCACCCTTAGCCCGCTGCTGGCCAGTCGTCTCTTTCCCGCGGGAGGTACAAAAGCGCCAAAGGTTTTGCAGTGGTTTGAGTGGCTGGCTCAGGGGCCCTATCTTCGACTGCTGAAAAGAGCCCTGAACACACCATGGCTGATACTGTTAGTCTCCATCACCCTGTTTATCAGCAGTTTGACGCTGGTGCCGCTGATTGGGGTCAGTATGTTTCCAAAGGCGGATAAACCTTTGGTGCTGGTCAATATTGATGCGCCGGAGAGCGCCAGTTTTGACCATACCCGCAGGTTGGTTATGGAGGCTGAGGATATTCTCAACCGCCACCCGGAAGTGGTCTCGGTCACCTCAAACATCGGCAAGAGCAATCCACGTATTTTTTACAATGAGATTCCCAAACGTCAGGTGCCGTCTTATGCACAACTTCTGGTGCAACTGAAAAATGGCGATGATCAGAGCCGCGGGGAATTTATCTCCAGAGTGCGGAAAGAGTTTCAACAGCTCCCTGGCGCTAAAATTCTGGTGAAAGAGCTGCTGCAGGGCCCTCCCTATGAGGCTCCCATCTCCATTCGAGTCTTGAGTGATGATCTCACTCTTCTCCGTCAACAGGCGGCAGTGGTTGAGCAAGCCATGGAGACCATTGAAGGCATGGTCAGCATCGATAACCCCCTTGCCCGTCGCAAGATTGATATGCACGTGACTATCAATCGGGAAAAAGCAGCGATGCTGGGTGTGCCTCTGAGCGCTATCGACCAGTCCATTCGCGCCAGCCTTGTGGGGATGAATGCCGGCCAGTTCCGTGATGAGAGCGGTGAAGATTATGCCATTCTGGTTAAGTCGCAGGGAGAGGTCAATCCTCAGATAGACGACTTTGAAAAGATAACCATACGCTCCACCAATGGTGCGCTTATACCTTTGTCGCAACTTGCCAGTCTTGAGCTGAAGGATGCGCTGACCCGCCTGCAACATCATATGACGGAACGTATGTCCCGGGTGACGGCCGATGTTGCTCCCGGCTATCAGGCCGAGGCGGTGACCAACCGGCTGATCAATACGCTGAACACGCTGGAATGGCGGGAGGGAACCAGTTATCAGATCGGCGGTGAGCAGGAGAGTCGCAAAGAGTCCTTTGGTGGTATGGGGCAGGTGATGTTGGTGGCGCTGATGGCTATCTTTGCTGTGCTGGTGCTGCAGTTTCGCTCTTTCTCCCAGCCGATGATTATCTTTGCCGCTATTCCTTTCGCTATGACCGGCTCCATACTGGCGCTGTTGATGACCGGCAATACCTTCTCGTTTACGGCGCTGGTCGGGCTGACCTCTTTGGCGGGGATCGTGATAAACAACTCGATCCTGCTAGTGGATTATGCCAACCAGCTGCGCCATAAAGGTCGGACTGTAAAAGAATCAGTACAAGAATCCGCAGTAACACGACTGTTGCCCATTATTCTGACAACCCTGACGACCATTGCCGGCTTGCTACCGCTGACACTGGGTGGTTCATCTATGTGGGCACCGATGGGCTGGAGTATTATCGGCGGACTTATAGTATCCACTCTACTGACGCTTTTTGTAGTTCCCGCACTCTATCTGTTGTTTACCCCGGAGCCTCAAGAAGCTTGGGATGAGAGTGAGTGCTGATTAAACTTTTTTTTTAAAAAAAGGAACGTTGCATTTCTATAATCATATTCAGATGTTCGAAAAAACAGCCCCGACACATCTGTTTGTACAGTGCGGGAGCCGTTTATTTCTCAGAACTAGTTTCGCTCAAATTTACACGTTCAAAAATCAGGCGACTTCTGTCTGCTGTCTAAAAGCTTGCCAGTGTTCATCCTGCTCAGAGACAATCAACTCTCCGCGCAGACTGTGGGGCAAAGCTTCACCGATCTTCACATCAGCAAAGTGGCCAATCAGGTGCGGGCTATCACAGCGGAAGTTGACCACGCGGTTACACTCGGTACGGCCCTGTAGCTGACCAGGGTCTTTCTTGGAGTAGCCCGTGACCAGAATACGCTGCATGCTGCCAACCAGACGACGGCTGATTTGCATCATTTGCTGATCAATACGATCCTGCAGAATTTTCAGCCGCTGCTTCTTGGTTTCCGCAGAGACATCATCGGGATAATCGACAGCCGGAGTACCAGGACGCTTGCTGTAGATAAAGCTGAAGGAGGCATCAAAGCCGACTTCGGCAATCAGGTTCATAGTGTCCTGAAAGTCCTGATCAGTCTCACCAGGGAAACCAACGATAAAGTCGGACGACATTTTCAGATCAGGGCGAACCTCACGCAGACGACGAATCTTGTCTGTATAAACATCCGTGGTATGGTCACGCTTCATCGCTGCCAGAATGTTGTTGGAACCACTCTGAACCGGCAGGTGCAGATGGCTGACAAGCTCAGGCACCTCCCCGTAAACATCAATCAGGCTGTCTGAGAACTCCAGCGGGTGGGAGGTGGTGAAACGAATGCGGTCGATGCCGTCGATGGCGGCAACAACACTGATCAGTTCCGCCAGATCAGCAATAGTGCCGTCGTGACAATCGCCCTGATAGGCATTGACGTTCTGACCCAGCAGATTGATCTCCCGCACACCCTGCTCCGCCAGACCGGCACACTCGGCAATAACGTCGTCAAACGGACGGCTCACTTCCGGACCCCGGGTGAACGGTACGATGCAGTAGGTGCAGTATTTACTGCAACCTTCCATGATGGAGACGAATGCGCTCGGTCCATCAACACTGGGCTCGGGCAGGTTGTCGAACTTCTCGATTTCCGGGAAGGTGACATCCACAATCGGAATGCCGCTGCTCTTGGCGGCGTCGATCATCTCCGGCACCCGGTGCAGAGTCTGGGGACCAAAAATCACATCCACAATACCGGCACGCTTGCGGATAGCTTCGCCTTCCTGGCTTGCCACGCAACCGCCGACACCGATAATCAGATCGGGGTTCTGTTCTTTCAGTTTTCTCCAGCGACCTAGCTGATGGAACAACTTCTCCTGAGCCTTTTCACGCACAGAACAGGTGTTGACCAGCAGGACATCAGCTTCTTCAGGGTTGTCCGTCAGCTCCAGTTCGTGGGTCTCTCCGAGCAAGTCTGCGATACGGGCAGAATCATACTCATTCATCTGGCAGCCGTGGGTCTTGATATAAAGCTTTTTTGTAGCCATGCGCTATCAATATCACCTTTTAAAAGGGGTGTTGTTTGAATCTCTGCAGGCGGTAAAAGGCTCTGCGCGAAAGTCCGACATTATAATCACCACAGGTACCAGTGCCTAGTTAGGCTTTTGCGGAGGTTCATACCGGATGAACCTATAGGATCAGCATGAAATCTGTGGGATTGGGTGGCGGACGCAGTCTGGAAAGGGTAGAACAAGAAGGCAGTTATGTCCCCTTTTTACTGTCCGTTTGATAGAGAACGTCTTTCTTCGGTGGCAACACCGAAGACAACAAAAAATTCTACATCCCTGCGTCTCTCTGTTGTCTAAGCTATTCATTGCATTTCACGGTGGCCGGCTTTACGCAGTACGTGCAGGGTAATGATATGTGCAGAACAATAATCACAGCTCTAACCACAGCTCTAACCACAGCTCTCTTTCTGACCATTTTCTTTCTAGGAGGCGTACTCTGCGCATGGGGAGACAACGCGGCACTCGATTTTGTCAATCAGGCGCGCAAGGCTAACAAGCTGCCCCTGCTTCATCTCCAATCTCAACTGGAAAAGGCTGCCGATAACCACGCTCTTTACATGGCCCAACATAATCTTATTGACCACGAAGAGCACGCTGGTTTGGATAATTTTACTGGCAATCGCTGCCTGGAGAGGATAACCCATACGGGTTATCAGGCGGCTATATGTATAGAAAATCTTTCATTTGGTCAAAAAAACTGGCTTGAGTCTGCACAACAGCTGATGAGTGGCATCTATCACCGCATGGGGTTTCTTGCCTTTGATGTGGATGAGATCGGGCTGGCCTGTCGAGCAGCCTCACAGTCTGGGAAGAAGCTTTTTTATAACTACGTGATGGGGAACTCTGTGCTTAGAAAAATGTGCGAGGGATCGCCTTCCCGTAAAGGCTACGCCAATGTCTGCGTTGATAAAGACAGGGTGATCGGGAAAGCTCTTTTTGAGCAACACAATGAGGATTTGGCGCAAAACAGTGGTTATGTTGTGCTCTATCCATGGCCTGACCAAATAAATGTTCCCCCCCATTTTCATAACGCTGAAATCCCGAATCCATTGCCGGGTATTAAACTCAGCGGTCAGCCTGTCTCTGTGCACTTTAACCCGGTGCGCTTGCGAGGCAAGACCATGACCATGGTCAGCTTCCGGCTCTCAGATGCTGCGGGGCAGGATGTCAGCCTTCTACCGGTGAAAGACAAACAGTCAGATCCGCGTTTTTCAGAATACGATTTTGCCTGGTTCCCCGAAAAAGTACTGGAAGGGGGGCACACCTACCGCGTCTCGCTTGATGGTATTGCAGGTGGTCAATCGTTCACTATGGACTGGGCATTCACTACCGCAGAGATACCGTTTTCATGGGCTAAAAAACATGAAAACGTTCTTGTTATGAACCGTCCGAAATCAACCTTCTAAGGTCAAACCGAATCGGGCCTATGCTCTGGTTTTATCACCGGACATTGTCACTCGTGCTGCAAAGCTCAAATAGCCATACCACCGTCATTCCCGCCTTCGCGGGCGTGACGACAATGATATGGGTATGGGTTTTCACGCTGTACGGCACTAGCGCCCTGCTTCGCAGCTCAGCACTTCACCGTGACACTTTATGAGAAAATAGCCGGGGGCTTGCAATGGCCTCCGGCAGGAGGGTGAGGTTCAGGGGTTGTGTGTTGTACGAACCTGTCGTTTCAGCATGATGAAAATGGCGCTGGCCGAGAACAGGTTACCCAATGCCAGCAAGTAACGGTATAGATCGACACGCAGATATCCGGAGGCTGAGCCTTCGGTGGTGATGACCAGTACCGTGAGTCCATAAGCGAGTATGGCGACGGTCATGAATACAGCAAACGTACGCTCACGACGAGCGATGGTGACGGTTGAAACCAGCATAACGATCAGGGAAAGTGCCGCTACCGTGTAGAGAAAGATCTCGGCATATCCGATCTGGCGTGCCAGTTCGTATCCTGCCATGAGGCCGATCAGAATGCGCCACCAGGTTGGCCGACTCCAATTGAGCTTCCAGCACAGGGAGGCGAGGGCTGCCGCCAGCATCGGAGGAGCCAAAGCCTGTGCCGCCGTCATCAGCATCAGATGAGGCTCACTCCAGAGGGATGAAAAGCCACTACTGAGCGTGCCGAGGGAGGAACTTGCCGCCACCAGCGTAAAGGCCATCAGTGCGCTCCCGATTGGCATTTTTCGAGGTGAAGACCGGTAGCCCTGACTCAGCAGGAACACGCCAAAAAAACTGGAAAATGCCAGTATGGCATTGGATAAGGCTAATGAAGCCCATGTGTTGAACATCAGGTAATCCGTGCAAATACTCTCTCGGCAACATCCAGAGTCAGGTGAATATCCTCATCACTGTGGGCAGCGGAGATAAACCCTGCCTCAAAAGAGGATGGTGCCAAATAGATACCTTCCTCGAGCATGCCGTGGAAGAAGTGATTAAAGCGCTCACTGTCACAGGCCATAACCTGTTCGAAGCTGGTGATTTCGTTCTGACTGGTAAAAAACAGACCGAACATGGCGCCGACCTGGTTAGTGTGCAGTGCAATGCCCGCGGCCGCCGCCCGCGCTTTCAAACCATTCAGCAATACCGTGAGACGCTCACTTATCTCTTTGTGGAAGCCGGGTTGATCGATCAGCCCGAGAGCGGTCAGGCCGGCAGTCATGGCCACCGGATTGCCAGACAGAGTACCCGCCTGATAAACCGGACCCAGCGGGGCAATCTGCTCCATTATTTCCCGCTTACCGCCAAACGCGCCAACCGGCATACCGGCACCGATCACTTTGCCAAGCGTGATCAGGTCGGCATCAACTCCGTAATACTCTTGAGCACCGCCCAGAGCCACGCGGAAGCCGGTCATCACTTCGTCGAAGATCAGCACAGCGCCAAACTCGTCGCAGAGAGTCCGCAGACCTTCCAGAAAACCGGGCAGTGGGGGTACACAATTCATGTTGCCCGCCACAGGCTCAACGATAAGACAGGCAATATCGTCGCCATGTTCGGCAAAAACGGCCCGCACACTGTCCAGATCATTATAAACAGCCGTGATCGTATGCCTGGCAAAATCGGCAGGCACACCAGGAGAGTTGGGGATACCCAGAGTCAGGGCGCCGGAGCCTGCCTTGACCAGCAGGGAGTCCGAGTGACCGTGGTAACAGCCTTCAAACTTCACGATTTTGTCGCGGCCGGTATAGCCGCGAGCCAGACGAATGGCAGACATCGTCGCTTCGGTTCCGGAATTGACCATGCGCACCATCTCCATATTGGGAACCAGTGCGCAGACTTTGTCTGCCATGGCGATTTCGACCGCCGTTGGTGCGCCAAAACTCAGCCCCAGATCAACCTGTCGGTGCACGGCGGCAATAACGTCAGGGTGATTGTGACCCAGTATCATTGGCCCCCAGGAACCAACGTAGTCAACGTAGCTTTTGTCGTCTTCATCAATAATTTTTGAGCCGTGAGCCGCTTTGAAGAAGACAGGCGTGCCACCGACACCACGAAATGCCCGTACAGGCGAGTTTACCCCGCCTGGAATGTGTTGGCGGGCTTGCTCAAACAGTATTTCCGAACGACTCATGTTACGACCTTATTAAAATAGTGATTTCGGTGAGAGCCATCTAACTACGTGCTTTTTACTACCAATTCCTATCAGCTATTCATCGGGTATAGATCCCGATATTCTCGTGCGCGCTGAGTGATTGTCACTGTGTCCTGGGGAGCAAACAGGTCATTCACGACCGCCAGCATATCTGCGCCAGACGTTACCAGTTGCGGGGCATTATCTCTGGTAATTCCGCCGATGGCTACTATGGGGACGCTAAACTGTGTACGGGCATCACAAAGTCGATGCATGGGGGTCAGCGGTGCATCCGGTTTGGTTCGGGACGGGAAGAAACGGCCAAAAGCGATGTAATCGGCCCCCTGGGTCACCGCCTTGCGCGCCAGATCCAGAGAGTCTTCACAACTGATACCGATAACAGCATTGCTGGCCAGACGCTTTCGGGCACTGGCCAGTGCTTCATCACCCTGGCCAAGGTGGACACCATCAGCCTGACAGGCGATGGCGAGGTCGACATCATCATTAATCAGAAACAGAACACCGGCCTGGTGACAAAGCTCACGCAGTGCGGTTGCCTGACGGAGACGGCGCACCTGATCATCGCTTTTGTCCCGATACTGGAGGATTTTCATCCCCCCCTCTATCGCTGCAGTTATCCTGCGCAACAGAGTGTCATCATCGGGCATCAGTTTGCTGTCTGTAATGCCGTACAATCCCTTGAGGAAAGCAGATGAAAACATGACTGTTTCACTTCCAATAATTTATTCAAACATTCTGTTGCAGGGCGGATATTCAGAATACACAACCGCCCAGAGTATGTGATGGTCAATAGTAGTCGTAGCAGTCCGTCGCTACCAGATTGACAGACTCCCTCCACTCAATCGGCTTGCCGATTGAGTGGAGGTGCCTAATCCGGAATTCCGCGCAATGTGTTAAATCGCCTCGAGGGCATCGGAGAGTTTGGTAACACCGATGATTTCTATACCCTCAATCGGCTTCCTGGGCTTATTGGCCATGGGCATAACAATTTTTTTGAAGCCGTGTTTGATGGCTTCAATCACGCGTTCCTGACCATTGGCGACCGGGCGAATCTCCCCGGCCAGACCTACCTCTCCGAAGGCGATCATATTCTGGGGCAGTGGCACATCCCGGAAACTGGAGACGATGGCCAGCAGGCTGGCAAGGTCTGCACTGGTTTCGGTAACACGCACACCGCCAACTACGTTCAGAAATACGTCCTGATCGCTGGTAAAGATGCCGCCATGGCGGGTCAACACGGCAAGCAACATCGCCAGACGATTATGGTCCACACCCACGGTTACCCGACGCGGATTACCCAACTGGGACTCCACCACCAGCGCCTGAATCTCGATCAGCAGTGGCCGGGTTCCCTCCCAAAGCACGGTAATAATGCTGCCAGACGTACTCTCCTCTCCCCGGGAGAGAAAAATAGCGGAAGGGTTTTTCACCTCTTTCAAACCTTTCTCGGTCATGGCAAAGATGCCCAGCTCATTGACCTGACCAAAACGGTTCTTGGTGGCGCGCATAATGCGGAACCGGGAATCATCGGTGTTGCCCAGCATGAGCTGGGTATCGATGATGTGGCTGAGGGTCATCGGACCGGCCAGAGAGTTATCTTTGGTCACATGGCCGACGATCAGCAACACCGTGCCGGTCTGCTTGGCGAACCGGGTCAGGAAAGCCGCCGACTCCCGCACCTGCGCCACCCCGCCGGGGGCGGAATCCACGCCTTCCATATACATCACCTGGATGGAGTCGATGACGATGACGCCCGGTTTCTCCTGCTCGGCCATCTGCACAATACGTTCGGCAGAGGTCTCGGCCAGCATCAGCAGCTGGTCTGTGGCAAGTCCTAGACGCCGGGCCCGGGACGCAATCTGCTGGAGAGATTCCTCACCGGACACGTACAGGGCTTTCATCGAGGCGGCAACGTGACAAAGAACCTGCAGCAAAATAGTACTCTTACCCGCACCGGGATGACCGCCAATCAACACGGCACTGCCGGGTACGAAGCCGCCACCAAGCACCCGATCAAACTCGCCTGAGCCGCTGCCGAACCGGGGAGCATCCTCAACACTGACTTCTGAGAGAGTCTGGATAGCGGCAAGTGCTCCGGCGAAACCAGAACGGCCACCACTGGCGACCGGATTCGCCATATGGGGAAGGGAGGAGCCGAGATTAATTTCTTTGAAGGTGTTCCAGGCGTGGCAATCAGAACATTGTCCCTGCCATTTGCCCGATTCACTGCCGCACTCGGTGCAGACAAAGGCTTTGCGAATTTTTGCTTTTGCCATTCCTGACGCCTGAACTCTATAGAGATAACGTTTCTTTTTATCACGAATAAGGCGGTGATGCCCTGTTTGCTGCGCTTCCGTTACAGGAATACCGCCGGATAACAGGAAGTGTATGGTTTTTGAAGTCTATCCTTGGGGGAATACGCAGCTTCGTAATGATAGCGGGAAAGGAGATGTCAACGAATGAAATTAATAATAAGACTTCTACTCGGCGTAGCTGTCGGGGTACTTCTCGGACTCTACGGACCGGATATTCTGATTCAACTGCTGGTAACCCTCAAGATGCTGTTCGGACGGTTTCTGAGCTTTACTGTGCCGCTGATCATCCTGTTTTTTGTCACCTCCGGTATTGGAAGTCTGCATAAAGGGTCTGGACGAATTCTTGGGAGTACAGTTTTTCTCTCCTACCTTTCTACCATCGGTGCCGGTCTGGTTGCTTACTGCGCAGCGGTCGGTGTCCTGCCGAGTGTTATGCCGAGTGTTACCGCGAATCTTGATGGGGCAAAAGAGATCATGCCTCTGGTAGAGATTAACCTTGTCCCGCTGATGGATATCAGTACCGCCCTGGTGCTGGCCTTTATGTTCGGCATGGGGATTTCAGCAACCCAAAGTAAAACCTTGCTGAAGGCCGTTGAGCAGGGCAAATGCATTATCGAGCTGGTGCTGATGAATGCCATTATTCCCCTGCTGCCTTTTTATATCTGTGGTGTTTTTGCCGAGATGGGTGCGACCGGAACGGCATTCAAAACCCTGAAAACATTTGCCTGGGTTATGGCGCTGGCAGTGGCCCTGCACTGGGTCTGGTTACTGATTATGTTTACCATGGCCGGCAGCATAGCCAGAAAAAACCCGCTCTCTATGCTGCGGACCATGCTGCCCGCCTATATGACGGCTCTGGGAACACTCTCCAGTGCTGCCACCATTCCGGTAACAGTCAATTGTGTTCGTAAACTGAATGTGAACGCCCATGTGGTAGATTTCACGGTTCCCCTGTGCGCCACCATCCATCTCTCTGGAAGTGCAACGACCTTGACAGTCTGCACCATCGCCGTTGTTTTCCTGAATACCGGCGTGCTTCCTGAGTTTGCCCAGTTTGTTCCGTTCCTCGCGACTCTTGGGGTAATCATGGTTGCTGCGCCCGGCACGCCTGGTGGCGGCGTTATGGCCTCTCTCGGTCTGCTGACCTCGATGATGGGCTTTGGTGATTCCGCGATAGCGATGATGATCGCACTCTATCTGGCTCAGGACGGCTTTGGCACCGCCTGCAACGTGATGGGGGATGGCGCTATCGCGGTCATTATTGATACTGTCAGCCAGGGACGCTGGCGCTCATAAAGAAAGATTAAATAGCCTCTCAATCACGGCCCTGCGTCGAGATTTTTTACCAGGGAAATACAGCCCCTGCTCCCATTACGGGAGGAGAGGGGGAGGAGGGTTTCAGTTATTATTTTCGGTAGTGATAGCGTCGAATCGAGCGGCCATCCGCTCACCCAACAGCTGCATGACTTTCGTTTTGCATTTTTCTACGCACTCTTCTTCGGACATATCATCCACAAGTGCTTCGCATGCTGGCCCAAATATTTCGAGCATCAAGGCTTTACACTGTTCTTTCCTGGTAGTGTAATTTTCTGTCATGGCGTTTAGTCAAATTGGTTGATTGCTATTAATCCACCCCATATAAACAACAGCGAACCGATGGTGAGCAATGTTCCCATTACCGGAAACAGAGCCTCTTCATTTATGAACCCATAAACAGCCATCAATTCGAATCCGGCATGGCAAAATACGGACATAAATATTCCTGCCGTAAGAATTTTTATCATCTTACCTATAAAGCCACCAATTTTTCCCGCGCCAATCAATAAAATCACCATGGCAATGAATGAAGCAATCATCGCGATAATATTTGCAGAATGTTCAAAAGACATTATTTCTCCTTATCGTTAACGTCGAGAATTACACCTATATTATCGACACAGAAATTTATAATTTAATATCATCACTAACAGCTTTAGCGAGTAGCATCACGCCGTCGACTTTTTGTGCCGACCTGGACAGTCTGTACGATCGCCCTCCAGGTGGCGAGGCAGGAAAACAGCAGCCGCTGATATTTACGAAGCTATTTACGACGCTGCAGGGTCAGCCCCCCGGAATCCATAAAGAGCCAAACCGATAAGTCCCAGGTCATTCGTTTCTATCTCCGGATCCGCGCCACTACTGGGTTTTGGCGCAAAAAATATTAGATCACGATCATCCGGGTATTTATAAAAAGCAGAAAACAGGAATATATCGGCAGTTTTTTTGTGGTTTGTCGCCTGTGGAAGCGTAGGATAACGCCCAACCCCAGAGCGAATAGCTCGAAAGGGATGAAAAAAACTGCCAATGGGTTTTATTCAAAAAATAACCGACAGCAGTGATTTAACGTGTTACGGATTTCGATAAATTTTAATAACAAAAAAATAACGCAAACAGCGTGAAGTATTGGAGTATGTCCTGTGACCCAACCTTCTGTGCCCAAACAAGATACCATTGTCAGTTCCTGGAACGATTTTGACCCCCTCAAGCATGTGATTGTTGGCCGCGCTGACCACTGCTGTGTTCCTCCTTCCGAGCCTGCTGTGGACGACAAAGTTCCCTTAAACAGCAAAATGAAAGGCATGTGGGGTCCTCGTCCTCTGGAAACTGTTGAAGCCGCCAATGAGCAGCTCGACGGCTTTGCAAAACTGCTGGAAAGCCGTGGCGTTCGCGTTGACCGTCCTACCCCAATCCAGTGGAACCAGGCCATTCAGACTCCAGACTTCAGCACCTCTTCCATGTTTGGCTGCATGCCTCCACGGGACGTACTGCTGACTGTTGGTAAAGAGATCCTCTCTGCGCCGATGTCCTTCCGCTGCCGTTATTTCGAATATCTGGCCTACTGGCCGCTGATGAACCAATACTTCAAAGAAGATCCAAGCTTCCGTTGGGAACAGGCTCCACGTCCACGCCTGAATGACGAGTCTTATCGTCCAAACTACGGTATGGGCAAGCACGCCATGACCATCGAAGAGCGTCTGGTAAAAGTGGCGAACAAAGAGTTCGTGACCACTGAAGCCGAACCAATGTTCGATGCCGCCGACATCATGCGTATGGGTAAGGATCTGTTCTGCCAACACGGTCTGACCACCAACCGTACTGCGATGGAATGGCTGCAGCGTCACTTCCCTGACCACCGCGTACACTCCGTCAACTTCCCTGGCGACCCGTACCCCATCCACATCGATGCGACCTTTGTGCCGCTGCGTCCAGGCCTGTGCATCAACAACCCATTCCGTCGGATGCCTGAAGAACAGCGTAAGATCTTCGAAAAGAACGGCTGGGAAATCATCGATTCCGCCATGCCAGCTCACGACAACCCTCCTCCGCTGTGCTACTCCAGCGTGTGGCTGTCCATGAACTGCCTGGTTCTGGATCACAAGACCGTCTGCGTCGAAGCCAGCGAAGTGTACCAGATGGAACAGATGGACAAGCTGGGTATGGAAGTTATTCCAGTGCCTCTGCGCGATGCCTACGCCTTCGGTGGCGGTATCCACTGCTGCACCGCAGACGTCTACCGCGAAGGTACCTGCGAAGACTACTTCCCAGTTCAGGTGCCTGGCACCCAGATCCGCCCAATCGCATAAATGCAAAACAGAGAAAGCGCTTCGGCGCTTTCTCTTTTTCTGCCTTCCTGTTTTTGTCTCCCTGTTTCTGACAGAGGGTTCATCATGCTCACACCCAATACCTCATCCAATACCTCATCCAATACCAAGGCCCTTGGCTATACAACCATGCTGATATCAGCGACGCTGATGGGTTGTGTTGGTCTATTTGCCCGCAATATTGATACCTCCGGTGATATGATTGCCTTTACCCGTTTTTTGGTAGGCGCTCTTGGCACCCTGGCGATTGTGCTGGCCAGCGGTAAACTGATTAACCTGCGGGGCACACGACTATCACCCGCTATTATTTTCGGTGGCATCTCCCTTGGCCTGTGTTTGGCTGCCTATGTCTCTTCCACCAAATATACGTCGCTGGCCAATGCAGTCTTTCTTATTTATACCGGTCCATTGTTTTCCAGCATTCTGGCCGCGGTATTTCTCAAGGAGAAGGTGGATAAAATCACCGGCTGCCTGTTATCTCTGGTCTTTATCGGTACGCTGATGATTCTGGGTCTGGTGAATTACACGCCGGAGACAGGATTGAGCGTCAGCCTCAGCTTTAAAGCGGAGAATATGGTTGGCGATATGCTTGGCCTGATAGCGGGCTTTGGTTACGGCCTCTATCTCTTCCTCAGCCGTTACCGCACCGATGTCACCTCCGAAATTCGCTCTTTTTACAACTTCCTGTTTGGTGGTCTCGGTATCGGAGCCTACCTGATCTTTAATCCGCCTTCACTGGCGATGATGGATGGCAGCTCCTGGGTCTGGCTGATCGCCATGGCATTCTTCACCGGCTTTGCGGCACTGGGTCTGTTGGCTGTAGCCGCTCGTCACCTGAAAGCTGCGGAACTGGCTTGTGTCGCTTACTTTGAGTGTGCGGTCGGTGCTGGCATCGGCATTATGGTCTTCGGTGAAACCATGACTGCCTTCCAGGCATTTGGTGGCGCCATGATCATAATTGGTGGTGTCGGTCAGGTTGTAGCCAGCACTGTTGTCCAGATGTGGAAAAAATCCAGGCCATCTGCCCCGCTTTCGGAAACAGCTGTATAACGATATAAAAGATAAAAGCTGGCGACAGTTACCGTGCTACGCACAAAGCGAAGCACGGTACTTTCGGGGCGTTACCCCGATAATGTCACGGAACTGCCGGTAAAAGTTGGACAGGCTGGAATACCCGACAGTGGCACTGATACTGGTAATGGTATCGTTACTGGTGGCCAACAGATGACAGGCTTTGTCTATCCTCACCTTGTTCAGATATTTGGTAAAAGAGAGGCCCGCATTGCTTTTGAAAAAACGAATGAATGTGCTCTCTGCCATACAGAAACGCTGGGCAAGTTGTTCGATATAGATTTCATCCTGCAGGTGTTGCTCGATATACAGTTTTATGCGATCAATCTGCTGTTCCCGCCTGCCGGCGGGCTGTATGGAGGCGGGGTTGTCGGTCAGCACCCTGTGATTGCCAGAGAGCGAAAGAATATCAAGAATTTCAAAAAGATTAATGACATTCCGGAATCCGAATGTATTTTCGAGCTGATCAGCGATGCGGAAAATAGTCTCGCAGAAAGAACCACTGTATTTCAGGCCATAACGGCTTCGTTCCAGCAGTGATCGAATATAGGTGAACTGGCGGCTATTGGTAAAAGTTTCACCCATGGCCTGAATCCGGAACACGATAGCCGTGATCAGGCTGTCAGCGCTGGCGTGGATCGAGTGAGGAATATAAGGCCCTATAACGATAATATCTTTTGCGGAAAAAGGGCTTTTCTGGCCGTTAATCTGGATCTCTCCATCCCCTTTTTCTACCAGCAGTATCATGAAATCGCTACGGCATGAGACTTCAGATTCAGGGTGGATAATACGCTTATTAAAAAGAGTATATGCCTCCTTTTCTGAACGATTGATCAACCTGACACCCATCACCAGCCCTCATGAAAACTTTGCCTCACAAAGATAAAGCATCGGGTTGGTGAATAGTTGATACCTGTCAAAGCAGAAGGTAAGAGCATAGGCATCAGACCATGAATCAGCGATGGTGCTCAGTGCCCTCTCGTTATATGTTTCTGATTATCAAGGAAATGGCGTCCCGATTTTTGGCCATCATGTTTGAGAGCGCTTGAAGCCCTAGCTGTCCATGCTTGAAGGTACTGGCTACATAGCTGAGGGCATTATCAAAGAGGAACTGACTCTCCATTCGCCCAGCATGCTGTTCTTTATAAGCGGCTTCCAATTTTGCTCTGCTGTACTTGTCATAAGCCATAAATATATTAAACAGCCCCTGCACGACACTCTGGCTGTTGTGGATACTTTGGGCTAAAATGCGGCCCATTTTACCTACTCCTACCGCTGCCTGAGTCGTTCTGCCTTGCAGAAAGTGCTGCGAAACCTGCTGTCCTTCACCGACAACAGGTATAAAACCGAATAGAAACGAGAGCACAAAGCCGGCGCTGGAGACGGTACGCCCCCAGATGGTTTTTGGTGGCAGGTGCGACTGACGGGGTTGATTGCTCAGCGCCTGCCCGCGGGATAGCAACTCCTCATAAAGTTGCCAATTCTGCGGCATTTTCCTATGAATTGCATCAATAGCCACCATAATTAACCTCCCATAATACTTAGTTTCCAATGGTGAATCTGGTGTTTTAGAGAGGGGTCGGTAATTAATAGTTTCAATCTGGTCAGTAAAACTAACTATCTTGTTGAATTAAATTTATCTTGTTGAACTAAATTGCCGTAATCAGTACTAACTAACTGTATAACTGTATAACTGTAAATTCGCTCTGGGTAATTTGAATGTTTACCTATTTCCCACAATGTGACTTTTTGGAATTCCGATGACTCCTGCAGTATTAGCGGTTTTCATACCGACCTTTCTATTTGTTTCAATGACGCCGGGCATGTGTATGACACTCTCCATGACCCTGGGTATGACCATTGGCATCCGAAAAACCCTGTGGATGATGGCAGGAGAGCTGCTGGCTGTTGCCGCGCTGATTATATTGGTGTTGGTTGGTGGCGCCACTTTTATGCTGAAATACCCTACCCTGTTTGTGGCATTCAAGACTATTGGTGGAATCTACCTGCTCTGGACCGGTGTTCGGCTTTGGCAATCCAAAGGAAATATGGCGGTTAAGGATCTGAGTGGAGAATCAGGACCGGTCAGCCGCAGGGCGCTGATGATTCAGGGGTTTGTCACTGCCATTTCCAACCCCAAGGGGTGGGCGTTTTTGATCTCTCTACTGCCGCCGTTTATCGATCCACAGAGAACTTTGGCACCACAGATTGCAGCAATGATCGCCGTGTGCCTATGTATCGAATTTTGCTCACTGTTGACCTACGCCAGTGGTGGCAGGGCTCTGCGCCAGTTTCTCTCTCGTAGTAATAACGTGCAGCTGATGAACCGGATTGCCGCGAGCCTGATGATCGGTGTGGGAATCTGGCTTATCTTTGGCTAAGTATGTGCCTGTCGTCATTCTTCCACGGGAATGACGACAGGCAAAGAATCAAACGCGTGTTTTACGACGCTGCTTGCGCTGTTCTTCCTTCTCTCTCTTCTTCGCTTCCTTCTCCGCATGCAACACGGCCAGCGCCTCTTGCTCTTTGGCGACCATTTCAGGCGTTTCCAGAGTCACGCACCCCATGGCTCCGCTGCGATAATCATTCAGAAGAATTTCCGCGACTTTGTGGGTATCAGCAAGGCCACCTTTGCGCACGGCTCCGCGACGACGACCAATCACATCAAACACTTCAATGGGGGTGTGCGGGATTTCAGACAGATTGTAACGCTTCAACAACACCTCTGGGTGAGCTTCCATCAGATACTCAACCAGGAACATGCCAACATCGTCGAATTCCAGCACGGTATTCTTGATCGCTCCGGTCACGGCCAAACGATAGCCGCACTCTTCCGGTTCCAGCTTGGGCCAGAGGAACCCGGGGGTGTCGTGCAATACGATATTGTTCTCCAGCTTGATGCGCTGCTGGATTTTGGTCACCGCAGGCTCATTGCCAGTTTTGGCAATGATGCGACCAGCCAGATTATTGATGGTCGTGGATTTACCAACATTGGGGATGCCCAGAATAAGAGCCCGCAACGGTGTGCCTTCAAAGTTACGGTGGGGGAGCATCTCCGGACAGATTTTCAGTAGTTCACGCACCTTCTGTGGCTCATGCTGGCTCATGGGAATAGCGCGTATACCCTGTTGCTTTTCCAGAGTCTCCTTCCACCGACGGGTCATGTCGGGATCGGCCAGATCGGCCTTGTTCAAGATTTTGATGCAGGGAGTATCACCACGCAGGGAGGGCACCAGCGGATTTTCGCTGCTGTAAGGTATGCGCGCATCCAGCACTTCAATAATAAGATCCACCTGAGGCATAGCCTCACGAATCTCTTTGCGTGCCTTGTGCATGTGTCCGGGGTACCAGTTAATTGCCATGCCGAAGCGTCCTGAAAATCGTCCATTTTAGCGGGCTTTGGCAGGTGCAGGGTAGGTCTGGGACAGATACATCGAAAATCAACAGTCTGATTGACTATTCTGCCGGGCAAGGGATGCCGTTTATATGGCTTTCCGTGTTATCCGCTTTCAGGGCTTCTTTTCTCTGTTTTTCTCTTTTTTCCTGTTGTTCTTCTTTTTTTCTCTGCTGCTCTTCTCTCGCCAGCCTCACTTTTTCACCAAGACTAATCTGACCACTAACACCCGATGGAATTTTGTCGATCTGACCGCCGGACTTAAGAAATAACTTAATCTGTTCAGCAATAGAATCACTGGTTTCTTTGGTCTCAGACGCATTATGCTTAATACTTATCGTGTACTCGTTTTTCTTGGGCATGCCATCCTCCTGCCAGTCTCGTTAGGTAGGGCAGTATAGAACAGATGGTGAGCTCCATGGCTTCACTCGTGTTTCACAAACGTTTCATAAATGTTTCATAACGTAAGTATTGACCGGTTTCTTATCAGATAGAGAGATTATCAGGTAGAGAAAAAATCGATTGCTGTAACGATGTTACCGATTCTCAACAGCCCTTAAGGGCTGTCAAGATTTTCTATCAACCTTCGTAACAAGGCTTGCTCATCTTCACCATTTTGGGGTGAGGCTATTGAGAATCGTACGGCGACAGGAATTTTTCTGTCACTGTAAAAAAAGGGTTCGTCATTAATAGTGTTGGTTAATCGCTCGGCTATTGTTTCAGCCTGCAGGAGCGATGTGTCCGAGAGCAGCATGGCGAAACGATCACCTTCCAGACGACCCGTATACCCCTCTACCGGTGTGTAACTTTGCATCGCTTTGTGAACATGCTGAAGAAGAGCATCTGCGATGCCCTCCCCATGCTCTTGATTAATTAAGCGGAAGCCTTTGATATCAACCAAAATAACTGTGACAAGATCACCACGAGCTGCCTCATGCAGTGCCAAAATCAGCTTCTCCAACCATGATTTGCGGGTGAGACTCTGGGTTAACGGATCTCTGTCTTTCTGGACAAAAATTTTATGGCTCAATTGCTGGTTTTGATTCTGCAGTTTGTCTGTTTTTTTCAATAGAGCGTTGTAGAACGTGGCAATATGACCAGCCTCTTCCTGCGAGGAGACCGGAATCGGTTCATGAAACTCATTGTTGTGTACGGCGTGTTTACTCATCTGCACCAGTACATCCAGCATGGGAGTGTAGGCATCATGGATGGCAACATTCAGACCTATCTCCTCGTCCTCCCGACTGACACGTGTCGACATACATCGATCCGCTACCTTGAACAGTAACCATGTGCTACCGAAAACTAAAAAACCCGTGCTTAAAATACCAGCCGCTTGTACAAGCAGCTGCTCATGTACCTGTACTTTCCGGTAGTCAACAAACAGTACGACAGACAATGTTCCCATAATGCCACATCCAAGATGTACCGGAATCGCTCCGACGACATCGTCGATTTCGTAATATTTCAGGATGGCATCACAGCCAATAACGGTCATGGCCGCAACAATGCCCAATATGACTGCCGCTGCGGGAGACATCATATGGCAAGCTCCGGTGCTGATGACCAATCCCCCAAGGCCACAATTCATCATAACCAGGGCGTTAACCTTACCGGTCTTGAAATAGCTGAACACCACTCCCGTCATAAGCGCGGCCGAGCCGGACAGGAAGGTATTGAAAATAATCAAAGGAATTTTGTCGTTAAAAGCAAAATATCCAACACCATTAAATCCTATCCATGCCATCCAGAGAATCAGTGTCCCACAGGCAATCTGGGGGATATTGCCCGGCCTTATCGGGTCGTTTTTCTGTGATTTATCGGAAGAGAACCGACCGGCCCTGGGTCCAAGACAAATAACAGCAGCGAGGGCCGCCCATCCGCCTACGGAATGCACCACAGTTGCACCAGAAAAATCCTGAAAACCCAGCCGGTTGAGCCAACCGGGCTGGCCTGTGCCTGTGCCATCATTCCAGATCCAGTGGCTGATAATGGGGAAAATGACAGCAGCCATAAAGACTGAGCAGAGCAGATAAGCGGAAAAGGTGATGCGCTCGGCCGCCGCACCGGAAATGATCGTCACCGCCGTGGCGCAGAACAAGCTGGAGATCAGTATTCTGATAATGTCTTCAGGCGAACTCAGGCTGGTGAGAATATCAGGGATAAGCCCCGTGTTCGGTATGCCAATCAGCCCCAAATAGCTGGTTCCCGTTGCAATGCTGTATCCGATAAAGACATAAGCCAACAGTGTAATAGCCAGATCCAGCGTATTTTTTATAACCACATTAATCGTGTTTTTGGAGCGAGCGTAACCCATTTCTAGCTGACAAAAACCCAACTGCATAAACATAAGAGCGATTACACAGATCATTAGCCAGAGAGCATCTACAGACATGGGGCACCATCCTTGGTGTAATAAAGAGCGAGAAGATATCAACCATTGTAGATCAATAAAATGGTATTTTATCTGCGCTAGTCGCTAACCAGCTGCGAAATTTTTTCATACAGCTTTTCAACGGATGAATCCTGGGTAGGGGTGACAAAAATCGTATCATCCCCGCCTATACAACCAAGAATACCTACTGAACGACCAAGTGAATCTATCAAACGGGCAACAATTTGCGCCGCCGCTGGCGTGGTTTTGATAACCACCATATGGGCGTTGTAGTCGATTTCGGTGATAAGCGTTGACAGGGAGGCATCAAGGGAGGGGATCTGGATCTCTGCTGGCAGGCAGTATTTTAGCTCTTTGTTGGCATTGCGAGTGCGTATTGCACCCAGATAATTCAGGGTTCTGGAGATCTTGGATTGATTGATATCCTGAAAGCCTCGCTCTTTCAGGGCTTCAATAATGTCGCCTTGAGAGCTGAAACGACCCTCATTTATCAAAGATTTTAACTCTCCGGCCAGCTCTTTATCATGGATGCGCATAATCAAGGATCCTTATTATTTTCAAGAGAAAAGCCGGGTATTAACCCGGCTTTACTGGTCTGGCATAGTTAAATAACAGCAATACTGATAAAGCCCATGGAGATCAATGCCAGAATGATCATCAGAGGTGCAACAAATTTAAACCATTTGACGATGGATACACGTCCAATAGCCAGTGCTGCAATCACAACGCCGGAAGTAGGCGTAATCAGGTTGGTCAGACCGCTGGCAGACTGATAGGCCGTCACAGCAAGATCTCTGGCTACGCCGGCAAAGTCTGCCAGTGGCGCCATGATCGGCATGGAGAATACGGCCAAACCTGATGTGGAAGGGATGAAGAACGACAGTACCACGTGAATCAGGTACATGAAGTTAACAAAGACAACTTCAGAAGTTCCCACCAGAGCAGACTCACCCCAGTTCAGGATCGTACCCGTAATCAGGCCAGCGTCCATCACCTCACTGATACCGCGGGCAATACCAAGGATCAGTACGACACCAAGGATATCGCGGCAACCGTCCAGGAAGGTATTCACAAAATCTTCTTCATTGATTCTGCCAATGACCGCAGCGATGATAGAGGATGACAGAAACAGCACGCACATCTCGTTCATCCACCAGCCGGCGGAAGCAACACCCCAGATCATGACCGCAAAGGTCAGACCGAACAGTGCAAGAATGATTTTGCGTCTGGTGGTAAATTCGATCTCTTCCTGACTGCCGCTCTTCTTGAGGAAGTGCTCACGGTTGGCTTCTTCCATATCGGCGACGATGGACAGGGATTTGTCATCTTTCACCTTCTTGGCGTAATGCATCACATAGCTGACACCGGCAATAAAGCTGGTTACCAGAATACCCACACGCAGCATAAGACCATCAGTGAAGGCGATGCCGGAGGCATCGGAAGCGATCACGGTAGCAAATGGATTGATTGTGGAACCCAGTACACCGATACCGGCGCCTACCAGCACAATGGCAACACCCGTCACAGAGTCATAGCCGGCGGCAATCATGACCGGAATAACCAACACATAGAAAGGAATGGTCTCTTCAGCCATACCGTACACGGTGCCACCTGCGGCAAAGAACAGCATCAGGATGGGGATCATCAAATGCTCCCGTCCCTTCATATTCTTCACCGCGGCGTTGATGCCCGCGTCGATAGCACCTGTTGAGGTGATAACCATCAGAAAGCCACCAATAAACAGGATGAACAGACCGAGGTCGATGGTTCCCTGAATACCGGTGACAGGGGCGGTAAGTACTTCGAGAAGCCCCTGGGGGTTGCTCTCAGCAACCTTATAGGTGCCGGCGACAGCAACCTCTTGGCCCAGCGTCTCATTCATCACTTTGTCATACTGGCCTGCTGGGATGATCCATGTCATTACAGCCATAAAAGCTATCAGCAGGAACAGTATGGTATACGCGCTTGGTAGCTTGAATCTCTTTTTCTCTGGCACACCAGCATCAGATACTGCCATTTCAGACATGGGCTTCTCCTTTGATTTTAAATATTTGTTCGCACAATCTTATGCAAAGTGCCGGATCGAATCTTGATCCAAATCAAATCCAATACGATTCAGACAAAAAACTGACATGAATCAATAAAAAACGAATTATTTTTTTTGGGTGACACTATGCAAATAGAGACTTCTATTTCCATTCAAAATGAATAAAGAAAAACGAAGAGTGCATAAAAATTCACAATCACTTTCGAACATAAAAAAACTTAATCGGAAAAAATGACACAAGTCAATAATCGAGTTTTTAACAGGCATAGACTGAAATCCAACGAGAGGGCGAGCCCTTCGAAGAATACTGAAGTCTGCCAACACTGATTGGCAAAATTTAAACATCGTTATGGTTATCAGCAATTAGTTAAGCAGAACTTCCAAATACCTAAAACCAATAAAATATAGGTAGCGAAAATGAAAGATTTCTACGTCGGCTCTGAAGTCGGTCAACTGAAAAAGGTTCTTTTACACCGTCCTGATCTCTGTCTGAACAGATTGACCCCATCCAACTGTGAATCACTGTTGTTTGATGACGTACTGAGAGTTGAACTGGCCGGCAAAGAACACGACGCCTTCCAGCAGGTTCTGAGAGACAACGGCGTAGAAGTCTTCCTGCTTAACAATATGCTGGCCGAAACCCTGGCCAACCGTGAAGCCCGCAGCTGGGTTCTGGAACACCAGATTAACAAGAACCGTTTTGGTAACGATCTGGCCAAAGACATCTATGCCCACATGGACAGCATGGATAACCAGGCTCTGGCCAGATACCTGATCGGCGGTCTGACCGTTTCCGAGCTGAACACCGAATGCAAGAGCATGACTCTGGGCATGATGGAGCAAAGCGACTTCCTGATCGATCCCATCCCCAACCACCTGTTCACCCGCGACACCTCCTGCTGGATCTATGGCGGCGTCTCCATGAATCCCATGGCCAAGTCTGCCCGCAAGCGTGAAACCGTGCATCTGCGTGCTATCTATAACCACCACCCCATGTTCAAGGGCGCAGACTTTTTCAGTTACTTTGGTGATGATGACCAGAACTATGATCTGTCCACCATTGAAGGCGGCGACGTACTGGTAATCGGTCGCGGCGCAGTACTGATCGGCATGTCCGAGCGCACCACGCCACAGGCTGTTGAGCAACTGTCCCGCGCACTGTTCAAGACGGGTCAGGCCAAGAAAGTTATCGCCCTGCAGCTGCCTAAAGCCAGAAGCTGCATGCACCTGGACACCGTCTTTACTCAAATGGATATCGATTGCTTCACCTACTACCCAGACATCATGAAGGGCGATCTCGCTTGCTGGGAACTGACCCAGGGTGCCAATGAAGAGCTGGTAACCACCCGCGTGAAAGACGGCTTTGTCAAGGCAATCGAACGTGCACTTGATGTGTCTGAACTGCGCCTGATTCCTACCGGCGGCGACATTTATCAAGCCGAGCGTGAGCAGTGGAACGATGCCAACAACGTACTGACTGTTCGTCCTGGTGTTGTCGTCACTTACGAGCGCAACATTCACACCATTCGCAATATGCAGGCAGCCGGCATCGAAGTGCTGACTGTTCCTGGCGAAGATCTGGGGCGTGGCCGTGGCGGCGCTCGCTGCATGAGCTGCCCAATGCAACGTGAAGATATTTAAAGACATCATTCGAGGAGCTGTTAAATTTTTGATGGCTCCCCGTATAAAAACTCAAAAAGTAATCAATTCATCAAGGAACTTAACCATGGCTTTTAATCTGCGTAACCGTAACTTCCTGAAACTGCTGGACTTCACCCCACGTGAAATCCAACACATGATCGACCTGAGCCTGGAACTGAAAAAGGCCAAGTACGGCGGCTACGAGCAGAAGCGTCTGCAGAACAAGAACATTGTCCTGCTGTTTGAAAAAGACTCCACCCGTACCCGTTGCGCTTTTGAAGTGGCAGCTTTTGACCAAGGTGCAAACATCACCTACATCGGCAGCAACGGCTCCCAGATGGGTCACAAAGAGTCTGTAAAAGACACTGCTCGTGTTCTGGGCCGTTTCTACGACGGTATCGAATTCCGCGGCTTCTCTCAGGAAGCGGTTGAAGAGCTGGGCCAATACTCCGGCGTACCGGTTTGGAACGGTCTGACTGACCAGTGGCACCCTACCCAGATTCTGGCCGACTTTATGACCATGATCGAACACGGCCAGGGTCGTCAACTGAATGAAATGTCCTTCGCTTACCTCGGCGACGCCCGCAACAACATGGGTAACTCCCTGTTGGTTGGCGCAGCTAAAATGGGTATGGATATTCGTCTGGTCGCTCCAAAAGCCTTCTGGCCTACCGAAGAACTGGTAGACGAGTGCAGCCGTATCGCTGAAACCACTGGTGCCAAGATCACCCTGACTGAAAATGTCGCTGAAGGCGTGAACGGCGTTGACTTCCTGTACACCGACGTATGGGTCTCCATGGGCGAAAGCAAAGAAGCCTGGGATGAGCGTGTTGCTCTGATGACGCCTTACCAGGTGAACAAAGAGTGCCTGCTCAAGACCGGCAACCCGAACGTGAAATTCATGCACTGTCTGCCAGCCTTCCACAACGATGAAACCGGCATTGGCAAGCAAATTGCTGAGAAATACGGCATGACTGGTCTGGAAGTAACTGAAGAGGTATTCGAATCCGAGAACTCCATCGTATTCGACGAAGCTGAAAACCGCATGCACACCATCAAAGCGGTTATGGTTGCCACTCTGGGCGACTGATAGAACCCGACACTGAAGCACTCCCCCTGAAGCACTCCTGCTGATGCGGGAGTGCTGTCAGAAACACTGCACGACAGCCTCTTCACAAATCTGCGAAAATAAAATTATGCGTATTGTTATTGCCCTCGGCGGCAACGCCATGCTCCAGCGCGGTCAGCCTATGGAAGCCGACATTCAGCGGGAAAATATCCGCAATGCCGCTGAAGTTATCGCCAAAGTTGCTCAGAAACACGATGTCATCCTGACCCACGGTAATGGTCCTCAGGTTGGTCTGCTCGCCCTGCAGAACGCAGCTTACGACAAAGTTTCTCCTTACCCTCTGGATGTACTGGGTGCAGAAACCGCCGGTATGATCGGCTACATAATGGAGCAGGAACTCGGCAACGCACTGCCGGGTGCCAAGATCGCCACGCTGGTGACTCAGACTCTGGTTGATAACAACGACCCGGCATTCGCCAACCCTACCAAGTTCGTAGGACCGGTCTACAGCCAGGAAGAGGCAGAAGCTCTTGCCGCTGAAAAAGGCTGGGACATCAAGGCAGACGGTCAGTATGTCCGTCGTGTAGTGCCTTCCCCACTGCCTAAAGAAGTGGTTGAACTGGATATTATCAAGCAACTGTCTGATATGGGTATTCTGGTGATCTGCTCTGGTGGCGGTGGTGTTCCCGTACGCAGAGACGACGAAGGCAAACTGTCCGGCGTGGAAGCGGTTATCGACAAAGATTTAACGGCTGCCATGATGGCTGAGCATCTGCAGGCTGATGCCCTGATCATCATGACTGACGTACCTGCCGTCTGCATCAACTTCGGTCAGCCCGATCAGAAAGAGATTCACAAAGCCTCTACAGAAAGCATGATGGCGCTGGACTTCCCGGCCGGCTCCATGGGACCCAAGATCGAAGCCTGCGCCAACTTCGTTAACGGCGGTGGTCGTTTTGCCGCAGTTGGCAGCCTGTACGATGTTGAACATATCGTTGAAGGTCTGCGTGGCACCTGGATTACTAATGAAGTCACTGGTATGACTTTTTATAAAGGGCTGGATGATAACGAGTTAGTCTCTGCCTGAAAGGGATCATAGAGCGTTTGTAGAGCGTTCTGGTAGAGAGCTTAGAGCATGGCGTCGGTAAGCGGTCTTGTTGACCGACGCCTCTTTCATTTCACTTCGTTTTCGGACAGCCTTCTGGTGCCATTTTTTGGCTAATAAGATGTTAAGCAGTTCCGATCAGCCAATACTAGTGAATCCCGGTTCAGGTCAGCAATACTCTTGACCCCGGTCAGCGTCATGGCGACGCGCATTTCGCTGGCATAGAGATCAAGCAGGCTCTCAACTCCTTTTTCACCCTGTGCGGCCAGCGCAAAGACAAATGATCGCCCCAGCAGGGTAACGTCAGCACCGAGCGCCAGCATGCGGACAACATCCAGGCCATTACGGATGCCTGAGTCAACCAGAATTTTGATATCCCCCTTAACCGCCTCCGCTATCGCCGGTAAGGCACGGGCCGTTGATGGTACGCCATCGAGCTGACGGCCACCATGGTTTGACACAACAATACCATCTGCCCCGAAGCGCACAGCATCCCGGGCATCTTCAGTATCCAGAATGCCTTTAATCAGCATCGCACCGTCCCAGGAATCACGAATCCATTCCAGATCCTTCCAGTTGATGGATGGGTCAAAATTTTCGCCCAGCCAGCCTATGTAATCTTTCAGCCCAGTGATGACGCCCCGATAAGTCGAGATATTACCAAGGTCATGAGGTCTGCCCATAATACCGACATCCATGGCCCAGGACGGGTGGCACATGGCCTGAAAGATCCGACGAACCGTCGAGTTTGGTCCGCTCATACCTGAATGCATATCCCGGTAACGTGCTCCCGGAACCGGCAAGTCCACGGTAAAAACCAGCGTTGTTACACCGGCGTCCTTTGCCCGTTCAAGCACATTATTCACAAAGCCCCGGTCTTTCAGGAGATAAAGCTGAAACCATAAAGGGCGGTCAACGGCCGGGGCCACTTCTTCGATCGGGCAGACCGATAACGTCGGCAGGGTAAAGGGAATGCCCCTGCTGGCCGCTGCCCGGGCGGCCTGAACTTCACCTCGGCGGGCATACATCCCGGTCAGCCCGACGGGACCCAGAGCCACCGGCATGGCCAGCCGCTCTCCAAACAGCTCCGTTTCCAGGTTCACCTCGGTCATGTTTTTTAATATGCGCTGGCGCAGGGCGATATCGGCCAGATCATCCACATTACGACGCAGGGTATGTTCACTGTATGAACCACCATCAATGTAATGGAATAAAAAGGGAGGCAGTCTGGCTTTGGCAGCGGCCCGGTAATCTGTCGGTGCAGAAATGATCATAAATTCAGCCCCGTTAGTGGGTCATAGTGTCATAGTCTCTTTATTTTTATAGTCTGATTTTTCCCTTTTGGGAAAAGAGAAAATCGCTGGGAAACATCACCATTACCGGCTGCGGGGCTTACGCATGAGTTAGTGCTGTAAACCATGGAAGTTGCAGTGAGTTAAGCGATAAACATGGTTGGATCTCTCTTGATCTCTGTCGATCTTGCTTGATCTGTGGTTGGGGAGCTACACTGCCAGTCTGCGATTAGGAAGATGGTTTGTTCCCCTAAAAAAACAGGTACTGTTTGATCTGATATGTTGTTTGTTTTTCAAAGATGGGTCGAGACTATCTCTTCCATGACCAGAGCAAAGAGGCTTATGACTGGCAGCTTTGATGGTGCTGAAACACGAGCAGGGGACAGTCTGTGTTGTTTGAGAACAATGAAAACGGCAATCCTGTGTGTTGTTTTAATTATTGGCTTTTCCATCAGTGGCCTGACTGTGGCTTGCGGTGTAAAAATGACAAATGCGGACCATCGGAAGCCGCTTTGTCTGTTCGGTTCAGACGCATTGAGAAGAATCAACGGATTATGGAACGAGTCCATAAAAATGTTGCAGGATGGATCTGAATGGTCACATCAAATAGAGGGTGTTCGGAACAAGATACTCTCCTTCTGTGTAGAAGAACTGACCTATTCACCGGGTGAAGTTTCGATGTCAATCCCACATACTTATTTCTATGGGAGACGGCTGGCATGGCATCTGATAATAAGGGTGACTCTGTTACAAGGAGTACTGCTGAATTCAAAGGCGCCGATGCATCCAGATCATTTTTACCATGAACATCTGGATAGTGCATCTCCCATTATCAGGAAGCTTAAACAAAGCGAGTTTAAGAAATGGATTGAGGAAGGACTGAATAAAGTACTTCCGGTCATTGACGGTAACAAAAAGATTGAGAGCAACAGGAAGGGCTGGATTCAAGCAATAAGTGCAATTGACCGTCCTGTATAAACTTCGAGCGGTGTCCGCCCACCTAAAACCTTTCTTGGCATCGTATTGATTAATATTTCCATAGTTCTCAGATCCCGTTCTGTTAGATCGCCAAGAGCCATTTTCTTAGGCCAGGTTCGCCGGATGATTCCATCGGTATTTTCATTGGTTCCCCGCTGATAACTGGCATAGGGTTTGGCGAAGTAAATATCAGCCTTTACCGCCTTCGCAACCTTCTCGTGGGCTGCAAATTCACCGCCGTTGTCCAGAGTGATAGTGCAAACCGATGAAACCCGTTTCAAGAGAGAGATCATGGTATCAGCAACCGTTTCTGCCTGCCTGGTATCGACTTTCCCAATCAAAGTAAGCCGGCTCTTGCGGTCAACCAAAGTAACCAGATGTGCGTTCTGACCATAAACCGTATCTCCCTCCCAGCCCCCCAGACGGATCGCAAATCAACCACTTCTGGGCGCTCAGTAATATCGACCCGGTTTGGTATCATGGAACGTCCAGCCTTGCGTTTACCACCTTTACAGCGTCGTTTACCAAAGCGGGGTAAGCTTTTGTACAGGAAGCCTCCACAGGCTTTATTGTCGGCAATTCTTTTGTAGCCCCATTTTTTGTAGACAGGGGTGTGGCTGATTGCAATATCGGGCACCTCCCGCTTCATTCTCAAGCTGATGTTTTCCGGTGACCAACCAAGCAGCAACCCTTTGGTTATAATCGGCACGTGTCGTTCATCGAGCTTGCTTCTCTTTTGGGACATCGTTCTTCTCTGGGTAGCCAGGCCATTGGCTTGCTCGGCACAGTAACCATTGTCGCTGGCATTGCGGCGGAGTTCTCGAGACAAGGCACTTCTGCTGATCCCCACGGTTTCTGCGATCTCTTTCTGAAAATGACCTTTTCCACGGAGAGCCTGAATCTGGTACCTTTGCCCCAGAGTCAGCTGCTTGTATTGTCGGGTTTGTGTACTCATTCCTGACTTCCATTTCTGAGTGTGAGAGCTACGAAATGTACCAGCAGCTGGCTCACATAGGGAAAATCCGTCGATTGCACTTATTGCATTAATCCAGCGTCAATTTACTAATGTTTTTTCTTGAAAAAATATTTTTATAGGAAATTTTGTCACATATTTAGTTATTTCCTTACCTGGAATACATTTATCAAAACAACAATTTAAAAAGAGCTAAACTTTCAGGATGTTGCAATAATTAATACGTGAGATTTTTAGCAATGCCATCTAAAACAAATCAAAAACCCCATCATCATATTACGGCATCAAATCAAAATATTCATTCTTTCGTTAAGACTGAAAAAAAACCATCCACGCACCTCCAAAGACGGGTAAAAAGCCAATCCCCCGAGAAAATAAAATTAATTAAATTTATAAAAAAAATTATAAGTATTTTAGTGTCAACAACGCTCATTAAAAACCGAAAGGTTACACTACAGAAAAGCGAAAATGTTAAACCATTTCTTACAAATACATCACCAGCATCTTCAAAAGAAGGCGTTAGTAACAATAATAATCCGGACGATTACGATCCAATATCTTTTACTCCAGACCCCAGCAGCAACAAAGATCAGGAGATGGCAATGAATGAGAAGCTAGCTAGTTTCTCACCAAGAATGAAAAAAATAATGACTCGTGAAATTGCTAAATTTAATGAAAGACACAAAAAAAATACAGAAAATAACAACATAGAAAACAACGAAATAAAAAATAACGACACAGAAGTAAAAGTAAGTGTTCAAAAACCGCTGGCAGAGACAGAACTACCTTCGCTGCAGCCCGGCATTTCCAAGGGACAAAATTCTGTCAACGCACATTTGCCAGCAGAAAATGAGCAGTTACAAGTAAAACCCCAAGAGAACAAACCACCACTAAAATCAGCACTAAAATCAGCACTTAAGAAAAAGACAAAAACAAACGAAGAGCAAAGTCCAAATACAAAAGAACCTGAGGAAAAGAGTGTTACATTCAACGAAACGGTCAACGGCAGTGACAATACAACAAACAACTTAAAAAAATGAGATTCTGACAGCTATACACAGAATTCGAACAATTTAATCACGCACACACTAACGCACACACTAAGAACATCCATAAAACACACATTACAATCACCACAACCACCCATTTGATGAAAGACACAGAAATATTCATACCCACACCTACGATTACTTTAAATATCGATTTCACACAAACCTCATAAACCCGAAGTCCATAATTTTATAAAGATATTTACCCCATTCCCTTATCATTTGTTCAGTTTTTTGTTTATCAAACCACTTTTCTCGAAAATTCTATGACAATGCCCTCCTTCAACCCCTATAAACATACGAAAAAACACGCAATGAAATTTCCTGCTTCCCGCTACTCCCCCTGCACAGCCTGATGTATCCTACAGCGCTTAATCGGCAACGCACCAGCCTGCGGGCTTTCAGGCATTTTGAACATGATGGAAGAGCACTATCACCCTCATAAAATTGAGGAAGAGGCCCAGAAATTCTGGGCAGAAAATGACAGCTTCGCAGTCACCGAGCAGGAAGGCAAAGAGAAGTTCTACTGCCTCTCCATGTTCCCCTACCCCAGTGGCAAGCTGCACATGGGCCATGTGCGCAACTACACCATCGGCGACGTAATCTCCCGCTACCACCGTATGCAGGGCAAGAACGTTATGCAGCCAATGGGCTGGGATGCGTTCGGTCTGCCTGCTGAGAACGCGGCGATCCAGAACAAGACCGCACCCGCCAAATGGACCTACCAGAACGTCGATTACATGAAGGCGCAGCTGAAAAAGCTGGGCTTCGGCTACGACTGGAACCGGGAAATTACCACCTGTACCCCTGAATACTACAAGTGGGAACAGTGGTTCTTCACCAAACTCTACGAGAAGGGTCTCGTCTACAAGAAGATGAGTGCGGTGAACTGGTGCCCCAACGACCAGACCGTACTGGCCAACGAACAGGTAGAAAATGGCAGGTGCTGGCGTTGCGATACTCTCGTTGAGCGCAAGCAGCTGGCCCAGTGGTTTATCAAGATCACCGCTTACGCCGATGAGCTGCTGGCTGATCTGGATCAGCTGGATGAATGGCCTGATCAGGTTAAAGCGATGCAGCGTAACTGGATCGGTCGCTCCGAAGGTGTGCAGATAACCTTCAAGGTTCCTGGTTCAGAAGACGCTTCCTGTAATGAAATGCAGATCTACACCACCCGTCCGGACACCCTGATGGGCGTGACTTATGTGGCGCTGGCGGCAGAACATCCGCTGTGCAAGTCCGTAGTGGGCAACAATCCGGCTCTGGCCGCCTTTATCGAAGAGTGCAAGACCAACACCACCTCCGAGGCTGATATGGCCACTATGGAGAAGAAAGGTGTGGATACGGGCTTGAAGGCGATTCACCCAATTACCGGTGAAGAGGTCGCAGTCTGGGCCGCCAACTTCGTACTGATGGATTACGGCACCGGTGCGGTGATGTCCGTTCCTGGCCACGACCAGCGTGACTACGAGTTCGCCAAGGCTTACGGTCTGCCGATCAAACAGGTGATCGCGCCGGCCAGTAATGAACCATGTGATCTTAACGAAGCCGCTTTCATCGAGAAAGGTATTCTGGTCAACTCTGGCGAGTTTGATGGTCTGAACTTCGCACAAGCGTTCGACGCCATCTCCACCAGGCTGGCATCTGAAGGCAAAGGCGAGAAGCAGGTGAACTACCGTCTGCGCGATTGGGGTGTCTCCCGTCAGCGTTACTGGGGAGCCCCGATTCCCATTCGCTATCTGGAAGACGGCACCGAAGTGACCGTGCCTTTGGAAGAGCTGCCGGTACGCTTGCCGGAAGATGTGGAGCTGGACGGCATTCAGTCTCCCATCAAGGCCGACAAAGAGTGGTGCAAGGTGACCCATAACGGTCAGCCTGCGACTCAGGAAACCGATACCTTCGATACCTTTATGGAGTCCAGCTGGTACTACGCCCGCTATTGTTCACCAAAAGCCGACCAGATGCTCGATCCAAAAGCGGCCAACTACTGGCTGCCGGTGGATCAGTATATCGGTGGTATCGAGCATGCAGTTATGCACCTGCTCTACTCCCGCTTCTTCCACAAACTGCTGCGTGATGCCGGCCTGGTCAACAGCGACGAGCCGTTCAAGCGTCTCCTCTGTCAGGGCATGGTGCTGGCGGATATCAACTACACCCTCAACGAGAAAGGCGTGAAAAATTACGTCGCTCCCGGTGATGTTGAGATCCGTAATGGCGAGCACTTCCTGAAGGGTTCCGACACCCCGGTTGTTCACGCGGGCATAGGCAAGATGTCCAAGTCCAAGAACAACGGCATCGACCCTCAGGATCTGATCGACCAGTACGGTGCCGACACCGTGCGCCTCTACACCATGTTCGCCTCTCCTCCTACCCAGACTCTGGAATGGTCCGAATCCGGCGTTGAAGGTGCGAACCGCTTCCTGCGTCGTTTCTGGAAGATGATCGCCAGCCACGTAGCGGCAGGTGAAGTAGCGGCTCTGGACATCAACGCCCTGAACGACGGTCAAAAAGCCCTGCGTCGCAAGACGCACGAGACCATCGCCAAGGTGTCCGATGACTGTGCTAAGCGTCTGACCTTTAACACCGCTATTGCCGCAATCATGGAACTGACTAACGCCATCAACAAGTTCAGCAGTTCTTCAGAAGGTGCTGCTGAACAAGGCAAGGCGGTTGTTCGTGAAGCCCTGGAAGCGACCACCCTGCTGCTGGCTCCCATCGTGCCGCATACCGGTCATGTCATCTGGAAAGCTCTGGGGCACGAGGAGGCGATTGTTAGCGCAGTCTGGCCGAAGCTGGATGAAAGTGCGCTGGTGAAGGATGCCATCACTCTGGTGGTTCAGGTCAACGGCAAAGTGCGGGCGAAACTGGAAGTACCTGCTACGGCCTCTCAGGATGAGATCAAGGCGCTGGCCAGGGCTGACATCAATGTGCAGAAGTTTCTTGATGGCCTGACCATTCGCAAAGAGATTGTTGTGCCCGGCAAGCTGGTGAATATTGTCGCTAACTAAACGGTTACTGGTTTTTATTTGATATAATCAACGCCGACAAAAGTTGGCGTTGGTTTGTCCAGTCATTCGCCTTTCCCTGTGATACTGGATACAACACAAGCTGCACCGTAGATTAAACTAGCTGTTGCTCCAGCTATCCCTGCTGCTTGAACCAGGGGGTTGTGCGCCTGTGACACAGCACGTTTTTTGGAGCAACCAAAAAAATATTTGATTTTTTTGCAAAAAGTAATGGGAGGAGCCTGCCTCAAAAACTTGCGAACAGGCTGCTCTGTAGCGACAAGTATGGCCTGATGTAACGCCTTTAGTACTCTGACAACTTGTTCGGACTGAGAGCAGTATACAACCGTATAATCGGGAAGATAAAATCGGAACTCTCCGTGCGTTCTATAAACGAGCCAGAGTAAAGAACCAACATAAAAATTTAATACTTCGCCTGTTCCAAGTTTTTTCAGTGCCTGACTGATCTGATGATCGATATCATCAATTCTGTTAATGGTTGGAATCGGTTTCCTATAGAACTCCTGTGGAACATCTTGCCTCCAACATTTAAAAAGCTCATCTATCAAAAAGTTAAAACTGTCAATTTTATTAGAGACATCAACTTGCTTGTAAACTTTATTCAACCAATTGTAAATATCCTCAGATTTTTTAAATACGGAAAGATAAAGTTCTCGCAGAATTTCAAGTCGTGGGTCGAATTGTTCGCTCATTGTTGCCAACAGTTCATTTTCACGAGACCAAATATTACTTCCACAATGACCACAGGAAACAGTTCCCATAGCAACATGGTAACGCGTAATCTCTGTTTCTGAACAATTCTCATTAGGGCATCTCTTCGGAATTGGTGTAAACGCCATAGCCCCCCACAAAACAACAGCAGAAGAGCACACCCCAAAATCCTTGCTGACCTCATAACTCAATCCCCCGTGAAAACAACAGAACAAATATAGCCATAACCAACAGATACTCCTGTGTTTCGGATTACCCTTCCACCGAATTATGGTGATATAGTGCCCCACCACTAACGCTATTAATTCTCATTTAAGATTGTTATGAGCAAAGAAGTTACTGTTATAGAAAGGGGAAGCCCTCGCCGTTGTTGCAGAAAGCTGTCAGGCTCTGGCCCAGAAGCATAAAACCCTGACCCTATCTACACTCTCCCCTGAAGGGTTCCCGGAGATCAGCTACACCATCGGTTTTGGTAAAGCGTTCACCATCAATGAAGATGGCTCCCTGAGCCATATCAGATATAGGACAACCGTGGCTATGGAGCCAGTCGAGCAACAATGGCTGGGTGACACTGCTGGAGTGGTAAAGATCCAGCACAAGGGCAGACAGGTTGTCACCAAAACGGCCTTTGACATAAGCGGGCAAGGGGGGACAGTCTGGCCTTCAGGGGGAAGCCAGACCTCCCGACGATAGCGAGTCGTCGTAAACTCAAGATTCACGTCAATATGAATTAAAGTCACTGTAGCCGTTGTTCGTCCAGCCAACCTGCACACCTTCTGCAGGACAGTTTTCCACACGCACTGAAGCACGACCGGATTCCTGAGACCGGGGACGTTTGCTTTTTGGTGGGGCGTTGTTGTCCGGGTTTGAGGGCGTTGATGGATCGCTGTCTTTGTTACCTTTTATTGTTTTCTTTCGGATCCTTTTTGTTCGGGCGGATTATCGGCTTCGAGCTCTGAGGTTGTCGACGGTTCCATGTACAGGATCATGCCAGACTCCGACAACCCAGATATTGATCTCTGTGTATTGACTCGCCTATGAATTCTCAAGCCTTGCAGCATGATAAAGAAATCTACAACCGCACGATTGAACGACTATGTTTGATATCAAGCTTACAATATTATCCGCTCCTGCCATGGCTAAACCCGTTCAAAAAATTTGCACACACCTGACCGCCAGCCGTCTTATCAGGAGTTACAGTTGGCATTACATCATCATTGCCAAAGATGGCAATCATGGATCGCTGATTGAAGCTATGAATGAGCTGGACAGGGTGTTTACCCCTTTCTCCAGAGCCTGGCGGACGGCGGCAAGTCGCTCTGTCATTGTTCCCATAAGGGTTCCCCAAAGCTCGGGCCCGACCATTGTTCCTTCATCGACAATCACCCTGAACTGCGAAAAACGCGACAGCCAGCAATGGCCTGCTGGCGAACAGGTCGCGACCGAAATGCTTAACACCTTTGTTGACAGCTGGGCTGGTGATTACCAGGAAGCGCGGGATTTCCCGACGATGGATAACACAAGCCGTTTGTCGCCCTATCTGGCGATTGGGGTATTGAGTCCCCGCCAATGTGTAGCGGCCCTGTTAAGCCGCTATCCGGATGCGACACCAAAGCTTTGCATCAGGCAGATATTAAGCAGCCACAAAATCGGTTTGAGGCTGCTCGCCAGAACGCCAGTGAGGGATACCCCTCACCGATAATTGAGCACCGATTTGCCCGTCAGCGTGCGCTGACCACTCTGGCGGTAATGAAACGTTCAGATCAGGCAATAGTAGGAGTAAGGTAGCGATGACTCAGAAAGCAAAACATAACAAGCGAGGTGAGGCCAAAGAGGAGGCAGTACCCATGGATGCTTGCCAGACATCCGACCGGGATGACGGTGAATGGGTTCAGCGGTTTATTAAGCTTTATCAGGTGCTGAATGCAGACAACTTATTTCTGCTGGATAAAATGTATCACCCTGACATTGTGTTTACTGATCCTCTGCACAGTATTCATGGCCGCGATGCGTTAACAACGTATTTCGCCGGTCTGTACCAAAACCTCACTTATATCCGCTTTGATATTCATAACGTCGTCCAATCCAGGGGAACCGCTTGCCTGGAGTGGACTATGGAATATGCCCACAAACAAGTAAATAAGGGTCAAAAAATTCTGGTGCATGGTGTTACCTGGCTGGAATTCCATGAGCTTATCACCCGCCACCGGGATTATTTTGATGCCGGTGAGATGCTCTACCAGCACTTGCCACTTATGGGCATGGCTATTCGCGCCGTAAAAAAACGGATGGCCGTGTAATGGAGCCCACAGGCATGGATTCATCGAACCGATTGAACGACCGCCCCAGAGTATTGATCACCGGTGCCAGCTCGGGCATCGGAGCCCAGTTGGCGAAGGATTACCTGGAGGATGGCTGGCAGGTATTTGGCTGTGGTCGCAACCGCGAAAGGCTGGTAGCTATTAAAGGGATCAATCCCCTGATATTTGATATTGGCGTTCGTGATGCGGTGCAAAGCGCCGGTAAACAGCTGAAAAAATTGCTGGGCGAGAACACACTGGACCTGATTATTCTCAATGCTGGTACCTGTGAATATATTAAGGCACCGCTGCAATTTGATGATCAGTTGTTTGAACGGGTAATCCATACCAACCTGGTGGCCGTGGGTTATTGCCTGAATGCCTTTTTGCCCTTTCTGTCCCACGATGGCCGATTGGCGCTGATGAGCTCAAGCTCCATCTATCTGGCCCTGCCCCGGGCAGAGGCCTACGGTAGCTCAAAGGCAGCCATTAACTATCTGGCAGCGACACTTGATGCCAGTTTTGCCGGGCACAAAGAGAGTGAACATATTCGGGTCAGTGTGATTTGCCCGGGTTTTGTAGATACCCCGCTAACTGAAAAAAACGATTTTCCCATGCCCATGCGTGTTGACGTCCACACCGCCTCGAAAGAGATTCGACTGGGACTGGCAAAGGGTAAACGGGAGATCCACTTCCCTAAACGTTTTACCTGTTTGTTAAAATTGCTGAGTATTTTACCTGCGGGTGTCTGGCGAAAAATCACTCTGGCCATGGCGCCTGAAAACAAGAACAAAGACGCGGAGTTGTGAAGAAGATAGCCGTTGTGGGCACGGGGATTTCCGGGCTGACCTGTGCCTATCTTCTCAGTCGTGAGCATCAGGCAACCGTATTTGAGCGCAACGACTATATTGGCGGCCATACGGCGACGGTAGATGTTGGGGTAAATGGTGCGGGGAATGGTCAGAGTTATGCCATAGACACAGGGTTTATTGTTTTTAACGACCGCACTTACCCCAACTTTGAAAAACTGATGGCGACACTCGGTGTGGAGTCAATGCCTACCCAGATGAGTTTCAGTGTTCAGAATACCCACAGCGGGCTTGAATATAACGGCCACACACTCACCACTCTGTTTGCTCAGCGCCGCAATCTTCTGAACCCTCGGTTCTGGTGCTTTTTATGGGAAATATTACGTTTTAATGCCCACTGTAAAAAGATACATACTGCCGGCAATTACCCGGTTGGTAACCTGGGGCAGTTTCTTGGGCAGGCGGGTTACTCTGAATTTTTCGCCATGCACTATATCATGCCGATGGGGGCGGCGATTTGGTCTGCCAGCATCAATGATATGCGCGCTTTTTCCCTGCAATTTTTTATCCGGTTTTTCCACAACCATGGCCTGTTGAATATTACCGACCGCCCCCGGTGGTATGTATTGAAAGGTGGTTCCCGCAGCTATATCCCCGGGTTGACGGCTCCATTTGCCGACAATATCCGGTTGTCCACGCCGGTAAAAGCGATTCGTCGTGAACAGCAGAGCATTGTGGTGACAACCGACAAACAGGGTGAAGAGCGGTTCGATGATATAGTGCTGGCCTGTCATAGTGATCAGGCGCTGGCCATGCTGGAGGATGCTTCGCCGGCAGAGCAGGATATTCTGGCTGACATGTCGTATCAGGATAACGAGGTTGTGCTGCATACGGATACCGGCCTGTTACCCAAACGCCCGGCGGCCTGGGCCAGCTGGAATTACCGGATGGACAGTGATTGTAATCGTCCGGCCAGTATCACCTATAATATGAATATTTTGCAGCGATTGCCCGCCGATGCCCCCGTTTTTTGCGTCACCCTTAACCAGAGCGAGTTGATAGATCCCAACAAGATTCTGCGCCGTTTCAGTTATGCCCATCCGGTATTCAATGAGAAAAGCATGGCTGCCGCCCAGCGAAAGCAGGAGATCTGCGGCCGCAACCGAACCTACTTTGCCGGTGCTTACTGGTATAGCGGATTTCACGAGGATGGTGTGCGCAGCGCGCTGGATGTCTGTGAAAAGTTTGGAGCACGCCTATGACACCGTCTACGGAACATCTCGCAGAGCCTGTTACCAGGCCGGTGGATACCCGGTTGCCATCGGCTCAGCCGGGTATGCAGCACCGGTACAGGAAAGCATGTGAGCAAGCGTGTGGTAATACGCCGGGCCGTAATGAAGGCGATGGTAACCCATTGCTGAACAGCGGCATTTACACGGGTTGGGTTTATCACCATCGGCGTCAACCCAAGACCCACGGGTTTCGCTATGCCCTTGGCATGCTGGTGCTGGATCTGGATGAACTCGACACCCTTGAACCCGTCTCTCACTGGTTTTCATCCCGTCACCGGGCGTGTCTTCGTTTTCGCGCCGGAGATTATTTAACGGATCAATCCCGCAGCAAGCCCTCTTCGGAAGCAGCATGCTCTCCTGATACCGACGTTGCTGACGTTGCTGACGTTACCGAAAAGGATAATCCGGATTGTCCCAGGGCATTGAAACAAAGGGTACTGGCTAAAATCAAGGCGCTGGGGGCAGAGCTGCCCTGTGAGACAGTCCTGTTCGCCGGTCAGCTGCGACACCTCGGTTTTTATTTCAGCCCGGTGAATTTCTTCTTTTGTTATCACCAGGGCAAAGCCCGCTACCTGCTCAGTGAAGTCAGCAATACCCCCTGGAATCAGCGTCATTGTTATTTGGTAGATTTGGCCGCTCTGGATACGCACGGCCATAAAAAAGGCGATGTGGTCGATTGCAGTGACAAGGTCTTTCACGTGTCTCCCTTTATGGATCTGGATATGCGTTACCTGTGGCGGGTTGCCCCACCGTCAGAACAACTGATGGTAGGCCTGGAAAACCACAACAGGCAGCGAATGTTCCGCGCAGATATGCAGATGAAACGGTCAGAGTTTAATAAGGCCAACCTGAGCAAAATGGTCCGTCAATTTCCTTTGATGACCTTCAGGATTGTTGTTGGTATCTATTGGCAGGCGCTAAAACTTTTTCTCAAAGGGATAGCTTATGTGCCCCATCCTGGTGGCATTAAGGGAGCACCAGCATCTCACAAAGCCAATCACACTCCTTCCTCCAAGACGGGCACAGGCCATTGAATTAAGGGCAAAACGATGGCAAACACCATAGCTAAAGACAACGGACAAAAATTATCACTGGTGGACTCCGTTGCGAGAAAACTGCTGCTTAAAATGTTGACCGCTTTGCCCCGGGGAGCGCTAGTGATCCGGGAGATACCAAAGCAGAAAACATTGACCTTTGGCGACGGAACTGAGGCTGCGGTGATCGAAGTGAAGGATGGCAGGTTTTATCGCAAGGTGCTTAGTGCTGGCTCCATCGGTGCGGCAGAAGCTTATATCGACGGTCAGTGGGATAGCCCAAATAACACGGCCGTGGTGCAACTCTTTGCCCGTAATCAGGAACTGCTGGACACTATTGAAAAGGTATTTGGCCGGATAAGTGGTCCGGTCAATCGCCTGAGGTATGGCTTGACCAGAAATTCCAAAGCCGGTTCCAAACGCAATATCATGGCGCACTACGATCTCGGCAACGCCATGTATGAACAGTTTCTCGACCGCTCCATGCTCTATTCCAGCGCCCTTTATCCCTGTGCCGAAGCCAGTTTGGCCGAGGCTCAGCAATATAAAATGAAAACCATTTGTGAACGGCTCGATTTGAAGCCGGGGCAGAGCTTATTGGAAATCGGTACCGGCTGGGGGGCATTGGCTATTTATGCAGCCAAACATTATGACGTACAGGTCACCACAACCACTATTTCCGATGCTCAGTATGCATACGCCAAAGCCCGGGTTGAGGCGGAAGGTTTGCAAGATAAGGTCACCCTGCTCACGGAAGATTACCGCAATCTCAGCGGTCAATATGACCGACTGATGTCCATTGAGATGATTGAAGCGGTTGGTCATGATTACCTGCCGGGCTTTTTTGCCAAACTCAATGGCCTGCTAAAACCTGAGGGACGCATGTTGCTGCAGGCGATCACCATTGCGGATCAGCGATACGACAGCTACCGAAAAGGGGTAGATTTTATCCAGAAATATATCTTCCCCGGTGGCTGTTTACCCTCTGTAAGTGTGATGACAAAGCTGTTGTGCAAACACTCGGATATGGTGCTCTGGTCGCTGGATGATATGGGACAGCACTATGCCCGAACCCTGCGCCACTGGCATGAAAACTTTGATGCCTCCCTGGATAAAATTCACGAGCTGGGCTACGACGAGGGCTTCATCCGAATGTGGAAGTTTTACCTCAGTTACTGCGAGGGCGCTTTTCTCGAACGCGCGACAAGTGCTGTGCATCTGGTAGCGGTTAAACCCGATTATCGATGCTGATCTGGCAAGACAGCCGGCGAATCAGGCACAGTTCCGAAATAGGGAAGTGATTAAAGGACAGTGCCCAAGGAGTAAATATGCAAGGGTCGCGCTTTATCATTTTCAATGCTCTGACGTTCCAGCTGGTGTGGTGGAGTTCCGTGCTCTATGGCAACCAGGCATTAGCTCTGCTTTGTCTGTTGCTTATGCTGCACTTTGGCTTGTCGCCATCGCCCATGAAGGATGCCGGGTTGATGATCCGGTTCTCTCTTATCGGCTGGTTGGTGGATGGATTGTTAGCCTTCGCCGGGGTATTTTCCTTCACGGCTTTCCCTTTCTGGCTGCTGCTGCTTTGGTTGCATTTTTCCATCACTTTGCATCACAGTCTCAGCTTTTGCAGGCGTCTTCCTGGCTGGGTCCAGGCTGTTCTGGGAGGGGTGGCGGGTTGCCTGAGTTATCTTGGTGGAGCCAGATTTGGCGCAGTGGCATTGCCCCTTGGTCATATCGCCAGTGCCGCCATCCTGATGATAATTTGGTCTGTGCTGTTGCCTTTGGGGTGTAGATTAGCTGATAGCACTGCAGAAAAACATCGGGCTGCGAGAGAGTCGCGGGAAAATCCTGAGGAGACCTCCGATGACACTCACTGAACGCCTTCACAATGTCAGGCTGATTATACCGGCTCTGGTTTTCAGTCTGTTTCCCATAGAGGCCGGTGCTGACCCGGAGCGGGTTAATAAGCCTGGAACCCATTCTTTTCCTGATGCCCGACTGAAATGGAAAGAGGTCGGCCGGGGAGAAATGAGCTGGTTATGGATTGATATTTATCGGACCCGATTGTTGACACCGGATGGCCGTTTTTATGCGGCGAAATACCCAAAAATATTACCGGAATATCACCGCTGAAGATCTGATTGAGGCCACTGTTGACCAATGACGCACCTTAGGTGCAGCAAGGAAAACATTGCGCGCTGGCAGCCTGTGCTAACCCGTCTGTAGCCAGATGTGATTAAGGGTGAACATTTAGCGTTTGAAGCCTTATCTGAAGATAATGGCCGTTTCTTCTTTAACAGGAAGCTGCTGGAGAATGTCGATATACCGAGCTTTTCCGGTGCATTTTTGGCGATCTGACCATCGGAAAACACTAGCTGCCCCGCACTCAGGGCGCAATTAACAGGAGAAGTGCCATGCAACTGCTAGCCATGCAACGGCTCAATAAACTACCCGGTTATAGACATCGACTTTGCAGGATTCGCAAGCAAGCGGGCGGATTACTGAAACCCATACTGGCTGCATTCAGTGCCCTGTTGCTGGTTAGCTGTAGCTCTGTGGATATTGAAGATTATCGTGATTCCAGGCCGGGGCTTGAACTGGAAACCTTCTTCAATGGCAAACTGACAGCGGCGGGTGTCGTACAGGATTTCTCCGGCAAGGTGATACGCAAATTCAATGTCACCATGAGTTCCCAATGGCAAGGCAATCAGCTAACGCTGGATGAGGATTTTGTTTACGACACCCCGGATGCCAAAGGTAACAAAAACCAAAAGCGAATCTGGACAATTACCGCTCTGGGGAATGGTCGTTACCAGGGCGTAGCCGGTGATATCATCGGTGTTGCTCAAGGCCAGGCTGTTGGCAGCGCGCTGCGCTGGCAATATGATATGTTACTGCCGGTGGATGATACTGAGTATCGAGTGGCTTTCGATGACTGGATGTTTCTGGTGAACGATTACACCATCATTAATCGCAGCGACATTAAAAAATTTGGCATTCTGGTGGCGCAAGTTACTTTGGTCATAAAAAAGGAAGATAACACCGTTAGAATAAATAAAGGATAGATAAATAAAGGACACCCATTAATTTATCCATAAAACCAACATGGTTACTTTTATGGATGTCCTCTTCTTTATTATCAACGGATGTACCTTCTTCATAACTCCTGACATCTGCAAATTTAATCATGGAATTGACCAATATATTAAGAACATTTCTCTCGTCAGATAATTTTTATCTAAATAAATTATCATTATCGAACTTGTCAAAAACAAACATAGCTGTGACAAAAATGCGGTTTAAAAAAGCAGGGTTAAAAGGGTTTCCACCCGCAATAACAGGAGTAGGTTTTCTATGAGACTCATTTGGAGTATTTGTCTTCCAATTTTTAAAAAGCTCATCTGTCAGGTAGTGAAAACTGCCAATTTGATCGGAGGAGGTTTTGGCTTGTTTGTAAACTTTATTTAACCAATTGCGAATGTCTTCAGGTCTCTTAAACGCGGGTAGATAAAGTTCACGCAGAATTTCAAGTTGCGGATTGAACTGCTCGCTTACTGTTACCAACTCTTCATTTTTGCTAAACAAAACATTACTTCCACAATGACCACAAAAGATAGCTCCAATAGCAACCTGGTAATGCGTAATCTCTCTTGAGCAAGAGCACTGCTTTAGAATAAGAGTAAATGCCAGAACCTTTGCAGCTAACATCGAAAAGGCAACATACAAAAAAATCCAATTAATTTCATCGCACAATCCTCCACCGGATTATGAGATATAAGTGCCCCCACTAACGCTATTGATTTTCATTTAAAGCTGTTATGAGCAAAGAAGTTAACGTTACAGAAGGCGAAGCCTTGGCCGCTGTGGCAAAAGGCTGTCAGACTCTGATCCAGAGTCAAAAAACCCTGACCTTCTCTACCCTCTCCCCCAAAGGATTCCCTAAAATCAGCTACACCCCGTTCCTGCAGGAATAAGACGACACTTTTTATATATTTATCAGTAAACTTGCCCATCACACACCTAATCTGCAAGCCAACCCGGTCTGCTCCATTCTGTTTGCCGGTCTGGAGTCAGAAACCAAAAATATGGTTGTACGGGAACGGGCGTTCTTCCGCTGCAATGTTCAGGAACTGCCGAGAGGCACTGAAAAATGTGATGTCTGGATCGATAAAATGCAGGAGGCGTTTGGCAACACCGTTCAGGTTTTGCGTAATCTGCCAGACTTCCACCTGTCCGCACTGAAGCCGATAAATGGTCAGTACACCATTGGTTTTGGCAAGGCCTTTTCTATCCACAAAGATGGTTCACTGTCGCATATTGTTATTGATAAAAAGAAGTAACCGATAGCTATACACCGGAGAGTAATAACGGAGAGACACCTTTCCTTTTTTGTGCCTACTGGATCGCAATAATTCAAGGAGTTACCGGCGCGCATTCCCGTTTTTACTCCGGCAACCCATCTGTGAAACAGCCTTACTGCTCAGTCACTTCCACTCATAAGCCTGCCCCAATGTATATTATTCTTTTTCCGTGGAAACATTAATGGGTATTCCTCCGGCTCTGGGAAGCATGAGATCAAGGAAAACAAACGCAGCCACATTATTGTAGTTGCTGTAAAAATCACTGAGATCATCATTCCAGAACTGAACGACAGTTTTACTGAAAATCACATAGATGGCCGGTCGGTTACCAAAAGTTGCCTTGTCCTCGACCCTCTCGAACAGCGGATTTTCCTCAAGAGCATCTTTTATGGCGGTCTTTACTTCCATTAATGTCTTCAATTTCACCGGCTTTTCTCTATTTCCATGGCTGTCATAAAAATAAATATTTACCACCTCTTTCCCAATCGTGTGCACAGGGCGCATGATGGAGGCCAAGGCTTTCGACTTATTATCATCCAATACACGAACATCGATAGAATACCTTCCCGGAACTGATGCCACAATGTCATGCACTATCACCCCAGGATCACGACCAAGTGTATCCCTTACTTTATTCGAAAGAGTTATCCGCGGCGGTGACAGACCAGCCATCGCCTGAACAGCACCGGCATGAGACACCGGAACCATCAGGGCAGAGGCAAGAAAAATAAACGACAACAGGCACAGCGCGCATCGCTTTGCCAGAAATACTGAATACAATACTTGACCGCACTTACCTAACTCGAATAGATGCTTCATCATAAAAACCCATATTGATCAGCACAAAAAAATGCACCAACGTAATAATAAAGTCTGCTGCAATGGTGAAATAACCGACTATAAAAAACCGATCAGGACAAATATAGACCAAAAAACAGGGAGTATAGAAAAAATCAGCTCATCGCCAGAAGCGATCCTGCACCAGAGACTTCCGCTAAATATACGCTTTAAGTCGTATAATAAATCCAGAACCATGGCGTTTATGTATACACGACACCAGCTTTCTATTCTCTGTGACAGCGTTAACGATCAGAAAGTAGCCCTGAAGCTTCAATCTTTTGCCGATTCAGCTCGGATTGCTCCTTAATTACCTTTTACAAAACTCCAAAAGTTTACCCTGCTGCGATTTTGCTCACTGTTCATTGCTGCTTCATCCATGCTTGGACAAGCTCATCTTTTGAATAAATAATTGATGATTTCAGTTTTTTGGAATAATAAGCCATACAATCTTCTCTTATGGATTCCCTGTAATGAGAATCATTGATCTTAAATTTTGCGTATATCCTTTATCTACCTGCTGACAACAAGTGCATGCCATACTATTTTCAGGAAGCTCCTGATAACCGTCCAATGATGATATAGTCCGGCAACATTAATGCTATTGATTCTCATTTAAGGCTGTTATGAGTAAAGAAGTTTCTGTTATAGAAGGCGAAGCACTAACCGTGGTAGCGGAAGGCTGCCAGGCACTGATCCAGAGTCATAAAACCCTGACCCTCTCTACTCTCTCTTCCGAAGGGTTCCCTGAAATCAGCTATACCCCGTTCCTGCGGGGAGAAGACGGTACCTTCATTATATTTATCAGTGAGCTGGCGCACCACACACCCAACCTTCTGGCCCATCCGGTCTGTTCCGTTTTGTTTGCCGGTCTGGAATCGGAAACCAAAAACATGTTCGCACGCGAACGTGTTTTCTTCCGCTGCCAGGTTCAGGAACTGCCGAGAGACACTGAAGAGTGCGACGCATGGCTGGACAAAATGCAGAACGCTTTTGGCAACACCGTTCAGGTACTGCGCAACCTTCCAGACTTCCACCTGTTTGCTTTGAAACCAATAAACGGTCAGTACACCATAGGTTTTGGCAAGGCCTTTTCTATCCATGAAGACGGCTCACTGTCGCATATTGTTATTGATAAAAAGAAGTAACCGATAACGATACACCAGAGCATCCATTCACTTCCTCTTCTCGAAAACCTGATCCGCAAACCTGCACACAAATCAGGTTCGAAAAAATAGAATGGATGCTCTGAGTTCACAGCGAAAAGAATCCTCAGGAGCATCAAAAGAGACACGCCAGCTATTGACACCACTTCGCAAACCCATAAACATATGGATATCCATATGTCAATATATCTATACCATGCTGCCCCACCAATTTTTCAAACTGCTCTCTGATGAAACCCGACTACGCTGCCTGCTGCTGATTGCTAGGCATGGGTCATTGCGAGTCTGTGACCTGACATCGGCTTTGGAAGAGTCTCAGCCCAAGGTGTCCCGCCACCTGGCACAGCTTCGAGCATTGGGTGTATTCAAGGATAAACGACAAGGACAGTGGGTTTACTACGGCATTTCGAGAGATATTCCCGGCTGGTGTCGTAAGGTTATTGAAGGTCTGGCCGCTTCCCGCTGCCTGCAGAAAGAGTACAGGGCCGACAACGAACGTCTGCGCTCCAATCCCGGCAGTTGTCATTAATCTTTCCCGTAAACATTTTCTTTTTCAGGATTCATACTATGCCCCAAATTACTTCAAAAACTGTTACTTCAACAATTAAGGTCGGTATCAACGGTTTTGGTCGTATTGGTCGCCTTGCACTGCGTGCCTCTTTCGACTGGCCTGAATTCGAGTTTATACAGATAAACGACGTTGCCGGTGATGCGCCCACGCTGGCACATCTGCTGGAATTTGACTCCGTTCAGGGTCGCTGGCAGCACGAAGTGGGCTCTACTGCTGACGCTATCATTATCAATGGCAAAACTATCGCCTGCTCTCAACAGCGGGAGATCTCTGCTGTCGACTGGTCCGGCTGCGATGTGGTGATTGAGTGTACAGGCAAACACAAATCCCGTGATTTCCTCGACCAATATCTGGCTCAGGGCGTCAAACGAGTCGTGGTCTCTGCTCCGGTCAAAGACGACACTGTTCTTAATATTGTTGTTGGCGTAAACGATCATCTGTTTGATCCAGAGAATCATAAAATTGTGACTGCCGCCTCTTGCACCACTAACTGTATGGCACCTGTCGTAAAAATAATTCTGGAGAAGCTTGGTATTGAGCGTGGCTCCATGACCACCGTTCACGATATTACCAACACCCAGACCATTCTTGACGCACCGCATTCTGATCTGCGTCGTGCCCGTGCCTGTGGCATGAGCCTGATACCAACCACCACCGGCTCTGCCAAAGCGATCACCCAAATCTTCCCGGAGCTGGAAGGCCGTCTGAACGGTCACGCTATTCGTGTACCGCTGGCCAATGCCTCCCTGACAGATATGGTCTTTGATGTCAGCCGAGATACCTCTGCTGAAGAGGTTAACGCGCTGCTGAAAGCAGCCGCCGAAGGTGAGTTGAAAGGTATTCTTGGTTTCGAGGAGCGACCGCTGGTTTCCATCGACTACCGTGGTGATACCCGTTCATCCATTATCGATGCGCTCTCTACCATGGTCGTCGATAACCGAATGGTAAAAATTTATGCCTGGTACGATAACGAGATGGGTTATGCCTGTCGTACGGCTGAACTGGCACTGAAGGTCGGCAGTAGTCAGACCCTATGAAAGCTTCCCTTGCACAGCTGGATCGCTCGATCAGACAGTATCTGCTGATCACTTTTAACTACTGGAACTTCACCATAACAGACGGCGCTCTTCGTATGTTGGTGGTGCTGCACTTTCACCAGCTTGGTTATGCACCGCTGGAGGTAGCAGCCTTGTTCCTGTTCTATGAATTTTTTGGCATTGTCACCAATCTGACCGGCGGCTGGCTGGGAGCAAGACTGGGGCTTAACCGCATCATGAATATCGGTCTGGCACTGCAGATTGTAGCGCTGGCACTGCTTGCCGCACCGGCCTCCATGCTCTCGGTTCCCTGGGTGATGACGGCTCAGGCTATGTCTGGCATTGCTAAAGATCTGAACAAGATGAGTGCTAAAAGTTCCATAAAGATGCTGGTAAAGGATGGCAACCAGAGCACACTCTACCAATGGATTGCCATTCTTACCGGCTCCAAGAATGCGCTGAAAGGTCTGGGCTTTTTTGTTGGCGGCCTGCTATTGAGTACAGTCGGATTTCAGTATGCCATGGTGATTATGGCAACAGTGTTGTTTATCGTGCTGCTGCTTAGCCTGAAGATGCTGGACCGGGATATCGGCAAGGCGAAAACCAAAACGAAATTCTCGGAACTGTTCTCCAAGAGTGGTCCGATCAATATCCTGTCAGCGGCAAGAATGTTCCTGTTCGGGGCTCGGGATGTCTGGTTTGTTATCGCTTTGCCAGTCTATCTGGGAACCACTTTCGGCTGGAGTAGTTCGGAAGTCGGTGGTTTTCTTGCGCTCTGGATCATCGGCTACGGCTTTGTGCAGGGCATCGCCCCAAAGATCACCGGCGCAAACAGCGATGGTCGCTCCGCTATGGTCTGGGCTGCCGGGTTGGCAGCTTTAACTGCAGCTGTCGCTTATGGTGTTCAGGCAGGTTGGCATCCACAGGCGGTGATTATTGCCGGCCTGTTGATGTTCGGTGCTCTGTTTGCCATCAACTCTTCTCTGCACTCTTACCTGATTGTCGCCTATGCCAGAGAGGATGGTGTCTCTCTGGATGTTGGTTTCTACTATATGGCCAACGCCATGGGACGACTATTGGGAACCGTGCTTTCCGGCTGGTTGTTCGGGATGGCTGGTCTGGTACTGTGCTTATGGGTTTCCGCCGGGTTTATTGCTGTTGCAGCAGTTATCTCAATCGGATTACCCAGGAACCATTTAAAGTGAGTTACACAGCACAGCAAGACTGATCGCCAGTACAAGAAATCTCAATTAACCATACAGGCTGTTTGGTACGTATTCCTGCGGGGGACCGATATGGCAAGAGTTTTCCGAACACTTCTTTACGTTACGCTGCATCAAACCAGCCCCCGCAATCCTCTTCCGCAACAACCACCGTTCACGCTGGTATTACCACAACACTTGTTGCGGACCTCGCTGGGAAGACGACTAAGATCTTCTATGTAATCTTCGGTATCGAAGTACTCCTCAATCTCCGCCAGAGGCAGCGTGCCCTGCAGATACATTTTCACCGCCAGTTTTGGGTCTTTTTCGGTGGTGATCAGCCCTTCAATACCACGGCTGGTCAGCTCAGCCAGCAAGGCACTGCCCATACCTGCGGTGATTAGCACATCCATACTATCGAACGGGTGAGGCTGTTTCGGTTGGATTTCGAACCAGGTTTCATCGCGGGCGAGGCCAAAGGCTTCGCAACTGATAATACGTCTGCGTTCTGGCTGCACGACAAACACCTGATGGTTACGGCAGCGGGCGGCATAACCGGTGATGGTGCGGAGATTCTGGGTGGTGACGATTATTTTTTTCATTATGACCAAAAGAAAGCACGGGGTTAAACAAGACATTGTCCCGTTATCGATGGTCGATTTCACTGATCTAAAGCTGTGTTCCGGTAACAGGATTCGCTCCGCAAAAGCGGAGCGAATATGCATCAGGGGTTTAAAGCATTAACCCAAAACAGTCTGCAACCAAGGCCAGCCCTGCTTCTTACGGCTCAGGGTGTTTTCCATCATTACGATGTTGGCTTCAGAGGCGTGTGCAGCGAGCTTCTCGCTCCACTCACCCTGGAACAGCAGTTTGGTGACGGAGGTGGCGATGTTGGTCACCATCAACGCAGACAGTTTAAAGCCTTCTTCTGTGCAGCGTTTTTTCAGCTCAGCCTGCATTGCTTCAACTTTGTCGTCTACCTGATCGAAGCTGGCGATTTCGATCTGGCCAACGACTACGAAGTCTTCGCCCATTGGGTACTTCTTCAGGTCACGGTCAACCAGGCTGTCGACGCTCAGACCTTCAATATTGGTCTTTACCTGCATCAGCTGATCGCAGAACGCATCCAGATTGATGCCGGCAATGTCAGTCAGAGCTTCAGCGGCAACACGATCTTTCTCGGTGCAGGTTGGGGAACGGAAGGCAACCGTATCACTGACGATAGCGCCCAGCATCAGTACCGCGTTGGCGCGAGTGATCTCTACGTTTTCCATTTTGAATAGGTGGTAGAGGATGGTGCAGGAGCAACCAACCGGCCAGATCCACGCTTCCAGAGGGTTAGTGGTAGTCACATCACCCAGACGATGGTGGTCAACTATGCCAACGATCTCGGCCTCTTCGATACCCCGTGGTGCCTGGGTCAGATCAGTGTAATCCACCAACCACACTTTTTGGCCGGCTACAGATTCACAAATGGCAGGAGCCTGAACACCGGCCTGCTCCAGAATAAATGCGGTTTCGCTGGTCACTTCACCCTGGGCCAGAGCAACAGCCTCATAACCACGGGCGGCTTTCAGCCAATCAGCGGCAACCAGTGCGCTGCAGATGCTGTCGGAATCGGGGTTGGTATGTCCTACAACCTGAATCATTGCGTACTCTTCACACTTAAATACAGAGAAACCGGTGAGAGTACCTTAAACACGAAATCAATCAATCAGCATTTGCCGGCTGCTTGCCAGCTCGTCCATTATAGCGGTAGCTTTTCTTGCAGTGGTGGCACTTGTAACGCTGATGCCCAGTATTGGCTTTTCCATTTTTGACGACAGTATTTGTCTGTTGGCACTGAACACAAGCAACGAGAACGAAAGCCATGACCTGCTCGGAAAAAGCGAGCAACATACCAGATCAACAGTTCTGAAACATGACCGTCTCTCTGGAACGATGGATAAGAGCCTGCACCACGACAAACACCAAGGATCCACTACTCCGGTAGCTTTCGATCCAGAAACACCATAAAAAAGAAATGGAGCTGCTGTTGGAGCGGAATGCGACCCGACAGCAACTTATTTAACGTCAACGTCGTAATGAACAGAAACAATCCGATGAGATGGCCAGCATTATTCTGCATCGTCATCAGCACTCTTTTTAACCGAAGACTCAACCGAAGACTCAACCGGAATAAACGTCAAAGAAAGTTTATTAAGCAGCCAGAAAGCAGGAATGGCCGCCATCAGCCACACGACACAGGCTGCCCCTAATGCCACACCGTACTGTTCCAGGAACTGATAGGGATGGTGCCATAGCAGATCATAGACAGCGTCCAAATGAATAGAAACAGGTTGTAGCCCAAACAGTGACTCACCCAACCGGATCATCGGTATAAACAAGATAAACTGCAGTGGGTAACCCAGATAGTTGGCTAACTGAATAGCCACCTGATTCAGTCTCATCTGCGCGGCAATAAACACGCACAGCAGTGTAGTTATGCCAAATATCGGGAAAGTTGCAGCAACCACACCCACAGCGAGCGTTATCGCCAGCTCTCGCCATCCCAAGCCCTGCTGTAATGCTAAAAACAGAGGCCTAACAATCCGATTTTTAATGCTCTCTCTCAACATGTTTATAGAGTGCTTCCCTGGGGCTGATCCCATTATCAGTGAGCAGTAAATCGACCCCACTCGATCAGCATTTCTTCAAAATCATCGAGTCCACAACTCGCGTGCGCCTCTTCATCATAAAAATTCAGACCATCAGACTCAATGCCTTCTATCCGTTCATCCGCATCAAAATTGATCCTGACATCACTAATTTCGGCGCTTTCCCGATCGAGACGCAGGATATACTCTGACCCCTTGAGCAAATATTCTTGACGCTCGTCACTGCGCAACTGTCGAATCGCACGAAAAATCTCATCCATTACAGAAGTCTGACAACCAACTTCTTCAAGCAGCCATGCAGCAATGGCTTCAGAACCCATGGAAAAAATAGCGGTCAGCTCTCCGGAAACATCCCGGCGAAATTCAAATTCCATAGTCAATCCTCCGATAATCAATATACAGCCATGACCGTACCATAACCGTACAAAACAGCTGAATATTACAGGATCAAAGTACGGGGGGAGACGAAAGATCGCTGCAATTCGGAAACGGGGTCGATAAATTCAAGCTTATATGCCAGCAACTGCAAAGGTTCAGCAAAGTTATCCGGTGCTTCCGGCTGCAGTGTAGGGTAGAGCCGATCATTGACCAGAGGAAAGCCAAGATCACTCATATGCAAACGTAGCTGATGCGTTTTACCCGTCAGGGGGCGAAGCTCAAAAAGAGCACGGTGCTGGTAAACCTCAAGACAGTGTATTTCCGAGCGGGCATTGATCTCTCCGGCAGCCGTAGTCATGCGGAACCAGGGCTCCCCTTCAACCATACGATTTTCAATCCGCCACCGCTGACCGGCCTGTGGTCTATTGTCGGCAGTCACTCTGGCAAGCGCTCGGTAGGTTTTGGTTATACGACCATCACCAAGAAATAGCTGATGATAGAGGCTGCGGGTGTTCGGGTTAACTGACAGCATAACCAATCCTGCTGTCTCTCGATCTATTCGATGCAGGGGTGCCAACGTGGTGATGCCGGTACTCACGGCCAGACGGTTGATCAGACTCTGCTGCACATAGCGTCCTATCGGGTTCACCGGCAAAAAATGGGGTTTACAGACCACCAAAATTTCATCATCCCGATAAACAATCTCTTCTCTGAAGGGGATTTCCGGCTCATCGTCTACCTCTCGGTAGTAAAACACCCGCTGCTGAGGCGCATATGCTGAAGCTTCAGCCACCAGCGAGCCATCATCCCAATGCACTTTGCCAGTTTTCACTCGCTCACGCCAAACCTGCGCATCAACTCTAGGAAAGCGTTTTATAAGAAACTCAATAACTGTCGTACACCCTGTGCCATCTGCCGGCATAGTCACTTTACAGGGTTGAAGGGATATTCCCATCAGGTACTTACTCCGCATAATTCGTGGGAATTATCACTGTGAAAAGCCTGTTTCCCAAACTTCCGTCATTCCCGCCTGCGCGGGGACGACAGTACATTTTTATCTACCACCTCCCTCAACAGACCGATAGCCATGTATGACCTGATTCATCTCTTCCCGGGAAGACTTAGCTAATCAACAACTCCAACTTGTCTCCATTAGCAACAAAACCAATTTTCTCCAAATAGGTTCGGTGCTGTTCACTGCCAGTGGCTGAACGCAGCTTTTGTATACCTCGCTCTTTGAAGAATTGACTGTTTTCAGTAAAAAGAAATCGCCCAGGCTTAAGATCACGGTAAGGGGAGAGAATAAAATCGAGATCAATCTCTGCCGTATGTTCATCTGTTTTATGACAGATAAATACCCCAGCCAGCACCAAATCCCGATGGATCATCACTGCGATAGTATCCGGACTTTCTCCAAGATGAAATGTGGGAAAGAGCGCCCTGGCATCCTGAAGATGCAGGTTAATAAACTCCTGTAGATAGACGTCTGAAACCGACGACGGTAACAGTTTAAAGTGAGCCTTTTCCGTGTAAATTTTTCGCAGGTAGTAGATATTCATCGCTACCAGATAATAGTTCAGACCAACCACTGGCCAAGCTTCAAGAAACAACCCATAGGTGCCAAAACAGAAACTGCCCGCCATATTGCACCAGCGCAGTTTAATCATCGAGCTCATACTGAGGCTGATACCCGTCAGCACCATAGCCACGTAACCAAATATCTCCAGCCAATCGATTCCCGACATAACAACGCTCCCATCGCCAGAAAATGCCAATCTTGCCTGTGGCGTCTTCGCCACCCCCTTCTATTATCGTCAAGATTGTGGGAGATGCTGAAATTGTAATCTGATCCGCCAGCTCCTTCCCAAGACCCGCTAATAAAGTCACTGATTGAAATCGGTGGCAGGGAGGGGTTCTTCCGTTTCTGATTCTGGATCAACCATTCCATTAGACGTTCCGGGCTCACTCTTATCGCGAGTAGAAGACGGCTGCCAATCCTTATCAGGTTTTTGTTTAAGCTCAGAACTTATTCTCTCTCTTAAGTACCGTTTGGCAGCACCTGCGTCATAAAATTCCGACACTCCCGAAAATGTTACCTCCTCTAACAAAACAGGCATTTCAGACGCATTCCCACGCTCCGCGTGGGAATGCGTACGGGACAACTGATGATTAGAGGCTGCGGTTCTGCATGCCGTTCTACCTGCTGTTCTCAGTTGGCTTTTCTCAAGAGCACAACATCAGCCCCAACAAACTCCACCTGACACCCGGTCTGTGCGGCAAACCATTCGAATGTGGCTCTGCTGAAAAAAGAGATGTGGGTGCGGTCACGGATGTAGTGCCAGCTTTTAAAGGACTCACGGTCCTTTACCAGTTTGGTCATCAGACCGAGTACACCGTCGGGCCGCAATAGCGTCAACAGCTGTCTGAGCACAGCGCCAGGGTCACCAAGGTGCTCAACCACCTCTGTGGCGGTAATAAAATGATAATGTTCGGCCATCTGTTCCGAATCAATCACATTAGGATTGTTGGCATAGTAGAGGTCGTAAACCTTCATGGTAAAACCGACATCTATGAACATCTGCGCCAGGATCGGGCCGGGGCCACAACCAAAATCGAGGCCAAAAGCCGGCGGTGTTATCCGTGTCGCCACAGGATTAAACATACGCGACAGAAAACGTCTGTAGCCTTCATCATGGCTGTTGTTCTCGTGAAGGTCGTAACACGCCTTTTCCTCCTCTGTCGGGAGATGCCAGTCCCTGGGCACAAACACCAGTTGGCAGTTCAGGCAATGTACATATTCCCGGTATTTATCCTGCCACCAGGGAGATAAACGACGCTCGCCGCACAGCGGACAGGAAAAAGGGCAGACAAGGTCAGTCATAATCGTTCTACAGGAGAAAAGGGGAGGGGAAAGCAGGGAGCAGAGGACACCACTGCTCCCGATTCGCGCATGTTAGTCCGAGAACGCTCAAGTAACCATACAGGCGGCCTGTATGGAGATAAGCGCTTAGCTGCACTTGCTCATGTTATAAACGGGGACCCGCGTTCACAAGCTCTTTACCGGCACCACTATCCGTATACCGGACAAAGTTTTTGATAAACAGGTTGGCCAGCTCCCCTGCCCGTGCTTCCCAATCGGCGACGCTCTCCCAAGTGTTGCGCGGATCAAGAATGGCAGCATCCTCCACTCCGGGCACCACATTCGGAACTTCCAGATTGAAGAGAGGCAGCATCTGCGTACTCGACTCATCAATAGCGCCACTAAGAATGGCGTCAATAATGGCGCGGGTATCTTTGATGGAAATACGCTTGCCCGTGCCATTCCAGCCGGTATTGACCAGATAAGCCCTGGCGCCGGAGGCCTGCATACGCTTAACCAGAATCTCAGCATAACGGGTGGGATGCAGGGTCAGGAAGGCGGCACCAAACGCGGCTGAGAACGTGGGTGTCGGTTCGGTCACGCCCCGTTCAGTACCGGCAAGTTTGGAGGTATAACCGGACAGGAAGTGGTACTGGGTCTGTTCCGGAGTCAGGCATGAAACCGGTGGCAGTACACCGAAGGCATCTGCGGTCAGGAAGATAACCTTATCGGCATGACCCGCTCTGGAAACAGGCCTGACAATATTTTCAATATGATAGATCGGATAGGAGACACGGGTGTTCTCGGTTCGGGAGCCATCATCAAAATCGACGGAGCCATCATCCCGGATGGTCACGTTTTCCAGCAGCGCATCACGGCAGATAGCGTTGTAGATATCCGGCTCTGCCTCCTTGCTCAGTTTGATGGTCTTGGCATAGCAGCCACCCTCAAAATTGAAGACACCATCATCATCCCAGCCGTGCTCATCATCACCGATCAAGGCTCGCTTGGGATCGGTAGACAGGGTGGTTTTACCGGTACCAGACAGGCCGAAGAAAATGGCAACATCACCGCTCCTGCCTACGTTGGCTGAACAGTGCATGGAGGCGATGCCTTTCAGGGGCAGCTGATAGTTCATGACCGAGAACAATCCCTTCTTCATTTCACCGCCGTACCAGGTGCCACCGATTAACTGGACATGCTCAGTCAGGTTGAAAGCGACAAAATTCTCGGAGTTCAAGCCCATCTCCTGCCATCTGTCATTCACACAGCGGGCACCATTCATCACGACAAAATCCGGGGCAAACTCTTTCAGCTCCTCGGAGGAGGGACGGATAAACATATTGGTCACGAAATGAGCCTGCCAGGCGACCTCGGTAATAAAGCGCACGGCAAGACGGGTATCGGGATTGGCACCACAGAAGGCATCGATAACAAAAAGGCGCTTATTGGAGAGCTGCTGGCTCACCAGCTGTTTCAGGTAGTTCCAGCTCTCCTGAGAGAGCGGCTTGTTATCATTTTTGCCCTGATCAGACCACCAGATGGTGTCTCTTGTCGTATCATCCCTGACGATATACTTATCCTTGGGGGAACGACCGGTGAAAATACCAGTATCGACGGCAACAGCTCCCAGTTCGGTAAGCTGACCTCTTTCATAACCCTCAAGTTCAGGTTTTGTCTCTTCCTCAAACAGACGATCATAAGAGGGGTTGTGGACGATCTCTGTGGTATTGCTCACACCATAAAGCGACAGATCGAGTGTTGTTTTGCGTGCGCTCATGTAGGGTTCCCCCCGCTGACTATTTTTTTTATATTGCGCCGGTCTCTGAAAAGATTTTGTACCCCATCAGTGGGGAAAAATCCATATCAGGCACAGGCATTTATACCCAACCGACCAGTGACTCTGCATACGGAGACGATCACAGAAAGACCATCATGACTGAGACAAAACCGAAATGGTGGGACCATAAGCTGCCGGGCACCACTGAGAAACAGGGCTGAAAGACGGCTAATGTCTTCTGGTAAAAAATCACCACTCTCCAGTGATCCTGAAGTCACAGCCTTCAGCGCCAGAGTATCGCAGGTGATCAATTGTACATCATGAATAGCTGCAAAAGCTGTATAAGCCGGATCGTGGGCTTTCATATGAACACTGGTAATACAGACAACCTCATCCATCACAATGTTGTTTTTATCCAGACACTGCATCACCCCCTGTCCGACAACTTCCAACGGCGTGCCGCGTTCGCTACCGATACCAACAACATATTTCCCCCTCTCCATAAGCCTCCAATCAAACTCAGTATCAAGGTCTGCGGAACGCATAAAGTGCTTTTCTGTTCTGCTCACGGAACTGCAGCCTTTGTTTGCTCTGTTCTGGCAGAATAGCAGTTATGGCTCTTTTTGGGGTGTCATACTTGTGGGCGTAAGCCCGAGTGTAAAAGTAGGATAGTATGATGAGGGGTTTTGTAGAATACCGCCCTCAGACTGCCTGTTAGGTCTTAGTTGCCTCGCATCTTGGCTCCATAATCAGGGCTTACGCACCAGTTGGTCAATAGTGATTCTCCTGCGTTTACAGCGGTGTTTCTGCCAGTCTTCATACAAAATAATCTCGGTCTTTTTGAGCGTGTACAGCTGCTTGGAGGCCGTTTTCCCCAAACTTTTGATCGTGTATTTTGACTCACCGGGTCTGAGTTATCACTAGTGCGTAAGCCCTGGCTCCATAATGGACATTTTTCTACAGGGTTACATGGGCGTACGGATAAAAAAGCAGATGACTCGCTACTTATAAACCTTCTTTTCGCAGGGAGAATTAGGGGCATATCTTGTTCAATACCCGTTAACTCTCCATGATTTACCCTATGGTCAAATGGTTTCTTAGTTAACACGCGTATGGGAGCTTTATACCCATTTGTATTCCTTGAATTATCCATCCCAAGTGAAATATACGGTTCGTGTTTTTCACCCTCATGCTGTGCACTTACCCCTTTTTTCTTATTATTTGATGATTTTACAGTTATTGAATCCTGTTTAGCTTTGTAGCTATTGAATATCTCATTAATTTCGCTATATTTTTTTTCAAAATATTTTTTACCACAATTTAGATATCCTTTAATCAGCTTGTCAAACACAGCCATCACTACATCTGGAGTCAAATTACCCCGATCCTGCTCTTGCCGCATATACTGAAAGGGACCTGGAATTTCATATTGCGATCTCACAAAATCAATTAATATAGATTCATCTTTAGATAACGGCATTGATGGGATTTCGTCCACACTAATATGTTTAATAAAATCTAGAGATAGTCGCAACAACATATTTTTATGCACCCTTGCTTCCCAGTATTTAATTATTTCTTCCATAGTAACCTGTACTCCTATCACTTCGCCTGCTACTGAACTTTTGATTGCCTCGACAAGCAAATCAGCCAACTTGACGAGCCTTTCATTGCTGTTTTTATTATTCAGGCTATACAATGCCTCTGGCATTGAGACTCCAGAAAATATCAATTCCAAACCACTAGCTCCCAATTTTTTCATTAATGCGTCAACATTACTGTACTTATTATATTTTTCAGCATATGACCTAACCATGCCGTCTTTAACCAAATCATTATTTCCATTTTTTCTCTGGAAATATCCATCAAATATTTCATACTGCGTATGACCGTTACTTTGCCTGGGATAACGACCAAAAGCCTTTATATGTGCGGGAACCAAATCATAATAACTAAGTTTTAATTCATCATCGGCAGTTATCGTAATGCTATAGTTGTTAAATTTGGCATCACAAAAAGCCTCCAAAACTTGTATCTTACTATTATCATTATTAACTATTTTATAATTACTATTGATATGTCTAAGCAAGTGGACTCCACCAATAATAATTTTAGTCACATCCCGAAAGAACTTTTGGATAGAAATAGTTTTACCACAAATATTTATTTCCTCATTGGCGATATCATGTAACTGCTCATTTTCTACTGGCGAATCTGTATTTTCGGCATTCTCATCCCCGGAAATGCGGGGCTTCGGGCTGGCCGCCACCGAATCTGCCTGTAAATTTTTAGCAGTTACGATATCATTACCACCTGATTCTTTTTTAGATATCAAGCTAAAGTAGTGTTCTAATCGATTTTTTTCATCAAGATAGGGCTGAACAATAAACACCCCACCACCTGTTGTCTTTAACAATTTAGTGGGAAAAAAATCAACCCCTCTTTCTTTATAAAAACAAATCTGAGCCATCTGATGATACAAAAAATCCTTAGCTGCATCCTCATTAAATACCAACCTGCGAATTGCAAGTTGTGGTAAATATTCATTTAAGTGGTTGAGCCTATCAGACAATTCTCCATCAAATGTACCAAATCGATAAACCGCCGTACTAGTTCCCACACCAGTAACTGTTGCCTTTATTGATTTTTCCTTATAAATAAACTCTATTATGTCGTCTACCTTCACCATTTCGGGAGGCCATTTCCCATCTATTTCAGTTAAAAATTCAGTAATAATGTTGTTACGTTTCGGGCCATCTTCTTCCATCTCCGCACGCCCGCTGCCACAGGCCCCTTGACCAGAAAATGTGCGATTACCATCGTCCGAGAACTTAACACCCTCAAAGCTTGTATTTTGTGCATCAAGGAGGCTAATAAAATCGGGTACTTTTTTCACAGAACCAAATGGGCAGCAGATATTATACTTTTTTCCCTTGCCGTCTTGGCCATAGACCACATTGCAGATCATCGCCCACTCATCGCCATTCGCATAAATAACCGGTTTCAATAACGAACGGCATTTGTTTTGTTTTCCAACTAATGGGCGGACAAACAAAAAATAGTTTTCGTCTTCACGTACGCCGTCTAAAGAATTTGAACTCTCTGGGTCATGGGTGCTATCACACCTTTGCCGACTAGCCAGGGGGGAGAGCTGGGGGGAGGGTGACGGAGCAGGTGTGGAACAGGGTGTTTGCTGAACTGTATATCCCCTGCTTTTTACAACAGAGTATACGAACGGACTAACCCAACCCACAAACTCATTTTGAGCCAATAGATCCGATAATCCATTTTCTTGCTCATCTTTTTTATCTGCCTGAATGGAAATCCAAGGATCAACCTTCGTATTCTGGGGTTTACCCCTATGGTTCAAAAAATCATCTGCAACACGCACAATCTCGCCAGAGTCATGCCACATCATATTAACACACAGGCTCACACCAAGCTGTTTTTCATCTGCACAAAGATGAACCCCAGCCGTAGAGCATATTAGCAGCAGGACGAACCTGTTCATCTCCAACCATCCAAACCAGACACTTGCCCTCGTGGCAAGCCTCCCCCTAATCCCAGCCACAGAATAAAAGCACCTTGGGGGTTGTGGACTCCGTTCTTCAGAGTAGGTGAGCTGTCGAGTTTGTACAGTTCACAACAGCAACTATATTCGTCTTCAGCGAAAAGCCGGCTGATCAGGATAAAATCAAGATGAAAAATAGTAGCAACTCTCCCCTCATTGAGCTAGCAACAGGGGTGACAGCCGGTGTTCTCGCCCCTATGGGTCAATTACCGTTTGAAGTGCGTCTGTTATCTGTAGTGGGAGTCGCCCTTTTTTTTTACCGTCTTCAATACAACGTCGGCTCTGCCCTGCGCACATCAATCGGATTTGCACCTGCCTATTTTCTCTCTGGACAACTGTGGATATACAATAGTCTACTTTTACAAAATGATCAGATAAACACTTACGGCTTACCTGTATTAGTGACCATTTTTGTTCTTCCTGCAGTGCTGATCGTGGTGATGACCAGTGTTTATCTCCTGAGTCGCAAGAGATTGAACATTGGTCACTTTACCCTTTCGAACTGCATGTTTTTCAGTTGCTTTTGGGTGTTATTTGAGTTCATTTATTCATTCATTCCCGATTCTGTGCCATTGCTCATCAGTGGCTATGCCGTGCTGGGAAAGCTCTGGGATCAGGTTATTCCTGTTGTCGGTGTTCTCGGGTGCAGTTTTTTGCTTGTTTTCTGCTCCTCCCTCGCGGTCTGTATCGTCCATCATATTTGCACTGCTAACCGTCCCCCGCTTTACCGGCTGATTCCTACTTTGCTGATCTCACTTCTCTTCCCCTCTCTGCTGCCTCACGAAAACTGGACACACCCTTACGACGCACGTATTTTTCACTACCAAATGGTCGTCAACAAAAATGTGGATGCACCTGATAACTTTGCTATCAGGTACGCTGATCCCCTCCCGAAACTGATCATTTCCGGGGGCGTTCAAGCCGATATTGAAAGACCACACTTACTGCAACAGCTGCAATCGATAGAGAACAATTCTGTAATCGCATTTCTGATCCTGATGCCACGTACTGAATCAGCCTCCGATATTTTCTGTAGTCTTGGTGAAGGTGAGGGATGTCTAAAAAAAAATCATGATGATGGGTTTTTTCCTGATAAATCCGTATATTGCAGACCAAGTGATTTATCCGCCCAAAAACCGCATCTGTATCGGCGGCACCCATCCGTCGACTCCTACCGCTTGTTGATACTGGATAATCTGGATGATGCACACCCTTTTCTGGCGGCAGAAAATGTCTCAGGTTCCGAAATAACCGTTGTTTTTGACATACCTAACAAAGGTCAAGTTATCCGTGAACGACTACTCCATGCTGATCGTGCGAGAGCACTGGAGACGGGCCGGCCTATTCTGCGTTACAGCAACGTTGGCATCTCGGCTGCCATCGATCACAAAGGCACTATTGTGAGCCGATTTCTTCCGGAACAGATCCGTGCAAATGGGCAACTAAGACCAATGACGGGCAGAACGCCGATGATGCTTGTTGGTCGTTATGGGGTTTTGGGGCTTATTACGGTGATCCTTTTATTTTTTTGCTGTCGTCGTATGCTTCAGATGATGTAGAGGAACACATCGAGAGAGTGCTCCGACACAGCTTCTCGATTTCATCAAAAGCAAAATCACTACACAGCGCCTCGATATGCTCGGGAAGCCTCTCGCAACCAGGGGTTTCCCGCATACCTTTTAGTGCCTCGGCAGTCTTTTTTATCTTCTCGATATCGCCCACCGCAGCAGCCTGCATCAGCTCGGTCAACAGCTCGGTCAACAGCTCTCTCTGATCAGTCGAAATAGCGGTGGAATCCCATTGCACAGCAGGAGCAGGAGCAGGCACTTTATTCGGTAAATCCTTTGAAGATGGTTGGCCAAGAGACCAGGAAACCAGCTTTATTTTTAGCACTCGACTCACCTCCTCCAGCACCACATCGGCATGGAATGGTTTGCTGATGCAACCGCTAAACTCACGAAGCTGCTTTCGAGCCACAGTGCTCTCTTGGTCGGTAACGGCGATAGCAGGCAGAAGATTCCCGCATTGTCGTAGTTGCAACAGCGTCTCAACGCCGTCCATATTCGGCATGTCGATAGCCATCAGCACCAGTGCCGGCGAGCCAAACTGTATAACATCCAGAGCATCCTGACCATTAACAGCATCAAGGGTCTCAAAACCCGCCCGCTCCAGCAGCAGCACCAGATTCTCCCTCTGCACACGACAGTCATCAACGACCAATACACAAACCTGAGAACCAGGCTTGAGAGAGTAACTACTGCGGAGCATTTCAGAAGAGGCCTGCGCGGGCATCTCCCGGCATTCAGATTTCCGCAGCGGCAGGGAGAAGTAAAACCGGCTGCCACACTCTGGAGAGCTGGCCAGCTTCAGCCCTCCCCCCATCGCCGTGACAAGACGCCTGCTGATAGCCAGCCCTAAACCCGTTCCACCAGGATGTTCATGATGCTGAGCCTGATGAAATGGGCTGAAGACACTCTCCTGATCCTGCGCCAGAATCCCAATACCAGTATCGATGACGATGTAGACAATCCTCTCGGCATCTCGCAGAACTTTGAGTCGTACCCCACCACGTTCCGTGAACTTAACGCCATTACCCAGCAGATTAATAAGCACCTGCCGGAGCTTGGTCACATCCATCAGAATAACAGCGGGCAAAGACTCATCAACGGAGAGCTGTACCGATAAGCCTTTGCGATCGGCCCGTGGCTTTAGCATTCGGCAGACTTTTTCCAGCATTGCTCTTAACCGAACCGGCTGGAACTGGATCTTGACCCCCATCGACTCCATTTTGGTCATGTCCAGCACATCGTTAATCAGCATCAGCAGGTGTTCACCGCAATCTCCTATCGTCTCCAGACTCTCACGCTGAAAGTCGGAAACAGCGGGATCACGCAATACCAGTTGCACATGACCCAGAATGCCATTTAACGGCGTACGCAATTCATGGCTCATATTGGACAGAAACTGGCTTTTCGCTTTATCAGCGGCTCTGGCCTTGTCTCTGGCATGCCTGAGCTCACGTTCAGCCCCCTTGCGATCACTAATGTCACGAATCGCAATGGTGATAAGTGTGCCTGTGTCCGTAATTAACGGACTGGTTGTCACCTCAACAGGAAAAATCTTGCCATTGCTGTGACGACACATACTTTCAAACGCCAACGAGGTCGTCGTGTAATCGCTGGTTGAGATTCTCTGGGGAAATAGCGATATTTTTGGATTTCGCCCGAGTATGCCCAGAGATTGACCGACCAGATCAGCCCGCCGATAACCTGAAAGCTCCTCCAACCGAGCATTCACCATTGAGATTTTTTCATCGGAAGCCATGATGACTATGGCATCGGGAGCGGCCTCCAGCAGGCCACGAAACTTCTTGGTATCATTGACCAACTCCGTAACATCATGTCCCATCCCTTCAGCACCACTGATTTGTCCGTCGGGCTCAATCACCGGAACATTAATCATTTCTATAATGCGTGTGCCGCCCGATGAATGGGGTAGCGCAAGCTGAAAGGCATCGGTTTGAATTTTTCCCTGAAGTACGTGGCGAATAATACGGACAAATTTTCTGTACGCCTGATTTTTGATAAACTCGGAACCAGCCATTGCCATAAGACGCTCAGGAGCGTAGCCCAGAATATCACTGACGGACGGGCTGATATAAACCAAACGACCACGGTTATTCAAAATGTAATAAAAGTAGCGACCACGAAGACGCTCAGCGATATGGCTGATATTACTGGCCCGAAGTTCTTTCAACGCCTCATCACGTTCAGACAGCCGCTGAGCCATTGAGAATATGCTGCGAGCCAAACGACCCACTTCATCATTAGACTGATGTTTATAATCCAGATGCCAGTTACCGTCCCCGAGCTTATCAACGGCACAGGCAAGCTGAAACAGCGGCTCCGTGATGTAGCCGGAAATTTTCAACACGCACCCAAAGACAACCAGCAGTATAAGGAGCAACAATCCACTGTACAGTACCGACTCTCTGGCCTCAGCCACAAAAGTATCCCGGGTATGGGTCAGTAAAGTCCAACATGGTTCGGGAATAGGGCTGGCAAAATATAACGTTAGCCAGTCCCGAAAATAGACCGTACCCATACCGCGTGTACCGTAATGGATCGCACCATTAACCAGTGCCAGTAAAGATTTAGAACTTAGACGTACAGCGGTGTCCCGAAGAGATGCGTCAGGGCGCGTCGAACGCATATCGGAATAAATAAAGAAACTATCGCGATCAACAATTTCAAAACGCAGTTTCCGGGGATTATTTTTATTTAAAAGCGCATGAAAGCTATCGGTTTTTATACCAAAGTACAGATTATGCACACTCGATACCTGATAAATAACCAGCTTTTCTCTATCAATCGGAGAATGGAAAGGGAGACTCCACCCCTTCTGATTGAGCAAAATGCTGCCTGAATGATCGGCAGTCCAGAATCGCTCTTCCAGAGGTCTGTCCCACTCCCTCTGATCCGACACAGTTTTACTCATATAATAAACCGCACCCTGACCAGGCTGACCGGAGAAAATAGCATGAATCGTGTTATCAAAGCGGAGTGTATTATCAATAACACTACGCAGCAGCGCTGGCTCCGGATTCGAACCAAGGCTGTAAGTCATTGTCTTCCCAATTGATTCAATAAAATGCAACTGGTTGTTCAGTAGCCCGGCAAAGTGGTTGGCCTGCTGCCCCATAAAGGCTTCAATATTGATGCGGTCTTCCTTCAGGGTTTCCAGAATATGAACAGCAAAAATGACAATGTACGCCACTGTGATGGGAATAATAGTGAACAGGACGACCTTGTTGCGAATCGACGACCGCATAATACGAAGACCCGAAAAAGGGGAAGGGCGCACACGCTTGTCATTGTACATGCACCATGGTGACGCAAGACTAGCTGAGAGGTGGTGCTGTCGCCAATCGGCGAAAGATATTGGCGGCTTTTTCGAGAGCCTATAAAAAAAGCCACCCGCTATCTGTCGTACGGTACGATGTCAAAACCGTAAACCAGCTTGCGGCTTTCCCTGTCAGCTTCAACGTTAACCAAAACCTGGATTGCACTTATTGCTTGAATCCCGCTAAAAAAAGGCCTGCAAATGCAGGCCTTTTTTCGGATTAAATCAACGTTCTTAACTTATCGATAGGTTAGAACGGGATATCGTCATCGAAATCATCAAAGCCGCCAGCAGTCGCTGGCTGTTGAGCTGGCGTTTGTTGTGGCTGTTGATACTGCTGTTGCTGCTGCTCTGGCCGTTGAGCTGGCCGTTGAGCTGGCTGTTGAGCTGGCTGCTGTGAAGCCTGCTGAGGCTGCTGAGGCTGTTGCTGACCACCACCATGCTGGGGGTTATTAGCTTGCTGCTGTGGCTGGCTGTATCCGGTATTAGACTGAGGCTGCGGCGGTTGTCCCGATGCACTCTGCGGAGTCCGTGATACCTGGTGACCTGAATTCTGACTTCCCTGATTTCCGTAGTTTTGGCCTTGACCTTGGCCTTGACCTTGCTGGGAAGACTGAGTTCCACCACCAAAGTTCGAAGTCTGTGACGATTGATTATTGTTCCAACTGCCACCACCCGTGCTGGCGCCCCCTTCAGAACGGCCATCCAGCATCTGCATCTGACCGTCAAAACTGTCAATCACAACTTCTGTGGAGTAACGATCCTGGCCTTGCTGATCTTGCCACTTGCGGGTCTGCAGCTTGCCTTCCAGATAAACTTTGGAACCCTTGCGCAGGTATTGTCCGGCGATTTCCGCCAGCTTGCCGAACAGCACGACGCGGTGCCACTCAGTACGCTCCTGTCGCTGGTTGGTGTTCTTGTCGATCCAGGACTCGCCAGTCGCTACACTCAAGTTCGCTACAGCACTGCCGTTCGGGGTATAACGGACTTCCGGATCACCGCCGAGATTACCCACCAGTATGACCTTGTTAATACCACTTCGCGCCATTGCTATCTCCCGTTTTCAAAACTGTCTTTAGCTTGTCAAAAACTATCATTTTTAAAATTTATCCGCTGTCTGCCATACAAACTACAGACAACGTCTATCATAAATCGTTCACCAATCCCCGAACTGACGCAGGTGCTGCTCATCGAGCTGCTGCCTGTCGACCTTCAGGTAGGCCGTCTGCTCTTCAACGACCAGGGCGACCTCCCTAACCCCTGCCACCGTGGTAAGACCATCGTTAATCCGGCAAGCCTCCGAGGGAATAACCGGATGGAGATCCATTACAAGACTGCTGACATAGGGGGGATTTATCATGGTAACAGACAACAGCCACCACAGGGCAGTCGCAATCACCACGAGAACAAAGATACCTGTTCCGCCCATCTGCTGATAGATGAAACCGGAGATGATCCCCCCAAGACCGGCCCCCAAAAACTGACAGGTAGAGAATGCTCCCATGGCCGCCCCCCGACAACCGGCGGGAGCTATTCTGCTAATCAGGGAAGGTAATGTAGCCTCAAGATAGTTAAATGCCACAAAAAATAATAAAACACTTCCCACCAGTGCGGCCAGATGAGTGTCTACAGCCAGGTAAAAGCCACTGAGCCAGACCAGCGTCTGGGCCGCCAGCAATAGCAGAATTGCCCCCTGCACAAGGGTTTTGATCATTCTGCGTTTTTCACCTATCGCCATAAACGGCGCCATACCCAGAAAAGAGACCACCATAGCCAGAAGATAGACCCGCCAGTGCTCATCTCTAGGCAGACCGGCCAGATCCTCCAGCGTCACAGGCAGATGAACAAACAGAGCGATAAGCACAAAATGCAGGATAAACACCCCGGCATTCAAGCGCAGCAGCTGTCGATGGCCGAGCACCAGCTTGAGGCTGGACAGCGCCGTCATCGCCTCACGGTTTTTCTTCTGCCGAACGGGAGAAGGTACCATCCACAGCACCAGCCCCATCGCCAGCACCGCGAGCAGTGCCGAAATATGAAACACTCCGGAGAGCCCCTGGCTTTCGGCAAGCAGAGGCCCAAGCACCATAGCCAGACAAAATGAACCCCCAATACTGATACCCACCATCGCCATGGATTTACTGCGATGCTCTTCACGGGTCAGATCGGCCAACAGCGCCGTTAACGCGGCAGCGATGGCTCCGCTCCCCTGCAGAAAGCGTCCTGCGATAAGGGCACTTATAGAATCACTACTGCCTGCCAGCAAGCTACCCAGCAGGAAAACCAATAATCCGCCAAGAATCACCGGCTTGCGCCCAATACGATCAGACAGCAACCCAACAGGGATCTGTAACAGGGACTGACTAATGCCATAGGCTCCAATAGCTATGCCTATCAGGGCGGGAGTTGCTCCGGTAATCTGATCGGCATAAATCGCCAACACCGGCAGTAACATAAACAGCCCCAGCATCCGCAGTGCGAAAACCAGAGCGAGAGAACAGGCGGTTCTGACTTCAAGTGCGTTCATTTTTACAATTCTTGTAGCTAGCGGCCGAAACCGAAGGTCAGGACCCTCACTATAACAGCGCAGTCACCATCCGGCACCGTTCACTTTTCTCTCTTTTCTGTGCACCTGCACCGGTGAATCATCGGGCTCTCTCCCTTATAATCATTCGGTTATCAGTGGGAGTTAACTTGTGGATTTCATCACCGTTCGTGGCGCACGCACCCATAATCTTAAAAATATTGATGTGGAGCTACCCCGGGACAAGCTGATCGTGATTACCGGTCTGTCTGGCTCAGGAAAGTCATCACTGGCCTTTGATACGCTCTACGCGGAAGGTCAGCGCCGCTATGTGGAATCCCTCTCCACCTACGCCCGGCAGTTTCTTTCAATGATGGAGAAGCCGGATGTCGACCATATAGAAGGTCTGTCACCCGCAATCTCCATTGAGCAGAAATCCACCAGCCACAACCCACGCTCCACTGTAGGCACGATTACCGAAATTTACGACTACCTGCGCCTGCTGTTTGCCAGAGTCGGCACACCCTGCTGTCCGAAACACCATCAGCCACTGGCAGCTCAGACTGTCAGCCAGATGGTCGATCAGGTACTGGCGCTGCCGGAAGGCTCAAAAGTGATGGTGCTGGCTCCCATTGTTCGGGCCCGCAAGGGAGAACATCTGCATACGTTCAGCGAGCTGAAAAGCCAGGGTTATATCCGGGCGCGTATCAACGGCATCGTCACCGACCTTGATACGCCCCCGGCGCTGGAAAAGAACAAAAAGCACACCATCGAGGTGGTGGTCGATCGTATCAAGGTGCGGGATGATCAGCAGCTGCGGCTGGCGGAATCGTTCGAGACCGCCCTGAAGCTGACCGACGGGCTTGCCACAGTAAGCTTTATGGATAGCGGGGTTATGGATAGCGGGGTTATGGACAGCGGGGCAGACGACATTGTCTTCTCTGCGCGTTTCGCCTGTCCGGAGTGTGGCTACAGCATCAATGAGCTTGAGCCGCGCATGTTCTCTTTCAACAACCCTGCCGGTGCTTGCCCTGGCTGCGATGGTCTTGGGGTTAAGCAGTTCTTCGACCCTGCTCGTATCATCCACAATCCAGAACTCACTCTGGCCGAAGGTGCCATCCGAGGCTGGGATCGACGCAGCGTTTACTACTTTCATATGTTGAAGTCACTGAGCCAGCATTACGGTTTCTCTCTTGATACCCCTTTTGAAGAGCTCACCGCGGAACATCAGGAGATCATTTTCCATGGCTCTGGCGATGAGATGATCGATTTCAGCTATATCAACGATCGGGGCGACATCTATAAAAAACGACACCGTTTCGAGGGCATCATCCCCAACTTTGAACGACGCTATAAAGATACCGACTCGCAATCTGTGCGAGAGGATTTGAGTAAATATGTCGCTACTCAGTCCTGCCCAAGCTGCAAAGGCACACGACTGCGGGAAGAATCACGCCACGTTTTTATCGAAGAGATAACACTTCCCGATATTACCCGTATGCCGGTTGATGGCGCACTCAATCACTTTGCCGCGCTACACCTGACCGGCCAAAAAGGCACGATTGCCTCCAAAATTCTCAAGGAGATCCAGGAACGTCTGAGCTTCCTAAGTAATGTTGGCCTTAACTATCTGAGTCTGGATCGCAGTGCCGACACCCTCTCCGGTGGCGAAGCTCAGCGCATCCGTCTCGCCAGCCAGATCGGTGCCGGATTGGTCGGGGTGATGTATATCCTTGACGAACCTTCTATCGGATTGCACCAGCGTGATAATGATCGCCTGCTAAAAACCCTCACCCATCTGCGCGACCTGGGAAATACTGTCATCGTCGTAGAACACGATGAAGATGCCATTCGTTCCGCTGACTATGTGCTGGATATTGGTCCTGGGGCAGGTATTCATGGTGGTCAAATTGTCGCATCGGGCACTCCTGCCGAAGTGATGGCCAACGAGAACTCTGTTACCGGTCAGTATTTATCCGGCATTCGTCGTATAGAGATTCCAAAAAAACGCATTCCTGTCGATAAAAAGCGAATGCTCACCCTCTCCGGCTGTACCGGTAACAACCTGAAAAATGTAACGCTGGATGTACCGCTGGGTCTGTTCACCTGTGTTACAGGTGTCTCCGGTTCCGGCAAATCCACATTGATTAACAGCACCCTCTATCCGATTCTGGGCGAAAAACTGAACGGTGCGACCACACTCAAAGCCGCTCCCTATAAGAAGCTGACCGGCCTGGAGCATGTGGATAAGTGTATCGATATCGACCAGAGCCCTATTGGTCGTACACCCCGCTCCAACCCTGCCACTTACACTGGAATCTTCACCCCGATTCGGGAACTCTTTGCCGGCACTCAGGAAGCCCGTTCACGGGGCTACAAGCCAGGACGATTCAGCTTTAACGTAAAGGGTGGCCGCTGTGAAGCGTGTCAGGGTGATGGTGTGATCAAGGTGGAGATGCACTTTCTGCCGGATGTTTACGTGCCCTGTGATATCTGCAAAGGCAAACGTTATAACCGGGAAACTCTGGATGTGAAGTACAAGGGCAAAGGCATCGACGAGGTATTGGAGATGACCGTCGAGGAGGCGCTGCCGTTCTTTGATGCCATCCCCGCCCTCAAACGCAAGCTGGAAACCCTGATGGATGTGGGGCTGTCGTATATTCACCTTGGCCAGAATGCCACCACCCTTTCCGGCGGTGAAGCCCAGCGGGTGAAGCTGGCGAAGGAGTTGTCCAAGCGCGATACCGGCAAGACCTTTTATATCCTCGATGAGCCGACAACAGGTCTGCATTTTGAGGATATCAAGCTGCTGCTGACAGTTCTGCACCGCCTGCGCGACCACGGCAACAGTGTGCTGGTTATTGAGCATAATCTCGATGTGATTAAAACCGCAGACTGGGTGATCGATCTGGGGCCAGAAGGTGGCGATGGCGGCGGTGAGATTATCGCTACCGGTACACCGGAGCAGGTGGCGGAGATCGACATCTCACATACCGGGCAGTTTTTGAAGCCGACGCTGGCAAAGTAAAACGGAAAAACTGTCATTGCGTACAGGGATTGTACGCAATCTATCGGACAGCGATGCTCTATTCACCTTAACGGCTCAGGGCAAAGATCGGCAGACCGGAGTTAATGCGGGACATCCACAGGGCAGTCTGGCCAGATTTACTCAGACAGATGATCGCCTTCACGCCTTCCTGATGGTTGGCAGCGTACGTGGCGGCCATAGCGATGGTCTCGTCAGTACGCTCAAAAGCGCAGTCCATGCCGCAACACAACCCAGCACTTCATCCAATCAAGTCCCACTATCCGCTTACAGTTTCCGCAGCGGGTTCCGACAGGCTGCCATACGATAAACGTCTATAAGACTTATGCCTAACGGACAAGTGAGCATTTCCCCCGTACATTTAAAGCACGCAGATGATAACTCACAAAAGGAAACGATGATTATGAATAAGACTAATACTTCAGGTGGTGTTACAGGATTTTTTCCACAACTGTGGAAAAGTACAAAAACGTTCATAAAAAGGGAAAAACAGAAGCTATGGGACAGTGTACGAATAGTTGTTACCGAACACATAATTCCTAGTTTTTCTTATATGAATAAGCCCCAAAAAACAAACCGTAGTGTTACTCAGCTTACAGATGAAAAACTGAACAAACTGTACTAAAAAACAGACTCCAAGGATAAAAATTGATCAATTCATAAAAAACCCACCAACCATCAGATAAAATGGCGGTGGGTTCTTAAATCAGAGTCGAACTGCTGTATTAAACAGTCAGAATCTTCAGAACATTGGTATCGCTGTGGCTGGTGCCGCGAGTCAGAATAACCTTGTCGCCGGCTTTAACAACGCCGGTTTCCATGATCTTCTCGATCGCTTTCAGCTCAACTTCAGGGCTGTCGCTGCTGATCTGGAAGGGCAGACAGTGAACACCACGGTACAGGGCCAGACGACGAGTCGTCTCTTCCTTACGGCTCAGGGCAAAGATCGGCAGACCGGAGTTAATGCGGGACATCCACAGGGCAGTCTGGCCAGATTTGCTCAGACAGATGATCGCCTTCACGCCTTCCTGGTGGTTGGCAGCATACATGGCGGCCATAGCGATGGTCTCGTCAGTACGCTCAAAAGCGCAATCCATGCGATGCTGGGAGATGGTCGCGACAGGCTCATGTTCAGCAGCCTTGGCGATACGGCTCATCGCTTCCACAACACCGTGCGGGCAGTGACCGGTTGCAGTTTCCGCAGAGAGCATCACCGCATCGGTGCCGTCCAGAACAGCGTTAGCCACGTCAAACACTTCTGCACGGGTTGGCAGGGAGTTTTCGATCATGGATTCCATCATCTGGGTCGCAGTCACAACCGGACGGTTCAGACGACGGGCCATAGCGATCATGGACTTCTGAACACCAACCAGCTCAGCATCACCGATTTCCACACCCAGGTCGCCACGGGCCACCATGATCGCGTCGGAAGCGCGGATAACTTCTTCCAGCTTGTTCAGGTCGTTAACGACTTCAGCACGCTCGATCTTGGATAGAATGGCCGCGTGGCCACCGGCTGCTTCCAACAGCTCGCGAGCTTCTGTCAGATCTTCCTTGCAACGTACAAAGCTGACCGCCAGGTAGTCTACGCCCATCTTGGCAGCAGTCTTGATGTCTTCTTTATCTTTTTCGGTCAGGGCAGGAGCGGACAGACCGCCACCCTGCAGGTTGATACCCTTGTTGTTGGACAGGGCACCACCGGTCAGAACCTTGCAGCGCAGCCGTACGCCGTCGATGTTCAGCACTTCCAGACTCAGACGACCATCGTCCAGCAACAGTACGTCGCCAATCTTGCAATCGTTGGGCAGGTTTTTGTAAGCGATACCGACAGACTGGGCCGTACCTTCGTCACGCCCCAGATCCGCATCCAGAGTAAAGGTCTCACCAGGAACCAGGTTGACCTTGCCTTCCTTGAAGCGAGCGATACGGATCTTGGGACCCTGCAGGTCACCCAGAATAGCCACGTTGCGACCCTGCTGGGCAGCAATTTCACGGACCAGCGCGGCACGGGCCATATGCTCTTCAGGTTCACCGTGAGAGAAGTTCATACGAACAACGTCTACACCGGCAGTAATCAGCTTTTCCAGTGCTTCACGGGTTTCACTGGCCGGACCCAGAGTGGCAACAATCTTTGTACGTCTCAACATAACTAAAGCTCCAGATTTTTCATCCAGACTGATCTCGTCTAAAACCGGATCCTGGATAAAATTTCAGTCTTGGAACAAAAAAAAGAGGGGATAAATGGAAATCCCATTTACTCCCCTCCCATCATCACTCTATTCAGTGGTGACTCACCAATCAGGCGTTCATCAGTGCCTTGGCGGTGTCCAACATACGGTTGGAGAAGCCCCACTCGTTGTCGTACCAGCTCATCACTTTAACCAGACGACCCTGTACGCGAGTCTGAGTAGCGTCGAAGTTGGAGGAGAAGGTGCTGTGGTTGAAGTCGGAGGAAACCAGAGGCTGAGTGTTGATAGACAGAACTGTCTTCATAGCTTCGCTGGAAGCCGCCGCCTTAACAATGATTTCATTCACTTCTTCAGCCGTGGTGTCACGGTTAGCGATGAAGCTCAGGTCAACCAGAGAAACGTTGGCAGTAGGAACGCGAACAGCCATACCGTCGAACTTGCCTTTCAGCTCAGGTACAACCAGGCCTACAGCGGCAGCAGCGCCAGTCTGGGTTGGGATCATGTTCAGAGCCGCAGCACGGGCACGGTACAGGTCAGAATGGTATACGTCAGTCAGAACCTGGTCGTTGGTGTAAGCGTGGATGGTGGTCATCACGCCAGACACGATGCCCAGAGCTTCGTTCAGAGGCTTGGCGATAGGTGCCAGACAGTTGGTGGTGCAAGACGCGTTGGAGATAACGGTCATGTCAGCAGTCAGGATGCTTTCGTTCACACCGAATACCACGGTGCCGTCGATGTCCTTCTCGCCTGGAGCAGAGATGATCACTTTCTTGGCGCCAGCGGTCAGGTGAGACTGACACTTTTCCTTGGAACGGAAGATACCGGTGCACTCAAACACTACGTCAACGTTCAGCTCAGCCCATGGCAGGTCAGCGGGGTTACGCTGGGACAGAACCTTGATTTCGTCGCCGTTTACGAACATGGCGCCTTCGCCACACTCAACTTCAGCGTTGAAACGACCATGAACGGTGTCGTACTTGGTCAGGTGAGTGTTGATCTTGGCGTCGCCCAGATCGTTGATGGCAACGATCTTGAACTCGTTAGTACGGCCACTCTCGTACAGGGCGCGCAGAACGTTACGACCGATACGTCCATAACCGTTAATAGCAATACGGATCATTTTCGAGCTCTCACTATCCAGTTAGTCAATTTCCGGAACCGCGCAATCGGCAAAGGTCCCGATACAAAACTCCGATCGATTCTTTTCGTGCAGAATCAATCCGATACAGTCTTTCAGACCCCACAGTGTAGTTCGGATCTGCAGCATCACCGCAATGCGGTTCTTCTATAAAACGACGCAAATGGTATTACATTGGTACACAAAAAACTATTGACTCGTATCAACCCTGATACCAACAAATCACTATACCCAACCTTTTCATCCGGTATGTATCGCCGGTGTCTTCCGGAAAATGGCTTACATTTATGAGTAGGACACCCACTTTCATCAGGATGATAAAAAAATGGACAAATCCAATCCCCTATCGAGATTCCGGATCCCCCAAACCGCCAAACTCATCGCTCTTTCCAAGACTGCCAATATCCTCAGCCACAAAGGCAGAAAAGTATTTATCACGCAGGGATTACGCTTTCTGGGCAATCTCAAAAAATCATACTCAACCAGCCAGAAACCGCTCCAGAGCTTTCAATCTGTCAAAGTTATGCCCCCTTCGACCATCAGAACTCAGCTGCCACGTCCACAAAAACAAAAAGTCATCAATTTCGAGCCTGCCAACCTGGAAAAACTACAGGATGAGAATCTGTTAAGGCAGCTTAACCAAGCACCTGATGTTCCTACCCATAAGCCGGGACGTTCACCAAAAAAAGAACAGCCCTCTCTGCCACTGACCCAATCAGGGCTCAACCAAACCCTGAATAAAACCAAAACTGTCAGCGAGCTGATAAAGGTATGGAACCATTTACACGCCCCCAAAACTAAAGCGGCTCTACCACTTGTCCAGCGCATACAGCTCAGACGACGCTTTGCCGGTCGGCTGAATATGATCAGCAAGCAGCCGGGGCAGGCGAAGCTAATCACGGAGAAAATTATCAAAACCATGATTCCCTATCAACAAAAGCGCATAATAATCGGATTAAAGATACTTGAAAATCGTATTCAGGATTTGCGTAACAACAAGTAGATCGAGGGAATGAAACAAGAAAGCACAATAAAACAAAGCCGTGACACCCACAGATGTCACGGCTTTTTGTGGTTACGCTAGTTCAGATTAGTTGAATCTCAGCGATGCCACGGCAAGCAGTGATAACAAACAGGTTGTGGCAACAAACAAAATATAGCGCAGTGATACTGAACTTCTTTACATATTAAATGTCCATTGCAAATAGACGACATCAAAACCTTCGACTAAGAGGAAAATATAAATGACAGTACGGAGATCTCAAAGAATTAATGCGAAACAATTACAACAACAGCATGATTCTAATACTGGCAAGTCAACAATCAAAAAATGTAACAAAAGGGTCTCTTCAAAAGAACCAAACGATCCAGAATTTAGTCAAAAACAAGCAATACGGCGATATCGTAAAGCGTCCAATAACCCGGAAAAACATTTTGCATACCCCAGTCACCCATACAACTATTTCAGCAAAGGACATCCTCTACTGCATACATTTATGACTATAGGAAACGGCTTAGTGGTGAAAAAAAGTGGAATTAAATCTGCTCGTCGAGGGCTTTACACCGAAAAAAATATTTCAAAAGACGCAACTTTTACTTGGTATCATGGAGAGATAGTCCACACTAATATTGGCCAAGAACGAAACAAATTTATTCAAGCAAACAAAGATCTAACATCCCACTTTTGTGGCATTAATTCGAATCTCGCCATTGCTGGCATCAAAGAGCCTATACAAGGAGCTGGCGGCGGCAGTTTTATCAACCACTTCAAGAAAAATAACGCAATTCTAGAGCCCAACCCTGAGGCCTGGGGAGTATTTTTGAAAGCAACAAGAGCAATCTCAAAAGGTGAAGAAATTTTAATTAAATATAAAAAAAGTACCTTACTTCGTCAGGATATCACGGAAAGTAACTACTCTTATGTAAAAAAAGACTGTGAGAGTGTAGTAGAGAGAGGAGAGAAAGATAATGTCTGCCCTGTCTGCAACATATCTATTAAGAAGAATCTCCTTTCTAGCCATCTCATGAAAGAACACGAGCGTCCTTCTTCTTATATTGCCTGCATCTTTTGCAACAAGGTATTGACTTCTAATTATATAGAACAGCACATACGTTCTATACATAATAGCAAGCCAAAATACCAGTGTTCTGTGTGCGATAAATTTTTTAAATTTCCCGGTTCGCGAAACCGTCACGTTAAAACACACACTGCACAGAAAGATCTTAAATGCCCGAAATGCGATAAATATTTTGCTTCAGAAAATTATATAAAAATACACATCAAAAACACACATGAACCTAAATCATACCCCTGCCATATGTGCAATAAGAAATTCAGCGAGTCCCAAAAACTAGACTTACACATCAAAACGCATACCAAACAAAGAGATTACAAATGCCAGTACTGCCCAAAATCGTTTAGAATCAAAAGTCAGAAATTGCGTCATGAAAAACTTCATGTAACCGAAAAAGATTACCAATGTAGTTACTGTACAAAGCGGTACAGTCAATCATCCGAAAAAAAAATACATGAGCGAACACACACAGGAGAAAAGCCTTATAAGTGCAAACAATGCGAAAAAATATTTATTTCAGCATCTCAAAGATCAGGACACGAGCGTACTCACGCTAAAGAAAGACCTTTTCAATGTAAATACTGTAGTAAAGATTTTAAAAAGCGAACTCATATGGAAAGACACGAGCGTATACACACGAACCCAAAGCCTTATAAGTGCAATTCATGTACAAAATCCTTTGCGTCATCCGGCAATCAAAAAGCGCATGAACTCAAGATACATAACAGTGGTAAAAAGCCCTGATCATACGACTACTTGTATATAGATTGATTTTTATTCAATCAGTCGACAAATACGAAAAACCGCCACATTCGGAGAATGCGACGGTTTTTGCGGTTATGCCAAATTCAGATTATTTGAACTCAGCCATGCCACGGTAAGCAGCTTTCTCACCCAGAGCTTCTTCGATGCGCAGCAGCTGGTTGTACTTGCATACGCGGTCGGTACGGCACAGGGAACCGGTCTTGATCTGGCCAGCCGCAGTACCTACCGCCAAGTCAGCGATGGTGGAATCTTCGGTTTCACCGGAACGGTGAGAGATAACCGCCGTGTAGCCAGCGTCTTTCGCCATCTTGATCGCATCCAGAGTTTCGGACAGGGAGCCGATCTGGTTCAGCTTGATCAGGATAGAGTTGGCGATGCCCTTATCGATACCTTCCTTCAGGATCTTGGTGTTGGTGACGAACAGGTCGTCGCCAACGATCTGGATCTTGTCGCCCAGGATCTTGGTCTGGTAGGCGAAACCGTCCCAGTCAGACTCATCCAGACCATCTTCGATAGAGATGATTGGGTATTCTTCAGCCAGCTGAGCCAGGTAGTCGGAGAAGGCGTTGGAGGAGAAGGTCTTGCCTTCGCCCTTCAGGTTGTATTCGCCGTTCTCGTAGAACTCGGATGCTGCGCAGTCCAGAGCCAGAGTGACGTCAGTGCCCAGCACGTAGCCAGCTTTCTCAACAGCCTGCTTGATAACCACCAGCGCTTCGGCGTTAGAAGACAGGTTAGGTGCAAAACCACCTTCGTCACCAACAGCCGTGTTCAGACCTTTAGCGCTCAGAACGCTCTTCAGGCTGTGGAAAATTTCCGCACCCATACGCAGCGCTTCGCTGAAGGACTTGGCACCAACAGGCTGAATCATGAACTCCTGGATGTCGACGTTGTTGTCGGCGTGCTCACCACCGTTGATGATGTTCATCATCGGAACAGGCATGGAGTACTGGCCGGCAGTGCCGTTCAGTTCAGCAATGTGCTGGTACAGAGGAATGTTTTTGGCAGCAGCGGCAGCCTTGGCAGCAGCCAGAGAGACAGCCAGAATAGCGTTAGCACCGAACTTGTTCTTGTTCTCTGTGCCGTCCAGATCGATCATCAGGCTGTCCAGACCACGCTGGTCAGCGGCATCGAAACCGATCAAAGCTTCACGGATAGGGCCGTTGATGTTAGCAACGGCTCTCAGAACACCTTTGCCCATGTAACGGGAAGCATCGCCATCACGCAGCTCCAGTGCTTCACGGGAGCCCGTGGAGGCGCCGGATGGGGAGCAGGCACGACCCAGGTGGCCGCTGGCCAGGATCACGTCAGCTTCTACAGTTGGGTTACCACGAGAGTCTAGAACTTCACGTCCACGGATTTCTACAATCTTAGTCATCTTCATCTCCAATCGTCTACAACATGGCCATAGATTTCCGGCCATGGTAAGGCTTAGTGCGCTGGATAATACCTATATTGCTGCATTCGTGCACTAAAACCATCCCACTTCCCACCATTCCAATTGACAAATATCAAAAAAAAACGCTTTGATTGCGCCGTTTTTTGTATAACAGAGGAAAAAACTCGCTAAATTGGTATTATCCTTTCCAGCCTGACAGCATTAACCTGTGAGGATAGAAACAGACAACCAGAATAGACAAGTCTGATACGTCAGATGTCGTTTTATTATAAATAGCAGTAGTACGAGCCCATGGTCACGACCTTCGCCCCCACAGCCCTTTCAGCAGAAATAAATGCTGCGGACTTGTCCGAAAGCCAGACAGTCGGCACCAGCGGTAGCTCTCAAAATACGCTTGTTGCCCGCATCTTCGGTGAACCAGACTCACTGAAAGACAGTGCCACTCCTCTTTACCTGCAACTGCAAAGCCTTATCCAGCAGGCTATCGATAGCGGCATACTGGAACGTGGCTCTGCCCTGCCGGCTGAGCGGGAAATCGCCCAGTACATGAAAGTCTCCCGGGTCACCGTGAAACGCGCTATCAGCGAACTGGTTACAGGAGGTATGCTCGTTCAACGTCAGGGAGCCGGTACTTTTATTGCGGAAAGAATGGTTCACAAACTCGACCGTCTCAACAGTTTTTCGGAAGTGATTGAGTCAGTCGCTAAACACCCGCACTCACTCTGGATTGAGCGAGGCATCGGGCTGGCTAATCGTGAAGAGCAAACCAGACTGGAGCTCTCACCCGGTGCCGAGGTTGTGCGTATGTTCCGGGTGCGTATGGCGGACGAAAAACCGGTGGCACTGGAGTATGCAGTCGTCCCCCGTCGTTTTCTGGACAACCCGTTTGAAATCACAGGCTCCCTTTACGAAGCTTTGGCTCGTGCAGGCTGCCGTCCGGTCAAGGCCGTGCAAAAGCTTCGCGCAGTGGCTCTTGAAGAGAGCTACGCCGACTACCTGAATATCGAGGCGGGGATTCCCGTTATTGTTATGGAGCGTCGCGGTCTGCTGGCAGACAACACCCCTGTCGAGTACAGTCGCTCACACTTTCTGGGAGATACCTTTGAGTTTGTTTCGGAGGTTTAGCCCACATGCGATACACACATACAGCTGGAACAATGTATCTCCAGCCAAGAGGGGGAACGTTGGACGAAAATTCCGCCTGTATAAGGCTTTCACCTAACTTTCACTTACTATGTGCAATGATTGTTTGAATCTAATCATTGACCATAAAAGAAAACAGCATAAGGGGCATCTATATCCCACGTACATATGAATTCAATTTTCGCCCCTTTGTAGATGCCCGTCTTAACTGTACGACCATTATCTTCTAATTTGAGAGGGGTGTAATAGCTTTGTCCTACAGGTAGTTCACTTCCTTCCAGATAGTCATGCCCTACTCCATACCCTGTCGGCGTATCAGCAGGGTCAGACACCCATAGTGCCCTTTGATCTTTGTCAAGATCAATCCCTGCAACGGTCAGAGCATGATAACTCCAGTTATGTTTTTTAGTTCTATCCTTCAGATCTGGCACCAACCTGATGATTATCGCACTGGTCGTTTTAGTCATCAGGTAGTAAATCAAGTCGAATCCGACAGAACTATAGGACTTCATGTGCATTTTGTGTTCTGACATCAGGCAGTCGAACTCGTACTTCTGATAGCTTTCTAATCTGTGGGCAGGGTAATCATCTCTATTGACTGCCGACCACAATAAAAGATTCGATATGGAAGAACCAGCAAAATTGTTTCCTTCAAAAAAATTAATTATGTTGGCTCCCTTAGCATGCAACTGCAGGAAGGTTTTAGAAAGAATATCCAATATTTCCCGATTTCTGCAAGGTGTTTCACAAGCAGGAATATTAACCATTTCGTCAGGATTTTCTGAATGAGAATTATACTCTTCAAGTTCGTCGACAATTACTGAGAAGGCCGTATCTACATCATTGTTGCGCTCATTGATAGCTACGTCTTCGTATATATAGTTTAATCTCTCAAGCCAACTTCCAGTCCGGTGCACTTACATGTTTGTCAGCGCATAAGACAAAAGTGTAAAAATCCAACGACCATCCCATAGCTCTCCAGACTCAAATACCAGGCGAGTTCTAAAGACTGCACCCCACAAAATCGAGGCGCAGTCACGAAGGTTACAGAGATGTGCAGGGGTTACTTCTTCTGTTATGGCATCGAATGATCCTCAGGACAGTCTGACCATTCTTCTTTGGGATTGCAGTTGCTGCAGATACAGTTGTAACCCTGATCCAGCTTACGACAGCTATCCAACTCTTCATTGTCCCAAACATCCTGATCCATGGTTTTATCCAGAAACGGGAACTTCTTGCGATTAAATTCGGGCTGAAGACCTGCGTTTAGCTGGTCGTCAAAATCCTTCAAAACCGGGAATACATGGCGGGCCAGAAAGAGAATCGCCCCCAGGTTGATCAGCGCCATAATGCCCATGGCCATATCCGCAAAAGCCCAGACCAGCGGCAGCTCGCCAACCGCACCCCAGACCACCGTGCCCAGCACCAGTACACGGAACGCCATGATTACCGGTTTTTTATCACAGATAAAACGCAGGTTGGATTCGCCATAGTAGTAGTTTGCGATCAGGGAGGTGAAGGCAAACAGGAAGATGGCCACGGCAATCAGGTGATGACCGACGGAGCCAATCTGACTACTCAGCGCAGCCTGGGTCAGGTTGATACCGGTCACGCCACTGCCGGGTTCAAGCTGGCCGGATACCAGAATGATGGCCGCGGTTGCGGTACAGATCACGATAGTATCCACAAACACACCAATCATGCCCAACAGACCCTGAGTGGCCGGATGGTGAGGAACCGGCGTTGCTGTGGCTGCAGCGTTGGGGCCACTACCCATACCCGCTTCATTGGAGAACAGACCACGGGTCACACCCTGCTGGATCGCCTGACCAACCAGATAACCGGCGCTGCCGCCAACAGCACTTTCCAGACCGAACGCGCTTTTGAAAATCAGGGCGAACACGGCAGGCAGTTCCGTCACGTTCATTGCCACTACCACAAGGGCGACGGCCAGGTAGAGCAGAGCCATAGCCGGCACCACCATCTCGGCAAAGCGGGAGATGGAGCGGATACCACCGAAGATGATCATGGCGGTCAAGGCGGCCAGAACCACACCAATTCCCAGGGGCGGCAGGTTATAGGTCGCCAGAGCGGCAGCGATAGAGTTGGACTGTACGCTGTTAAAGGCGAAGCCAAAGGCAACAATCAGAGAGACGGAGAAGGCAATGCCCAACCAGCGCATACCCAGAGCTTTTTCGATGTAGTACGCCGGGCCGCCACAATAGGTGCCGTCGTGGTTATTGGATTTGTAGATCTGGGCAAGAGAGTTCTCTACAAAGCTTGTGGACATACCCAGCAGGGCAATCATCCACATCCAGAACACCGCACCGGGACCGCCGGTGTACACCGCAACGGCCACACCAGCCAGGTTACCGGTGCCAACGCGGGCTGCCAAACTGGTACAGAAGGCCTGAAAAGACGAGATGTGATGATCTTCGCTTGTGGAGCGACTGTTCAACATGGTTTTTATGGAAAAACCGAAGCGACGGAACTGGACAAACCGGCTGGCAACCGTGAAGTACAAGCCCGCACCCAGCAGGAGATAAACCAGAAGATCCCCCCAAATCACACCATTAACGGTGGAAATTATTTCACTCATACGCTGCTCGTTTTTGGTTGGATTATTGGTTGGAAAGAGTAGTAAGCACAGGTCAATCACTCGACTCTCAGGGATATTACCGGTGACAGCCAACGAAAAGACTAGTGAATTACCGCATTACGTATAGGTAAAATACGCACGCGACATAATGTTGTCGCTTATTTTTTTGGTGCCACGCATCCTCTGGTGAGAGGGTCTGAATACTGCACTTATGAGTTAGAAGCGAATGATGAAGCGTTTCTGGCAGAAGTAAACAACACAACACAATAAAATTAATTACGATTGAGATCCACATCCAGAACACGGCTCCGGGGCCACCGAGACTGATGGCGAGGGCAACACCGACAGCCAATATGGCTGTGGTCAGGCTGTGGTCAATAGTCTTTCACTGGGCAGAGAGGGATTGGTGTTTGAAAAAATGTGCTTAGCTGGGGTGAGGCTGTTATTCTGGACGTTCAATTTGACTTAGGAATATCCCCTTCATGGCTACGGATGTGACTGTAAGCGTCTCGACAAGAAAGACCGTTAAAAACAACAAGGTTGTTCTTATCCACTACACCCTGAAGGATGATGACGGTGAAGTGATCGACAGCTCCAAAGGACAGGAGCCAATGCCTTATATCCACGGGATGGGAACTATCGTTGAAGGGCTGGAAAATGCTCTGGACGGTCAGCCACTCGGAGCCAAACTCTCGGTCAGCGTTGAGCCAGCCGAAGGCTATGGCGAGTTTGATGAAAGCCTGGTTCAGCCCGTTCCCCGTGATCAGTTTGGTGACCACGAGGTCTCTCTGGGTCAGCAGTTTCATGCCGACACCATGGTTGGCTCGCGCATTGTAACCATCGTGGCGATCGAGGGAGATGATGTTATCATTGATGCCAACCACGAGATGGCGGGGATGAACCTGCACTTTGATGTAGAGGTTATTGATATCCGTGATGCCACAGAAGATGAACTGGAACATGGTCACGTCCATGGCTCCGCCTGCACTCACTGACACATTGCCCTCCCCATAGCCGATATTCTTATCGGCTTTTTTAGGCATAATTTTGTGGGGTTATGTTGAATATTTTTCCGGCATTATTAGATATAACCAATTGATATGAAAAGGGAATAAACCATGACAGAAGCAAAACGCCAGCGCTTGGGGGGTCTTGCAGGGTATGAAATCATTCGGGTTGAGAAAGGTGGCGACCGGGGAGGAGTCTCATCAGTTCGCTTCGAGGTTTTGACCCCTGAGGGTGAATTCCTTGACCGCTTTTCAAGCCTTGATCGGGCCATGAGGCTGATAAAATCACTGGCCGGGATACCGCTTGAGGAAGATGATTTTTACGACTAATTTTAATTCCTCCCTAATACCAAATTTGCCGTAAAGCCTCACTCAACCGAGCCAGCATTATACCTACCCCATCTTATTTTTTCTTTGTGCTGTTTTGTAAAAATCCAGAGCGACGGGTAACGCCTTCTTCCTTGCATTCCTTACATAAATAAAACAAATCAAAAGGCATATTGACTTGCAGAACGCCAGTTATGAGCAAAACTTATCTCCCTGCGAAACGACCACAACAGGCGAAATAAGATTATGATCATATTCAGGGTGGCAGATACCTTTCTGAGAAAACGAGTACTGGCGAGTTCTCTCTGCCTTGTTATTGCGACAGGCGTCCAGGCAAACTTTCTCCAAAATTTGATAGGAGCGCCTCCTTTGGCAGTGTCTGAGGAGAAGGCGCTCTCGGAAACTCTTCGTAAAAATACCCCTGCTGAGCAGATGTTCAGCACCGCTTCGCTGACGCAAGCGGAAGAAGGACTCCACCTTCATCTTAACGTTCCAGCGGGTGTGCCCGAAGACTTCCAAGGTATTGTGAGTATTGAAGATCAGGGCACCAATAAACTGATCGTCTTGGCGGATGATCACTCAGATGGTGTCATCAACACGATCAACGACTCCGGTATTTACGGGCAGTTACACGTTCGTAAAATGAACGTCAGTATAGATGATATTACTAATGGTCAGCGTCGTCCTGTTCCCGACAATATTGAGAATCAAGGGGTATTTAGCGATGACATTTACCTAGCCTTCTTGAATATTCTCAGACTTGTACATTTTACAAAAGATTTTACTGTCCAAGATGCCATAGCCCAATCTGGTTGTATTGTGATTATCCGTCGAGCCAATGGTGATTTTGATATTGGGCTTTATCGTCGGCATAATTCTGACGGTGTTCTGGAGCATCTCGGTCAGATCTTGATTGACAACAAAATGCGCTACGAGGTAACCGGCAGAATCAAAGAGCCAGACTATAAGGAAGAGCGAGATGCTCTTTCCGTGGAGCTAAAAAATATAAGCAACACTATTGAAGCAAAGATTCTAGAAATTAATAACATAAAAAGTAAGTACTCGAACGATCCTGATCGAATACTTCCTGCCCTAGAGCCAGGTAACAGTGGGCATGCGGAGGAAAAAACAAATGACCAGGTACGTAAAGACTTCGACGATGACACCATCCGGCAGATAGAAGCTCAGATAAATGAGGAAACTCAGCGTTTTCACAAATTCCTCGAACGTGCCGGGATGGTGAATGAGTTTGAGTGGTTCATTGTAACGGAAACTATCGATTATTCCTCAGCTCATTGGATGAAGTTTTCTGATGAAAACGGTATTGATATAGCCAGCCAGGCTGTTAATTACAAAACAATGTCTTCTATCGTTGAGTCCGAAGCAGCCAAAACAATTGCGAATACAGATCTAAAAATACTGGAACGTAGTATACGGTCATTTTCCCCTCAAACGTCGCAAGACACCGACGATCCCCATAGTAAATTTTCTCTAACTTCTCTGTACCATGCGCAGGCATATTTGAAGAATACAATCCGCACTTACTTCACGGAGCAGGCACCGCGTCCCCGTGGCTCAATGCTTCCGAGAATCACCTATAATACTATTGGCAATGACGCTGACACCACAATTCATTGCGTGTACGAAAACAATTCTTCGAATTACGTGACTACAGAGAATACTCTGGAACAAACACTGGATAAGATACAGGATCTACAGAAGAACGCAAAATTTATAAACCGCTATGTCGTCCCCAAAGATCAACGGGATGAAATGCATAGATTACTCGCCAAGAGTGGCTGGATAGCCTGGCTGAAAAGCTTTATCGCTGCCGAGGCATATGAAAACTCTAATGATGCTACCACTCTACGAAATATAATTGGGAACGCTTCATTCAACGATCTGTTTCTTGAGGGGAAGAATAACAATTACATAGTGGCTATATTAAACCATGATAGTGTTGATCCCTCCGTAGTTTTATTAAATGACAGCAATTCTTCATCTGAGTTGCAGACTGTTGGGCGAGATCTTCTATCGAAAGGTGAGATACTCATAGTGGAACAACAAATTGATGACGTTAATAAAATCAACAAAAATAAATTTTTAATGTCCCCTACTGTAAACAAAGTAAATAAAGAACTTTATTCAAAACATATAAATGAACATTTTTTAACCGAAGAACTAGATAAGGAAAAAACTGTACTTATTGATCAAATTAAAAAAGCGCAAGCCGATAAGGGCTACGTTCAACGAGCCGGTCACTTTTTCTTGGGTACAGCTACAGCAGCTAGTTCTGGGATGATCACCGGTTATGCTGTTCAGCGTGGTGTAGACATGATCAGTACATACTACAATAGCGGTCTTGCACCATGGGACTACAGCCATAAGGAATCTGGACAGCAACATGAACGTGCCGTACGCACGGGTGCAATGGCGGCTGTAACCTCCACAGCGAGTTATTGGGCACTTCCTCATGTTGCCAATTATCGTGGTTACTTTGAGCGCACGACCGGCAGCGCTTTTGGGGGGGGGCTGAAAGGAAAATATGATGCAACCATTGCCGGCGGCCTAGCGGGTGTGGCAACGAAGTCAATGATGTCCGGTTATAGGTACTGGAAAGGTGAGATCTCAGGAAACGATTTTGCCCATGAGTTTGTTCATAGCGCAGCTCGCGCAGTGCCCGTTAGCATCGGCAGTGCGGTCGGCCATACCCTGCTGCCTTACGCCGTTAATGTTCCCATTCTGTCGAACATCCTGCCTATGCGTTATATGGGGGCAGTGCTGGGCAGTGTAGCGGGAAGTGCCGTTTATGATACTGCAACGCACTACGGCAAAAAGGGATACCAAAAGCTGAGTGAATACGCCTACGGCTCAGATAAATCTGCAAAATAAGGAAGTAGATACAAAAGAGCAGTGACAGACCCGTAACTCACCCGTGGGACTCGCTTGTCCCACGGGTTTTTGCGGTTATCGCAAAAGGCTACAAATATCGCTTCATACCCTGCCGTCATTCCCGCGCAAGTTGATTTATTCCCTGTTAGCATTCCGTGTCTGAGCCCCTTCTGCGACAACCGCTTTTTTACGTGACTATTTAAACAGAGTTGCTTTTTGGGGTAGTGGTTAGTACTGTCGCCGCTGTGCAAAAATCTTACAGCCCAGAACTTAACGGGTCGATATAGTTGCTGCACAATTCTCACACTACAACAACAGCTGTACCACAGTTGTAACATCGTGGTACGCATCCATTATGTCTATAGAGTACACAATGAATAGAGCTTTCAAAATCCTGACAGCAGGGGTGTTTATTAACCTCTGCTTAGGTGTGCTTTACGCATGGAGCGTTATTAGCAAATCACTGGTCACTGAAATGGGCTGGTCTGCCACTCAGGCAGGTCTGCCCTACACTATCGCAGTAGTGACCTTTGCCCTCGGCATGCTGGTTGCCGGCAACCTGCAGGATCGCATGGGCCCCCGGATTATGGCCGTATCCGGTGCGGCTATGGTCGGTCTTGGTCTGCTGATCTCCTCCGTTGCAACATCCCCTATGATGCTGCTGCTGAGCTTTGGCATTCTGGTGGGCACTGGTATCGGCTTTACCTATTCCTGCCTGAGCCCAACCGCCATGAAGTGGTTCCACCCTTCCAAAAAGGGGATGGTAAACGGTCTGATCGCCGGTGGCTTTGGTATGGCTCCCCTGTACCTGGCTCCCCTGAGCAGCACGTTGATCACCAATATCGGTATCAACAATACCTTTATGGTTCTGGGTGCCGGCGTTCTGCTGATCAGCATTCCTCTGGCATTCACTATCGTAACGCCAGAAAAGGGCTACAAGCCGGAAGTGCCAGCAGGTTACACCGACTCCGCCAAGGCTTCGACCTACAACTTCACCTGGCGCGAAATGGTCAAGACCCGTCAGTTCTACATGATGTGGATCGCCTTTGCATTCGCCTCCTCTGCGGGTCTGATGCTGATCGGTAACATCGCTAACATTGCTGCCCAGAAGGGTGTTGCCAGTGCCGCAGCTCTGGTATCGATCCTGGCGATCGCCAATACCCTTGGTCGTGTTCTGATGGGCATGCTGTCTGACAAAATTGGTCGTACCCAGACTCTGCTGCTGGCTATCGCACTGCAGACTCTGAATATGATCCTGTTCCCAATGTACACGACCATGGCAGGCTTCGTCGGTGGTGCTATCCTGGCCGGTATCGGTTACGGCGCACTGCTGAGCGTATTCCCATCCCTGACCGCTGATTACTACGGCATCAAGAACTACGGTTCCAACTTTGGCGTAGTGTACCTGGCATGGGGTGCGAGTGGCTTTATGGGTCCGGTCATGGCAAGTGTTATCTTTGATGCAACGGGCAGCTTCGGTCTGGCTTATACGATCTCTGCTGTTATGCTGGCTATCGCTGCCGTTATGGCTTTCCTGATCAAGCCAGTGGATGTTGAGGCAATGAAACAGAAAGGTCTGCTCACTGCAGCCTGAGATTTCTGTTAGCAACGACCTTGAAACATTCTCGTTTATAAAAACCTGATGCTTTGCATCAGGTTTTTTTATGTCCGAAAATAGCAGGTGCTAGACTGTGGGGCTGGGAAGTGATCTCTTCGCAGTAATACAGGTGTGATATGCCTTCCAATGAAATCCCGGAAACTGCCGGTCAGTCGTCCCGCTCCGTGTTTGAACGTGTTGGGTTAGCTATTCCGGATCCTGTCGTTATTTTTATTGTCCTTTACATACTCAGCACGGTCATTTCCAGCTTTCTGGCTGGTACGAGTTTTTCCGCACCATCCGCCAGTGGTGAGCCCACCACACACACCATACAGAACATGCTCTCCTATGACGGCATATACTGGATGTTCCAACATGCGATTCTCCAGAACTGGCTGGCTTTCGGTGGTGGAATTCTGGGTGTGATCCTTGTGGTCATGCTGGGGATTGGTATCGCCGAAGAGAGTGGCCTACTCGCTACGCTGATAAAAAAAGTGGGTCTTCAGATTCATGAGCGTTGGCTGCCGGTGCTCTTGGTGTTCCTCGGCATTATGAGCAGTTTGGCCAGTGATGCGGGTTATCTCATCCTTGTTCCTTTAGCAGGCATGCTGTACGCCGGTATCGGAAAAAACCCGATAATCGGCATGGCGGCAGCTTTCGCCGGTGTTTCAGCAGGTTTTAGTGCCAACCTTATTCCGGCGACGCCGATAGACGTCATTATCGGTATGAATACCCGCATGTTTGCAGAACAGCAAGGAGTGCCTTTTACCCGCGCTAACGGTACGCCTTTGCAGCCGGCGACCATGCATTACTGGTTTATCGTAGTCTCGACATTCCTGCTAACTCTCTGTGGCGGGCTGGTCACCCGCTTTATTGTAGAGCGCAAATGGCGAGATAAATCCTGGAAAGAACAGGAAGCTCCCAGCGATATATCTTTGGCTTCTGGCGACAATGACGGGCTGAAATGGGCATTGGTCGGGCTATTACTGTCGGTGGTACTGATTATCTGGCTTATTCAGGGGCCGCTGGCGGCATTTCAAGGGCCGGACGGCAAGCAGGTGGTGCCGTGGCTGAACAATGTCATTCTGTTGATTACGCTGGCTTTTGGAATATGTGGCCTGTTTTACGGCAAGGCAACCCGACGCTTCGTAAAGTCTATGGATGTGGTCAGGGCGATGTCCAAACAGATGGACACCATGGGCTATATCCTCGTACTGACGTTTTTCTGTTATAACTTTCTCTCTCTTCTCAACCATAGCGGGCTGGGTAGCTGGATCACCTGGTTGGGTGCGCAAGGGTTACAGGCACTGGGGTTGCAGTCATGGCCTGTCGGTCTGCTGATTGGTTTTATTCTAACAACGGCGTTTATTAATCTCTTCGTAGGGGGTTTGACATCCAAGTGGATGCTACTGGGGCCGATTTTTGTCCCTATGCTTTATCGGGTAAATCCGGCCATGACTCCGGATATCGTGTCAGCTGCTTTTCGGGTCGCGGACTCATCCACAAATATTGTGACGCCAATGATGACCTATGCCGGAGTGGTACTGTCGTTTATGCGGCGCTACCGCCCGGATCTTTCTCCGGGTGATCTTATTGGCATCATGTGGCCCTATGCCGCAGTATTTCTCGTTTTCTGGACAGCCCTGCTGTCACTGTTTTTTGTTATGGGATGGCCTCTGGGTTTTTGATGTTTTGGGCGCTGTACAGAAAACACTAAACGACTCAGCCTGAAACAGGGCGAACTCTCTGCCTGCACTCTGATCGTCAGTGGCACAAATCAGCAACGATATAGCGTCGACCTCGGGTCGACGCACAAAAGCTGATCCTGAACTATGTTATGACCCCAGTAAAAACGATTGCGAGGTCAAAGGGCAAAATTACCATGATATACCAATCATACTTTTCACTATTTTTTTCAACATTCTCTTCAATGTTGCTCCGGCTTATCACCATTATCCCATTCTTTCTCCCTGTTTTTAGCCACTGCGCTCAGACTGAAGGCTTCCAGTTGTTCGATCATAACTGGTACCCCCAATTCATTCAGAAAACCTCAACGGGTTGGCAGCGTATCTATCTCTGTAATGACTGCCAGTTGACCCCCTCATTCACGGTGATTACATCAACAGAATCGGTTGAGGATTCCTCTCTTTTTAGTGAGCTGGATCGTGCTTATAACACAGTGACAACTGAAGACCGTGTAACGGAGAACCTGCAAAATTTCAAGCTTATTCACGCGACAAACCCTCTTTCCATATTTAGTCCGGCCAGAGTGACCGCCGTGATCACCCAATACCAATCTATTCAGGATAGGCTTTGGTATTCTGTCCGGGCTGTCATTGAGGCTGAAAATGGTGATGAACAGCGTATTGCCGAGAATCTCTGGATGGAGATATTGGCTCAGGCCAAGGTTTATAAGCACAGCATGATCCTGCATTTCGAGGAAGCCACTGCTGTCGTGGATATCTCCTCTCCCGATCGCACCTGGTTCAGTGATCTGGTCGAAAAAACAGGCACCGGCAAACTTATATCGATGGCCGCTGCGACAGATAAAAGACTCTTGCTGCTTCTGGGTGCTCAAATAGTACTGGGAGCGGCTGGTGTACGTGGACCTTGCGGTAAACCCATTGGTCAGTGCCCCTGCACGAAGTTTGTTATAACAAATGCTATAAAAGTAACAACAGGGATTGACTCATAGACCTGCAAAATTGCAAGCCTCTAGGCCTGCAGGCCTGCAAGGGAATTTGACGGTATTTTTCCTGTCGGGTACTGTTCACTTTCCGGCCAGCACACAAGTGGACACAACCTTCCTATGGCGACCAACACAAGCTCTGACTCAAACTCCGGCTTTGCCTTTGAAAACTCATTGAGTGAACTGGAAAAAACCGTGCGGGAACTGGAGTCCGGTGACCTTCCCCTTGAGCAGGCTCTGAAAGCTTTTGAAAAGGGCATCAGCCTCACCCGTGACTGTCAGAAAGCCTTGCAGGACGCCGAACAGAAAGTGCGTATACTTCTTGAGCAGGATGGCCAGACAACGCTGCAGAACTTTGACCAACCTGAAGATAATTAATGCACTTCCCCGAATATCTGGATCACTGCCAACACTGGATCAACGATGGGCTGATCACCGTACTGGATCAGACGGCTGTCACCAGCGGGCGCATCCGCGAAGCTATGGCTTATTCAACGATGGCTGGCGGCAAGCGGGTACGTCCAATGCTGGTACTGGCCACCTGTGAAGCCTTGGGCGGCACGGCTGAAAAAGCCCTGCCCGCCGCCTGCGCCATAGAACTGATTCACACCTATTCTCTGATCCATGATGACCTTCCCGCCATGGATAATGATGACCTGCGCCGTGGTCGTCCAACCTGTCACAAGGCCTTCGATGAAGCGACCGCCATTCTTGCCGGTGATGCCTTGCTTACTCTTGCTTTTGAAGTCATTGGTGCTTTTGAAGTCATTGCCAACCACCAGCAGCTCCCCGCAGAAGTGCGCTTGCAGCAATCCATAACGCTGGCAAAGGCTGCCGGTTGTAACGGCATGATTGAAGGGCAAGCGAGGGATATGCAGGCAACCGGTCAGACGCTGACTATTGATCAACTTAAGGAGCTTCACAAACTCAAGACCGGTGCCTTGATTCAGGCATCCTGCACTCTCGGAGCTTTGGCTGCAGGAGCCAGCCAAAACCAGATTGATGCTCTGTGTGAATACGCCGAGGCGATCGGACTCGCCTTCCAGATTCAGGATGATATTCTCGATGTCACCACCAGTTCCGAGATTCTCGGCAAGCCTCAAGGTTCCGATATCGAATTCGGCAAAAACACTTACGTCTCCCTGCTAGGGCTGGAGGCCGCTCAACAGGAGGCCCAAGCCCTTTGCAATACAGCCCTTAACGCATTGGATAAAGTGACTACCAACAAGGACCACACCCGCCGGCTCAGGGAGCTGGCAATCTATATCGTCGACAGAAAAAACTGATAAAAAAACAGGGCGGGGCGCTCCCCCGCCGGACCTTAAATGGACTATCCTCAAGCCTTCGTCCATTTGAGGGCAGCATGGGTTTGAACCAGTCTTATCATCATTCGCTCAGGGTGTTTGTGCCATCATTGTTCTGCAAGTGATCCGTGAAATGAACCACATCATGCCTGACGTCGTGGAGCTGCTCTCAAAAGAAACAGATGAAGAGAAAACGTCATGGCAATGGGCTGACGCTGGATTCAAGGAAACGATTAAGAGAATCAAAACGTCCGGTTTTTCGCTAACGATAGATTGATAAGCAAAGTCGGACAGCATTAACAGCCCGACCTTACATTTGGAATATCAGGCGTTGCTGAACAGGTGGCCGAGTTTACCCACTTTGGTCAGCAGATAACGCTCGTTATGGGGATTTTTACCGGTTTGCAGAGGAACACGCTCAACAATATCAATATCGATATTTTTCATAGCACTCATTTTACGGGGATTATTGGTCATCAGGCGCATTTTGCTGATGCCCAGATGACGAAGCATGACACCGCACATATCATACTTGCGCATGTCTGGTTCGAAGCCCAGTCTTTCATTGGCTTCTACGGTATCGGCACCGCCATCCTGCAGCTCATAAGCACGGATTTTGTTCAGCAAACCAATGCCACGGCCTTCCTGGCGCAAATAGAGAATAACACCACGACCCTCTTCGGCAATCGCCTTCATTGCTGCTTCCAGCTGATAACCACAGTCACAACGCATACTGAACAGGGCATCACCAGTCAGACACTCAGAGTGAAGCCGCCCAAGTACGGGTTCACCATTGCCAACATCACCCATAGCCAGGGCGACATGCTCCTTACCTGTTGCATCATCCAAAAACCCGTGCATCTCAAATGTGCCATGGGGGGTAGGTAGTTTGGACGCCGCCACAAAAACGGTTGACACTCGACACTCCTCAACAACTGGTCGCGGTCGGGCATTGTATCAGCAGCGGGGCGCTCAAGCGATATGAGATATTACAAGGTTAAAGGTATTTTTACCTGTGCCAGTAGCTGCAATACAATAAGTGCGTAAGTACCTGCTATTAGATCATCCAGCATAATTCCGAAGCCACCGTGTACCTTCTCGTCAATGGTACGGATGGGCCACGGCTTCCAGATATCAAACAGACGGAATAGCAGAAAGCCCACAACAATCCACTGCCAACCCGCCGGCGCAGCCAGCATGGTGATCCAGAAACCACAGAATTCATCCCAGACAATACCGCCATGGTCGTGGACACCCATATCTTCCGAGGTTTTGCCGCACAGGTAGATGCCCACCAACGACGCCACAGCAACAATAGCCATATAAACCGGCAGGGAGAACTCCCGCAAGATCAGGTAGAACGGAATGGCCGCCAGGGTGCCAACGGTTCCGGGCGCTTTGGGCGACAAGCCGCTGCCAAAACCAAAAGCCAGCAAGTGAACCGGATTAGAAAGTTGTGGTTTATTCACAGTCGTCCTCTGGAAAAAGCAGAAACCTTACCCCAGTGCTCCCTGAAACTCAAAGAAAGGACAATACCATCGTCAGGCGGAGATCTTACTATTCTCTGAAGTGATTGTTGCTTTCCAGCTATTCCGGTCGCCGTCATCCTGACGATGTATGAAGTTATTGCAACTATCACCAACAGGGGTCACGGAATGGACAGGATGAGTAAAAGTTCAGCACCCAATCAGTCAAACGAAACCGGAAAGACAGAAAACCCCTCTGAAACCGATTCAAATCATCCCGTTGTTACGGCATGAACTCAGCAGTGGAAAATCAAGCTGAGTCAGACGCTTACTTCGCTGCTTTCAGCAATGCCAAACAATTTCTCCAGAGCGTTTCCCGCGCCCTGTTCACCAGTACGATGAAGGGCACATTCCACCGCGATCTGGTGAAAAACATCAAACAGAAAGCAGCTTCTGGGCAGGATAATCCCTCACCTTTAACCAGCAACAGTGGACCTGCCCTGGCGAAACGACTGTCTCATACTGAAGTCATACCCTGGAAAAATTGCAGGAGCATAACGATCTAAAAGGCAAAATAACCGTGGTCACCCTGCCAGCAGACGGCGATTTTTATACACAGAGAGGGAATTTTTCCAAAGATCGTACGCTGTCGACGTTAAAAACAGAAATGATCGACATCATGATAAATAACAAGCAAGGCTTTTTCTTTCCAGCAAATATTCAGGGCAAAACAAAGGAAGGATTGAAAACGAAAACCAATGCGGCCGCCATGGAGGTGAAGAAGCGTGAAGTTGTAGCACATCGCCATAAAGACCTGCGAAATGCATTAGAAACACTGGACTACTGGAACGAAAAAAACAGCCCTAAGAGCCCCTCTGAATGAAGTGATTGTAGCTTTCCGGCCGATAAGGTTGACCATCCAACAACAGCGTTTCGGTCTCGATAACAAAGCCAATACGATGCACGGAAGCCGGAACATCCGCCGGCATGATTTTACCGGCCGGCCAGGTAAAGCAGAGTTCGTAGTCATCACCTCCACCCAGCACTTTGCTGAGCGCCTGCCCGCCACACACCTCCTTTAGAACATCAGACACCGGCAAACTATCAGAGAACAACTCGGCACCACAGCCGGACGCTCTCAGGATATGGCAGAGATCACCGGAGAGGCCATCGGAGACATCAATCGCCGCCGTTGCACCATGTTCTACAAGCCACTGTCCCAGGGCAATACGAGGGGTGGGTTGCCAATAACGTTCAGTCAACCTGCGCTCACTCGCAGTGTGAACAGCTTTTTCCCCAAGAATAAAAGGGAGTGCTGCACTCGCTTCACCAGGGCTTCCACTGACGTATATTTCATCCCCCGGTTTTGCGCCGCTGCGCATCAAGGCGCGTCCTTTGGGAAGCGTTCCCTGCACATGGACAGTAATGGTCAAAGGGCCACGGGTGGTATCGCCACCGATAAGAGAGATGCCAGCCTTCCTGGCCATAGCGGCAAGCCCACTGGCAAAGCTGGTCAGCCAGACGGCGTCACTTCCGGGAAGAGAGAGGGCAAGGAAAAAACTGTGAGGCGTCGCCCCCATCGCCGCCAGATCACTGACGCTAACGGCAAGGGAGCGATAACCGATCATGAAGGGATCGCCATCCGCCGGAAAGTGCACATCAGCGACCAGAGTATCAATACTCTGGGCCAGCTGGCAGCCACCCGGCACCGAGATAAGAGAACAGTCGTCGCCTATTCCCAGATCCACATGGACACCGGCAGCCGTAAGTTGCGTCTGTTGGAAGATGGTGCGAATCAGTGAAAATTCATCCATGAGCAATCCCCTTCAAGAGTCTGTTCCGGGAAGTACCAAAAGCCATACCAACATCATCACTCCCGCGAAGGCGGGAGTCCACTGCCTGGTAGATTCCCACCTTCACGGGAATGATAATGGTATCGTTTAACGGCTCTTGCGATGACTACGGTACTCTTTCACTTCCAGCGGTCGTAGTGTGGCCGCCAGTTTGTCGAGGATACCGTTGATGTATTTGTGGGAATCCTGGGCACCGTACTTTTTCGCCAGTTCAATGCCTTCGTTAATCACCACGCGATAAGGAACATCGGTCCGAACCATCATCTCATAACAACCAAGACGCAGCGTTGCACGCTCGACCGGATCCAGCTGGTGAAAACCGCGATCCAGCAGCGGGGTGATAGTCTCATCCAGATGGCTGACCTGACGGGCAATGCCGATCAGCAGCTCGTGGAAGAAACCACCATCAACGCGTTCCATATCGTTACGGGCGCGGAACTGGGCTTCGATATCGGTGATCGAGGCACCCGCCACCTGCCACTGGTACAACGCCTGCAGAGCCAATTCACGCGCCTTATGACGAGTGCGGGTACGTCCCTTTTTGCTCTGCTCTGCCATCTGCTCTGCCATCTGCGGCGTTGCCGACGGCTGCTCTACAGCCTGCAGCTCTGAAAAAGATTCCGCAATTACATTTTGAGCGCTCAAATCAATACTCCATATTCTTGAGCAGGCTCACCATTTCAAAGGCAGCCAGGGCCGCTTCTGCGCCCTTGTTACCCATTTTGGTACCGGCCCGTTCGATGGCCTGCTCTATTGTATCAACAGTGAGTACGCCAAAGGCTACAGGAATTTCCTGCTCCATCATGACGCTGGCCATACCTTTGACGCTCTCACCCGCAACATATTCAAAATGCGGTGTACCACCGCGAATAACCGCACCCAGAGTGATAATGGCATCATACCTACCGGAGGCAGCGGCCTTTTTCACTACCAAAGGCAGCTCGAAAGCACCTGGGCAACGAATGATGGTCAGTTGATCTTCCTGCACACCGTGACGCTTCAGAGCATCAACGGCGCCATCGACCAGACTCTCAACAACGTAAGCGTTCCAGCGTGTCACCACGATAGCGTAACGTCCGTCGTTGGGAGTCATCATTCCTTCAATTGTTCTGATGCCTGTCATGGCGAATCCTCATTGTTCTTGAAACTTTGTCTTCGCCAGCCGCCTATTAAACACCGGCTGGCACCCCGAATATAATCCGTGTTATTCGCAGTCTATCGAACCTGTCACTCACCTGCCGCTTCTGACTACGGTCGGTCTGGTCAGACCGGCTGTTCGCAGGGGATGTTTTCGGTAATTTCCAGATCAAAGCCGGAAATGGCGCTGAAATGCAGAGGGGAGCTCAGTAGTCTCATCTTGCCAACCCCCTGATCCCGCAGAATCTGGGAGCCTGTACCCACCGTCATGTAGACGCCAACACGGGCACCGGTGCTGTGATGAACGCGCTCTTTATCAGTGAAACGCGCCAGACTGGTGCCGAGGTCATCGGATTGTGCCGCATCCAGCAATACCAGAACGCCGGTTCCCTCTTTGGCAATACGCGCCAACGCCGCCGGCAGCGGCCAGCTGGTGCTGTTTGCCTTGTGGGCTCCCAGCAGATCGCGGAAGATATCCGCCTGATGCACCCGCACCAGTGTAGGCTCATCTGCGTTAATCTGCCCCATACGCAGCGCGACGTGGGTCTGATCCGTCACACTGTCTTTGTATTCGGTCATATGGAATGTGCCATAGACCGTCGACAGTTCCCGTTCACTGCGGCGCGTGACGGTCTGTTCATTGAGAATCCGGTAGTGGATCAGATCAGCAATAGTACCGATCTTCAGACCGTGAATCTCCGCAAAAAGTTCCAGATCCGGACGACGAGCCATGGAGCCATCTTCCTTCATGATCTCAACAATCACCGCACCAGGCTCCAGACCCGCCAGACGCGCCAGATCGACACCAGCTTCGGTATGACCGGCACGCTGAAGTACACCACCATCCATCGCCCGCAGCGGAAAAATATGGCCGGGCTGGACAATATCCTGCGGACGGGACGAAGGGTTGATCGCCACCTGCACGGTGCGGGCACGATCGGCCGCAGAGATACCGGTTGTAACACCTTCTGCCGCTTCAATGGAGACGGTAAAGGCGGTGCTATACATCTCTTTGTTATGAGCCGTCATCTGGGGGAGCCCCAGATAGTCACACCGCCGAGCCGCCATCGGCAGGCAAATAAGACCACGGGCATGGGTACACATGAAGTTGATGATCTCAGGCGTGACCTTTTCGGCAGCCACGATCAAGTCGCCCTCATTCTCGCGATCTTCATCATCCATAAGGATGACCATCTTGCCCTGACGAATATCTTCGATCAGCTCTTGGGCAGTGTTCAGCTGCATAATTTTCTCTTGCGCAGGATTCTGAAAAAGTGTTCTGGAAAAGTGTTCTGGAAAAAGTTCTGAAATATCCGGAAACCCCGGATGCCATCAGCGCCCTCTGAAAAAGCCGTGCTCCATCAAAAAGCTTTCAGTCAGGCCGCCCTCCTGGGAGCCAGCCTCTTTTGGCTGCCCATCCTGACCCACATTTAACAGACGTTCAAGGTAACGGGCGATGATGTCCACTTCCAGATTCACACGACTACCGGGATGATAATGGGTAATCGTGGTCTCTTCTGCCGTGTGGGGTACGATATTAAGGCTAAAAATGGAAGATTCAACCGCATTCACAGTCAGGCTGATGCCATCCACGGTAATGGAGCCCTTTTCGGCAATATAACGAGCCAGCCCTGCCGGAGCCTCCACCCGATATATAAGGGAGCGACCGGAAGGAGAGATATCCACAACCCGACCGACGCCATCCACATGACCACTCACGATATGGCCACCAAAACGGGAGGTTGGCATCATGGCCTTCTCGAGGTTTACCGGGCTGCCGGCGGTGAGTTCACCCAGAGCGGTGCGGCGCAGGGTCTCTTTGGAGACGTCGGCGGCAAAGCCATCACCGGGCAGGGCGACCGCCGTCAGACAGACGCCGTTGGTGGCAATACTGTCACCCAGTTTGACATCCGTCAGATCAAGCTTTCCGGTCGCCACATGCAGACGCACATCGCCACCACGGGGTTCTATACGCCGGATAGAGCCTACAGCTTCAATAATGCCTGTGAACATTCTCACTCCTCATGCCTGACCGTCCTTCGCAACCGGCTGTACGGTGGGCCGAGCCTGTTCGAAGAGGTGAATATCATAAATTTCGAGCGGCACTTTCTCAGCCATTGTGACAAAAGACAACCGAAAAATGGATTTTCCCCAGGGATCAATACAAGAACCAATATAAATCGCAGGTGCCGCAACTGTCAGGCTTGGGTAAATCCGGGGCAGGAGTCTACCACATTCCGAAAAGATTGACGCCTGTGCCCTGATCTGTCTGTGGATTTTGCCCGCTCGTTTGCCAGCATGTTATCCCGCCTGACATTCTGATGGTTACTGGAAACTTATTTGTGAATGAGTGGCCGAAGTGCCAGAGAGTCATTTGAAAACCAGTTAAAGAGGAACTCGTATATGCTTAACTCCCCAACCATTACTCTTAGTGGAGGCGTCCAAAAATTGGCGTTGACCGAAGGATTGGATAGCCCAAAACCCGACAGCAAGAAAAAGGCTGACATAGTCGTTTGTGCCGTCCAGTATCTTGGGAACTCATTTATCAGGGGGTTAGGGGATGTTGCTCATGCCCGCAAAGCGGCCGATTTTTTTCAACGAAATTTCCCGGGCCGAGTTATAAAAATAATTATCCAAGACAATGCTGAATCTGAAAAAGAACTCGACAGAATCAAGAAAATTATTACAGGAGAAGGGGAAATTATCGAACACATTATCGAAAAAAAAACCTTAGGAGAAAATAATGAAACAATCAAAAGATGGCTCTCTGAGGCCGATTTCATTTTTCATGCTCCATCACAACTTATAAAAGAATTATCTAAAAACATTGATAAGTATAAGTCGAAACTGGTACAGACTTTTACGTATGAGGAGTATAAAACATGTATTACTGATTCGGAGTATAAACAGTTGAATTCAGAACGCCCTACCAAAAAAGAAAACTCCGAAGAAAGTAATAATGCACTCAAAAAATGGCTCTCTGAGATCTCTCTCGGTTATCGAGGACATATCACGCATGAGGAGCATTTAAAAATATATGATTTTGGCTTGGGATTAAGTAAAAACAGGCTATATCTCAACAACAGGGAAATACCAAATTCATTCAAAAACACACAGCTAAGAGATTTATTTCAAGACAAAATTAATAATTCCGAGATAAGCATCTCCCCACAGAATGACAATCCTATTATTTATGCATATGCAGGTGTTGGTAGCGAATATTTTTTCTTGGGAATGTTCAGGTATATAGCCGCAACTGAAGGAAAGGACACCCGTGATATTCACATCATCTCCCCAATAACTTTTGGCGCTGATATTTTAGATGAGAGAGAAAAAGAAAAATTAGAGACGGACCTCAAGCAACTTAACACAGGCATATCCCTTACTATTCATTACAATGAAGATCAAAAAGATAAAACGATGTTTATATCAGGCAGCAATAACAATAATAAAAACATATTCATCATAAATCCTTTTCAAAATGAATACATTGCCGATAGCGATATTTCACTCCTCTATGTTATCGCTTCAATGGTACATACTACAGGAGATATCTCCTTCTCTGATTGTCTTTCTATAGGGAAGATACCCATTCCACATAAGAAAAAACCCTCTTTGAAAGAGGCACTCCATGACAAAATTGAGTTGTTCTGGACAAATAACCCCTATTTACACATATGGGATAAAGCCTATGTACTCATTAGCAAGTATACATCGTTCCAAAAAGGCAGCTATAACGCTTGTTTTAGCGAAGAAAACAAAAAAGCATTCTTATCGCTAAGATTAAAAGGCTGGCAGGCCTTTCAAAAAGAATTTACCCAATGGGTGAAAGACAACAATACAATGGAGGCATTCCTCGAAGAACATGCCAAAAAACATCTTGCAGAGAATAACCCGCCATGTGAATTAACCAGTCCTGATGTGACACTACCCCTTCCCGTTTAAAGGACACGGATTGCTGGCCTTGCAGTAATACGCCAATCCTGCCCAAAAGCGCAGATATCATCAATTTTGAGCTGTACTTTCTCAGCCATAGTCGTGAAAGGTAACTGAAAAAGCGGTCTGGCATCACTGCCCATCAACACTGGTGCCATGTAAACCAGAAGTTCATCGATAACACCTGCAGCTAATGCCGCACCCGCCAGGGTTGCACCGGTTTCCAGCAGCACATCATTGCACTCCCGCCGGGCCAATTCAGCCATTAAGGCGCGGAGATCCACTCGACCATGACTCTCCGGCAATACCAGCATCTCAACACCAAGGGCTGCAAGAGCCTGAGCCTTAGGCTCATCAGGAGCAATGCAGGCCACGATGGTTTTACCCGGCAGGGTAAGAATTCTGGCATCTGCAGGAATACGGAGGCGGGAGTCCACCACGACCCGCAACGGTTGTTTCTCCGCTGCCGCTTCCGGATTCTCGATATGTAACTCATCGATGCGCACGGTAAGAGAGGAGTTATCATGGATAATAGAATCCACCCCGGTAACAATGGCGCAGGAACGGGCCCGCCACTGCTGGACATCAGCCCGGGCATCCGAGCCGGTAATCCACTGGGACTCACCGGAGGCCATAGCCGTGCGTCCATCCAGACTCATCGCCAGCTTGCAACGTACCAGCGGCAACCCCTGCTCCATACGTTTGAAGAAACCGGCATTGATTGCTCTCGCTTCATCGGCCATCAAACCGGAAGCCGTTTCAATGCCCGCCCGTTCCAGAATTTCGAAACCGCCACCATTGACTCGCGGATTCGGGTCGCGCATCGCAGCCACAACCCGCCTGATACCGGCCTTGACCAAGGCCTCCGCACAGGGGGGAGTCCGGCCATAGTGGGCACAGGGCTCAAGCGTCACATACGCTGTTGCACCCGTAGCATCGCCGGCCACGTTGAGGGCATTGATTTCACCGTGGGGGCCGCCAGCCGGGCTGGTAAAACCTTCACCAATGATCTGACCATCACGCACCAGAACACAGCCCACGCTGGGGTTGGGCATGGTGGTATAAATGCCCTTGCGAGCCAGACGGAGAGCCCGAGCCATATAGTCACGATCCGCTTCGGAAAGCGGGGGGGAATCTGACATTGGTTGCCTATCTTTATTTCTCGAGAGCCTGTTATCAAGAGCCTGTTATCAAGAGCCTGATAACCAACTTAATTCTGCTTGTCTCTGGTCAGTGACCCATGCGGAATTTTCTCCAGTCGCTCAATCTCTTCGCGGAACTGGTCGAGATCCTGAAACTCACGGTAAACCGAGGCGAAGCGAATATAGGCGACTTCATCGAGATCTTTCAAAGCGTTCATCACCTCTTCACCGACAGTCAGGGATTTCACCTCCCGCTCGCCGGTGGCTCTGAGACGCTGTTTGATCCGATTGAGCGCCTCTTCAATCTGCTCAGTGCTGACTGGACGCTTTTCCAGGGAGCGCAGCAAGCCTGCCCGCAGCTTCTGCTCATCGAACGGCTCGCGGGAGCCGTCCCGCTTGACCAGCCGGGGCATCACCAGTTCGGCACCTTCATAAGTGGTAAAACGCTCGGCGCAAGAGGTGCATTCCCTACGCCGCCGAACCTGGCAACCGTCTGCAACCAATCGGGAGTCGATAACCTTGGTGTCTTCTGCGTTACAAAAAGGACAATGCATAATCGCTGTTTAAGCCACTCTTACTCATTGGATAATACCTGTCGGGACAGTACTCATCGAAATAGTACCCCGAAAGGTATGAAAAACAAGTATCAAGGCGTTTTCAGACTCGTTCTTCTCCTTAAAAAGGGCAAAAAATACTTACAAAAAACATAAAGATAAGAAATCCACAGAGGTTGCAGTAGCAGACAACGTCACTCTTGCAAGAATACGGACTTGCCACCACAACCTTCGCGCTCGAATACCGTTACAGCAACGGTATGCCCGGTCGGCCTCAGTCAGCTGCTAGGCTTAAAACTGAAATCTCGACAGATCACAATATATGCCAAACACACCAAGAACATCCGGACAGGGATCACAAGTCAACCGGGTTAATGCAAATGCTCCAGCAGAAGCGCTACAAAATAGAAAATCGGTAGTCCGTCGGCACTCTGATGAATTTTCTCATCATCTGGGAAAAGATCAGGAGCCACCGGCCGAGTCTGCACCTTCATCTATCAGCAAGACAGGACAGAAGTCTCAAAAAGCACGGCCTGTTTCCGATCAGGTCTTCATGGTCAACAATCTGGTGAACAAGAACTACCGGTATGCTCTGGACTCCCAGCAGTTTCAGACGACCGACTACTGGCAGACCCCGGCCGAAATGAAACAGAGCAAGACGGGGGATTGCGAAGATTTTGCTCTGTTAAAGTACGAGATCCTGCTCAAGCGTGGAGTAAACGAAGATCAATTAACGCTGGCCTACGGCAAGTTGAATGGCGAAGGTCACCTTGTCACGCTCTACAAAGATAACGATGGCCATGAACATGTACTGGATAACGCGGCCAGCGATATTCGTACCGTGGAAGAGAGGGATGATTTACAAGTGTTGGTGCGCTTTAAGATGGGCGATGTCGCTTATGGCGAAGATGGCTGGAAAAAAGTACTGGCCAAGATTCGCCCCCAGTCAGAATGAACAACGCCTCCTCTTTATAACCTCTATAGATTATATTAACGGTTTCTTTTCCCGGCCTACCTGAGATGTTTTCATACACAAATACTGACTACGATGCCATCGTCGTTGGCAGCGGTCCGGCTGGCGCCACTCTTGCACGCGAACTCAGTCGTCAGAAGCAAAAAATCCTCGTCCTTGAGTGGGGAGGCGATGCGCCGCTAAAAGGGTCTTTTGCTCAGATGGCCGGCATTGCCGCCATTCCTGGAAAAAGTGCCTTTATCAACAGTGACCTCTCCCTGTTGATTCGAGGAATCACCACGGGCGGCGGTACCACCATCAACTATGCCACGGCCATGCTGCCTCCGTTTGAGATGTTTGATCGTTACGGCATCGACCTGCGCCCACAGGCAGAGCAAATCAAACAGATCCTCCCTTACGGGCCGCTTCCGGATGATCTCATTGGTCCCCGAGCTAAACGTATCTGGCAAGGAGCCAAACAGGCCGGTGTCGACTGGGGCAAGCTGGACAAACTCATCGACCCAAACCGGTGCCGGGCAAACTGCCATCTGTGTAGCTACGGCTGCCCTTACTCTGCCAAATGGACAGCCAGAGACTTTCTTGACCATGCTCTCCAAAATGGCTGCGAACTGCTCACCCATGCCAAAGTCAGCAAAGTTATCGTCGAAAACGGACAGGCGACGGGTGTTGAATACCAACATCAGGGCAAGATCTGCATAGCCAGAGCGCCACGTATTGTGTTATCTGCTGGCGGTATTGGCTCAGCACAGATCCTGCAGAGTAGCGGTATAGAAGAGGCGGGGAAGGCATTTTTTATCGACCCGGTCGTGGCCGTTATGGGTGCCGTTGACGAACGCTTCGACCATGGCGAAGTACCGATGGCGGCAGGGGTGCATCTGCCGGAAGAGGGTATTATCCTCTCTGATCTGGCCCTGCCAAAACCCTTCTTCCATCTTTTTACCACCCAGGTCGGGCGCTTCCATCGCCTGCCAAGTGTGAATAAAACTCTGACTATTATGGTCAAAGCCAAGGATCTTCCGGGTGGTCGCATATCTTCACGCTGGGTCAACAAGACGCTGGCGGGAGAAGACAAGGCAAGGCTGGACAAAGGCGTCGATATTGCCAAAACCATCCTTAGTGCAGCCGGAGCCCGCCATATCTATCAAACCCATCACTTTGCCGCTCATCAGGGGGGCAGTGCCGCCATCGGCACAGTCGTCAACAGTGATCTGGAAACCCGAATTCCCAATCTCTATGTGTGCGATGCCTCGGTGATTCCGGAGGCTTGGGGGTTACCACCCACCTTTACTTTGATGTGTTTGGCGTACCGGTTATCTCAAAGGCTGTGTGATTCTTGATGCCTTCAGAACGCTGTTGGATGGGGCAGCCCTAGTGCCTCTTCTGCGGATTGCTTGCTTTACTATCCTTGCGGCGGAGTCTGATAGCTTGTCTACGGAGATCTAATCGGGAGAAAGTAATCTTATCCTTTGGCTGCCCCTTGAAAGGTTCCTTGGAAGGTTGGGAGCAGAGGCACGTCTCGTACATAGCAATGCTACCATTTTTGATTGCTTTCACGAAGGACTGACGCCTCACAGGCATGTCCCTGCGGAAAGGGGCTTTAGAAGACGAAACAGTTTGATGACTCGTGGTGGCTGAATCGAGTTTTCTTTGGTAACAAGACCCCTCAGCGTCAGTACCAGTGCAAGAATCAATATCAGAACCAGAGGCAGAGGCAGAGGCAGAAGTAGAACCAAAACCAGAATCAGTAAACTCCTGGTCTCCTAACAAAATTTTCCCGCATTCACTCTCCTCTTCGGCAAAAGAATCTGAGTACCTATCCGCATATAAGGTTTCTTGTGACTGCTCATTTTATACTGCCGCATCTGCGTTTTTGGAATCATTACCCTCAGAAATATTGAGCTGTGAGAAAGACGACACCAGACTTTTCTGTAAATTTTGGGCAGTTACGGTTTTTTTCGTCATCGTATAGGAGGAATTTTTTTTATTATGAAACCTATAAATAATATCAGGTTTCTCCTCTGATATCTCGACACCACATCTGTTGGCATCGTCAGGGGGGAGAGGGTGGATGAGCTGTTCGCCGGTGAGCATAGCTTTAAAAAGTTTTTCAGCAGAGCCAGCCCATATACGTCGTCTTCTTGTCAGGAGCCCTTCTTAAAAGAATTGTACGCTCATGTTGGGAGAGCTGATTCTGGATTTCCTGAAAACTCACGTTTTGATCAAAAATATTATCCATGGCATGACCGATCAACAAATAATCGTAATTACTATTACTTTTAGAGCCGACCTCATAAATACTTACAGATTTCCATTCCTGCTTTTTCAGGGATTTTTCCTTTATGTAATTGATAGATTTGGGAATGCTTTTCTTCTCCAATATCACAACGAACCATTTTTCTATCGCCGCAACTGTCTGGCAGTGCATTATCACCACACATGAAAAAAACACCCTGAGAACCAGCCAGAAACCAGCACTTTTCCCGACACTAATGCTTACACTCATGCGGAACAAATACTCTGGCCAGATGACGAAGCTAAGAGGGTAGACTATGCTCGGAGCCTGCTGTGCCTCCTTTTCAAAAAACAAAAAGGCTCCCTGTTGAGAGGAGCCTGTGCGTCTCATCATCGCATGGCAAAGTTTTCGTTATGCCACCTGCATTCCTTTATACGTGTCAGGCGTAAACAGGCAGACGCTTGCAAATGGCCAGTACTTTCTCTTTTGTCTCACTCAAAACCGCTTCGTGCTGATCGGTACCGATACTATCCAGCACATTAACAATCCAGTCAGCCAAACTAACACCATCTTCTGCGGTAAAGCCTCGTCGAGTAATGGCGGGAGAACCGATGCGCAAGCCACTGGTAATAAAAGGCGAGCGAGGATCATTAGGCACCGCATTTTTGTTGACGGTAATATTGGCTCTGCCCAAAGCCTCTTCTGCATCCTTACCGGAATACTCTTTATCGATCAGATCGACCAGAAACAGATGATCATCCGTTCCGCCAGATACAACATTGATGCCACGCTCAATCAACGTGCTGGCCATGGCACGGGCATTCTCCACCACCTGCTGCTGGTAAATTTTCCAGCCATCGTCCAGAGCTTCCTTAAAGCAGACCGCCTTGGCAGCAATAATATGGCACATAGGGCCGCCCTGGCTCTCGGGGAAAATGCCGAAGTTCAGTCGTTTATGCAGATCTTTATCGGTAGAAGCAGAAACGATTAAACCACCACGAGGGCCGGCCAGGGTTTTGTGGGTCGTTGTCGTACAAACATCGGCAAACGGAACCGGGCTGGGATAGACACCTGCTGCCACCAAACCGGCGATATGAGCCATATCTACAAACAAGTAAGCACCGACTTTATCGGCAATCGTGCGGAAACGCTGCCAATCGACAATGCGGGAATAAGCGGAAAAGCCGGCGATAATCATCTTCGGTTTGTGTTCTTCTGCCAGGCGCTCGACTTCGGCGTAATCAATCTCACCGGTTTTCGGATGCAGACCGTACTGAACAGCGTTATAGATGCGGCCAGAAAAGCTGACTTTGGCACCGTGGGTCAGGTGACCGCCGTGGGCGAGACTCATACCGAGAACAGTGTCGCCTGGCTGGCAGAGCGCCATATAGACGGCAGCGTTGGCCTGAGAGCCTGAATGGGGTTGCACGTTGGCATAGTTGGCATTGAACAACTGCTTGGCACGATCAATGGCCAGCTGTTCGACCACATCCACATGCTCACAACCGCCGTAGTAACGCTTGCCGGGGTAGCCTTCTGCATATTTATTGGTGAGTACACTGCCCTGGGCTTCCATCACCCTGGGGCTGGTGTAGTTCTCGGAAGCAATCAGCTCAATATGATCTTCCTGTCGTCTGGCTTCAGCCTTCATGGCTGCGCTTAACTCAGGATCGTAACCTGCAATATCAGAGTAACCTTTGAACATGTTTCATCCCCCGTGAGGTTGTAACAGAGCAGACATTCATTGTAATCAAAGCCTGACTTCGGCACAGCGCGTTTTGAACCCATTTTTTGATAAATCAAATGCTCTGCTTGTGATCCATAACTGTCTGAAGTCATTATGGACTTTTCCGTCGTACAGATCAGGCCAGCAAAATGCAAAATAATTGCTGGATTCCCATCTATTCAGTATGTTTAGCGGTTTAAGTCGATTTCTTCCCTGAGAGATATTCCCTTATGGCTCAATATGTTTACACGATGAATCGCGTGAGCAAGATCGTGCCCCCCAAGCGCACGATCCTGAAGGACATCTCCCTGTCCTTTTTCCCGGGTGCCAAGATTGGTGTGCTTGGTCTGAACGGTTCCGGTAAGTCCACCCTGCTGCGCATCATGGCTGGTGTTGATACCGAGATTGACGGTGAAGCCCGCCCTCAGCCTGGTCTGAATGTGGGCTACCTGCCCCAGGAACCAGAGCTGGATCCTGCCAAAACCGTTCGTGAAGTTGTAGAAGAAGCTCTGGGCGAGATCAAGAAAGCCCAGGAAGATCTGGACGCTGTTTACGCTGCTTACGCCGATCCCGATGCCGACTTTGACAAACTGGCCAAAGAGCAGGCGCGTCTGGAAAATATTATTCAGGCGTCAGATGCCCATAATATCGAGCGTAAGCTGGATGTGGCTGCGGATGCGCTACGTCTGCCCGAATGGGATGCCAAAGTCGCTAACCTCTCCGGCGGTGAGCGCCGTCGTGTAGCCCTCTGTCGTCTGCTGCTGTCCGCCCCTGACATGCTGCTGCTGGACGAACCGACCAACCACCTGGATGCAGAGTCTGTGGGCTGGCTGGAACGCTTCCTGTGCGAATACCCCGGCACTGTAGTGGCGATCACCCACGACCGTTACTTCCTCGATAACGCTGCCAACTGGATTCTGGAACTGGACCGTGGCCACGGTATTCCCTGGGAAGGTAACTACAGTAACTGGCTGGAACAAAAGGAAGCCCGTCTGGCGACCGAACAGAAGCAACAGGATGCTCACCGCAAAGCGATGCAGCAGGAACTGGAGTGGGCTCGTTCCAACGCCAAGGGTCGTCAATCCAAGTCCAAGGCCCGCCTGTCCCGCTTTGAGGAGATGCAGTCCCAGGACTTCCAGGCCCGTAACGAAACCAACGAACTCTACATTCCACCCGGCCCCCGTCTGGGCGACAAGGTGATCGAAGTTAACGGCATCTCCAAGGGTTTTGGCGACCGTCTGCTGATCGATAATCTGAGCTTCAGCGTGCCGAAGGGTGCCATCGTCGGTATTATCGGTGGTAACGGTGCCGGTAAGTCCACTCTGTTCAAGATGATTACTGGTCAGGAACAGCCTGATTCCGGTTCCATCGAGCTGGGTGACACCGTGAAGATCTCCAACGTTCAGCAGCTTCGTGATGAACTGGACGACACTAAGACTGTATGGGAGGCGATCTCTGACGGTCAGGACATTCTGCGCATCAACAACTACGAAGTGCCTTCCCGTAACTATATCGGTCGCTTCAACTTCAAGGGCGGCGATCAGCAGAAGCGTGTGGGCGACCTCTCCGGTGGTGAGCGTGGTCGTCTACAGTTAGCGGCAACCCTTAAGCACGGCGGTAACGTTCTGCTGCTTGACGAACCTTCCAACGACCTGGACGTGGAAACCCTGCGTGCTCTGGAAGAAGCCCTGCTGGCCTTCCCCGGCTGCGCCATGGTGATCTCCCACGACCGCTGGTTCCTGGACCGTGTCGCCACCCACATTCTGGCCTACGAAGGTGAGTCCAGGGTGGCCTTCTTTGAAGGTAACTACACCGAGTATGAAGCTGACCGTGTTGAGCGTCTGGGCGCCGACGCTGCCGGCCCGCACCGCGTGAAGTACAAGCGTATCAACGCTTAATTTCCGCCCTCTCCTGTGGGTGTCGTGTACGGACACTTACAGGAGCCCAACCACACCAATTTGCCAGCATAAATAGAGACTGTAATTTAAATTGTGTAACCGCTCGTCTTAACTGCCCCTTGGACAACAAAGGTATACGAGCATGGACATTGATCAGGCACTGCTGGAAAAACTCACCAGCCAAATCAAAACCCAAGATGATCTTGCGGACCTCAGCCGACAGCTTCTCAAGCACGCTGTTGAGCATGTGATGGTTACAAGCTTGAAGAGCATCCTGGTTACGCCAAAAACAACTGCGACGGCCATAACACCGGGAAAAAACCGAGGTCAGATCTTTCATTTTTACACATCTATTGTCGTTTAAAATTTAAATAAAAAACCACATCCTAATCATTAAAAGTCAATGATATCTAACAATAATGAAAGACCCATTAGTAGTCTTCACAACGAATCAATGAACAACATAAGTTATGCACAGTGAGAGACCTGACCACGGTTTTTCACTTAGGGATGTCTTTTTAGATTTTTTGAATTTTTCACACGACAAGCTACTTTTAGGTGGTCGTGGTCGGCAATCTTTTTGTAATCCTTCAGCGCAGAAGAGTTGCTGTGAGGGTCGGCTACGGACAGTCGAAGACGTGGAGCACCAGCATGAAAGTTCACAACCTATTTGGCGTTGCTAGCTTATTTACAGTTCTTTTTTCAGGTTTTTTGATGGCAGAACTGCCCCCGGATGTTTATAAGGAGCTCAAAAAAAACTCACCTGAAAAACTCGATATCCTTGTCACAGAGTCACACAGTTGGCTGGAGTGTGGTTGCAATTGCGATTGTATGTGCGACAAAAATTCAAATGTTAACGTAGAAGCCAAAGCGACAATTGATAAAGTGTTCAGAACACAGAGCGGGTTAGTTAAAGGTCAGTCCATCGACATAACTTACCAGATACAACATCATGACAAGCATTTTGTTGGCCCGGCTCAACCCACTCAGGTGAAAACCGGCAAGCACTACATGGCTTTTCTAACATGTTATGATACCTCTTGCTCATTGAGTGCTCGTGGCTGGTCCCTCACGCAGCTCCAATGCTACGACAATGGCGCCATGGAACCAGGCATGATGATGCCTGAAGAGCATGACGACGACCCCTGGGGTGTTCCCGTATCGGGGAGTAAATATGGAAAAGGCTCACCAAAAGGAAAAGGTGCGACAGGAGGCTAAAGCTCTGTTACGTTCAACAGTTACAGCCTTGTAACCCTGAAGTTACCTGAAGAACTCTGAGATTTTAAGGCTGGTAGTGTTAGCGGCCATGCCCAGTTCACACAAAATGTTGGTTGGTTCATTTGGTGAACGGGCATGTTTAGAAAGGACGGAAAAAAAAGGACATCCACAAAATTTGACACCCTCTCCCACTCATCTAAATTCCCCGCACCCGCACCCGCACAACCATTTAACGGGAAAACCCATGACCACCGCTCGCACAACGTTTTCTGGCAGGAAGCTCTCTGACCAAGGCGGAAGTGCAGAGGATTGTCGAGTTTGCGGCTGAGTGTCGCCAAAGGCTGATGAGTATCAGCTGGTTTATGCGCTGTCTTAATGAGCATCTGGCCCGCAAAGCCAAAGAAGAAGATCAATGCAAGGGTCGGTTCCGGGAAGGACGCTTTATAAAGTCAGGCGTTGTTGGATGAAAGTACGAAGCTGACCGCGTTGAGCGTCTGGGTGCCGCACAATACCACGGCGACCTCTGCCTGCGCGCCGGAAACCACCCCCGAAAATCCATTCCCAAGTCCTCTGATGGCACTTTTCAGGTTTTTAGTTGTCCCAAGTACATGGGGGGAGCCAAGGGTTCACTTGCCCAGATGACTCAAAAACTCTCGGTTTCCAGATTAAACGCTATGTTTAGGAGCTTCCGAAAGATGCTTTCCGGATCTTTTCAGCCTAAATCTTACTAATAGAAAGTGAACCGTAATGGAAAATGAAGATAAAGAAAAACTGATAGCGGCGAAAATAATACCTCTTCTTGTTATTGTGGGGATCAGCGCCCTCCTCTGGTTTATCGAGCCACCGGAAGGTTTGACTCTTCCGGCTTTTCACACTGCGATTATTTTTGTCGCCATGATTGCAGCCATCATCACCAATACTCTACCCATGGGTGCTATAGCCCTGACCGGAGTGGCCATTTACGCTTTGTTACGTGCCGGTGGCGAAGAGAGCGCTGCTGAGGCCATCGGGGTTCCGCTGAGCGCCCTGAACAATCTGGTGATATGGATGATTGTGATTGCGTTTCTGATTGCCCGCTCCTTTTCAAAAACAGGTCTGGGGCGCAGAATCGCACTGCTATTGCTTGGCAAATTTGGCAAATCCACCCTGCATGTGGCCTATTGTCTGGGTGTCGCTGACTTCTTTATCTCCCCCATAACCCCCAGCAATGCTGCCAGAGCAGCCATTATTTCTCCCATTGCTGACGCCCTTGCCAAAGTTATCAATAGCAAGGATCGTAAACTCGGGCAGTATTTTATCTCGTCGACCAGCGCTATGAATGATGCCTCCTCAATCGGCTGCATGACCGGCGCAGGTGCCAATATTGCCCTGCTCGGCATTAGTGCCACAGTACTCGGTATTGAGCTAAGTTTTTCCAACTGGCTGCAATATCTGCTGCTCCCCGCTCTGTTCCTGCTGCTGACCATCCCCTACATACTGTACAAGGTGATTGGCCCACAGACACGAGCAACGCCGGAGGCAAAGCAGTTCGCACAACAAGAGCTCGATAAAATAGGGCCATTGACGATGGCTGAAAGTAAATTGCTGTTGGTCTTTATCGCTCTGCTGGTCATGTGGGTGGGTGGTCAAACGCTTGGTATACACACCACAACAGCGGCAATAACGGGGCTTTCCCTGTTACTATTGACCGGTGTATTGAACTGGGAAGACGTCAAAACCGAGAAGGGAGCCTGGGATACACTGATCTGGTTGGGTATTTTTGTCGGCATGGCCAAACAGCTACAGATTTTCGGTTTTATTGACTGGGTTGGCAACAATGTTGCCTCAATAATCTCTGCGGGCGCGGGTGATTCCCAGCCCATCATCACTCTGAGCATGATGATGGCCTTTTACATGTGCACTGCTTATTTCTTCGCGTCAGCAACAGCCCGAATCATTGCTGTTACTCCGATCATTCTCCAGACTCTGGTGATACTCGGTATCTCTCCAATGATAGCTCTGCTCTCCGTGGCCGGCATAGGTTGCGTTGCCAGCAACCTGACAGCCTACAGTCATGTCCGCAACTCACTACTGATGGGCTACGGTTACCACACCAGCAACGAGTGGATGAAAATTGGGCTGGTCATTGCTGGTGCCGGCTCAGTCATCTTTATGACTACAGGCATGATCTGGTGGCAGGTTCTCGGTGTTTGACACATCCTGACACTATGGGTAGGTTTTTTAGAACCTTTTACAATTCCTCATGTCTAAATGAATACTAAATATCTATTTAAACAGGAGAAATTTATGCTTACTGTTATCAGAAGAGAATCAAACAATGGACTCAAGCAATAAGTGTAATTTTCCTCCGCAGCCCTTTAGGGCCAAAAATGTTCACTGGAGAAATCCCACATCGTCAAGACATACCTGGAAAAAGCGAGCAACATACCTGATCAACAGCTCTGAAACATGACCGTCGGCTCTCTAAATGCTCTAAAAAAAGACAGCACGATTCACTCGTGCTGTTCTTCATTCCTATTTCGTTCAACGCCTGTTGTAAACACCACAAATGCAATAGGTATTTGCGGCGCGGAGTTGTTTTGACCAAACCGGTTTGTCTATGAATAACATAAAAGTTAGGAGTATTTATAATTTATCAAATTGTTACGGAATTTTTTTGTGTGGATTTGTCAAAAAGTACGGAATAGAAATCACTCTGTCTCATAAGATCAATTTTTTAGGATAAAAAATATGAAGCTAAAATTATTTTTCTGTATTTTATACGCTTTTTTATTAACCCCCGTATTTTCCCACGCTTCATGGTCATGGCATGAAGATAAAGATGAGGATGATAGGTGTGAAATTTTTCATGTAGATGAAGAAGGAACTATATTTTTGAGTGAGGGTATCCGTTCTCTTTCAAACACAGACCCAGAGTGGATAATATATCCAACAAAACGAGAATTAAAAAAAATTAAAAAAAATGGCCGTATGGTTGCTCTATTTCTCTCAAAAAAAATAGAGAACAAATGGGATAAATTATGGTTTAATCCTGTAATTGGTGGTAACCATGAATTTCAAATTATTTTAGGTCATCATCGCCCTGCTTCTCATAAAGGTCTTACAAATTTGCCAGACAGTGACTGGCCAGTCAGGTTATGGCTAACAGAAGAGAATGGGGACTATAGAGTAACTATGTATTCAAAAAATTTTACAGCGGTAGCTGTAGCGAATGGAAATGAAAAAGATATGACACCCTTCTTGACGCGTAAAAATTTAGGGGAAATGATAAATGCCGCTCAAGTAACCACATGTTTCCCGCTGGTTGATGATAATGAGCCATTTTTAGATGCTATGCTTGGCACTGCAGCATCTCCGGAATTGGGGTTAAACTCTTCAGCTTCTTTTTCATCGAGAGCAGCATGTGATAAAAATACTATCCTGAGAAAAATTGAACAACATATAAACATCATTCCTGAAGGTATTCCTGACACACTCCACGGCGGTGTTTAGCATAAAAGTGGTTTTACCCAATGGCCAGCTTCCGGTCCAACAAGCCATCTTCGGAGAAAATTTCAGTCTTAATAGAATTATAGGAATTAATAGGACTAGGAATTAATAGGACAGCGAGGAATTAATAGGGGATTAATAGGACAGAGAATTAATAGGAGAGGACGGAGAATTAATAGGACCAGTAATTCCCGCTCTTTATAGGACAGAGAATTAATAGAGAGAATTAATAGGACAGCCAAAAATTACAAAATACATGAAATAATTGTTCGATATAAAAACTGAAAAATTGATCAGTATTATTCTTCCGGAACTCAAGCAAGAATGTGCATAAGAATAATTTTTTAGTGGGAAGATCCGACTTTTGAGTACAAAACTAATGGACACTCTCTTGGCTGGCAAAAGCTGGACATGCACCACCACGCAAGCACGAATAGCGGTTTAGTAAATCAGACAAAAAAATAA